>Ga0315540_10001558_pt1 | contig 13040 bp, 16 predicted proteins | sample SalMarSW160110MG_FD_203677 | JGI IMG/M metagenome (GOLD analysis project Ga0315540, IMG submission 203677) | Salt marsh sediment microbial communities from the Plum Island Ecosystem LTER, Massachusetts, United States - Salt Marsh Sediment SW1601-10 ... | reverse complement strand
CGGGGCGGGCGAATAGGCGCCCATGCCGCCGGTGTTCGGGCCCGCATCCCCGTCCAGCAGCGCCTTGTGATCCTGGCTGGAATCCAGCGGCAGGATGTCGTCGCCGGAGACGATGAACAGGCACGAGGCCTCCTCGCCGACCAGGCATTCCTCGATGACGACCTCGGAGCCCGCCGCGCCGAAGCGGTTGCCGGCCAGCATGTCGCGCGCCGCCGCCACGGCCTCGTCGACCGATTGCGCCACGACCACGCCCTTGCCGGCGGCCAGGCCCGAGGCCTTGACCACGATCGGCGCCCCCCAGCGGCGGATCAGCGCCTCGGCGGCATCGGCATCGTCGTGCACCTCGAAGCGCGCCGTCGGCACCCCGGCCTCGCCCATCAATTGTTTCGAGAAGGATTTGCTGCCCTCGAGCTGCGCCGCGGCCTGGTCCGGGCCGTACACGGCGAAGCCCTCGTCGCGCAGGCGGTCGGCCAGGCCGGCCACCAGCGGTGCCTCCGGCCCGATGACGACGAGCCCGGGCCGCTCGGAACGGGCCAGCGCCATCAACCCGTCGATATCCTCGGCCCCCACACGCACGCAGCGCGCATCGTGCTCGATGCCCGGGTTGCCCGGGGCGCAGATCACCTCGGTCACGCTCGGAGAACGCTTGAGTTTCCAGCACAGCGCGTGTTCGCGCCCGCCGCTGCCGACTACAAGTACCTTCACCGTCTATCCCCTCTCCATATCCGAGCGGCGAACCATAGCGGAGTTTGCCGCACTTGTGCACCGCCTGCGGCCCGGCTGTATCCATGCGACACACCATGCCCGCCGCGCTGCGCACCGGGCGTGAATTTTCTGCGCTTTCACAAACGCGCCGCCGCGCCATAACATGCGGCGGGCATGAACGCGAAGCCGCCGATGAGCGAGGACGAGAAAAAGGCCAACCGGCGGTGGTGGATCGTCATGGCGGCGTTCACCGCCCTGCTGATCTTCCTGAACTACAAGCACCTGCCCAGCCTGCTGGCCGAGATCGCGGTCCAGGCGCTGACGATCGTGACCTGGACCCTGTGGATCAAGTCGTTCATGGACATCTATGCCTTTGTCCGCACGCGCAAGCCGTTCAGCGAATGGGGCTACATCACCCTCGGCGGTGCCCTGCTGTGCTCGCTGCTGATGTGGATCGTCAACGACAGCGCCAAGGAGGTGCTGGGCGTGCTCTACTTCGCGGCCGCCGCCGCCGCCGTCATCCTGGTCGTGTTCCAGCCCGGCAAGAAGAAGTAACATGGACATCGACCGCCTCGATCACTTCGTCCTGACCGTCAGCGACATCGAAGCGACCTGCGCCTTCTACACCAGGGTCCTGGGCATGAAAGCCGTCACCTTCGGCCGCAACCGCAAAGCACTTTCGTTCGGCCGGAAGAAAATCAATCTGCATCAGCATGGCAACGAGTTCGAGCCGAAGGCCGGAAGACCGACGCCTGGCTCCGCCGACCTGTGCTTCATCATTTCGACCCCCCTCGACGAAGCCATCCGCCGCCTCGCTGCGTACGGCGTGGACATCATCGAGGGACCTGTCCAGCGCACCGGTGCGGAAGGCCCGATCCTTTCGGTCTACTTCCGTGACCCGGACATGAACCTGATCGAGATCGCCAACCCGTTGTCTACATAGAACGATTCGTTCTCAGCAGCGACCCTCGAGGTATTTGCGGATCACCGGCATCGCCTCGCCCAGATGATCGAAGGCGTGCGAGCCGCCGGGGTAGACGCGGATGTCGGCATGCCCCTCGTAGTGCCGCATGGCCTGCCAGTGGCCGTACACCTCGTCGCCCTGGTCGAGCAGCACCAGCGGCGGCACGGCGAGTGCGCCGGCCTCGGTCAGGTACGGCGTGAGCTGGTCGCACAGCGCCGCCGTCCATTCGTAGGATTTGCCGGTATTGAAGTTCTTCTGCGGGCCGATGTAGTCGCGCAGCAGCGCATCGTCGACGAGCGGGTTGAACAGGATGGCCGGCAGATCGTACTTGGCGGCGAGATACGCGGCGTACAGCCCGCCGAGCGACGCGCCGGCCAGCGCCACCGGCTTGCCGCGCCGGCTCCCCTTCTTGACGAGCTTGTCGAGCACGGCCACGGCCTTGTCGGGCACGTGCGGCAATGTCGGTGATTCCACCTTGATATCGGGCAGGGCCGCATCCAGCTGCGCCGCCTTGCCGCCCTTGCCGGTACCGTTGAACCCGTGAACGACGATCAGCATGCGCACCTCCCCGCACTTCCCGATACCGGCATATTATGGCCCATCCGCCGGAACCCATGGCGTCGCCGGCCAGCGTGCCGCCCGAAACGGCCGGCCGATGCGACCGGTATCACGGCCTGGACAATCGAAAAAAGGGCGATGCCCCCAATGATCAGTGGCGGAAGTGGCGGATGCCGGTGAACACCATGGCGATACCGTGCTCGTCGGCCGCCTTGATGACCTCCTCGTCGCGGATGGAGCCGCCCGGCTGGATCACGGCCACGGCACCGGCCTCGGCCAGGGCATCGACGCCGTCGCGGAACGGGAAGAAGGCGTCCGAAGCCACGGCCGAGCCCTGGATGGCCGTGCCGCCGTGCTGGGCGGCGATGCGCGTGGAATTGACGCGGTTCATCTGCCCGGCGCCGACGCCGAGCGTCACCCCGTCCTTGGCGAACACGATGGCATTGGACTTCACGTGCTTGGCCACGGCCCAGGCGAACAGCATGTCGGCCCATTCGTCCCCGGTGGGCTGGCGCTTCGTGACCACCTTGCAGGCGGCGCGGTCCAGGATGTGCGCATCGCGCTCCTGCACCAGCAGGCCGCCGTTGACGCGCTTGAACTCCCAGCCGCCGCTCACCGGCTCCGCCGACGGCGCCAAGAGCAGGCGCAGGTTCTTCTTTTCGGCCAGTACCCTGAGCGCGCCGTCGGAAAAGCCCGGGGCGATGACGACCTCCATGAAGGTCTCGGCGATCAGCGTCGCGGTCGCCTCGGTCAGCTCGCGGTTGAAGGCGGCGATGCCGCCGAACGCGGAGACGGCATCGGCGGCGCGCGCCCGCTCGTAGGCCCCGGCCTGGTCCTTTGCCACGGCGACGCCGCACGGATTGGCATGCTTGACGATGACGGCGGCACAATCGGCGAAATCGCGAACGCAGGCGAAGGCCGCATCGGCATCGGCGATGTTGTTGTAGGACAGGGCCTTGCCCTGCAGCACCCGGCAGTCGGCGAGCGAGACGCCGACGTCCTCCGGATCGGCGTAGAAGGCGCCGTTCTGGTGCGGGTTCTCGCCGTAGCGCAGCTCGTCGGCCGTCTTGATGAACTGGCGCGTCAGCACGTCCGGGAACTCGCGCCTGCTGCCGTCCGGGTTCAGGGCCGAGAAATAGTTGGCGATGGCACCGTCGTAGGCGGCGGTGTGCGCGAAGGCCTTGACGGCCAGCACCCGGCGCTTGCCCTCGTCGAGGCTGCCGGCCTGGATCGAGGCCAGCACCATGTCGTAATCGGCCGGGTCGACGACGACGGCGACGAAGCGGTGGTTCTTGGCCGCGGCGCGGACCATGGTCGGGCCGCCGATGTCGATGTTCTCGATGGCGTCGTCGATGCTGCAGCCCTTCGCCACCACCTCGCGGAACGGATACAGGTTCACGCACACCAGATCGATCGGCTTGATGGCATGGTCGGCCATCGCCGACAGGTCATGCGGATTGTCGCGGCGGGCCAGGATGCCGCCGTGCACCCTCGGGTGCAGCGTCTTGAGGCGCCCGTCCATCATCTCCGGGAAGCGGGTGTAGTCGGAGACGTCGCGGCAGGCGATGCCGGCCTCGCGCAGCAGGCTGGCGGTACCGCCGGTGGACAGGATCTCGATGCCCATGGCGGCGAGGCCGCGGGCGAAATCCACCACGCCGGTCTTGTCCGACACACTGATCAGAGCGCGCTTCATGGCGGCCATCGACCCCTCCCCAGGTACAGGTTACAATCTTCGCAGCAGGACGCGGAACGCTACGCTTCCGACCCGTCAACGCAAGCCGGCATCGGCCGGCGAACACCCCGCAGGAGCGCGCATGATACGACGCCACCGTCTTCTGATCCCGGCCCTGCTGGCCGCCGCCGTCGCCGCCATACCCGTCGTCGCGACGGCGGATGCGCGGCTGCAGCAGACGGTGCTGGCGAACGGCGCCAGGCTGATCGTCGAGGAGGACCATTCCGCACCCGTAGCCATCATCGAGGTGTGGCTGAAGGTCGGCGGCCGCGACGAGGTGCCGGGCAAGACGGGCCTGGCGCACGTGTTCGAGCACATGATGTTCAACGGCTCCGAGAAGCTGAAGCCCGGCGAGTTCTCGCGCCGCATCGCCGCCATGGGCGGCAACGACAACGCCTTCACCAGCACCGATTTCACGGCCTATTTCGAGACCGTGCCGGCGGCGCGCATCGACGAGGTCATGGGCATGGAGGCCGAGCGCTTCGGTCACCTGCGCCTGGATCCCAAGGTGTTCGCGCGCGAGATCAAGGTGATCATGGAGGAGCGCCGCATGCGCACCGACGACGACCCGAACAGCCGCATGTTCGAGGAGCTGTCCTCGGTGGCGCTGCGCCTGTCGCCGTACCGCAACCCGGTGATCGGCTGGATGCAGGACCTGAAGCACCTGGACATCGACGACGTACGCGCCTTCTACAAGGCCCACTACATCCCCGGCAACGCCACCGTCGTCGTGGTCGGCGACGTCGACTTCGCGCACCTGAAGCGGACCTTCGCGCACACCTTCGGCCGCCTGAAGGCCCGCCCGGTGCCGGCGCGCTTCGACCCGGTCGAGCCGGAGCCCCTGGGGCCGAAGCGCCTGAGCGTGCGCCTGCCCGGCGTGCAGCTGCCGATGATGGTCATGGCCATGCCGGTGCCGGTCTGGCACCCGGGCAAGAACGACAACGAGGCCGCCGCCATCGCCGTGGCCACCGAGCTGCTCTCCGGCGGTGAATCGGCGCTGCTGAGCCGCGAGCTGGTCGACCGCCAGCGCACCGCGTTCTCGGCCGGTGCCGGCTACGACCCCTTCGGCATGGGCGTCGACCTGTGGTACGCCTACGGCATGCTCGGGCCGAAGCAGGCGCCCAGGGCCTTCGAGCGATCCTTCTGGAAGCTCGTCTCCGACCTGCAGAAAAACGGCGTCGATGCCGCGCGGCTGGCCGCCGCCAAGCGGCGCATCATCGCCGACGAGGTGTTCGCCCAGGATTCGCTGTACCTGCGTGCCAAGCAGATCGGCAAGATGGAGACGGTCGGCATCGGCGCCGAGCACCGCGACGACTGGCTGGCCGCCATCCGCAGGGTCAGTGGTGCCGACGTGCAGCGGGTGCTGCAGCGCTGGGTCCGACCGGAGCGCAGCACCACGGGCCTGCTGCAGCCGGAGGTGAAGTCATGAGGCCCTGGGTGCGCATCCTGGCGCTTTGTCTCGCACTGACCGCCCCCGTGCTGGCCGGGGCCACGCCGGCGATCCAGGAGGCACGGCTGGCCAACGGCCTGCGCATCCTGCTGATCGAGGCGCACAACGTGCCGATGGTGGCCATGCGCCTGTCGCTGCCGGCCGGCAGCCGCTTCGACCCGGCGGGGCACGACGGCGCCGCCTCGCTGCTGGCGGCCACGCTGACCGACCATACCGCCAGGCACGGGCACGCCGCCTGGGCCGACCGCCTCGATGCCCAGGCCATCCGGCTCAGCTCCGGCAGCAGCCGCGATGCGCTGTCGATCTCGCTGCTGACGCTGAAGGAGACCCTGCCGGGGGCGCTGGACGACCTGGCCGAGGCCGCACTGGCGCCGGGCTGGGACGGCAAGCGCTTCGCCCAGATGCGCGACGACGCCGTCGCCGCCGCACGCAAGTCGCTGGAACAGCCCGAGGTGCGTGCCGGCGCCGCCGCCGTGGCCATGGTCTACGCGCAGCACCCGTACGGTCACCGCCCGGCCGGCAGCGTGGCCGGCCTGGCGCACGTGACGATGGCCGACATACAGGCGATCTACGATGCCCAGTGCCGCCCCGGGGGCGCGGTGCTGGCCGTCAGCGGCGACGTGACGATGGCCGAGCTGAAGCCGATGCTCGCCGCCCGCTTCGGGCGTTGGCACGGCAAGCCGAATCAGCCGCTGTACGGCATCGCCGCCGCAACCGCAGCCGTCCCCGGCCAGGCGCACATCGCCATGCCCACCCGGCAGATGACGGTGATGCTGATCCGCCAGGGCATCGGGCGCCGCAGCGCCGACCTGTTCCCGCTGCTGGTGATGAACCACATCCTCGGCGGCGGCGGCTTCGCCTCGCGGCTGATGAACGAGGTGCGCGAGAAGCGCGGACTGGTCTACGGCATCTATTCCTATTTCGAGCCGCTGGCCGTGCCCGGGCCGTTCGTGATCAACCTGCAGACGCGCGCCGACCAGGCCGGCGAGGCTGTCGCCGTCACCCGCCGCGTCATGCAGCGCATGCAGCAGGGCCACATCAGCGCGGCGGAGCTGGCCGCGGCCAAGGACAATCTGGCCGGCAGTTTTGCGCAGCGCATCGACGAGAACCACAAGCGCGTGGCCCTGATGTCGATGATCGGGCTCTATGGCCTGCCGCTGGATTACCTGCAGGTCTGGACGTCGAAAATCGATTCGGTCAGCCTTGCCGACGTCAAGAGGGTGGCCGCGGCCTACCTGGACCCGGCGGCTTGGAGCCTGGTCGAGGTCGGGCCCGAACCCCGGGGGAAGAACGCACCATGAAAACCGTACTCGTCGTCGAGGATTCCGGCAGCAGCCGGGACATCACCAGCCATTTCCTGCAGCAAGGAGGCTTCCGCGTGCTGGAGGCCGGCGATGGCGCCGAGGCCCTCGATATCCTGAAGAAGCGCCATGTCGACCTGGTGCTGACCGACATCATGATGCCGAATATGGACGGCTGGGCCCTGTATCGCGAGGTCCGCGCCGACAAGCGCTACAACCTGACGCCCTTCGTGTTCCTGACCGTGCTCGATGAGCTGGACAACCAGATCAAGGGCCTGAGCCTGGGCGTGGACGACTACCTGTCCAAGCCGGTGACGCCGCCGCAGCTGTTGGCGCGCGTCAATACGGCGCTGATGCGCAGCGAGCGCCTGAGCCAGTATTTCTATCGCGACCCGGTCACCGATCTCGAGACCGAATTCTATTTCCGCCAGGAGCTGGCCATCGAAGCCAAGCGCTGCCAGCGCTTCGAGCGGCCGCTGTCGCTGCTGACCTTCGGCATCGGCAATTATGTGTCGCTGGTGCGCGGCCACGCCGACTGGTTCGCCCAGCAGGCGGCCGTGCGCACCGGCATGGCGCTGCACGAGAAGCTGCGCGACTACGACCTGATCGCGCACATGGGCGTCGGCCGTTTCGCTATCCTGATGCCGGAGACCGATGCCGCCACCGCGCGCGCCTGGGCCGAGAAGATGCAGTCCGCCTGGAAGCTCAACCTGGTTTGGCCGGAGACCGAGCAGCACATCGGCATCGATATCGGCTTCACCGTCGATGCCCTGGTGCCCGGCGACGCCGATGCCGAGGCGGTGCTGAACAAGCGCCTGGAGTCCTTCGAACGCAAATGGTGAAGGCCTAGGCCGCCGTGCGCATCACCGCCGGCACCCTGCGCGGCCGACGCCTGGCATCCCCCGTTCAAGCGGACGTTCGCCCCACGCCGTCGAAGGTACGCGAGGCACTGTTCAACATCCTCGGCGACATCACGGACTGGCGCGTGCTCGACCTGTTCGCCGGCTCCGGCCTGATGGCGCTGGAGGCGATCTCGCGCGGGGCCTCGGCCATCTCCATCGAGCAGCATGCCGCCAACTGCCGCACCATGCGCACGCTCCGCAACGACTGGCAGCTGGCCGAGCGCTGGCAGATCATCGGCGGTACCCTGCCGGGCGCCCTGGCCGGCCTCGAGGGGCAGGCATTCGACCTGGTCTATGCCGATCCCCCGTACGCCCAGGGCATCGCCGAGCAGATCCCCGCCTGGCTTAATGCGCACGGCATCAAGGCCGGGAAGCTCGTCATCGAGGAGGCGGCCGGCGAACATCCGGCCTGGCCGGCAGGCTGGACGCCGGGCACCCCGCGGCGCTACGGTGGCACCTGCCTGCACTTTCTCGAAACGGAGGACGCATCGTGACACGCTCGGCCATCTACCCCGGCACCTTCGACCCGATCACCCTCGGGCATGTGGACGTGGTCAACCGCGGCCTGAAGCTGTTCGACCGCATCATCATCGGCGTGGCCGACAACCCGAAGAAGGAGCCGATGTTCGATCGGGACACGCGCCTGAAGCTGGTGGGCGAGACCTTCGCCGACGAGCCGCGCGTCGAGACGGTCGGCTTCTCCGGCCTCTTGGTCGAACTGGCCCACGAGCAGAACGCCCATGCCATCCTGCGCGGCCTGCGTGCCGCCTCGGACTTCGAGTACGAATTCCAGATGGCCACGATGAACCGGCGCCTGGACGAGCGCATCGAGACCGTGTTCGTGATGGCGCGCGAGGACTACACCTTCGTGTCCTCCCGCTTCATCCGCGAGATCGCCTCGATGGGCGGCGACGTCTCCGAGCTGGTGCCGGCCCCGGTGGTCCCCCATCTGAAGCCCTGAATCCAGGCGCTGTCTATAGATCATTCCTGTGCCTTAAGTGACTGCTTCCGGGGGGACGCATGCCTATCGACCAGAAGTGGACATCAGATGCGTCCGCCCTTTCGGAGCAGTCCAGCCCGAGGTGAACAACCCACTGAGGGACTATGATAGCGATACCTCATGGAGACCCATAAGGAGGAAACAATGCAACGATCACTTGCCGGCTTGTTGCTGACCGCCGCACTGCTATTGCCCGCCGGCAATGCCATTGCCGGCAAAGCCGATGTTCCGAAAAACATCGTCGGCATCCTGGCCTGCAAGATCGTACCCAACTCCGGCATCAACCTCCTGATCCACTCGGTCCGGGATATTCGATGCGAATTCAAGCCACGCGAAGGCGGCCCGGTCGAGCGCTACAAGGGAGAAACGGGTATCGGCTTCGGTATCGACGTGAGTGTCGACAAGCAAACCAGCATCCGTTACTCCGTGCTGGCTAATCACTTCCGGCCGGGTACCCACCAGCTGGCCGGCAAATATTCCGGATTGGGCGGCGGTGTAACCTTTGGCCTCAGCGCCGGCAATAACGCACCCATCGGCAAACGTGACGGCAGCATTTCACTGCAGCCGATCGGCGGTAAAAGCAGTGGCGGCGGTGTAGCCGCCGGCTTCACCTATCTCTATCTGGAAGCGGACAAGTAGCGGCTGTTACCAGCGGTTCCGCATCTGAATTGCCGAGCAAGTGAGCAGGGGGGATCAGAACCCTTTTCCGAATGACCGAAAGTGGCCTGAAATCATCGGCGGTGTATTTGACCGGCCATACCGGATCCGATCGCATCGACCTGGTGGATTACTTGCACCGGGCAGCGCATGCCGGTGACTTGGATGGCCGGCCATGCATGGCCATACTTTGGGCATATCGATCACAAAGATTCACGGAACAGCAACCTGGACGTTGTTTGAGGAAGGATTCATGTCGAGAAAAACACTTTTTCTGATGTTCATGATCATCATGATCTCGGGTTGCTCGAAGGGCAATCACCACAGGAAGCCGACCAGTGACGAGAGCTTCATGAAAGGACAATGGGCTCCGTTGCATAAGCCGTCCTGAAGAAGCTCACCGTGCCGTGAACCACAGGTGAGCGGCCACGAAGACGAGGAAGATGGCGAAGGCCTTCTGCAGATCCTGTGCCGAGAGTCGCAGGGCGACGTGGGCGCCGAGCCATGCGCCCACGAAAAGACCGGCGGCGATCCACGCCGCAGGCGCGACCGCGACGAAGCCATGGCGATAGTAGTACCACGCACCGAGCGCCCCGACGGGCAGCAACAGTGCCGCCAGCGAGGTGCCGGTCGCCGTCTCGGGACCCATCCGGGCGACCAGGATCAATGCGGGCACGATCACGACGCCGCCACCGATACCGAACAGCCCGGAAAGCATGCCTGCCAAAAGACCGATCGCGAGAAATTCCATACTTACCCCTCAAGGCCGATGCTAGCGCACCAGCTCGATCGACGCCCACTCGCCATCGCGATCGACGCGATCGACGGCGAGCCCCTCGGCCTCGTAGGCTGCCTGCACCTCGTCGACCTGCGTGACCAGCAGGCCGGACAGGATGAGCCGCCGGCCGGTACAGGCGGCCAGCCCCGGGGCCATGGCGATCAGGGGGCCGGCCAGGATGTTGGCCACGACGAGCTCGCATACGTCGTCGGGAGGCGTGTCGCCGAGGCGCGATTCCAGCGCCACGCCGTTGATGCCGGCGTTGACCGCTGCCGCCTCGACCGCGATCGGATCGTTGTCGATGGCCACGAGATGCCGCACCCCGAGCTTGCCGGCGGCGATGGCCAGCAGCCCCGAGCCCGCGCCCATGTCCAAGAGGCTTGCCGGAGGCTGCCCGGCGCAGGCACGTTCGATGGCGGTGAGGCACAGGCAGGTCGTCGCATGCTGGCCGGTGCCGAAGGCCATGCCTGGATCGAGCACGATGTCGATGCGTCCGTCCGTCGCCGGCTCGCGGAACGACGGGCGCACCCACAGCCGCTCGCCGATGGCCTTGCCCTGCCAGTCCTTCTGCCACGCCGTCTCCCAGTCGTCGCCCAGCAGCGTCAGCGCCATGTCGTCGGGCGCCGCGCCCAGGGCCGCCGCCGCCGCCGTGATACGGGCGCGCTGCACCTCGCCATCGGGATCGACCGGGAACCAGGCGACGTAGACCCGCGCCCCGGACTCGGCATCCGTCTCCTCGGCGGACCCCAGGGCATCCAGGCGCAAGGCCATGTGCTCAAAGGCCTCGTCGGAAATTTCCCCGGCCGGAAGGCGCAATTCGAGGCAGGTTTGTGCTTGCATATTCGTGATCCCTTCGGTGCAATGTGCGCCCTCATGGAATAGGAGTCGGCATTTTGCAGGAATTTCCGCCATACCGCATGCGTATCGGTGTGTCCGAACGCCTCAGCGATGCGGCATGCGAGCATAGCGTGGTCCGGCTGACGCTGGAACCCGAACCGGGACAGACACTGAAGCCCTTCATCCCCGGCCAGTTCCTGCGCGTCGGCATCCCGGACGTGCGCCAGCCGGCCGCCGCCTATTTCGCCATCGCCAACGCCCCGAATGAGGCCACGTACTACGAACTGGTCGTCAAGCAGGCCGGCGGCATCGGCACCTACCTGTGCGAGCAGGGCCCGGGCACCGAGCTCGAGGTCGAGGGGCCGATGGGCAAGGGCTTCGACCTGTCCCCGTTCTTCGGCTCGGATATCTACCTGATCGGCGTCGGCACCGGCATCGCACCGCTGCGCAGCGTCTGGCAGAGCCTGATCCTGCACCGCCGCGACTTCGGCAAGGTGGCCATCTACGCCGGTTTCCTGAGCCCGATCCACCGCTTGCTGACCGACGAGCTCGACTCGCTGGCCGAGCACGACATCGACGTCAGCGTCACCGTCGACACCGCCGACGGCAACTGGGACGGCCCGATCGGCTACGTGCAGGACGCCCTGACCCACGACCAACCGGACGGAGGCAATGCCGTGGCCTGCCTGGCCGGCATGAGCGCGATGGTGGACGCCTGCAGCAAGACGTTGCAGAATCACGGCTTTGATGAAAGCCGCATTCTGCTCAACTTCTGAATCCGGGCCTTCCGCCTTGGCTCCGGGCTCCGGGCTTTCCTCCGCCTCCCCACTCACGCTTCCCATTCTCGCCCTCGATATCGGCCTCAAACGCATCGGCGTCGCCGTCTCCGACCGCCTGGGCATCACGGCCCGCGGCATCGCCTGCCTGCACCGGGGCGACCGTGCCTGGCCCAAGCAGGCGCTGAAATACGCACAGGAATACGGCTGCAAGGGTCTGCTGGTGGGCCTGGCGCGCAACATGGACGGCAGCGAGGGGCCGCAGGCAGCCGACTGCCGCGCCGCCGCCGCCGAGCTGGCCGCGCTGACCGAGCTGCCGCTGGCCTTCTGGGACGAACGCCTGAGCAGCTGGACGGCGAAAGAGCGCCTGCGCGCCCAGGGGCTCAGCGAGAAGAAGGTGGCCGAGCGCGTCGACCAGACCGCCGCCGCCGTGATCCTCGAGGACTACCTGGCCGCACACCCGGGGCCTGAGCGTGGCTGAGCGCACCGTGTTCGAGACCGCCGAGGTCGACGCGGCGCTGGCACGCATGGCCGAAGCCATGGCCGCGCCCGAGGCCTGGCTGATCGGCATCCGCCGCGGCGGCTCGCATGTGGCGGACCGGCTGCAGGAACTGCTTGCGGCGGCCGGCAGCCAGGTACACCGCGGCGATCTCGACATCAGCTTCTATCGTGACGACCTGGATACCATCGGCCCGAACCCGGAGGTGCGCCCGAGTCGCCTGCCGTTCGATATCAGCGGCCGCACGCTGTGGCTGGTCGACGACGTGCTGTACAGCGGCCGCACCATCCGCGCCGCGCTCGGGGAGCTGTTCGATTACGGCCGGCCGGCCGGCATCCGCCTGGCGGTGCTCGTCGACCGCGGCGGCCGCCAGCTGCCGATCGCCCCGGACGTCACCGGCCTGTCCCACCCGGCCCCCGAGGGATCCTCGGTGAAGCTCTGCTACGACCGCGACGACTGGTGCATCGTCGAGAAGCAGGTGAAGCGGTGAAGCCGCTGAAGCACCTGTTCGGCATCACCGAGCTCGACCGCGACCAGATCGAGTACCTGGTCAACCTCGGCGACTCCTTCGTCGAGCTGTCGCGACGGCCGATCAAGAAGGCCCCGACCCTGCGCGGCAAGACCGTGATCAACCTGTTCTTCGAGAACTCGACGCGCACGCGCACCAGCTTCGAGATCGCCGGCAAGCGCCTGTCGGCCGACGTCATCAACATCTCGGCCTCGACCTCGGCCACCAAGAAGGGCGAGACCCTGCTCGACACCGGCCAGACGCTGGCGGCGATGCAGCCGCACGCGCTGGTGATCCGGCACTCGATCGCCGGCACCTGCCACTTCCTCGCCGACTACCTGCCGGGTACGGCCATCATCAATGCCGGCGACGG
>Ga0315540_10001556_pt1 | contig 13050 bp, 11 predicted proteins | sample SalMarSW160110MG_FD_203677 | JGI IMG/M metagenome (GOLD analysis project Ga0315540, IMG submission 203677) | Salt marsh sediment microbial communities from the Plum Island Ecosystem LTER, Massachusetts, United States - Salt Marsh Sediment SW1601-10 ... | reverse complement strand
AGTGTCTGCATGCCGCGGTGGAGCGTTCTTTCAACCGCATCACCGTCGACGGTGATACGTCCACCAACGATGCCTGCGTACTGGTGGCGACCGGCGCCAGTGATGGGCCGGTGATGCACGCCGGGGACACTGCCTATGCACGGTTCTGCGAGGCCGTCTCCGGAGTCTGCGAGCGGCTCGCGCAACTGATTGTGCGCGACGCAGAAGGCGCGACCAAGTTCGTGACCGTAAATGTTGCCGGTGGCGCTGATAGCGGCGAGTGTCTGCAGGTGGCCTATGCCGTCGCGCAGTCGCCGCTGGTCAAGACGGCGTTGTTCGCCAGCGACCCCAACTGGGGTCGGATCCTCGCGGCCGTGGGCCGGGCGGGCCTCGCCGACCTGAATGTCGACGCGGTGCAGATATACCTCGGCGACGTCTGTATTGTACGCGATGGCGGTGTCGCCGACGACTATACCGAGGCCGACGGTCAGCGGGTCATGGACGACGCGGAAATCCTGATCGACATCCGGCTCGGGCGCGGCAACGCCTGCGAGCGCATCTGGACCAGTGACCTGTCGCATGACTATGTACGCATCAATGCCGAGTACCGCAGCTGAGACCGGCGTGCTGCATGTTGCCGTAGCGGCTATCGTCAATGCCCGGCAGGAGGTCCTGCTCAGCCTGCGGCCGGAGCACGTTCACCAGGGTGGTCTGTGGGAATTTCCGGGCGGCAAGCTGGAGGACGGCGAGTCGGTGTCGCAGGCGCTGGCGCGTGAAATCCACGAGGAACTGGGTGTACGCGTCAGTGCCTCGCGGCCATTGATCCGTGTCCATCACCGCTACCCCGAGCGCCAGGTCCTGCTGGACGTATGGCGTGTCACGGCATTTACCGGTAAGCCGCATGGACGTGAAGGCCAGCTGGTGGAGTGGGTGCCGGTCGAGCAACTTGCCACGCGGGCTTTTCCTGTCGCCAATCGCCCCATCGTGCAGGCCTTGCAGTTACCCTCGACCTACCTGATTACACCGGAACCGGGCAGCCGCCAGGAGGTGTTCCTGGAAAGCCTGGAGGCGGCGCTCGCCGGCGGTATCCAACTGGTCCAGTTGCGCGCCCCGGGGCTGGCCTTGCCGGATTACACTCGCCTCGCGCGGTCCGTGGTGGACCTTTGTCACCACCACCGCGCGCGGGTTCTGCTGAACGCCGACGCGGCACTCGTGCAGGAACTGCATGCCGATGGGCTGCATATTAACTCGCAGCGCCTGGCGCAGTGCAGTGCGCGCCCGCTTCCCGATGCCTTTACCGTGATCGCTTCCTGCCACAACGAACAACAGCTGCTGCAGGCGCAGCGTATCGCCGTGGATGCCGCGGTGCTTTCACCGGTGCGGCCGACGGCGAGTCATCCCGGCGCCGAAACGCTGGGCTGGTCGCGGTTCGGTCAGTGGGTAGAGCGCTGCCCGTTCCCGGTGTATGCGCTGGGCGGTATGAGTGGCGATGACATTGCCACCGCCCAGGCGCACGGCGGCCAGGGCATAGCCGCCATCCGGGCGCTGTGGCCCGCCCGGTAAGCGGCGATGCCGATGCGCTTGCTGATACTGCCGGCGCTTGTCCTGCTGTTTTGCGCGTGTGATCGCTCGCCGCCCGCCGATAGACCCCTCACCGTACTGAGTGCACTGCCCGGTTGTGACCTGCAACAGGGGTGTCGGGCCGGTGAGGGATCGTTTGCCGTCGAGCTGCGGTTTGCGGCGCCGCCGCGGGCCATGACAGCGTTTCCCATAGCACTGCGTGTGGCTGCTGGCGAGGCGGTCGAAACCGTGATGATCAGCTTCGCCATGCGGGGCATGGACATGGGTCTGAACCGCTACCGCATGGTCCGCGGGGCGAGCAACACCTGGACGGCCGATGTCACCCTGCCCATCTGCGTTTCCGGGCGCAGTGACTGGATAGCTGGCGTTGAACTGGTGACCGCCCGGCGGCGTTTCCAATGGGACGTGCCTTTTGTTCTGGAGAAATAGACCGTCAGTCCAGCAGCGTGTCGAGCAACGTTACCGGGTGCATCACTTCAAGCGCCTGTCCCCGCCCCCTGATGCCGGCGGCGAGTTGCAGCGAGCAGCCGATATTGGTTGTCAGCAGGATGCGCGCGTCGGTGGCCAGAACCCGATCGACCATTGCTGCGCCCAGGCGATCGGCGAGCTCCGGCTGTGTCAGCATATAGCTTCCGGCGGCGCCGCAGCAGCCGCCCTCGGGATTGACGATCCTCAGATCGAGACCGGGGATCCACCCGAGGACCCGCAGCAGGGCGTCCTGCCCGAGCAGGTTGCGTTGCGTACAGGGCAGGTGTAGTGCGACCTTTTCTTGCAGCGGCTTGAGGCACAAACCGCCGGCATGACGATCAGCGATGAAAGCCATAATGTCCGTGACCCGCCGCGAAAACCCGTCCGTCTGGGGATACAGCTCGGCATAGTTCAGCAGCTGCGCGCAACAGCCGCTGGCGCAGGTGACAATCGGGTCGTCATTGGCGCCGAACGCTGTGCGGTTGGCCGCGGCCAGCTGGCTGGCTTTGCGGGGCTCGCCGTTGTGTTGATGCAGGGCGCCGCAGCAACCCTGCCTGTCCGGCGTAATGACCCGGTAGCCCAGACGGCCGAGCAGCTGCCGGGTGGACTGCAGGGTCGCGCGGTCGAACAGCTCGCCGGTACAGCCCGTAAACAGGTTTATCTGTCCGAGGCGGGCGGTCGTCGCGACGTCTTGGGGCTGTGCGCCCCGCGGCACCGGCGGCGGAATCAACTCCAGCAGCCGCTTCGCGCGGTCCGGCATGCCCGGCAAGCGCATGAGTCGCCGCACGCCCAACGCGCGGACGGTACCCAGCAGGGCGGCGGTGATTCTGCGCCCGCTCCCCGATGTCAGCAGGCCCAGGCCGGCGGCGCGCACCAGCCGTTGCGCCAGCGAGCGGTGCCGACGGGGCTCCAGCCGTTCGCGCGCCCGGTCCATCAGCCCGTCATAGGGGACGTCTGAGGGGCACATGGCCTCGCAGGCATGGCAGAGCAGGCACTGGTCCAGGTGTTTAAACAGCCCCGGTGACCAGTCGCTCTCCGGCTGGTCCAGCATCTGCATCAGGCTGATGCGCCCGCGCGGTGAATCGGCCTCGTTGCCGGTCAGTTGGAACGTGGGACAGTGGGGCAGGCACAGACCGCATTTGACACAACGCCGCGTTGCGGATAGGTCGTTCATACACTACAGATACAGGAAGGCGGCGGCCCCTGACAAGCGATAATGCTATTCTTGGATCCACGCTGTCGTTTTGCTGCCGGGTCCGAGGGTAACGTCGTATGTCCTACTACCAGTACCACGTGTTCTTCTGCACCAATCTCCGTGAGGACGGGTCGGCCTGCTGCCAGCAGTACGATAGCCAGGCAATGCGCGACTATGCGAAACAGCGCAGCAAGGAACTGGGTATCGCCGGTCCGGGCAAAGTGCGCATCAACACCGCGGGCTGCCTGGACCGCTGCAACGAGGGCCCGGTCATGGTGGTTTACCCCGACGAGGTCTGGTACAGCTACGTCGACCGGGAGGATATCGATGAAATTATCGAGGAACATCTGCTGAATGGTCGGGTAGTGGAGCGTTTGAAGATCTAGCTGCGGTCCGCGCCCGGCAGTCGCACCGGGGCCGAGCCTGTTATCCATACGTCGCCGGTCGCGGCAGTATTCGCCAACAAATTGTTAAACATAATAAAAGTCAGGCGTCCATGCCCGCGTGCCCGAACCCCGAAAAAAATTCAGTGCGATGCTTGACAACAAGGGAGAATATTATAAAATACTAATCAGCTGATCGGTTAGCCCCCCAACCGTAACTAGCCGGTCAGCCTCCTCCAATCCTCCTTTGGTGGTTATTAAGCGCAACTCCTCCAGTTGCGCTTTTTTTTGTTTGTTTAAAGCGGCTTGAATAGGGCTTTGGGCTTCTGTATTATTCCCGCTCTTTTGTAGCACGACCGAATTTTCGGAGCAGAATCCAAATGAAAACCTTCAGTGCCAAAGCGCATGAGGTCCGGCGCGACTGGTTTGTCGTCGACGCCGCGGACAAAACCCTGGGACGGCTCGCCAGCGAAATCGCGCTGCGCCTGCGTGGCAAGCATAAGCCCGAATACACGCCGCACGTGGACACGGGGGACTACATCGTTGTGGTCAATGCCGACAGGATTCGTGTTACCGGCCGCAAGGCGAGCGACAAGATGTACCATCATCACACGGGTTATATCGGTAATCTGAAGTCCATCAGCTTCGAAAAGTTACAGCAGAAGGCCCCCGGGCGGGTGCTGGAACTGGCCGTGAAGGGTATGTTGCCCAAGAATCCCCTGGGCCGCGCCATGTACCGCAAGCTGAAGATTTACGCGGGTCCCGAACACCAGCACGCTGCCCAGCAGCCGAAAGCGCTGGACATATAAAGCAGAGACAGCATTATGACTGATACCTATTACGCTACCGGCCGTCGCAAAACCTCCACGGCGCGTGTGTTCATCAAGAAAGGCAGCGGCGAAATCACCGTCAACAGTCGGCCGCTCGACCAGTATTTCGGTCGCCAGACGGCGCGCATGATCGTGCGTCAGGCGCTGGAGGCCGTGAATCTTGGCGAGCAGTTCGACGTCAGCTGCACCGTCAAGGGCGGCGGCACGACGGGCCAGGCCGGTGCCATCCGTCACGGCATCACCCGCGCGGTAATCAATTATGACGGCGAACTGCGCAGCCCGCTGCGCCGCGCCGGTTTCGTCACACGCGATGCGCGCGAGGTAGAGCGCAAGAAAGTCGGTCTGCACAAGGCCCGTCGCGCGCCTCAGTTCAGCAAGCGTTAACCGCGCACTGACACTTGGCGGATCGTCTAACGGCAGGACAGAGGACTCTGACTCCTCCAATCTAGGTTCGAATCCTAGTCCGCCAGCCAACACAATCAAAACCCGCCGACAGGCGGGTTTTGATTGTGTGGCGGACTGGGATGAGAACCTCAGCTCGTAGGTTGGGCTGAGGAACGAAGCCCAACAAACCATCCACGATCACCAGTGTTGGGCTTCGCTACGCTCAGCCCAACTTACTCCGCCGACCTGGCGGTGGGCGTCGTTTAATCATTTCCCTTTGCGCGCCCCGTGGTTGCCCCATCTGCGATGGAATAACCACGGAATCTCCACGTCTCCCTATAGCCAGTCTTTGTTGTTTTTTAGTTTCAAGGCTAAAGTTTCTGGCTCACCTGTCGTCAAGAATCCGACGCCGCAATGCGGCCGCGGTTTTGTAGAGATATCCAGCCCTTGACGGGTTTTTGGCGTTATAGGTCCATGCTTTGTTGTAACAATGATACAAAAAAACCAATATGTGGTTTTTTTGGAAAAACTTGTTGCATCGTTGTCAGCAAGTGCGCTAAGCTTTCGGCTCGTAACGACTATCCTGTGCTACAACATGTTTAGCTTAAGAGTAACGAGGAGTTCTCCCATGAACAAAAAACTGATTGCTTCTGCAATGGGTCTGGCGATGGCGGGCGGTATGGGCCTGGCCAACGCAGACGTGAAACTATACGGTCAGCTCGACCTTTCTATGGATGCAACTGATTCCGACGCCCCTGGCTACCAGGACGACATCAACATGCAGTCGACCAACTCCGCCATCGGTGTCAAGGGTTCTGAAGACCTGGGCAACGGTCTGTCTGCCTTCTTCAAGATGGAATACGAGTCCGACATGGCCAACGGCGGTAACTTCGGTACGGGCCGTGACCAGTACATCGGTCTCGAGATGGAACGCTTCGGTAAGATGACCTTCGGTACCGCTTCGACCGCGTACAAGTCGCCGGGCAGCAAGATCGACGCCTTCTACCGCACCCCGCTGCAGTCGCGTGGCGTTGGCCTGCAGTCCAACCTGCACTCGGGCAAGGGTTATCAAGGCGAGGGTCGTGGCACCAACATGGCCCGCTATGACTCCCCCATGATGGCTGGTTTCGGTCTGACTGGTACCTACCAGTTTGCCCCCAACAAAAACGATCCGACCGTCGTAGACGATGATACGTTCAGCGTCGGTGGTACCTACAAGGCCGGCAACATCTATGCCGCTGCTACCTACATCGACACGCAGCAGAGCAACGATAACGCCGCAGCCCAGTTCCTTGCCAAGTACACCTGGAATGATTTCGAATTCCACGGCATTTACGAGCTGGACAAGGGCCTGATCACTGCGCAGGCGAACAACGGTATCGATGGCGGAACCGGCGGTCGTGATGGTTCAGCCCAGGATGACGGTGCCGACGTCTGGAGTGTGGGCGCCACCTACACCATCGGTAGCAACCTCATCGGTGCGGACTACGGCGGGCGCTCCAGCTCTGACGGTAAGGATGGTATTGCCAACACGGCTGACGACATTCAAAGTTACGATGTATGGCGTGTTGCTGCTTACCACAGCTTCAGCAAGCGCACCCGCGTGTATGGCGGTTATGCCGACACCAACTATGACGACAAGGGTGACGACACTGTGTTCTCCCTGGGTATTCGCCACAACTTCTAATCCGGTGTGAATCGGACGGAAGTCGGAACGGGGCCTTCGGGCCCCGTTTTTTTTCTGCTGCTGTTGGCCGGTGTGCTTCCGGCTTGTGTGCCACGGGCGACTCAGCCGCCAACGGTTGCACTCCACGAAGTACACCAATCGGGCACACATCGGATCGCCTTTGATCCGGCCGGACGGCGACTCGCCAGCGGTGGCCTGCACGGACGCATCCACGTCTGGTCGGTGGCCGACGGCACCCGCCTGCAGAGCATCGACGCACACCGCGACCGTATCACGGGACTCGCCTGGCTGGATGCCGAGCGCATTATCAGTGCAGATCATTCCGGCTGGCTGCTTGTCAGCAATGTTGCCAGTGCCAGTACGCTCACAAGCAAGCGGTTGCCTGCGGTCGACGATCTCGCCGTTTCACCGGACGACGCCTGGGTGGCGACGATTGACGCTGGCGGTATCCGTAAGCTGGCCTTGCCCGGCCTGCGGTTGATGGCGCAGCGGGCTTTGCCGAAGCGTCCCCTGGCGCTTGCCATTAATCATACAGCTGATCGCACAGCCGTGTCCGGCCGCGACCGGCGGGTCTGGTTGCTGCAGATTCTGGCCGAACTCCCGCGCCCCTCGCGCGATACGTACGCCCTGGCGTTTGCGCCCGACGGCAGAACGCTGCTGGGTGGCGGCTGGTTTAAACTGCTGGCCTGGCACCTCGACAGTGGCAGGCTTGAGGAGTACCTGAGTGAACACCTCGGCAAAATCAGCTCTGTCGCGATCAGCCCGGACGGCGCGCACTGGCTGAGTCTCGGGCGTATCACGGATTCCCCGTTCCTGATGATGGATGCAGTGACGCATCGTGTCGAACGCCGCTTTCAGTCGCATGCACTCTGCGGTCAGCAGGCGCGCTTCAGTCCCGACGGCCGTTATGCCGCCAGCTCGTCCGACGACGGCTCGGTGTATATCTACGATCTGGCTGTGCCCTATGCCCCGGTTGTTCCGCACCTGGAAGAATAAAAAGCACCGGCAATAAACAGGTATTCTGTTTACGGGACAGCGGTTGTTCGGGCTTTCGCGTAATGCCAGCGCATTTGGCGCGGATTCCGGTCAGCGGAAAACTGGTACAATGACGCCTTAGTCACTCTCAGGGCCGCACCTCGTTCCGCATGTCCCAGCGCATTCGCGAAATTCCCTATAACTACACGTCGTTTTCCGATCGCGAAATCGTCCTGCGGTTTCTCGGTGAAGAGATGTGGCAGAATCTGGAACGCCTGCGCGCCGAGCGCCGCACGGGCCGTTCGGCGCGGATGCTGTTTGAAGTGCTCGGCGACCTGTGGGTGGTGACGCGCAACCCCTATATCCAGGACGACCTGCTGGAGAATCGCAAGCGGTTCGAATCCCTCACCCATGCCTTGAACCACCGTCTCGACCAGATTGTCGCGCGCGCCAATGGCAACAGGGACGCCTTGCGCCTGGTCGACCGGGCGCGCGAGGCCGTCAGGGCTTTCGAAGCCTGGTTCCCCAATTCCCGTGAATTGCGCGCGCGAATCCGGCGGCGGCTGTCGCGGGTGACACGCGCCGATAACATCGATTTCGGGGGGCTGGCGCGTGTTTCGCACGCCACCGACGCCACTGACTGGCGCGTCGAACTGCCCTTCGTGGTGATCAGTCCCGACAGCGAGCAGCAGGTCGCCGCGGTGGTACGCGCCTGTATGGACCTGGGGCTTACGATTATTCCCCGTGGGGGCGGAACGGGTTACACCGGGGGCGCGGTACCGCTGCACGGTGACACCGCGGTGATCAATACCGAAAAGCTCGAGGGGCTTGGCGGCGTGGTCATGCAGACGCTCGAGGGTGTGGCCGAGCCGGTGCCGACCATCCGTGCCGGGGCTGGCGTCGTCACCCGGCGCGTCGCGGAGTGCGCGGAGGCCGCCGGATACGTGTTTGCGATTGACCCGACATCGCAGGATGCGTCGACGATCGGCGGCAACGTGGCCATGAATGCCGGTGGCAAGAAGGCCGTATTGTGGGGTACTGCACTGGATAACCTGGTGTCCTGGCGGATGGTGACGCCGGACGGCGGCTGGCTCGAGGTGACGCGGCTCGATCACAACCTGGGGAAGATTCACGCCCAGCCCCGGGTCCGGTTCCGCGTCCAGCGCTACGACGGCGACGGCACGACGCCGGCGGGCGATGCCGAGGTGCTGGAAATGCCGGGCCAGGCTTTGCGCAAGGAGGGCCTGGGCAAGGATGTTACCGACAAATTCCTGGGCGGGTTGCCGGGCATTCAGAAGGAGGGCTGTGACGGCCTGATTACGTCGGCGGTTTTTGTGCTGCACCGCATGCCGAGTTACACGCGCACCCTGTGTCTCGAATTTTTCGGCACCGACGTGTCCAAAGCCGTGCCGGCCATTGTCGAGTCCAAGGACTACCTCGACGGGCGCGACGATGTCGTGCTATCGGGGCTGGAGCACCTCGATGAACGTTATGTACGGGCCGTGAAATACAGCACCAAGGCGCCGCGCCGCGAGCTGCCGAAGATGGTGCTGCTGCTGGATATTGCCGGTGATAGCGAGGATGCCGTCGCCGAGGCGGCGTCCGCGGTGGTGCGACTGGCCAACCAGCGCGGTGGCGAGGGTTTTGTCGCCGTCAGCCCGGAAGCACGCCGCCAGTTCTGGATGGACCGGGCGCGCACGGCGGCGATCGCCGCCCATACCAACGCCTTCAAGATCAACGAAGACGTCGTCATTCCGCTGGATCGCCTCAATGACTATAACGAAGGCATCGAGCGGATCAATATCGAATACTCGATTCGCAACAAGCTGACGATGATCGATGCCGTCAGCGAGTATCTCAACGGCAGCCTGCCCGAGCTGCGCCAGCACGAAGACTACGAAGACAGCCAGGAAAATCGCGCTATCGTTGCCGGCAAAACCAGCGCTGCATTACAGCACCTGCAGCAGGTGGGGGAGCGCTGGCGGGCGGCGCTGGCGCATTTCGAGTCCCCGGCCGCCGACTGTGAGACGCTGCTCGACGATACCGCCCGGGCCGCCAGGCAGGCCGATGACAAGCTGATCGACCTGTTGTTGCGACGTGATTTGCGTATCTCCTATCGCGCCGAGGTCGAGCGGCCGCTGAAGGAAATATTCGGGGGGCGCGAGTTCGAGGCGGTACGCGCCCGTCTCGATGGCATTCATACCGACGTGCGTTCCGGACGTCTGTTCGCGGCCACCCACATGCACGCCGGCGACGGCAACGTGCATACCAATATCCCGGTGAATTCGAACGATTACGTCATGCTGCATGAGGCCGAACGCATCGTCGACCGGGTGATGGCGCTGGCAACAGGGCTCAACGGTGTCATCTCCGGCGAGCACGGTATCGGTCTGACCAAGATGCAGTATCTCGAGCCGGCGGCCATCGAGGCGTTTGCCGGCTACAAGCGCAGCGTTGACCCCGACGGGGTATTCAACCGCGGAAAACTGCTCGCCGGGTCGGGTCTTGCCAATGCCTACACGCCGTCGCTGCGCCTGGTGCAGCAGGAGGCACTGTTGCTGGAAGCGTCCGAACTGGGCGCCCTGAACGATGACATCCGTAACTGCCTGCGCTGCGGCAAGTGCAAGCCGGTGTGCAACACGCATATTCCACGCGCCAACCTGCTGTACTCGCCGCGTAACAAAATCCTGGCCACCGGCATCGTGATAGAGGCGTTTCTCTACGAGGAACAGACCCGCCGCGGCATTTCCACGCGGCATTTCGACGAAATGAACGACGTGGCCGACCACTGTACCGTCTGCCACAAGTGCCTCAATCCCTGTCCGGTTAACATTGATTTCGGTGACGTCTCGGTGCGCATGCGCAGTATCCTTCGCGACCAGGGCAAAAAGCGTTTCAGCCCCAGCAGCTGGCTTGCCATGGCGTTCCTCAATGTCACTGATCCCGCAACCATCAAGCTGATGCGCAAGGGGATGATCGAATGGGGTTACCGGGGACAGCGGCTGGCCCACCAGTTGTGGCGGCGTTTCCCCAGCCCGGGCGGGCAGGCCTTGCCGACATCGACCACCGGGCGTATGACCGTCAGCGAGCAGGTGATCAACTTCGTGAAGAAACCCATGCCCGGTGGCCTGCCCACGCAGACCACGCGCGCCATGCTGGGAGTTGAAGACGACAAGGTCGTTCCGATTCTGCGCGATTCGGCCAGGGTCAATGATGAGTCCGATGCGGTGTTCTATTTCCCCGGGTGCGGTTCCGAGCGGTTGTTCAGCGAGGTGGGGCTCGCCACCCTGGCGATGCTCTACGAGGTCGGTGCGCAGACGGTGTTGCCGCCGGGCTACCTGTGCTGCGGCTACCCGCAGACCTCCTCCGGCAACCAGGCGAAGGGCAAGCAGATCAGCACCGATAACCGGGTGTTGTTCCACCGTGTCGCCAATACGCTGAACTACATGGATATAAAGACGGTGATCGTGTCCTGCGGTACCTGCATGGACCAGCTGCAGCAGTACCAGTTCGGCGAAATTTTCCCCGGCTGCCGGTTGCTGGATATTCACGAATACCTGCTGGAGAAAGGTGTCAGCCTCGAGGGTGTCACCGGTCGCCAGTATCTGTATCACGACCCCTGCCACACGCCGATGAAAACCTATGCGCCGCTGGAAGTGGCGGGCAAGCTGCTCGGCGGCGACGTGCGCCTGTCGGACCGCTGTTGCGGAGAGGCGGGTACGCTCGCCGTGTCGCGACCGGATATCGCCACCCAGATACGTTTCCGCAAGGAGGAGGAGTTGCGCGAGGGTATCCGCGGCTTTACCGGGCGTGATCGCGTGGAGCAGGGCGAAGTGAAGCTGGTGACCTCCTGCCCGGCCTGTCAGCAAGGGCTGTCGCGTTACGCGGAAGACACGGGGCTGGAAAGCGATTATATCGTTGTTGAGCTGGCCAACAACAAACTGGGCGAGGGCTGGCAACAGCGCTTTGTCGACGCGGTCAAGCTCGGCGGTATCGAACGTGTCCTTTTGTGACGCGCGCTGCCTAGATCACGCAACATCCCAGCTCGAACGGGATGTTTTCCGTCGACTGGCGAACATGTCCGTCTTTTGACGTCTCCAGGAAACGCACCGTGAAGCGATGTCGTCCACCGCTGATTTCAGCGTAGCAGGGGACGTTGCGGTCTACCGCCACGCGCACCAGTTGGCAGGGGTGATTGGAGTCGAGGGTCTTCTGGAAAAAACCCGTTTCCGCTGTTACCGGCTTCAGGACTGCGCTCTCACGCACCAGCTTCAGGATCGCCTGGATCGCCTGGCCGATGGCTTCAAAGCGGGTCAGCCAGCCGGCGAGGTCACGGGTACGCTGCTGGGCTGGTTGTTGCAGCCAGAAATGGAAGGCTGGCAGGTCGAAGTCACAGGTGCCGCCGGGAATCGCCGCGCGTTGCTGAATACTGCTCAGGAACTCGTTGGTTTTCAGGTCGGCCGCTATGGGGCCGCTGTATTGGTGTAATTTTTTTCCGAGCGCCTCCAGCTCCGAAAGGGTCTTCTTCAGCCGGCTATGGTCCACATCCGGGTTCGATTTCAGGCGCGCGAGCGTCGCGGTGTGGCGTTCCAGTTCTTTCAGTACCTCGGTTTTCAAATCGGTGCGGCCGAAAATACTCAGAATGTCGAGCAGGCTGGTCAAGGTGTTGCGGCTACCCCATTGGCTGTCGTCGTGCAGGTGCTGGGCGGCCTGGGAGAACAGGAATTCAAGGCGCAGAAAGGTGCGGATGCGCTCGTTCAGGGGTTGCTCATAAATAATCGCGTCTTTCACCCGACGCATTGTCTATCAGGACGGGTGACGGCGCAAACGCTTAGAAAGGTTGCCGCGCAATCACGACAAAACATCACTCAGCAAGGTCTACAAGTGGCTATGATGCTGGCCGGCCAGCTCCAGGTAGCGTCGGTGCAGCCGCGTGATTTCACTTTCCAGCGCCTGCAACTGTTTGTCATTGACGACAGTGTCGTCGGCCACGGCCTGTCGTTGCGCGCGCGTGGCCTGGGCGGCCAGAATGGCATCGACCTCCGTGTCCGACAAGCGATCGCGCGCGCGGATGCGCTGTCGCTGGATATCTTCCGGGCAGTCGATCAACAGAATACGGTCCAAACGGTAGTCTTCGCCGGTCTCCACGAGCAGCGGGATGACAAGTACACAGTAGGGTGCGTCGGCGAGCTCAGCGAGCTGCAGGGCTCGTGCGCGGATGCGCGGGTGCAGAATGGCTTCCAGCTGCCGGCGGCAGCCCGGATCGGCGAAAATCCGCTGTCGCAGCCGGCTTCTGTCCAGCCTGCCTTCGGTGTCGAGCAGGTCGGCGCCGATGCTGGTGACGATTTCGGCCAGCGCGGGCCGGCCGGGCTCTACCAGCTCGCGGGCGATCCGGTCGGTGTCGATGACAGCGGCCCCCAGGCGGGCGAACTGGCGGGCCGCTTCGCTCTTGCCGCTGCCGATGCCCCCCGTCAGGCCGACGCGCAGGGAGCACGGCATGTCAGCCGGCCAGTCCCGACCAGCGCAGGTAGGCGCTGGAAATCCGCTCACCCCAGAGCAGCGCGATCC
>Ga0315540_10001555_pt1 | contig 13067 bp, 6 predicted proteins | sample SalMarSW160110MG_FD_203677 | JGI IMG/M metagenome (GOLD analysis project Ga0315540, IMG submission 203677) | Salt marsh sediment microbial communities from the Plum Island Ecosystem LTER, Massachusetts, United States - Salt Marsh Sediment SW1601-10 ... | reverse complement strand
CGCAGCACGAGCTGGCGCACGTCCACGGACCGCCACGGACCGCGCCAGCTCGTGCTGCGGTACCACCAGCCGTTGCTCATCCGCCACCAGTACCGGTCCGCGCGGAAGACGTCGTCATTGCACGCGTCGCGGTCCACGATGGCCACGTGGCCCACCCAGACGATCGAGGGCTCGTTCCGCCACACGATCGGCGCAGGGGCCGGGGCGCCGGAGCGGATGCCGATCGAGAACCCGAACCAGGTCTGCGTCTCGGCGTGCGCGACGCCGGCCAGGGCGAGGACCGAGGCGGCGACGCAGGCAATCAGGGTCGTTCTCATGATGGCTGCCTCCCATCGGGGATCGTGAGGCCGGCTCCCGTCGGATCCGGGCCCGGCTGCCGGGGAGGGACCGCAGGGGGCGTGCCGCCGTCCCGGGAGGCCTAACCGCTTGCGGCGCGACCCGGCGTTCCGTCCGGAAACGGGCGGAACACTCGGAATCGCCCGTGCGTCGTGCAGCCTGCACGGTTTCGCGGTCGCGCTCGTCCCGCCTCCGGGCGCGCCGGTCGGCGGTGGCGCGGCGCCGGGCGCCACCGGGCCTACCCTTCCGCGCCGGCCTCATTCCCGAAGCGCGTCCTGGCCCCGGCGGAGACGCGCGCCCCCAGCCGCAAGGAGTCCGCGATGCCCGTCCCCGTTGCGCTCCGGCCGCGTCCGTCGCGCGTGCCCGCCCACCTCCCCCTGCTGTTCGCCCTCGTCCTGCTGGCCGGCACGGCGGCCCCGGCGGCGCGCGCGGAGACGCCCCGCGTGCACGCGATCGTCGGCGCGCGGATCGTGACCTCGCCCGGGCACGTGATCGAGCACGGCACGATCGTCCTCCGCGACGGCCTCATCACCGCGGTCGGCGCGAGCGTCGCGGTGCCGGCCGACGCGCGCATCTGGCCGGGCGACAGCCTGACGGTCTACCCCGGGCTCATCGACGCCTACGTGACCTCGGAGGGGATGCCGCGGTCCCGGCCCGGAGCGCCGGGCGGCGGCCCGCCGCGCGGGGCCGGCACGGAAGAGCAGGCCCGCGGCGCCGCGTCCCCGCTGTCGGTCGTGCGCGCGGACGACCGGATGATCGAGGAGCTGGCGCTGCCCGCGAAGCAACTCGAGTCCCTCCGCGCGGCCGGCTTCACGGTCGCTCAGGTCGCCCCGGACGAGGGCGTCGTGCGCGGCTCGAGCACGGTGGTCGGGCTCGGCGACGGCGCGCCGCGGCGCGAGGCGATCGTCCCCGACGCGAGCCAGGTGATCGCGCTGCAGCCGCAGCGCCAGGGCTACCCCGGCTCGCTCATGGGCGCGATCGCGGTGATCCGCCAGGCCTTTCTCGACGCGAGGTGGTACCGCGACGCCAACGCCGCGTATGCCCGCAAGTCCGGCGCCGAGCGGCCGCCCGTGGACAACGCGCTCGCCGCGCTCCAGCCGGTGATCGAGGGCCGCGAGCCCGTGCTGTTCGTCGCCGACGAGATGCTCGAGGTCCTGCGCGCGGCCGCGATCGCGAAGGAGGCACGCGTCGCGCCGCGCATCGTCGGCGCGGGCGACGAGTACAAGCGCGTCGACGACATCGCCCGGACGGGGGCGCAGCTCGTCGTGCCGGTGGACTTCCCCGGGACGCCCGACGTCTCCACGCCCGACAAGGCGTTCGAGATCCCGATCGAGACGCTGCGCGCCTGGGAGGAGGCGCCGGGCAACCCCGCCGCGCTCGCGCGCGCGCACGTGACGTTCGCGCTGACCTCGAACGGCCTGAAGGACCCGAGGACCTTCGCGGCACAGGTCGGCCGCGCGGTGGACCGCGGGTGGTCCGACGACGCCGCGCTCGCCTCGGTGACGACGGTGCCGGCGACGATGCTCGGGCTCGGCTCGAAGCTGGGCGCGCTGGTGCCCGGCCGGATCGCGAACCTCACCGTGACGCGCGGGCCGCTCTTCCACGGCGGAACGGTGCGCGAGGTGTGGATCGACGGCGAGCGCTACGAGACCGCGAAGGACCCGACGACGCCGGCGGGCTCGTGGACGGTCGACTGGGGCCACGGCGGCCACGCGCTCGAGGTGAAGGCGGGCCGCGACACGACCGTGACGCTGGTCGTCGGGGGCGATTCGCTGCGCGCGGAAGACGTCCGCCTCGACGGTGCGCGCCTGCGGTTCACGATGCGCCGCCCCGCCGGGCCCGACGAGGCGTTCGACCTGCGGGCGGCGAACGACGCGCTCGCGGGCACGCTCTCGGTCGCGGGCACCGGCTCGCACGCCGTGGCCGGCCGGCCCGCGAAGCCGGCCGACCGGACGCCGAAGCCCGAGCCGCCGCTCGTGCCCGTGCCGGTCGTGATGGGCAACAGCGAGGCCTGGCGCATGCCGCGGCCGGAGCAGCCGTCGGCGGTGCTCGTGAAGGACGCGACCGTGTGGACGGCCGGCCCGCGGGGCATCCTCGAAGACGCCGACGTGCTCGTGCGCGCCGGCCGGATCGCGGCCGTCGGCAGGAACCTGGCCGCGCCGGCCGGGGCGGTCGTGATCGACGGGAAGGGCAAGCACGTCACGCCCGGCATCATCGACGAGCACAGCCACTGGGCGATCCTCGGCAACGTCAACGAGTGCACGAACTCGGTGACGTGCGAGGTGCGCGTCCAGGACGTCATCAACTCCGAGAGCACCAACATCTACCGCCAGCTCGCGGGCGGCACCGTGGTCATGCACCTGCTGCACGGCTCGTGCAACGCCATCGGCGGACAGTGCGCCGTGATCCGGAACGAGTGGGGCGCGCCGCCGGACGAGCTGTTCATGTCGGAGGCGCCTCCGACGGTGAAGTTCGCGCTCGGCGAGAACCCGAAGCAGGCGAACTTCGGAGCGGACCGGACGAGCCGCTATCCCAAGACCCGCGCCGGCGTCGAGGAGACGATCCGCGACGCGTTCGTGCGCGCGAAGGACTACGACCGCTCGTGGGACGAATGGCGCGCCGGTCGCCGGCCGCTGCCGCCGCGCCGGGACCTGCAGCTCGATGCGCTCTCCGAGATCGTCGCGGGCAAGCGGCTCATCCACGTCCACTCCTACCGCGCCGACGAGATCCTGATGCTCATGCGGCTCACCGAGGAGTTCGGCTTCCGCGTGAACACGTTCACGCACGTCCTCGAGGGCTACAAGGTCGCCGACGAGATCGCGACGCACGGCGCGTCCGCGCTCGGGTTCTCGGACTGGTGGGAGTACAAGCAGGAGGTGATCGACGCGATTCCCTGGAACATCTGGCTGATGTGGGACCGCGGCGTGAACACGGGCTTCAACTCCGACGACCCCGACCTCGCGCGCCGGCTCAACCTCGAGGCCGCGAAGGCGGTCCGGTACGGCGGCATGCCTCCCGAGGAGGCGATCAAGACCGTCACGATCAATCCGGCGAAGTCGCTGAAGATCGACCGCATCATGGGCTCCCTCGAGCCCGGGAAGGAGGCGGACTTCGCGATCTGGAGCGGCTCGCCGCTCTCGGGCTACTCGGTCTGCGAGCAGACCTGGATCCAGGGCCGCCGGTACTTCGACCGCGCCGGGGACCTCGCCGGCCGCGCGGCGCTGGCGAAGGAGCGCGACGCGCTGATCGCGCGCGCCCGCGCGGCGAAGGAGGCGGCCGGCCCGGCGGCGCGCGCCGCGGGCCACCGGCGCCCGCCGCGCTACCTCGAGGAGGCCGACGAGAGCGGCAACGAGTGCGGTGGACACGGCGGCGTGTTCCTGCCGTTCCGCAGCGAGGCCGACCGCGACGCGCAGGAGGTGTCGCGATGAGCCGCTTCCGCTCCGCCTCCGCCCTCGCGGCCGCCGCGCTCGCGCTGGCCGCCCTCGCCGTCCCCGCCGCGGCCGGTCCCGAGTGGACGCCCGCGACCCCGAAGAAGTTCGCGCTCACCGGCGGCACGGTGCACACCGTGACCGGCGGCGTGCTCGAGAACGCCACGGTGCTGATCGACGACGGCCGCATCACGGCCGTCGGCCGGGGGATCGCCGTGCCCGCGGATGCGACCGTGTGGGACTGCCGCGGCAAGCAGGTCTACCCGGGCTTCATCGCGGCGAACACCGAGCTGGGCCTGATCGAGGTCGCCTCGGTCGAGGGCAGCAACGACACCCGGGAGACCGGCCAGATCAACCCGAACATCCGGGCCGAGGTCATGGTGAACCCGGACTCCGACCTGCTGCCCGTCACGCGGATCGGGGGCGTCACGAGCGCGCTCGTGGTCCCGGGCGGCGGCGCGATCCACGGCCTGTCGGCTCTCATGCACCTCGACGGCTGGACGCGCGAGGACATGACGATCCGCGCGCCGGTCGCGCTGCACGTCAGCTGGCCCTCGATGGTGACGCGCAGCGGCTGGCGCGTGCGCCTGAGCCCGGAGGAGCAGGCAAAGCAGCGCGAGAAGGCGCTGGATGCGATCCGCGAAGCGTTCGACGACGCGCGCGCGTACGAGAAGGCGCGCGCCGCCGAGGGCCGCCGGGGCGTGCCCGTCCACGACGCCGACGTGAAGTGGGACGCGATGCGGCGCGTGGTGCGGGGCGAGATCCCGGTCTGGTTCCACGCCGACAGCGAGGCGCAGATCCGCGCGATCCTCGAGTTCGTGGACCAGGAGCGCCTCGAGCACGTCGTGATCGTCGGCGGGCGCGACGCGCCGCTGTTCGCGGACGAGCTGAAGGCGCGCGGCATCGCCGTCGTCGTGGGCGGCACGCTCGCGCTGCCCGGGCGCCCCGACGACGCCTACGACGAGTCGTACACCGTTCCGGAACGGCTCGCGGCCGCCGGCGTGCCGTTCTGCATCGCCGACGACGGCAGCGCGTTCACCGCCGCGAACGCGCGCAACCTGCCGTTCCACGCCGCCATGGCGGCCGCGTACGGGTTGCCGAAGGACGAGGCGCTGAAGAGCGTGACGATCTATCCCGCGCGCATCCTCGGCGTCGGCGACCGGCTCGGCTCGATCGAGGTCGGCAAGATCGCCGACCTGCAGGTCACCGACGGCGACCCGCTCGAGGAGGCGTCGCACTGCGAGCAGGTCTTCATCAACGGCCGGCCGATCCCGATGCGCAGCCGGCAGACCGAGCTCTTCAAGAAGTACGACGCCAGGCCGCGGGGCCCGAAGGCCCGGCCGCGCTGAGCGGCGGAAGCTCGCGAGGGCGCCCTGCTGCCGCGGGGCGCCCTCGCCGTCCGGCGGGACGCGCCTGAGTTCAGTCTCGCGACATCCCGGAAGGAAAGCCCCCTGTCGCGCCAGATTGTCCGGGACTTGTGTGCCCCCATCGCCTAGGTTCGACGTGTCCGGCGCCCGTTCGGGCGCCGGCTCGGGTTTCCCCCGCATCTCGCCTTGGGCCGGAGGCAACATGCGATCACCGAGACTGCCCCTCACGCTGCTCCTACCCTTCCTGCTCGTCGCGACCGCTTCGGCCGCGCCGGCTCCCCGCCCGTGGACGCCACCCGCCTCCGCGACGGCCATTGCGACCCCCGTGGACGAGGATCCCGACATGCCCTCGGGTCTCACGCCCGCGATGGACAAGGCGGAGTACCTGCAGCTCCGCGAGGAGTATTACCGCCTGCGCTGGGACGCGCCCTTCGACCAGGCCTACCACGGCCGGATCGAGGCGATCGCGCAGATGCGACGGCAGGCGAGCGACCTCGGCGCGTTCAGCGCCGCGGGGTACTGGACCCCGATCGGCCCCGCGCCGATCCCCAACGGCCAGACGGTCACGATCTCGACGCCGGTGAGCGGGCGCGTCACCGCGATCGCCGTGGACCCGCGGGACCCGGACGTCGTGTACGTCGGCGGCGCCCAGGGCGGCGTGTGGCGCTCGCTGGACGGCGGCGCCACCTGGGTGCCCCTGTTCGACGCGCAGGCCACGCTCGCCATCGGTTCGCTGGCCCTCGCGCCCTCGAACCCTGGCATCCTCTACGTGGGCACCGGCGAGGCGAACCTGTCGCTCGACTCGTTCTTCGGGCTCGGCCTGTACCGGATCGACGGCGCCGACGCGGCGCCGGTCGTGAGCGGGCCGTTCAATCCGACCCCCGTGAACGACGTGATCGGCGCCCAGACGTTCACGGGCCGCTCGATCGCGAAGATCCTGGTGGATCCCACGGACCCCGCCACCGTCTTCGTGGCCGTCTCGAGCGGTGTCGGGGGTTCCGGCGGCGACGCCTACGGCGCCTCGCCCCCGATCACCGCACTGCGGGGCATCTACCGCTCGACCGACGCGACCTCGGCGAGCCCTTCGTTCACGAAGCTCACCGTCACCCCGGCGGGCAGCATCGCGCCCGATGCGACCGGGAACCGGATCGTGAACGACATGGCCTACGACCCGACCGACCCCTCCGGGAACACGATCGTGTGCTGGGTGTACGGCCTGGCCCTCGCGGGTGACGGCGGCGTCTACCGGACGACGAACGCGCTCGCCGCGTCGCCGGTGTTCACGCAGACGTTCGTCACCACCGTGGACGGCGCACGCGGCGCGTTCGCCGTCAACCGGGTCGGCGGCGTGACGACGATGATCGTCGCCACCGGCGAGAGCGCCGCGAGCACGAGCTGCACGAGCGGCTCGGGGTGCCTGCGCCGCTCCACCGACGGCGGCGTCACGTGGTCGGCCAAGCTCCCCGGCGGCGGCGGATTCTGCGGGGGACAGTGCTGGTACGACGACGCGGTCGCGCTGAGCCCGGTCGACGCGAACCTCGTCCTGATCGGCGGCGCCGGCAACGGCACGTGCGCGCGCGTCTACGCGCGCTCGGTCGACGGCGGCGCGTCGTTCACGGCCCCGGGCGGGGCCGACGTCGGAATGCACGCCGACGCGCACGCGATCGAGTTCGCGCCGTCGGACCCGAGCATCGTGTACGAGGGCAATGACGGCGGCGTCTGGAAGTCCGTGGACGGCGGCGCCACCTGGAGCAGCCTCAACGCCGGCCTGAGCCTGGCGCAGTACGAGAGCGTCGAAACGCACCCGATCGACCCCGACTTCACGGTCGGCGGCACCCAGGACAACGGCACGCACTGGTACCAGCCGGGCGGCACGTGGAACCGCATCGACTGGGGCGACGGCGGCTTCGCGGTGATCGACCAGAACGCGACCGACAACACGAACGTCGCGATCTACCACACGTATTACAACCGGACGAACAGCCTGCTCGGGTTCGCGCGCGTGACGAGCATGTCCTCGGCGAGCGACGGCAACTGGGCGTTCTTCGGCTGCGGCGGCCTCTCGAACGGCATCGGCTGCACCGACGCCGTGCTCTTCTACGCGCCGCTTGTGCGCGGCCCCGGCAACCCGAACACCCTCTACTACGGCACCGACCGGCTGTACCGCTCGACGAGCCACGGCGTGACGATGTCGGTCGTGAGCCAGGCGCCGATCGTGTCCGGAGCGCCGATCAGCGCGATCGCCATCGCGCCGCAGAACGACGCCGTCCGCGTCGTGGGTCTCCGGAACGGCCAGGTGTGGGCGACGACGACGGGCTCCAGCGCGCTCACGGACGTCACGGGACCCATCCCGGCGAAGTTCGTCGGCCGCATCGCGATCGACCCGTCGAACTCCGACGTCTGCTACGTCGCGCTCGGCGGCTTCGGCCTCGGCGCCGGCGAGCACGTGTGGAAGACCACGAACCTGTCCGCCGGCGTCCCGGCGTGGTCCGCGGCGGGCGCGGGCCTGCCGGACGCGCCGGTCAACGCGCTGGTCATCGATCCCGTGAACCCGGGCCGGCTTTTCGCGGGAACGGACGTGGGCGTGTACGAGAGCACCGACGGCGGTGCGAACTGGGCGCCGTTCACGACCGGGATGCCCGTCGTGTCCGTGTTCGGCCTCTCGCTGCAGCCGACGTCCCGCGTCCTGCGCGCCGCGACGCACGGGCGCGGCATGTTCGAACGGTTCGTGGACCAGCCCGTCGCGACGCAGCTGTCGCTCGTCGGCGCGGAGATCGTGGATGGCCACCCGCGCCTGACCTGGTACACCGCCGACGGCGCGAACGAGCCGCTCGACGTGCACCGCCGGCGCGAGCCGGGCGGCTGGGAGATCGTCGGCGAGGCGCGGGCCGACGGCACCGGCCAGATCGTCTACGAGGACGCGAGCGCCGTGCGGGGCGAGAGCTACGAGTACGCGCTCGGCCTGGTGCGCGACGGCACGGTCGTGCGCGCCGGCAACGTGTGGGTGGACGTGCCGCTCGAGGCGGCGTTCGCGCTGCGCGCGGCCGCGTCCACGCACGGCGCCCTGCGGTTCGTCGTCTCGCTGCCGTCGGCGGGCGGCGCCCGGCTGGACCTGCTCGACGTGACCGGCCGCCGCGTGGCCGGCCTCGACCTGGGCAGCCTCGCCCCGGGCGAGCACACCGTGTCGCTCGGCGCGCGCGTCGCGGCGTCGGGCATCTACTGGGCCCGCCTCTCGCAGGCGGGCAAGATGATCTCCACGAAGGTCGCCGTGGTGCTCTAGGCGCTTCGCGATCACGATCGGGGCCCCGGGCGGCTCGCCCGGGGGCCCCCGTGCTTCCCGGCGGACCGTCGCGCCCGGGCCGCGCGGCGTCGAGGCCCGCCATCGGCGACTCCTCGCGTCGTGTCCTCCGCCAGCTCAACCGACCCGGTTGACCGGGTAGTCAAGACGGCACGGTGACTGGACTGCCCGGTCAACAACTGTCAGCCTGCCGCCCGTGGAGACCGACCGGAATGACTGAGCCCACGTCGCCCCTGACCCGGACCCGCCTCGTCCAGGCGGCCAAGGAGCTGTTGTGGGCGCGCAGCTTCCAGGGCACGAGCGTGGACGAGATCTGCTCGAGGGCGGGGGCGGGGAAGGGGAGCCTGTACCACTTCTTCCCCTCGAAGATCGATCTCGCGATCGCCGCGATCGAGGCGTCCTGGGCGGACGCGAAGGCCGGCACGTTCGAGCCGGTGTTCTCCTCGGAGCCGGGCGGCCTGGAACAGTTGCGCAGGCTCCTCGACGCCGTGGATCGGCTGCAGCTGCAGGCCAGCCGGAAGTCCGGCGCCTGCCTCGGCTGTCCGTTCGGCGGCCTCGGGCAGGAGATGGCCCACCAGGACGAGCGCCTGCGGGCGACGCTCGTGCGCATCTTCGACGCGCACTGCGACTACCTCGAGCGCGCGATCGCCGCCGCCGTGGAGCGGGGCGAGATCCCCCCGTGCGACACGCGCCGCAAGGCCGAAGCGGTCTTCGCGCTCTTCGAGGGGGCGCTCCTCATCGCCAAGGTGGCGAACGATCCCGCCCGCTTCCGCGACCTCGCGGGCGCCGCGGTCGCCGGGCTCGCCTGAGCCCGGGCGCGCTGATCTTCCGGGCGCGCCGCTCACTTCGCGTACGTGCCGACCAGCTCGGCGGTCGCCAGCACGTGGCCCTTCATGGTCTCGAGCAGGCGCGGCTTCGTCGGGTGGTGCAGGTCGGCGAGCTTCGTGTCGAGCGCGTAGAGCCGGAAGAAGTAGCGGTGCCGGCCGATCGGCGGGCACGGCCCGCGCCAGCCGGGCTTCTTCCAGTCGTTGAGCCCGTCGAGCGCGCCGCCGGGCGCCCTCCCCGCCTTCACGCCCTCGGGCAGCGACCGCGCGTCGGCGGGCAGGTCGTAGAGCACCCAGTGCACCCAGACGACCTTCGGCGCCGCCGGGTCGGGCGCATCGGGGTCGTCCACGATCAGCGCGAAGCTCTTCGTACCTTCGGGCGCGCCCGACCATTCGAGCGCGGGCGAGACGTCGGCCCCGGCGCAGGTATGGCGCTTCGGGATGCCGGAGTCCGGCTCGAATGCCTTCGAGGCGAGGCGGAACGCCGCCGTCTTCGCGGGCGGCACCTTCGGGCCGCTCGCGCCCGCCCCGGCCAGCGCGAGCAGGATGAGGATGGTGAGTTGCATGGAGCCTCCTCAGGGGAGCGCGGCCGGACCCGTCGCGTCGCGGAGTATCGCGCCGGCGGCGCACGCGACACAGCCCCGCGCTCGCCCGGGAGGGGCCGGCCCGCCCCGGGCCGCGCCCGGCGCCCTTCCGGCCGCGCCGGAGCGCGCGCGGTTCGCGCGGCGGCCCGGCTGCCCTACACTGCGCGACCTTCCCTTCCCGTTTCCGGAGAATCCGCATGCGCCGCCTTTTCGCCGCGTTGTTCGCGCTCGCCATCGCGACCGCCGCCCGTGCCGACGTCGCGAAGTTCGACTTCTACGGCCAGGGTCCCTACCACGCGGGCGTGCCGCGGCCCGCCGAGGTGCTCGGGTACGCACCCGGCACGTTCCACACGACTTGGGGCAACATGGAGCGCTACCTCGACGCGCTCGCGCACGCGCGGCCCGAGCGCGTGCGGCGCGAGTCGATGGGCAAGAGCATCGAGGCGCGCGAGCGCACGCTGCTCATCGTCTCGAGCCCCGCGAACCTGGCGCGCCTCGACGAGATCCGCGAGGCGAACCGCAGGATCGCCGACCCGCGCGGCGTGGACGCGGCCACGATCGAGAAGCTCGTGCGCGAGACGCCGATCACGGTGTGGCTCAACTACGGCATCCACGGCGACGAGTCGGCCTCGTTCGAGGCCATGATGCAGGTCGCCTACCAGCTCGTCGCGGGCGACGGCGACGGCACGAAGGACGTCCTCGAGCACTCGGTGGTGCTCATCGACCCCGCGCACAACCCGGACGGCCACGAGCGGTTCGTCACCTGGATCAACGCGAACGGGCAGGGCGATCCCGAGCGCTGGGCGCTCGAACAGCAGCGTTCACAGCCCTGGGGCCTCTACGGGCGCTTCACGCACTACAAGTTCGACCCGAACCGCGACGCGCTGGCCATGAGCCAACCGGAGTCGCAGGAGACCTCGATCGCGATGCGCCGCTGGCGCCCGCAGGTGTTCGTGGACGCGCACGGGCAGACGCCGTCGTTCTTCTTCCCGCCCACGGCGGACCCGACGAACTGGACGCTGCCGCGCGCGGACTACAAGGGCTGGGTCGAGACCTTCGGGCGCGCCAACGCCGCGGCGTTCGACCGCTACGGCTGGCTGTATCTCGTGCGCGACGTGTTCGACTTCCACGCCGCCGGCTACTGGGACGTCTGGCCGACGCTCATGGGCGCGATCGGCATGACGTACGAGACCGACGGCGGCGGTAACCTGGCGCTCCGCCGCGACGACGGCACGGTCGTCACGATGCTCGACGGCATGGAGCGGCACTTCGTCGCCTCGCTCACGACGCTCGAGACCGCCGTGAAGCACCGCGAGGAGCGCCTGCGCGACGCGGCCGCGTTCGCCCGCGCCTCCTGCGCGCCGCCCGCGGACGCGCGCGCCTACCTGCTCGATCCCGGCGACGACCCCGTGCGCGCGGCCGCGCTGGCCGAGAACCTCCTGCACGCGGGGGTCGAGGTGGGCTGGATCGCGGCGCCGTTCACGGTGCGCTCCGCGCGCCCGACGTGGGGCGACCCCGGCGGCCGGCCGCTGCCGAAGGGCGGCAAGGGCCTCGACCGGACCGGCAACCCGACGGTTCCGCTGCCGGCCGAATCCCACACGTTCGCGCACGGCGCGTTCGTCGTGGACCTCGCGCAGCCGGGCAGCCGCGTCGCGCGCGCGGTGTTCGAGTACGACCGCTCGATCGACACGGCGTTCGCGCGGCAGGAGCTCGGCAAGTACGAGCGCAACGTGCGTCGCGGGAAGAACACGCCGGCCGAGGACTACGGCTTCTACGACATCACCTCGTGGTGCCTGCCCGCGACCTACGGCGTCCATTCCTGGGCCGTCCGCGAGCTGCCGCGCGGCGGCGTGCTCCTCGCCGAGCCGGACCCGAACCGCCCGGACGAGGCGACCGAGGTCCTGCCCGACTCCGCCGCGGTCGGCCTGCCGTTCACGGCGCGGATCTCCCGCCTGGCGCCGCTCGTGCTGCGCGACCGCCCGGGCGCCGTCGCGCTCGACCTGCGCGGCGGCGTCGAGGGCGGCCCGGCGACGAGCTCGTACGTGTGGTCCTGCGCGGGCGACGGCGCCGCCCGACTCGCGCTGAGGCTGATGCAGGAGGACTTCCGCGTCGCGACGGCCACGAAGCCGCTGCGCGCCGGCGGGCGCGACTGGCCGCGCGGCAGCTTCGTCGTGCGCGTCGAGCGCAACCCCGCCCCGCTGCACGCGCGCATCGCGGCGCTCGCGCGCGACTGCGGCGTGAAGGTCATGGCCCTCGACACGGCGTACCCGGACCGCGGCGACACGGGCACGGGCTCGTACAGCGTCGCGAGCCTGAAGCGCCCGCGCATCGCGATCGTGGTGGACGGCCCCGGCGGCCAGGACGCCTACGGCTGGATGTGGTTCCTGTTCGAGCGCCGGCTCGGCGTGCGCTTCACCGCCGTGCCGATCGGCCGGCTCGTGCGCGTGCTGGACAGGTACAACGTCGTCCTGGTGCCCGACGGCAACGCGGACGCCCTGGCCCGCGCGATCGGTGACGTCGACGCGCTCAAGGACTGGATCCGGCGCGGCGGCACGCTCGTCTGCCTGGACGACGCGGCGGAGTTCCCGACGCTCAAGTCCGTCGGCCTCTCGACCGCGAAGGTCGTCGGCGTGAAGCCGAAGGAGGACGGCAAGGACGGGAAGGAGGACGCGGACGCGGACGCGCCTGCCGACAGCGCCGACGCGGAGGCCGGGCGGCGCCCGCAGGAGATCCCGGGCACGACGTTCTGGGCCACGGTGGACCCGCGGCACTGGCTGGCGTGGGGCTACGAGGAGCCGCGCATCCCGGTGATGCTGGCCGGGCGCACCCTGCTGACCCGCTCGCGCGACGGCGCGAACGTGCTGACGTTCGACCGCGCGCCGCTCACGGTCACGGGCTGGACCTGGCCCGAGACCGAAAGGCGGCTCGCGAACGGCGCGTTCGGGATCGACGAGCCCGTGGGCGACGGTCACGTGGTGATGCTGGGCGGCCCGGTCCTCTTCCGCATGTTCTGGCGCGGCACCGAGCGGCTCGTGACGAACGCGGTGCTCTACGGGCCGGCACTGCCGTGAGCCCGGTCCCTCCGCCCGCGCTCGGCAAGCTCTCGCCCGAGGCGTTCGCGCGCGTCGTCGCCCCGCACCTCGGCGCCGAGCGGCCCGAGGTGCTCGCGGGCCCGCGCGCGGGCCACGACGCCGCCGTGGTCCGGATCGGCGCCGGCCGCGTGATGGCGG
>Ga0315540_10001554_pt1 | contig 13068 bp, 16 predicted proteins | sample SalMarSW160110MG_FD_203677 | JGI IMG/M metagenome (GOLD analysis project Ga0315540, IMG submission 203677) | Salt marsh sediment microbial communities from the Plum Island Ecosystem LTER, Massachusetts, United States - Salt Marsh Sediment SW1601-10 ... | reverse complement strand
CTCGCAGCCAAGCTCGGTCAGCCAATCCTCGACCAGCATCGAAATCAGGGGTTCGTCGTCGACGACGAGGATGCGCGGCAATTACATCAATCCTACAAAGAGCTTGCCTCGCTTTGGGCGCACCGGGATTGTATCCGCAACGCGCCGAGCCTACTAGAGGCGCCATTTTCGCCGTTCCTCCAAGGGATCATTCCACGTGCCGGCGCGTGTAACCCAAGCCACCCGATTGCTGAAAAACGCGAGAGTCGTGATCGTCGTCGGCTTCGGCTTGGTGCTGGCGGCGGTGGTCGGCGTGGCCATTCTCGTCAGTCGCAGCGAGCGGGCCGACCGGCTCGTTAACCACACCTTCGAGGTGCAAAGCGAATTCCAGTCGCTCTTGAACAACCTCAGAACCGCCGAGAACGCCCAGCGCGGATTTTTGCTGACCGAAAACGATCCCTATCTGCTTCCCTTCGAAGCTGCCAAAGCGCGGATCCCGCCCCTGCTCAGCGGTCTGCGTCAACTCTCCGCCGACAATCCGAACCAGCAGGCGCGGTTGGCGCGGCTCGATCCTTTGGTCAAATCGAGGATCGAGCTCATGGATCGCACCATCGCGCTGACCAAGCAGGGGCATCGTGACCAGGCGGTGACCCTTGTCGACTCAGGCGACGGCCGGGCCTTGATGGACAAGATCGTCGCCGAAGTTTTCAAGGGGTTGATTGTCGAACGCGATCTCTTGACGTCGCGCCAAGAGCGCTCGAGGCAATTGCGCCTCGGGCTATCGGTCTTGATCGGACTTGCGCTGTTCGGCGCGATCGTGCTCGCCGTCATTCTCGCGGCGTCGACACGACATGCCTTGAGGGGGCTTGTCGCCCGCACCCTCGAACTCCAGACAGAGTCGAAACGCCGTCTCGAGGCCGAGGAGACGCTGCGCCAAGCGCAGAAGATGGAAGCCGTGGGTCAGCTGACCGGCGGCATCGCCCATGACTTCAACAATCTCCTCACCATCGTCATCGGCAATCTCGACTCGATGAAGCGGAGGCTGGCCAAGACAGATGACTCGACAAGCGCCTCCGATCTTAAAGCCAACCTGATGAAACCGCTGGAAGACGCCTTGCGTGGGGCCGGCAGCGCAGCGCAACTCACCCATCGGCTGCTCGCCTTCTCGCGGCGCCAAGCCCTGGAACCTGCGCGCATCGATCTCAACCGTCTGGTCGCCGACATGCTGGACATGCTCCGCCGCAGCCTCGGCGAGCAAATCAACATTGAGACGGTGTTGAGCGCAGGCCTGTGGCCAAGCTTCGCCGACCCCCACCAGCTCGAAAACGTTCTCCTCAATCTGACGTTGAACGCCCGCGCGGCAATGCCGAATGGCGGCTGCCTCACCATCGAGACAGCAAACACCTTTCTCGACGGGACCTATGCGGGGCAGTTTGGCGATGTGGAGGAGGGGCAGTATGTGCTGTTGAGCGTAACCGACACAGGGACGGGCATCGCCAAAGACATCATCGACCGGGTGTTCGAGCCGTTCTTCACCACCAAGGCCGTAGGCGAGGGCTCAGGCCTCGGGCTTCCGATGGTCCATGGCATCGTCAAGCAGTCGGGGGGCCATGTTCGCATTTATAGCGAGGAAGGCCACGGCACGACGGTGAAGGTCTATCTGCCGCGGCTCAGCGCGACAGATGAGGTCAGCGCCGTTCCCACCGCCAAGCCACCGGATGTCGCCCCGGTGCCGAAGGCGGAGCCGAACGAGACGATCCTGCTGGTCGAGGATAATGACGGGGTGCGGGACTACGCCACCAGGGTCCTCGAGGAACTCGGCTATCACGTCATCGGCACCGCCGACGCCAGAGAAGCCTTGGAGTTGCTGGCCAAGCGCCCGGAGATCGACCTCTTGTTCACTGATGTCGTGTTGCCTGGCGCGGTCACCGGGCGCATGCTTGCCGACAAGGCTAAGGCCATGAAGCTGGCGCTACCGGTCCTGTTCACCACCGGCTATACCAGGAACGCCATCGTGCATCAGGGCCGGCTCGATCCCGACGTGCATCTCCTCAACAAGCCTTACACCCAGCAGGAACTCGCCCGCAAAGTGCGCGAACTGCTGGATGCCGCCCAGCAGCTGGACCAAAAGTCACGTGCATTGGGCTGATTTCCTGGTTGTCGTCTCGCGCTGCTTTGTGCAACGAGTGGATTTGCGTCTTGCTGCCGACCGGCGCTAGAACTTCGAGACGCGTTTGGTTAGGGGTCGTCAATGGTTCAGTTCACGCTGCCGAAGAATTCCCGGGTCCACAAGGGCAAGGAATGGAATCCGCCGCCGGAGGACGCCGAGGAGGGACGCTTCCGCGAATATCGCATCTATCGTTACGATCCGGAGACCGGCGACAACCCGCGGCTCGATACCTATTGGGTGGACAGCACCGATTGCGGGCCGATGGTTCTCGACGCGCTGATTTGGATCAAGAACAATGTCGACCCGACGCTGACCTTCCGCCGCTCCTGCCGCGAGGGCGTGTGCGGGTCATGCTCGATGAATATCGGCGGCACCAATACGCTCGCTTGCACCAAGTATGCCGCCGATGCGCCCGAAACCGTCGCCATCTATCCCTTGCCGCATATGCCGGTGATCAAGGACCTCGTGCCCGACTTCACCCATTTCTACGCGCAGCATCGCGCCATCGAGCCCTGGCTCAAGACCGATACGCCGACGCCGCAAAAAGAGTGGCGCCAATCGCGTGAGGACCGCAACAAGCTCGATGGGCTCTATGAGTGCATTCTCTGCGCCTGCTGCTCGACGGCCTGCCCGTCCTATTGGTGGAACGGCGACCGCTATCTCGGCCCTGCGATTCTGTTGCAGGCGGACCGCTGGATCGAGGACTCACGCGACGAGCGGACCGGCGAGCGGCTCGACGATCTCGAAGACCCGTTCAGGCTCTATCGCTGCCACACCATCCTCAACTGCACCAAGGCCTGTCCCAAGGGTCTCAATCCGGCGGCGGCAATCGCCTCGCTCAAGCGCCAATTGGTGCAGCGCGGCGAGTGATCGATCATATCGGCTTGCACGTGGGCGATATCGCGCGCGCGACCGAGTTCTATCTCAAGGCGCTGGCGCCGCTCGGCATCGCCATCATCATGCAGGTGTCGGCGGAAGAGACCGGGCATGGTGCTGCGGTCGGTTTCGGCGCCAACCAGAAGCCGTTCTTCTGGCTCGGCGAGGGCGGCGATCCGAGCGGCCCGATGCACATCGCCTTCGCGGCGCCGAGCCGCGCCGCGGTCGATGCCTTCTACGAGGCGGCCATCAAGACTGGCGCTACCGACAACGGCAAGCCGGGGCTCAGGCCGGAATATCACGCCAATTACTATGGCGCCTTCGTGATCGACCTCGACGGCAACAATGTCGAGGCCGTGTGCCATATGCCCGAGTGAGCCGCGCGTGCCTCAGCGGCCTGTGCAGTTCGGCAGCGAGAAGTTGCAAGGCTCAGGTGGCGTGACCGTCACCTTCTCCCCGGTCTTGGGATCTTTCTTTTTGGCATAGGGACTGACGACCCCGCGGGGGGCGAAGGTCACCCGGGCGAGCCGCCCGCCTTCGAAGCTGAGGCTCGCGCTGCAATCCCAATTCTTTTCCGATTTCGACTTCGCGAACGGATTTTTCTTGTCCGGCCTCTCCTTCTTCGCCGCCGACGGCACTGGTCCTGCCCCCGAATAGTGGTAGACCAGCGTCTCGCCGCTGGTGGTGCCGTAGCGCCCCGACGGATTGCCGGCGCAGGCGATGACCTGATCCGTCGTCATGCCGAGATAGGGCTTGGCCGGGTCGCCTTTGATGGCGGCCTCGAATGTCGCCCGCGGCGACTGGCAGCCGCCCAAGGCGAGGCCAACGGCCACAACGGCACATGTCGCCAATGCTCTGCTCATGATTTCCCGATCCCGATCACACCATTGGGATCGGCGCAGAATCCGCCCGAAAAATGGCGCGAGCGCGTGCGGCCGATGCCGGCCCAAGGGGATCGCTAGAGGGTGGTGAAGAAGTCGAAGAGCAGCTTGATGTTGAGGACGATGACGGTGATCGCGATCAGCACCGCGAGCATGGTCACCCAGCGCGGCGCCACCAGCGCGCCCATCTTGCTCTTGTCGGCGGTGAACATCACCAGCGGCACCACGGCGAAGGGGAGCTGCAAGCTCAACACCACCTGGCTCAGGATCAGGAGCTGAGCCGTGCCCTGCTCGCCGTACCAGATGGTGACGATGGCTGCAGGCACGATGGCGATCGCCCGGGTCAGCAGCCTGCGGAGGTAGGGCGGCAGGCGAATGTCGAGAAAGCCTTCCATCACGATCTGGCCGGACAGGGTCGCCGTCACCGTGGAGTTCAGTCCGCAGGCGAGCAGTGCAATGCCGAACAGCGACGGCGCCAGCGCCGAGCCGAGCAGCGGCGCCAGGAATTTATGCGCCTCGCCGAGCTCGGCCACATTGTATTGCCCGGATCGATGGAAGGTGGCCGCCGCCAGGATCAGGATCGAGGCGTTGATCAGCAGCGCGAAGGTGAGCGCGATGGTGGAGTCGGCGGTCGCGAGCGTCATCGCCTCGCGCTTCTCCGGGACGCTGTCGCCGAACGCGCGCGTCTGCACGATGCCCGAATGCAGGTAGAGATTGTGAGGCATCACCGTGGCGCCGAGGATGCCGAGCGCCAGATACAGCATGTCAGGGTTCTTGACGATCTCAACGGTCGGCGCGAAGCCGCGGATCACCTCGGCCCAATTGGGATCGGCCATGGCGATCTGGATGCCGAAGCAGACCGCGATCACCGCGAACAGGGTCACGACGAAGGCCTCCACATAGCGGAAGCCGAGCTGCTGCATCCATAAAATGAGGAACACGTCGAGCGCGGTTAAGAGCACGCCGATCTCGAGCGGAATGCCGAACAGGAGATTGAGGCCGATGGCGGTGCCGATCACCTCGGCGAGGTCGGTGGCGCAGATGGCAAGCTCGGCGAGCGCCCACAGCGGCCACGACACGAAGCGCGGAAAGGCGTCGCGGCAGGCTCGTGCCAGATCGCGCTTCGAGGCGATGCCGAGCCTGATGCACAGCGCCTGCAACAGGATCGCCATCAGGTTCGAGAGCAGCACGATGGTGAGCAGCGCATAGCCGAACTTGGAGCCGCCGGCGAGCCCGGTCGCCCAGTTGCCGGGGTCCATATAGCCCACGGCGACGAGATAGCCGGGGCCGAGAAAGGTCAGCAGCTTGCGCCACAGCGGGCCCTTGGGCCGCGTCCTGATCGAGCCATACACTTCCGCGAGGGACGGCGTGCCGCCGGCGCGACGCCAGCCGTCAACCGGCGGCATCGCCTCGGTGTTTGGCACAATATCCAGCTCTGCCGGCCTGACCGGACTCAACATCGCATCCTCATTGCGGGAGAGGGCCCGCGCGCATCCCCCAGGGGACCGAGCACATGCTACGTTACATGCGAATAATTTGCAAGTGCATGTAGGAAGTGGGACAATGCGCCGCCGGGGAGTAATGATTCGTCCCGGGCACGCCGAAAATGGTTAACAGAAGGTAAATAATTAGCGCTAATTACCAACTAATAGCTAAGGCAAGGCGAGGTCATCCCTGCCAAGGACTTAACTATGGGTAAGGAAGATCGCCAGGTATTTTGTAAAATCTATTGCAAGCGTCTCTATCTAGCTTATCTCGATATCTATCGCCGACCTCTCTTAAGAACAGGGGAGACGTCATGATCGAGTCGCTGAAGAGCGCCGCAACGATAAGCAGGAGCCTGCACACCAGCACCAAGGACGCCGGGCCCGCCGACGCCGCCGCAACCAAGGAGGACGCAAGTCCTCGGCAACAGAACGAGCCGTCTGGCGAGGCTGCGTCGCTCGCGGCGGCGATCCAGCGCCTGATCGCCGAGCGCGACAGCCAAAAGCTCCGCGCCGGGAACAATGAGCTTGAGCTCACCAGGCTTCGCGCCGTCAATGAGGAGCTCCGCCGCCAGCACGAGCAGACGCTTCTGCTCGCGGATCACTACATGCGGCTCGCGACCGAAGTGCTGACCACGCTCAAGAACATCGACGCCACCATCCATGAGGTGGTGCAGCGGTCGATCGGCGCGGCCACCGCGACCAGCGAGAGCCGCGATGCCGCGCTGATGTCCCTGGTGCGCCGGCTGTCGCCGCGGGGCGCCGCCAACGACCACTCCAACACCGGGACGTGATCTGGGTCTCCTGCCGCCGTCGCAGCATGGACGGAACGGGTGTCGAGGGGGCAAGGGATCATGCCGCGCTACTATTTTCACATCGTGTCGTCCGGAAATTCGGTGCGGGACACGCGTGGCGTCGAGCTCGCGGGTCTCGACGCGGCCCATTGGCACGCGATGCATCTCATCTATCGCCTGCGCGCCAATTCGCGGGATGCCGTTGAAGACTGGGTGATCGAGATCGGCGACGAGAGCGGGGCGACCCCGCTCGTGGTGTTGCCCTCTTCGGTACCGAAGCCACGCGCCGCCTGACACCGGAGGTTTGCTGAAGCCGAGGAGATATAGCGCTACCCCTGGTTGCGCTGATGCGTCACGAATGCGTCAAATTGGCCCTGGTGGAATTTAGCTAAAAATTGCTAGAAAAAAGCGGTTGAATTCCGGGGTCGATGTCCTCCAGGGGATTGCGCCTCCGAATGGCCGTGGCTATTGTTCCCTGCCGTCCGGTAAGGCGATTTTGCGGGGAAAACCGGAAAAGGGATACTTTATGCACTTTCCAGGTCGCGCTTGGCGCATCCCTCTGAGGGACAGCAACCAGTACGAGTTTCTTGACGAGGCGGAGATCGCCCAAGTGAACGAGGGCGAGTCGATTAACCTCGTCGATGCCGTCCGCGCCGGCGATGAATTTATCGTGGCCATGGGCGACTGCGCACGGTGCCAGAGCGCTTGCCATCTCTGGTTCATGTCAGACTCCGAGACGCCCGCCGACGTCTGTCCCTATCTCATTTATTTCGCCGATTTTGGCACGAAGGCTCGTCGCCGGGACATCGAGAGCTCGGTCTCTTAAGCTTCAGCCGATCGAACCTCCCAGCTCTCCGCTGCGACAACAGTCCGGCGCAGGGAACTTGCTCGCCGCCTGTCCCGTTGACCCCAGAAGCAAACGGCAGGAGGCTGGCCATGAACGCCACACCCAAGGGTTGCACGATCGCCGCGACGCTCCTTGGCGCGTTCGCGCTCAGCCCACCACGCGCCGCCAGCGCGCGCTCACGAATCTGGAACCTTTTTCTGCTCTCCTGAGCCGCCCATATGATTGATGGGGCAAGCCCAAAGGAGGCTCCGGACATGACGAACAGGCTTTATCGCGGTTTAGCGCGCGCACTGATTGGCGGTATCGCGCTCGTTTCGGCACCCGCCCTTGCCGCTGATGAGTCCGGAGAGAGCGCGTTCATCAGCGCGCCGCGCCTGATCGGGCCCGGCGTGTCCACGCTGTCCACGGCCGAGGTCAATTTCGGCCCGCTGGACGCCGGCGTCGTCATCGCTCCCGATGTCGCCTTTGGACTGCCGGTCGTGGCGACCATTCCCGATCAGGGCTGGGCGCCGATCGAGCCCGTCACCAGCATCGACCCGAGCGCGTATTAGACCGAAACGGCTCCCTGGCCTTGGCGGCCCTACCACCTCGAAACTTGAATGGGGTATGGATCGCCATCAAGCCTTGAGGAGGGCTCTCCATGATCACCACCAAGGCCCTGGTCACCACTGCGGTCGTCGCCGTCGCTGTCGCGGCGGCGTTGTTGCTTGAGCACTCTGCCCAAGCCCCCGGTGAGGTCACATCAGAGCAGCTCCTCGTTGCCGACCTCGCCGGTGAGCCCGACAAGGAGGTCAACATCCAGCTTTACACGTTCCCGCCCGGGGCCTCGGTGCCCTGGCACATCCATCCCGGCGCCCATGAATTCGACTATCAGCTCGAAGGCGCGCTGACGCTGCAAAAGGACGGCGAGCCGACCGAGGTCGTCAAGCGCGGCGAGGCCATTTATGTGGCGCCGAATGTGGTGCATCGCGGCCTCAATGTGAGCCGTACGCAGCCGGTCAAGATCCTCGTGGTGCGGGTCAAGCCGAAGGACCGGCCCCTGACCACCGAAGTGCAGCCCTAGGAATTTCGGTGTCTCAGGAGTCCTGGCTGTCTTGCGGCGGCACGGCGTGAAGGCCGGCCTGCCACAAGGCATAGATGCAGAGCGCCCAGCCCGACAGCGCCAGGATCCAGTTCACGACATTGTCGGTGGTGTCGAGCGTCATGCCGAAATGGTCCGCAGTGAAGGTGCCGAAGCCCGCGAACAGCGTATAGAACACGGCGAAGGCGAGCACGAAGGCGATCGACAGGCGCGGCATGAAAAAGCCGATGACGCTGCCGGCAAGGCCCCAAACGAGATTGACGCTGGCGTGGATCGGATCGAGGCGAAATCCCGGGCCAAATTCCTGGGGGTCGGTGCCAAAGCCGTAAAAGGCATAGGAGCCGAGCACGATCAGGCCCTCGATCAAGAGGAACAAGCTGAGGCGCGCGGCCCAGACGATCAGCGGTACGCCGCCGACCTCGATCGATTCCTCGAGGTCGACATCGTCGAACGGGGCCTCGTCCTCCGGACGAGATAGTTCGGTTGGCGGCTTCGCTGCCATCAGGGCCCCCTCTTGGCTTGGCGCCGTTCGCTGCTTAGAGCATAGCCGATCGGCCCCTGTCCCGACAGGGCGAGGGACAACAATCGGCAACGGCGGTGTTATGCAAAACGGACCTCTGAGGCGCTACCGGCGGATGGTGGACGCTGGCGTGCTCGCTCCGGACGTCGCCCAGGAGCTTGCCGCCGAAAAGCTCGAACTTCTGGCCAACCGTCTCCTGCAGTGCGCCGAGCCGAACCTCGGAGTGCGGTTCAATCCGTTCGCGCGGAAGCGGCAGGCGCCGGAAGGCCTTTACCTCTATGGCGGCGTCAGCCGCGGCAAGACCATGCTGCTCGATCTGTTCTTCGACGCGGTCCCTTTCGCACCCAAGCGGCGCGTGCATTTCCAGGAATTCATGGCCGAGGCCCATGACGCCATCGAGCGGGCGCGCAAGAGCGCCAAGGATCCGATCGCGAGCGCGGCCCAGGAGATCGCGGCGGACGCTGCGCTCCTCTGCTTTGACGAGCTCGAGGTCACCGACATCGCCGACGCCATGATCTTGGGACGGCTGTTCCAGCATCTGTTTGCCAAGGACGTGGTGATTGTCGCCACCTCGAACAGCGCGCCGCGCGACCTCTACCGCGACGGGCTCAACCGGGAACTATTCCTGCCCTTCATTGCCATGATCGAACAGCGCATGGAGACCCACGAGATCGAAGCCACGAAGGACTACCGGCTGGAAAAGCTCCACGGTAGCGACCTCTACCTCACGCCGCTCGACGCCCGCGCCAAGGCCGCCATGGATTTGAACTGGCGGACCCTCACCGGGCGCGAGCGCGGCGCGGCGCAGACGCTCATGGTCAAGGGCCGCAGCATCGCCGTGCCGCAAGCAGCCCTTGGCGTGGCACGGTTCTCCTTCGCCGAGCTGTGCGCCGCCGCGCTCGGGCCGCTCGACTATCAGCGCATCGCCCACAGCTTTCATACGCTGATGCTCGACGGCATCCCGGTGCTCGGGGCGGAGCGCCGCAATGAGGCGCGGCGCTTCATCACGTTGATCGATGCGCTTTACGACAATGGCGTTGGTCTGATCGCCTCGGCGGAGGCCGAGCCGACCGCCCTCTATGTTGACGGCGATGGTGTGGGAAGTTTCGCCCGCACTGCATCGCGGCTCATGGAGATGCGCTCGGAAGCCTATCTCGCGCAGCGGCCGAAGCACCGCGAATAGGACCAATAGGCGGTTCCGCTTGCGCCCGATGCGCCTTGCCTGAGGCCCGGATTGCCGGTAACCAAAAGCCCGGAGGAGCCCCGGCCTCGGCCACCAGGGCGTCAAATCCTAGCAAAAGGAGCGGTACATCATGGCGCGTAGTCGAATTGCGCTGATTGGCGCGGGTCAAATCGGCGGCACCCTTGCCTATCTTGCTGGCCTCAAGGACCTCGGCGAGGTCGTGCTGTTCGACGTGGTCGACGGCGTTCCGCAAGGCAAGGCCCTCGACCTGTCGCAGGCCGCGCCGGTGCATAAGCTCAGCTCCAAGATCAAGGGCGCCAACGAGTACGCCGAGATCAAGGACGCCGACGTGGTGATCGTCACCGCCGGCGTACCTCGCAAACCCGGCATGAGCCGCGACGACCTGCTTGAGATCAACCTCAAGGTCATGGAGCAGGTCGGTGCCGGCTTGCGCAAATATGCGCCGGAAGCCTTCGTCATTTGCGTCACCAACCCGCTCGACGCCATGGTTTGGGCGCTGCAGAAGACGAGCGGGCTGCCGCGCAACAAGGTGGTCGGCATGGCCGGCATTCTCGACTCGGCCCGGTTCCGCTACTTCCTCTCCGAGGAATTCGACGTCTCTCCGGAGGACATCACCGCCATGGTGCTCGGCGGCCACGGCGACACCATGGTGCCGCTCGTGCGCTACTCCACCATGGCGGGCATTCCGCTGCCCGATCTCGTGCGCATGCGCTGGATCACGCAGAAGCGGCTCGACGAGATCGTGCAGCGCACGCGCGACGGCGGCGCCGAGATTGTCGGCCTGCTCAAGACGGGGTCTGCTTTTTACGCGCCGGCCGCGGCGGCGATGGAAATGGCCGAGGCCTATCTCAAGAACAAGAAGCGGGTGCTGCCTTGCGCCGCCTATCTCAATGGCGAATACGGCGTGAAAGGGCTTTATTCCGGGGTGCCCGTCATCATCGGCGCCAAAGGTGTCGAGCGCGTGATCGAGCTCGAGCTGAACTCCCATGAGCGCGACGCCTTCATGAAATCGGTGGAATCGGTGAAGTCGCTGGTGGAGCTCTGCCAGCGGATCGCGCCTAGTCTCGCCGCGGCGTCGTGATCGCTCGAAGGTAGAGGGGGATCTGAATTGAACATTCATGAGTACCAGGCCAAGGCGCTGCTCGGCGCCTATGGCGCGCCGGTGGCTCAGGGCGACGTGGCTGCCTCCGTCGAGGGCGCCGTCGCCGCGGCCAAGACTCTCCGGGCCGGAACCTGGGTGGTGAAGGCCCAGATCCACGCCGGCGGCAGGGGCAAGGGCGGCGGCATCAAGCTGGTGAAAACGCTCGAAGAGCTCCGCGGCGAGACCGAGCGCATGCTGGGCAAGCCTCTGGTCACGCCGCAGACGGGCCCCAAGGGCCGCATCGTGCGCCGGGTCTATGTGGTCGAGGATACGGCGATCGCCCGCGAGCTTTATCTCTCGCTCCTCGTCGACCGCGACTCCGGCCGAGTGAGCTTCATCGCCTCCACCGAAGGCGGCGTCGACATCGAAAAGGTCGCGGCCGAAACGCCGGAGAAGATCGTCACCCTCAGCGTCGATCCGGCGACGGGGCTTGAGCCGTTCCATACCCGCATCATCGCCTCGGCCCTGAAGCTGGAGGGCGACGAGGCGAAGCAATGCGCGGCCTTGGTCAGGGCGCTCTACAAGCTGTTCATGGACAAGGACGCGAGCCTGATCGAGATCAATCCACTGGTGGTGACGAAGCAAGGCGGTCTCACCTGCCTCGATGCCAAGATGGCCTTCGACGACAATGCGCTGTTCCGCCATCCGGACATCGCCGAGCTCCGCGATCTGAACGAGGAGGATCCCGCCGAGGTCGAGGCGTCCAAGCACGACCTCTCTTATGTGAAGCTCGACGGCACCATCGGTTGCATGGTGAACGGCGCCGGGCTCGCCATGGCGACCATGGACATCATCAAGCTCTATGGCGGCGAGCCGGCGAACTTCCTCGACGTCGGCGGTGGTGCCACCAAGGAGCGCGTCACCGAAGCGTTCAAGATCATCCTGTCCGATCCGCACGTCACCGGCGTGCTCGTCAATATTTTCGGCGGCATCATGCGCTGCGACACCATCGCCGAGGGCATCATCGCCGCGGCCCGCGAGACCAACGTCACGGTGCCGCTCGTGGTGCGGCTCGAAGGCACCAATGTCGCCCGCGGCAAGGCGCTGCTTGAAGAGTCCGACCTCGCCATCATTCCTGCCGACGATCTTGACGATGCCGCGAAGAAAATCGTGGCCGCGGTCAAAAAAGCCGCGTGAGACAAGGGATAAAGAGCCTTCTCGCAGTAGCGAAATAAAGGCTATGCTCTGGGCTCAAAGTGGGGGCGTAAACCGAATGGCTGCGGTTGAAGGTGTTGCGCGGGATTGCCCGCAATGCGGCGCGTCGGCGTTTCAAGCGCTCTCCGCCTATTCCTCGCCGCCGTGGCAGATCGTCGAATGCTCGGCGTGCGGCTTCGTATTTTTGCGCAATCCCCCCGACTACAAGCATCTCGTCAGCGAATTTGCCTGGGAGAAGACCCGCGTCGCCGAGGTCGAGCGGCGGAAGACGCAGAGCCCGGTGCGCATGTGGCTCGACCGCATGACCCGCTGGCGCGCCGGTATCTATTCGCCTGGTATCGCCGGGCGGCTGCAGCGGCTGTTCTCCCCGGGACGCGTGCTCGATGTCGGCTGCGGCTCGGGCAAGAAGGTGCCCAAGCCCTTCGTGCCCTTCGGCGTCGAGATCTCCGAGGAGCTGTCACGGGCCGCCGACGCCCATATGCGCAGCCGCGGCGGCCGCGCCATTCATGCTCCGGCCGTCGATGGCGTGAAGGAATTCCCGGATCGCTACTTCAGCGGCATTTTGCTCCGCTCGTTCCTCGAGCATGAGAAGCAGCCCAAAGCGCTGTTGGCGGAATGCTCCCGCGTGCTCGCCCCCGGCGGCGCCGTCTATGTGCGGGTGCCAAATTATGGCAGCCTCAATCGCCGCCTGCTTGGTGGCAAATGGTGTGGGTTTCGCTATCCGGATGTGAACTACTTCACCACCACCTCGCTCGGGGCCATGGCCGGCGATTGCGGTTTGGCACTCGAGCTGCTCAACCCCATCCGCCTTCCTCTCGACGACAACATCAACGCCGTCCTCAAACCACAAGTAAGCCCAGCCAACTGATGTCCGTTCTCGTTGACCGCAACACCCGGGTGATCTGCCAGGGTTTCACCGGTGCACAAGGCACCTTT
>Ga0315540_10001553_pt1 | contig 13073 bp, 10 predicted proteins | sample SalMarSW160110MG_FD_203677 | JGI IMG/M metagenome (GOLD analysis project Ga0315540, IMG submission 203677) | Salt marsh sediment microbial communities from the Plum Island Ecosystem LTER, Massachusetts, United States - Salt Marsh Sediment SW1601-10 ... | reverse complement strand
TCAGGCCGAGTGCGAGATAATTCTTGGCCAGACGGTTGCTGCGGTCCTCAAGTTCGCCCCAGGTCCAACTGCCCTCGAGCGACAGGATCGCAGGCCGGTCGCGGCCCGCGTCCAGACCGTGCTGCAACAGTGACCAAAGCTGCACCGGCGCCGTCACTGGCGCTCCGGCTTCCGGCATGCCTCAACCCGCCGGCCTGCGCTTCGCAATCACGTCACCCCTCCCGCCTTCGTCGCCGTCGGTACTTCCAGTATCCGTCCGCTTTTCACGTCGTAGATGTAGCCATAGATGGGGACCGAACGCGGCACCAGCGGATGGGAGCGGATGCGGGCGACGTCGCTCGTGACGCTTTCAGCCTGGTTCTTGATTGTCAGCCAGTCGATGAAGTCGCCTTCACTGGAGCCGGGTCCCTTGCCGACGTCGTGCCAGCCAGCGGCGTCGACCGTCGCGGTGTCGAGGCTCTGCTTGAGCAGGCCGCGCATGACCTCGTCGGTGAAGGTCTCCATGCCGCAATCGGTGTGATGGATCACGAACCACTCGTTGGTGCCGAGCAGCTTGTGGGAGATCACCAGGGAGCGGATGGCGTCATCGCTGGCGCGACCGCCGGCGTTGCGGATGACATGCGCGTCGCCCTCGCTGAGTCCGGCGAATTTCGCCGGGTCGAGCCGGGCGTCCATGCAGGTGAGAACGGCGAAACGCCGCCCCGGCGGCATCGGCAGCGATCCCTTGTCGCCGAAGTTGGCGGCATAGGCACCGTTGGCAGCAAGCACTTCGTCAAGAACCTTACTCATGCCACATCTCCTTGGGGGTGCGAGTGAGAATCAGCGGTGGTGGGCGTGGTCGCCGGCGGCGAGCTTCTTCAGCGCGACGCGATCGACCTTGCCGGTGGCATTGAAAGGCATGGCCTCCAAGAACACAACCTCCTCGGGCGCCTTGTAGCCGACGCGCGCCTTGGCGAATTTGATCAGCTCGAGCGACTTTGGGCGCGGCGCATCGGGCTTTAGCGAGACATAGGCGCGGACATTCTCACCATGGACGAGGTCGTGGAGGCCGACGACGCCCACGCTCTCGACGGCGGGATGAGCGAGCAGCGCTTCCTCGACCTCCTGCGGGCAGATATTGGATCCGTCATGGACGATGATCTGCTTCTTGCGCCCGCAGAACCACAGATAGCCGTCCGCGTCGGCCCGCATCATGTCGCCAGTGTCGAGCCATTCCTCGCAGATCACTTCGGCGCTCGCATTGGGGTCGTTCCAATAGCCGGCGGTGCACGACGGCGTGCGCACGAAGAGGCGGCCGTCCTCGCCGCTCGCTGCCTCCTTACCTTCTTCGGTGCGGATGGAGAACACGAAGCCCGGGCTCGGCACTCCGATCGAGCCCAGCTTGCCCGCCACCGTCGGCGGATGGAGCGCGGCGAGACCGATCTCGGTCATGCCGTAGCCTTCGCTGATGGGATGGCCGGTGAGCGCCATATATTCCTTGGCGAGCTCCTCGGGGACCTTGTCGCCGGCGGAGCGGCAGAGCCTGAGCGAGCTCAGTTCATCCGCCGTCATATCGTGCTCGCGCAGGAGGTGAAGCAGCGCCGTCGGCAGCATCGACATCAGGGTCGGGCGCGTCTGCCGGAACAGTGGCCCGAGCTCGTCGTGGTCAAAGGCTCTCGCCACGACGACGCGGGCGCCCGCCGAAGGCGCGGAAAGAGCAAAGGTGAAGCCGCCGATATGCGAGCAGGACGACGCCGGCAAGACCACGTCGTCGGGACCGAGCTTGAAGGACTTCACGGCACTCGCGAACATCCAGCCGAGCGAGGCCCTGGTATGGGTCACCCCCTTGGCCGGACCGGTGCTGCCGGAGGTGAAGAAGATCGCGGCTGGCGCGTCCGGAGCCATATCGGGGAGCGTGACGGCAGGATGTTCGGCGGCAGCGAGACTCTCAAAGCTCACGCCGCACCCATTTTTGGCCCCATAGGTGATAACGCCAAACGCCAGCGTCCCGACCTTCGTTGCGGCGAGGTCACCGCGGCGCTCGGCGTGGGCGAGGATCGCGCTCGCGCCGCTCACGTGGAAGGCATGGTCGATCTCCGGCGCCATGTAGCGGTAATTGAGCGGCGTGGCGACGAGGCCCGCCTTGAAGCAGGCGAGATAATGGGCGATCAGCGCGATGCGGTTCGGCATCAGCGAGGCAAAGCGATCGCCGGGCTTCAGCCCGAGCGCGAGATAGCTCGCCGCAAGCCTGCTCGCCATGCGATCGAGCTCGGACCAGGAGGCATTGCCCTCGAGCGAGAGGAGAGCAGCCTCGCTCGGGCTACGTTCAAGCCCGATCGCTAGCAGCCGCGACAACGGGACAGGTTGCTCGAGCGAAGGTCCCAAATGCGGCATGGCGCCCTCCCTATGGCGCCTTCAGGCGTCTTTGATGCCGCGCACCATAGAAAGAGGTCATGGACAAACCGTTGCCAGCGAAAAGAGGCGTGTGCCGCGGTTCCATCCTAAGCGCGCGGGCGCCATTGGCAAGGCAACGAAAGTCCGAGCCCGCGCCGTTCGAGCGACCAGCGTTAACGCGGACCCGCTTTCGTGGCTATGCTTGCTACAGTGATTCGACGCCCGGAACTGACCACAGAGATGTCATCGACCCGACACAGAGGCGTGGCCAATCTTGCGCATCAAGGTGGGTCCATGGGCCTCGTCCGCGTCACCGTCATCTCGCTGTTTGCCCTCGCGGCCCCCGCGCTTGCGGAAGACGCAGCAGCCCCACAGCAATGCTGGACCCCGCAAGTCCTTGCCGGCACCCCGGCCGAGATCAAGCATCAGCCCTCCAAGGGTCCGCTCGATGTCGCCGCGCTCAAAGCGACACCGCTGCCGCCCGCGACCCCGGTCGAACCCACGCTTCGCGGCCTGATCGAAAGCGTCGCGCTGCCGCCCAACAAGAAGTTGATCGCGCTCACCTTCGATCTTTGCGAGGAGAGCGGCTATGTCTCGGGCTATGACGGCCGCATCGTCGATCTGCTCCGCGCCGAAGGCGTCAAGGCGACCTTCTTTGCCGGCGGCAAATGGATGGAGACCCATCCCGAGCGCGCCGCCCAGCTCATCGCCGACCCGCTGTTCGAGGTCGGGAGCCACGGCCTGAAGCATGTCGACCTCTCACGGGCCAGCGACGCCGTCATCAAGGATGAAGTCACCTTGACCGAGGCAGCCTATGCCCGGGCGAAGACCGGTCTCGCCGCGCGGCAATGCTTGGTCGGGGATACGGCGCCCACACCTGCCGAGCGGCTCACGGTGTTCCGCTTCCCCTACGGGCGCTGCAACGCCAAGGCGCTCGCGGCTGTGGACGACGCCGGTTTGCTCGCGATCCAATGGGACGTGGTCACCGGGGACCCGGATCCCCTCGTCTCAGCCAAGACCATTGCCCACACCATCCTCGCCCGCGCCCATCCGGGGGCGATCATCGTCGGCCATGCCAACGGCCGGGGACGCAATACCGCGGCCGCCCTCGCCCTCGCCCTGCCCAAGCTGAAGGAGCAAGGCTATAGCTTCGTTACCGTCAGGGAGTTGATTGCAGCCGGGAAGCCCGTGATTGCGCAGCGGTGCACAGGTCCGGGACTCGGCAAGCGGATCGCGCGGGCGTCGAGGCGTCGGAGCAGCAATGACCTCTTCTCCTTTTTCCACCGGCACAACTGAGCTCCCCCACACCGGCGATCGTGGCGTCCAGCTTGTGCCGTTTCAGCCGTGTCTGGCGCGACCGCTGGCCGAGGCCATCGCCGCCATGGAGCCATGGTCGGTGATGAATTATCCGGCGGAGAAGCTCGCCGCCTTGCTCGCCAATTCCGACGCTTGGGTCAGCCGCTATCTCGTCAGTTTCGATGGGACCGAGGCTGGCCTCGTCTCGATACGCTCTCCCTGGCTGAAAGGTCCTTATCTCGAGATCCTGGCGCTCTTGCCGCACGCGCAAGGCCTCGGCATCGGCGCGAGCATCATGGCCTGGTTCGAGGCGACGGCGCTTCGTGGCGACGCCCGCAATCTCTGGGTCTGCGCCTCCGCCTTCAATGTGCGGGCCCAGGCATTCTACGCGCGTCACGGCTTCGCCACGGCGGCGGTGCTGCCGGGCCTTGTCGCGGACGGCTACGACGAGGTCCTGATGCGGAAATTTCCGCTTGGCGGACGTTGAATCGGCCCAGGGGTCCTACTGCGGCGCAGGCACGGCATCGGGATCGATGTCCGGAATGTCCGCCTTCTCCAGGCTTGGCGCATGGTCGATGAAGATGACGCCGCCCTCGATGGATACCGCTTCATCACCGCGGAACTCGTATTGCTCGCCGCTCTCGAGCTTGACCTTGCAGCCCGAGGCGCAATCGGCGTCGACGTCCTTTGCCGGCTCGATGGTCAAATCCTTGGATTCGCTGCCGGCGGTGACCGTGACCGTGTGCGGCTTCGGGTCGATGTTGGAGATGGTCAGAGCCTGAGCCGGGCCGCTTCCTGCCAAGACCACAACCCCAAGCGCAGCGATGCCAACGATCAATCTCATGCCTGTTTCCTTCCCTAATCTCGAAAAGGCCGCTTGCCGCCATCGGGCCAAGCACTGCCTCGACCCCTAACCGAACAGCACGCCCGCAGTTTGTTGTCCACAGGGCAAAAGCGTGCATTCGGGCTTGTTTCCCAGGCTAGTTGGGGCCCGGGCGGCGCGCCGCTTACGGCAGTGCGCGGCTTATTACCCCCGAAAAAGCTAGGTTTTGCAAGGGATTCTCGGGGCGACGGCGGGACTCACAAGTTTCTTTGGCCAGCGCCGGAACCAACCTCCAGCGAGGGACGTTGGTGGTCTGCTTTAGCACGGGCACGCTTTTGCACTTGCGGAAAAAAGGGCTTGGCGGGCGCCATCAAGAGTCCCTAATATCGCCCCCTTAGAGCCAAAGACCGCATCGATCGGAAAGGAGGCTTCCCATGGAGCTTACCGGTACGTTGACGGCCATCCTGGCTTTGGTGTCGTTTGGGTTCGTCGCAGCGATCATCTTCGGGATGATCTGACGCTCCCCCTTTCAACCACTCATTCGGCCGCATCGGCGATCCGCTTTGGATCGTAGTTGAGGATGGGCGCGAGCCACCGCTCCGCCTCATCCAGGCCCCAGCCCTTTCGGGTGGCATAGTCCAGGACCTGATCACGGCCGATCTTCCCCACCCCGAAATAACGACTTTCGGGGTGGGAGAAATACAGCCCTGAGACGGCCGCGGCCGGCCACATGGCGTAGCTCTCCGTGAGCTTGAGCCCGGTTGCCTGCTCGGCGTCGAGCAGATTGAACAAGGTGCGCTTCTCGGTGTGGTCCGGCTGCGCCGGATAGCCAGGCGCCGGCCTGATGCCACGGTAAGCCTCAGCGATCAGCTCTTCATTGGCGAGATGCTCATCCGGCGCGTAGGCCCAGAGCTCCCGGCGCACCTTCTCGTGCAGCGCCTCGGCGAAGGCTTCGGCGAGACGGTCGGCGAGGGCCTTGACCAGGATCTTGGAGTAGTCGTCATTGGCGCGCTCGAAGCGCCGGGCGACGTCCTCCTCGCCAAGGCCGGCAGTGATGGCAAACGCGCCGACATAGTCGGCTACACCGCTTTCTTTGGGCGCAACGAAATCGGCGAGCGCGAGATTGGGACGCCCGGGCTCCCGCGCCATCTGTTGGCGGATCGTATGCAGCGTGGCGATCGTCTCCTTGCGGCTGTCACCGGCGTAAAGCTCGATGTCGTCGCCGACGCTGTTCGCCGGCCAGAAGCCGACGACGCCATTGGCGACCAGCGCCTTCCCGGCGATGAGCTGGCCGAGCATGGTCTGCGCATCCTCGAACAGATGCCGTGCCGCCTCGCCATATTTGTCGTCTTCGAGAATGCGCGGGTACTGACCCTTCAGCTCCCAGGCCTGAAAGAACGGCGTCCAGTCGATATAGCGAGCAAGCTCGGCGAGGTCGTAGTTCTTGAAGGCGCGGGTGCCTAGGAAGGTCGGCTTCGGCGGCGCATAGCCGCTCCAGTCGAGCTTCAGCCGGTTGGCGCGCGCGTCCTGGATCGAGGCTCGGGATTTCTCGGTGCGGCCACGGGCATAAGATTCGGCCATGCGAACATAGTCCTCACGCACCCGCGCGATTGTCTTCGGCCGCTCCTCTGGCGACATCAGCGAGGAGACGACGCCGACGGCGCGGCTCGCATCGGTGACATAGATCGCCTGGCTCCGCTCGTAGTTCGGGCTGATCTTAACCGCGGTATGCACCTTGCTCGTGGTGGCACCGCCGATCAGTAGCGGCAGGTCAAAGCCCTCGCGCTCCATCTCGGCCGCGACATGGCACATCTCGTCGAGAGATGGCGTGATCAGGCCGGAGAGGCCGATGATGTCGGCCTTCCGCTCCTTCGCGGTGTCGAGGATCTTCTGCGCCGGCACCATGACGCCGAGATCGATGACCTCATAATTGTTGCATTGGAGCACGACGCCGACGATGTTCTTGCCGATGTCGTGAACGTCGCCTTTCACGGTCGCCATCACGATGCGCCCCGCGGGCTCGCCCTGGGCGAGGCCGAGCTCCTCCTTCTCCTTCTCCATGAAGGGCATCAGATAGGCAACGGCCTGCTTCATGACCCGCGCCGACTTCACCACCTGGGGCAGAAACATCTTGCCTGCGCCGAACAGATCGCCGACCACGCTCATGCCCTGCATCAGCGGACCTTCGATAACGTGAAGCGGACGCTCGGCCTTCGCCCTCGCTTCCTCGGTGTCTTCCTCGATATAGGTGGCGACGCCGTGGACGAGGGCATGGGTCAGACGCTCCTCGACCGGTTTCTCGCGCCAAGAGAGATCAACCTCCCGCTTCTGCGCGCCCCCGCCGCGATATTTCTCGGCAGCTTCGAGCAGCCGGTCGGTCGCGTCCTTGCGGCGGTTGAGGATCACGTCCTCGACCAGCTCGCGGAGCTCGGGATCGATGTCGTCGTAAAGCGCGAGCTGGCCGGCATTGATGATGCCCATATCCATGCCGGCCTTGATGGCATGGTACAGAAACACCGAATGCATGGCCTCGCGCACGCGCTCATTGCCGCGGAAGGCGAAGGAGAGATTGGAGACGCCGCCGGAGACATGCACGTAAGGAAGCTCTCGCTTGATGCGCCGCGTTGCCTCGATGAAAGCGCGGGCATAGTCGCTATGCTCCTCGATTCCGGTGGCGACGGCGAAGATGTTGGGATCAAAGATGATGTCTTCCGGCAGGAAGCCGACCTTCTCGGTCAAGAGATCGTAGGCGCGCTTGCAGATCTCGAACTTCCGCTCTGCCGTCTCGGCTTGGCCCTGCTCATCGAAAGCCATCACCACCACGGCGGCGCCATAGCGGAGCACCTTCCTGGCGTGGTCGAGAAAGGGCCCCTCGCCTTCCTTCAGGCTGATGGAGTTGACCACCGACTTGCCTTGCACGCATTTCAGCCCAGCCTCTATCACCGACCATTTCGATGAGTCGATCATGATCGGGACGCGCGCGATGTCGGGTTCGGCAGCGATCAGATTGAGGAAGGTGATCATGGCCGCTTCGGAGTCGAGCATGCCCTCGTCCATGTTGACGTCGAGCATGTTGGCGCCGTTCTCGACCTGCTGGCGCGCGACCTCGAGTGCGGCGGCATAGTCATTGGCTTCAATCAGCTTGCGGAACTTGGCGGAGCCGGTGACGTTGGTCCGCTCGCCGACCATGACGAAATTTTGCGCGCCGTTACTCACTTTGCTTCACCCGTGGACGAAGGGCTCGAGGCCCGAAAGGCGCATCTTGTGCTCCAGCTCGGGCACGCGGCGCGGCGGATATTTCGCCACGGCCTTGGCGACGGCGCGGATGTGGTCTGGCGTTGTGCCGCAGCAGCCGCCAACGATGTTGATCAAACCGTCGCGCGCCCACTCCTCGAGCAGCCCCGCCATGTGGTCAGGCGTCTCGTCATATTCGCCCATCTCGTTGGGGAGCCCGGCATTGGGATAGACGCTGATCAAGGTGTCGGCGACATGGGCGATCTCGTCGACCGAAGGCCGGAGCTGCTCGGCGCCGAAGGAGCAATTGAGACCGACCGAGAACGGCCTCAAATGCTTGAGTGAATACCAGAACGCTTCGGGCGTCTGGCCGGAAAGATTGCGCCCGGAAAGATCGGTGATGGTGTCCGACAGCATGACCGGCAGGCGCACGCCGAGCTGATCGAACACCCGCTCGACGGCAAAGCCGGCAGCCTTCGCATTCAGGGTGTCGAAGATGGTCTCAATGAGAATGACGTCGACGCCGCCCTCGATCAACCCGCGCGCCTGGGTGGCATAAGCCTCGACCAGAGCGTCGAAGCTGACATTGCGGAAGCCCGGATTATTCACGTCGGGCGAGATCGACGCAGTGCGGTTGGTGGGGCCGATGGCGCCGGCGACGAAGCGTGGCTTGTCCGGTGTCTTCTTGGTCCAGGCGTCGGCCGCCTCGCGCGCGATCTTGGCAGCAGCGACGTTGAGCTCATAGGCAATGTCCTCGAGACCGTAGTCGCTCTGGCTGATGGCCTGAGCGTTGAATGTGTTGGTCTCGACGATGTCGGCGCCGGCCTCGAAATAGGCGTTGTGGATCTCGCTGATGATCTTGGGCTGCGTGAGCACCAGCAGGTCGTTGTTACCCTTGAGATCGCGGGTGTGCTTCTTGAAGCGCGTGCCCCGATAGCCAGCCTCGTCGAGCTTATAGCGCTGGATCATGGTGCCCATGGCACCGTCGAGGATCAGGATGCGCTCCTTGGCCGCCTGCTTTAGGGCGGCGATGCGTTGTTCGCGGGTCATTGCGCGGCCTCGACCTTCGACGCCGCGGTTGTGACCGGCCTCAAGCCAAGCAAGTGGCAGATGGCATAGACCAGGTCGGCGCGGTTGAGCGTGTAGAAGTGGAACTCGGTGATGCCCTGATCGACAAGGCCCATCACCTGCTCGGCGGCGACGGCGGCGGCAACGAGATAGCGCGTCTCCTGGTCGTCCTCCAGCCCCTCGAAGCGATGGCCAAGCCAATCGGGCACGCTCGTTCCCGATTTCAGAGCAAAGCCCGCGACCTGTTTGAAATTATGGATCGGGATGATGCCCGGCACGATCGGGATGGTGATGCCGCGGGCGCGGACGCGATCGAGAAAGCGGAAGAACACCTCATTATCGAAGAAGAACTGGCTGATGGCGCGCGTGGCGCCGGCATCGATCTTCTGCCACAGCATGTCGATATCGGCGTCGATGGTGGCCGACTCCGGGTGCTTCTCAGGGTAACAGGCGACCGAAACCTCGAACGGCGCGATCCCCTTGATGCCGCGGGTGAGGTCGGCGGCGTTGATGTAGCCGCCAGGCGTCGGCTCGTAACGGGCACCGACGCCGCGCGCCGGGTCGCCGCGAAGCGCCACGATGTGGCGGACGCCGATGTCCCAATAATCCTTGATCACGGCATCGACCTCCTCGCGCGTGGCATCGACGCAAGTGAGGTGTGCGGCGGGCTTCAGCTTCGTTTCCTTCAAGACGCGGGCGATGGTGGCGTGAGTGCGCTCGCGCGTGGAGCCGCCGGCGCCATATGTCACCGAGATGAAGGTCGGATCGAGCGGCTCGAGCCGGCGGATCGAACGCCACAGCGTCTCTTCCATGGCCGCGGTCCTCGGCGGGAAGAACTCGAACGACACGTCGATGTCGCCGGACCCTAGAAAGCGGCTCTTGCGGTCGCGGTGGTTCAGCATCACGCGGCGAACTCCACATTGGCCGGTTTCTTTTTGTCGCGCGCCGCAGCGGGCTTCGATCCAAGCCAGAGCGAAACGGTAAGCTTGTCGGCGCCAACGCCTTCGCTTGGCGCGAGGTCGCGCTGGCGGTCGACCTTCAACCCCGCCGCTTGCAGCCAGCGCTTGATCTGGGACGAGGCAAAGCCGAGACGGCGATGGGCGGATTGCTCGCGCAAAAATTCAAGCTCGTGCGGCGCGAAGTCGACCACGAGAAGTTTGCCGCCAGGCTTGAGGACACGCGCGGCTTCGGCGACGGCCGCGGCGGGATCGTCGAGGAAGTGCAACACCTGATGCAGGATCACGGCATCAGCCGCGGCGTCCGGGAGCGGCACATTGTAGAGATCGCCGTGGCGGGCTTGTGCCTGGGCGAGACCAGCGCGTTCGAGCTTCATGCGCGCATAGGCCAGCATGTCGTGGCTGAGATCGAAGCCGAGGGCGCGATTGGCGCGGGGCGCGAACAGTTCGAGCATGCGCCCGGTGCCAGTGCCGAGATCAACGAGGAGCGAGAACGGTCCCTCGCCCAGGGCGTCGCCGATGGCCGCCTCGACCTCCTTCTCGGCAACGTGGAGCGTGCGGATCCGGTCCCACTCGCCGGCATGTTCCTTGAAATAGGTCTGCGCGGCCTCCGCGCGCGCCTTGTTGACGGCCTCGGCGCGGGCGCGGTCCCGGGCGAAAACCGGGTCGTCGGGGTCGAGGCTCGCGACGATCGCGGCGGCGAGCGGCGCCTCGTTGCCACCGTCGGCGAGACGAAAGAACACCCAGCTCCCCTCGCGGAAGCGCCCGATCAGGCCAGCTTCGGCCATCAGTTTCAGGTGCCGGCTGATGCGCGGCTGGCTTTGCCCAAGGATCTGGGTGAGGTCCTTGACGTTCAGCTCACTCCTGGCGAGGAGCGCAAGGATGCGGAGCCGCGTCGCCTCCCCTGCGGCCCGGAGCAGGCTCAAGGCGTTGGCGCGGGACAGACTTTCCTGGCTGGTGTAGCTGGTGGCATCGACATCCGACATAAAGATATGTTTATACGTTTCATGAGTGCTTAGCAAGCACGCCCTCCGCCCCTGCTCGCGCCGCACGATGGCGCCTACACGTTATGCGTGTAATTTATCCTCGCTTATTTGTCCGGTTGTAGCCTGGTGTCCAGGATTTAGCGGTGGAGGAGTGATCCATGATGCCAATTGATGGTCAGGTGATGTTCGAAATCGCCCCGAGGTTCAGCGGCTCGAACGCCAAGCGGCAAGCGGAGATCATCGCCGAGATCAGTCCCGTTCTCGCTTCGACATTGGCGTCCTATGGGATCGACACGCGATTGCGGATCGCGCACTTCCTGGGACAGACCTGCCATGAGTCTGCGGGCTTCCGAACCACCGAAGAGTTCGCCAGCGGCGAAGCCTACGAGGGACGCAAGGACCTCGGCAACATCAAGAAGGGTGACGGCCCACTCTATAAGGGGCGCGGTCTGATTCAGCTGACCGGAAGGGCAAATTGCAAGGCACTGGGCACCATCCTCGGTATCGACCTCGAGAAACACCCCTTGATGGCCGCCGATCCGATTCTGTCTCTAAAGATTGCCTGCGAGTACTGGAAAAAGAGGAAGATCAATCCCGACTGCGACCGCGACGACATCATCACCGTCACGAAAAAGATCAATGGCGGCACCAGAGGCCTCGACGATCGCCGCAGATACACGAGCAAGGCCAAGGCGGCACTTGCGCGCATCGAGGGCATCCAACTCAGTGGGGCGGTTCCTGATCCCCGGCCCGTGTTGCGCCGCGGCTCGAACAGCGAGGCTGTCGGCAAAAACGATGCTTCAGAAATTGGGATTTCCACTCGCCATCGACCAGGACTTTGGTCCCGCGACCGAGCTCGCGGTGATGCGTTTCCAGGCGGGCAAGAAGCTCGACGTCGACGGCATCGTCGGCAAGAACACCTGGGATGCCGTCGAGAAGGCGGCGAAGGCCTGAGCCTCACGCCCGCGCGAATTTCTTGTATTTGATGCGCTTCGGCAGCACGGCTTCCTCGCCGAGGCGCCGCTTCTTATCCTCTTCATAGGCTTCGAAATTGCCCTCGAACCACTCGACGTGGCTGTCGCCCTCGAAGGAGAGGATGTGGGTGGCGATACGATCGAGGAAGAAGCGATCGTGGCTGATGATTACGGCACAGCCGGGGAAGTCCTCGAGCGCCGCCTCGAGCGAGGACAAGGTCTCGACGTCGAGATCGTTGGTGGGCTCGTCGAGCAGGATCAGGTTCGCGCCCGATTTCAGCATCTTGGCGAGATGAATGCGGTTGCGCTCGCCGCCCGAAAGCTGGCCCACCTTTTTCTGCTGGTCAGGTCCCTTGAAGTTGAACCAGCCGACATAGGCACGGCTCGGCACTTCGCGCTGCCCGAGCTTGATGACGTCGCTGCCGTCGGCGATTTCCTCAAACACTGTCTTCTTGCCGTCAAGCGTGTCGCGGGACTGATCGACATAGCCAAGCTTCACCGTGTCGCCCACGCGGATGTCGCCGTTATCGGGCTTGTCCTCGCCCACGATCATGCGGAACAGCGTGGTCTTGCCGGCGCCGTTCGGGCCGATGATGCCGACGATGCCGCCGGGCGGCAGCTTGAAGGAAAGATCATCTATCAGCAGTCGGTCGCAAAAGCCCTTGCCGACATGGTCGACTTCGATGACGACATTGCCGAGCCGGGGACCCGGCGGGATGGTGATCTGGGCTTTGCTGGTCTTGTCACGGCCGGCCTCGGCGACCAGCTCGTCATAGGCCTTGATGCGCGCCTTCGACTTCGCCTGGCGCGCTTTCGGGCTCGCCTTGATCCAGTCGAGCTCGCGCGCGAGCGTCCGCTCGCGGGCCGCATCCTGCTTGCCTTCCACCTCGAGCCGCTTCTGCTTCTGCTCGAGCCAGGACGAATAGTTGCCGTGATAGGGGATTCCGGCCCCGCGATCGAGCTCGAGCGTCCACTCGGTGATGTTGTCGAGGAAGTAGCGGTCATGGGTGACCATGACCACGGTGCCGGGATAGTCGCGCAAATGATGCTCGAGCCACGCCACGCTCTCGGCGTCGAGATGGTTGGTCGGCTCGTCGAGCAAGAGGATGTCGGGCTTGGCGAGCAGCAGCCGGCAGAGCGCGACGCGGCGCTTTTCGCCGCCTGACAGCGTCTTGACGTCGGCGTCACCAGCCGGGCAGCGCAGCGCATCCATGGCCTGCTCGACCTGAGCGTCGAGATCCCAGAGATTGCCCGCGTCGATCTCGTCTTGAAGCTTCGCCATCTCGTCGGCGGTGTCGTCGGAATAATTCATGGCGAGCTCGTTGTAGCGGTCGAGCTTCGCCTTCTTCTCGGCGACGCCTTC
>Ga0315540_10001551_pt1 | contig 13075 bp, 25 predicted proteins | sample SalMarSW160110MG_FD_203677 | JGI IMG/M metagenome (GOLD analysis project Ga0315540, IMG submission 203677) | Salt marsh sediment microbial communities from the Plum Island Ecosystem LTER, Massachusetts, United States - Salt Marsh Sediment SW1601-10 ... | reverse complement strand
GGGCGACAACGTGAAGATTGTTGTGAGCCTGATTGCACCGATCGCGATGGAAGAAGGTTTACGTTTTGCGATTCGCGAAGGTGGCCGTACCGTCGGCGCCGGCGTGGTGGCGAAAATCATCGAGTAATCATGGAAATTATGGGGACGGATCGCATGCCGTCCCCGTTCTTTAGAGGTTGACATGGCAAATCAAAGAATTCGCATCCGCTTGAAGGCGTTCGATCATCGCCTGATCGACCAGTCCGCACGCGAAATTGTCGAAACCGCCCGCCGCACCGGCGCGCAGGTCCGTGGACCCATTCCGCTGCCGACGAAGAAAGAACGATTCACGATACTGATTTCGCCGCACGTCAACAAGGACGCACGCGACCAGTACGAGATCCGTACCCACAAGCGTCTCATGGACATTGTGGATCCCACTGATAAAACCGTTGACGCGCTTATGAAGCTGGACCTTGCGGCAGGCGTCGACGTGCAGATCAAGTTGAACTGAGGCCTGAGTCGCAGGCGTTAGCTTTGCCGGGGAAATGAAAATGGCGATCGGATTAATAGGCAGAAAGGCAGGCATGACCCGCATCTTCACCGAGGACGGTGAGTCGGTGCCTGTAACCGTGGTTGAAGTCGACCCGAACCGGGTGACTCAGGTGCGCAGCGCAGAAGTGGACGGCTACCGGGCGTTTCAGGTGACCGCCGGCAAGCGTCGCGCCAGCCGTGTCAACAAGGCAATGGCCGGGCATTTTGCCAAGGCCGGGACCGAGGCCGGGACCGGCATTTGGGAATTCCGCCTCGCGGACGGTGAAGGCGACGATATCCAGATGGGCGGCCAGATCGGCGTGGATATTTTCGAGCCGGGTCAGAAAGTGGATGTTGCCGGTACCACCATCGGTAAAGGTTTTGCGGGCGGTGTCAAGCGCCACAATTTCCGTACCCAGGACGCCACCCACGGTAACTCGCTGTCGCATCGCGCGCCGGGTTCTATCGGTCAGTGTCAGACGCCCGGGCGCGTGTTCAAGGGCAAGCGCATGGCGGGCCATATGGGTAACGTGCGCCGCACGATCCAGAACCTGGAAGTGGTGCGCGTCGACGCCGAACGCAACCTGCTGTTGATCAAGGGTGCGGTGCCGGGTGCGCGCGGCGGCGACGTGATTGTGACACCCGCAGTCAAGGCTTAAGGGGTAGCGGACATGAACATAAATATGCATGGTGGATCGAGCATGGATGTCGCCGATGCCGTATTTGGCCAGGATTTCAACGAAAGCCTGGTGCACCAGGTGGTCGTGGCGTACATGGCCGCCGGCCGCTCCGGCACCCACGCACAGAAAAGTCGTTCGGCCGTCCGTGGTGGCGGAAGCAAGCCCTGGCGCCAGAAGGGGACAGGACGCGCGCGCGCTGGTACAATACGCAGCCCACTTTGGCGAGGCGGCGGTACCACGTTTGCGGCAACCACCCGCGACTACTCGCAAAAGGTCAACAAGAAGGCCTATCGCGCAGCGGTTCGCTCCATCCTTTCGGAACTGGTTCGCCAGGACCGCCTGGTCGTGGTAGAGAGCTTTGCGGTTGACGCGCCCAAAACCCGCGACCTGGCGGCCAAGCTTGGCGTCATCGGTCTGGACCGGGTGCTGATCGTGCACGACGAGCCGGACGAAAACCTGTACCTGGCGGCACGCAACCTGCCTCACGTGGATGTCGTTGACACGGCTATTGCCGATCCGGTCAGCCTGGTGGGTTTCGACAAGGTGCTGATGACGGTTGCTGCGCTGCGGCAGTTCGAGGAGAGGCTGGCATGAATAACGAGCGCATGAGCAGGATCCTGATCGCCCCGGTGGTGTCTGAAAAGAGCACCCGTGCGGCTGACCAGGGCCGGCAGATGGTCTTCAAGGTGTTGCCGGATGCCAGCAAGCCGGAAATCCGCAAGGCCGTGGAAAAGATGTTTGACGTGACTGTCACCGCCATACAGGTGTCCAACGTCAAGGGTAAGGTAAAACGTTTCGGTCAGACCCTGGGTCGTCGCTCCGATTGGAAGAAGGCGTACGTCACCCTGGCCGAAGGTTCCGATATAGATTTCATGGGTGCAGAGTAATGGCTATAGTCAAATCAAGACCGACTTCACCCGGACAGCGTTTCGTTGTCAAGGTTACCGAAGCCGAGCTGCACAAGGGTGCGCCCTACGGACCGCTGGTCGAGAAAAAGACCAAGAACGGCGGGCGAAACAACAAGGGGCGTATCACCACCCGTCATATCGGCGGTGGACACCGCCAGCGTTACCGCGTCATTGATTTCAAGCGTGACAAGGACGGTATACCCGGGCGCGTCGAGCGTCTTGAATATGACCCGAACCGCAGTGCGCACATTGCGCTGGTGCTGTATGCCGACGGCGAACGCCGTTACATCATCGCGCCGCGCGGCGTCTATGCCGGCGCCGAAATCCACAGCGGCAGCGAAGCGCCGATCAAGCCGGGCAGCGCCATTCCGTTGCGTAACATCCCGCTGGGTAGCGTCGTGCACAACGTGGAAATGAAGCCCGGGAAGGGCGGTCAGATTGCCCGTAGCGCCGGCGCGAGTGTGCAGCTGGTGGCGCGCGAAGGTGATCACGCCACCCTGCGTCTGCGCTCCGGTGAAATGCGCAAGGTGCCGGTGGATTGCCGGGCGACGATCGGCGAAGTCGGTAACTCCGAACACAATCTGCGTTCGCTGGGCAAGGCCGGTGCAACCCGCTGGCGCGGTGTGCGTCCGACGGTTCGCGGTGTGGCCATGAACCCCGTCGACCACCCGCATGGTGGTGGTGAAGGCCGGACATCGGGTGGCCGTCATCCGGTATCGCCGTGGGGTACGCCGACCAAGGGCTACAAAACCCGGAGCAACAAACGTACCGACAACATGATTGTGCGTCGTCGCAATCAGAAGTAATGGATAGAGGTTAGAGACCGTGCCACGTTCAGTTAAAAAAGGCCCTTTTGTTGATCTTCATCTGATGAAGAAGGTCGATGAAGCGGTGAGCACCAACAGCCGCAAGCCCATCAAGACCTGGTCGCGCCGTTCCATGGTGTTGCCCGATATGGTGGGTCTCACCATCGCTGTCCACAACGGCCGTCAGCATGTGCCGATTCTGGTTAACGAGAATATGGTGGGTCACAAGCTGGGTGAATTTGCCATGACGCGTACCTTCAAGGGGCACGCGGCGGACCGGAAATCGAAGTAAGGGTATCGACGAATGCAAGCGACAGCGAAATTGAGTCATGCGCGCATTTCTGCACAGAAGTGCCGCCTGGTCGCCGACCAGGTGCGCGGTCTGCCGGTTGAACGCGCGCTGGAAGTGCTGACCTTCAGTCAGAAGAAGGCCGCCCAAATTGTTCGCAAGGTGCTGGAATCCGCGATTGCCAATGCCGAGCACAACGAGGGCGCCGACGTCGATGAACTGAAGATTTCCGCGATTTGTGTCAACGAGGGGCCAACCCTCAAGCGCTGGAGGGCGCGGGCCAAGGGCCGTGCCAACCAGATTCTGAAGCGCACAAGTCACATACAGATTACTGTCGCAGAGCAGTAATCGAGCGAAACATAAAGAGAGTACGGCATGGGCCAGAAAGTACATCCAATTGGTATTCGCCTTGGCATCGTCAAGGACTGGACATCGACGTGGTATGCGGATTCGAGTAACTATGCAGATTACCTGAATCTGGATCTGAAGATACGTGATTTCATCAAGCGCAAACTCAAGCATGCCTCGGTGAGTCGCATCCAGATCCAGCGTCCGGCCAACAACGCCGCGATTACGATCCATACCGCGCGTCCGGGCATCGTTATCGGCAAGAAGGGCGAGGATATCGAAAAGCTGCGTGCCGAAGTGGCTCGCGAAATGGGTGTGCCCGTGCATATCAATATAGAAGAGGTGCGCAAGCCTGAAATCGAGGCGCAGCTGGTGGCGGAAAGTGTCGCCCAGCAGCTGGAACGACGCATCATGTTCCGCCGTGCCATGAAGCGCGCCGTCGGTAATGCCATGCGCCTGGGCGCCCAGGGCATCAAGATCATGGTCGCCGGACGTCTGAATGGTGCTGAAATCGCGCGTACCGAGTGGTATCGGGAAGGCCGTGTGCCGCTGCATACCCTGCGTGCGGACATTGATTACGGGTTCACTGAAGCCCATACCACCTATGGTGTGATCGGTGTAAAGGTCTGGGTGTTCAAAGGTGAGATCCTGGACCGCGACGAGCAGAGCGCTGAGCCTGAGGCCGGCAAGAAAGCCGCCGGCAGCAATTAAGGGAGTCTAGAGGCATGTTACAGCCCAAGAGAACGAAGTTCCGCAAGCAGCAGAAAGGCCGCAATCGTGGGCTCGCGACCAGCGGTAACAAGGTGAGTTTCGGCGAGTTCGCGCTCAAGTCGACGTCGCGTGGCCAGCTTACCGCGCGCCAGATCGAGGCGGCCCGCCGTACCATTACCCGCAAGGTCAAGCGCGGCGGAAAACTGTGGATTCGCGTGTTCCCGGACGTGCCGATCACCAAGAAGCCGATCGAGGTTCGCCAGGGCAAGGGCAAGGGTAACGTCGAGTACTGGGTCGCGAAGATCCAGCCCGGGCGCGTAATTTATGAAATCGAGGGCGTTTCGGAAGAGCTGGCGCGTGAAGCGTTCAAGCTGGCGGCTGCCAAGCTTCCCGTGCGTACCACGTTCGTCAACCGGACGGTGATGTGATGAATGCCAATGATCTTCGTCAGAAGTCAGCCGACGAGCTGAAACAGGAGCTGGACGGCCTGCTGCGCGAGCAGTTTAACCTGCGCATGCAGAAAGGTACCGGACAACTGAGTCGTCCCGATCAGGTGAAGAAAGTGCGCCGCAATATCGCGCGCATCAAGACTGTAATGAACGAGAAAGCGAGTGCAGGTGAGTCCGCATGAGTGAAGAAGCCAATCTGGTCCGCACCCTGATCGGTCGTGTCGTCAGCGACAAGATGGACAAGAGCGCGGTGGTGCTGGTGGAGCGTCAGGTGCGTCACCCGTTATACGGTAAATACATCCGCCGTTCGACCAAAGTGCATATTCATGATGAGAATAATGAGTGCAAGGAAGGCGATACGGTGACCATTAAACAGACCCGTCCGGTTTCCAAGACTAAGTCGTGGGCGCTGGTTGAAATCGTCGAACGGGCGGTGGTCTGAAATAGACCCAAGCATTGCGTGAGTGGGAATTAAGTCATGATTCAGATGCAATCCAGTTTAGATGTTGCTGACAACAGCGGAGCGCGCCGTCTGCAGTGTATCAAGGTGCTCGGTGGTTCACATCGCCGTTATGCCAACATCGGCGACATCATCAAGGTTAGCGTGAAAGAGGCTATTCCCCGCGGCAAGGTGAAGAAGGGCGAAGTCTACAACGCGGTGGTGGTGCGTACGGCCAAGGGCGTGCGTCGCCCGGACGGCTCCCTGATCCGTTTTGACGGTAACGCGGCCGTGTTGCTGAACACCAAGCTGGAGCCGATTGGTACGCGTATCTTTGGCCCGGTGACGCGTGAGCTGCGCAGCGAGCGGTTTATGAAAATTATTTCGCTGGCGCCGGAAGTGCTGTAGGCAGGAGTCGGGATTATGAACAAGATTCGTAAAGGCGATGACGTCGTCGTGAAAGTCGGTAAGGACAGCGGCAAGCGCGGTACCGTCCTGCGTGTATTGCCGGAGGCGGACAAGCTGGTCGTCGAGAACGTCAATATCGTCAAAAAGCACACCAAGCCGAATCCCCAGGCGGGTGTGCCCGGCGGTATCGTGGAAAAGGAAATGCCTATCCACGTGTCCAACGTCATGTTGTACAACCCGCAGACGAAGAAGGGCGACCGCGTGGGTATCAAGGTCCTGGAAGACGGTCGCAAGGTGCGTGTATTCAAGTCCACCAATGAAGCTGTGGACGCGTGAGAGTGAGTCGCTGAGATGGCCAGATTACAAGATCAGTATCGCGATGAGATTGCCAAGAAGCTGTTGGAACAGTTTGGCTACGAGAACGTGATGGAAGTGCCGCGTATCACCAAGATTACCCTGAACATGGGTGTTGGTGAGGCGATCGGCGATCGCAAGGTGATGGAAAATGCCGTAAGCGATATGGAAAAAATCGCCGGGCAGAAGGCAATTGTCCGCAACGCGCGCAAATCGGTCGCCGGTTTCAAGGTGCGCGAGGGCTGGCCCATCGGCTGCAAGGTAACCCTGCGTCGAGAACGCATGTATGAATTTCTCGATCGCCTGGTGAATATCGCCATTCCGCGTATCCGCGACTTTCGCGGCATGAGCCCCAAAGGCTTTGATGGTCGCGGCAATTACAACATGGGTGTGCGGGAACAGATTATTTTCCCGGAGATCGACTACGACAAGATCGATGCGCTGCGTGGTTTGGATATCAACATCACCACCACGGCAAAAACCGACGAAGAGGGGCGCGCGCTGCTGGCGGCGTTCAACTTCCCGTTCAAGAACTGAGGACCGGATACATGGCAAAGCAATCCATGCTCCAGCGCGAAATCAAGCGCGCCAAGCTGGTTAAGAAATATGCGGTAAAACGTGCTGCGCTCAAGGCGATTATCTCCGACATCAACAAGTCGGATGAAGAACGCTACGACGCGCAGCTCAAACTGCGGGCGCTGCCGCGTAACGCCAGCCCCTGCAGGGCACGCAATCGCTGCCGTCTTACCGGGCGCCCGCACGGGTACTACCGCAAGTTCGGCCTGGCCCGGAACAAGCTGCGCGAACATGCCATGGCCGGAGACATCCCCGGTCTTGTCAAGGCCAGCTGGTAACAGCTTAAGGATTAAGAGGTACGCAGATTATGATGACTGATCCTATCGCCGATATGCTGACTCGCATACGCAACGGCCAGCGCGCCGGCAAGGTATCGGTATCGATGCCTTCTTCGAAGTTGAAGATGTCCATCGCGCAGGTGCTCAAAGACGAAGGCTATATCCAGGACTTCAAGCTCGAGGATGAAGCCGCCAAGGGAGTCATGAGTGTTGACCTGAAGTATTACCAGGGTCAGCCCGTGATTGAGACACTGAAACGCATCAGTCGCCCGGGGCTGCGTATCTACAAGGCGAACGGTGAGTTGCCCAAGGTTCAGGGCGGCATGGGCGTGGCGATCGTGTCCACGTCGAAAGGTGTCATGAGTGATCGCGCTGCGCGCGCTGCCGGTGAAGGTGGCGAAGTGTTGTGCTACGTATCGTAAATGAGTACAGACCATGTCCAGAGTTGCTAAAAAACCAATCGAACTCCCGGCCGGCGTCGAGATCAAAATCGAAGGCCAGGCGGTGACCGTGAAGGGTGGCAAGGGCTCACTTGAGCACACCGTTCACAACTCGGTGCAGGTCAGCCAGGATGCGAATATCCTGAGCTTTGCTCCGCGGGACGGCTCCAAGACGGCCATGGCGCTGACAGGTACCACGCGTGCGCTGGTGGATAACATGGTCAAGGGTGTCACCCAGGGTTTCGAAAAGAAGCTGCAGCTGGTCGGTGTGGGCTATCGCGCCCAGGCCCAGGGCCAGAAGCTGAACCTGACGTTGGGGTTCTCGCATCCGGTTGATTATCCGGTGCCCGAAGGGGTAAGCGTCGAGACGCCCAGTCAGACCGAGATTGTGGTCAGGGGCTCGGACAAACAGAAGGTCGGGCAGGTTGCCGCGGAAATCCGTGCCTATCGCCCGCCGGAGCCCTACAAGGGCAAGGGTGTCAAATACGCCGATGAGGTCATCGTGCGTAAGGAAGCCAAGAAGAAGTAGTTTAGCGGACACGGGCAGTAGCCCCGTCTCCAGTGTGAACACGAAGGTATCGACATGGACAAAAAGGCATCAAGACAGCGCCGCGCCAGAAAGGCACGGGCCAAGATCCGCGAACTCGGCCGGGCTCGCCTGTGCATCCATCGTACGCCGCGTCATATTTATGCGCAGATCATCGATGAGAGCGGTGACAAGGTGCTGGCCAGTGCCTCGACGCTGGACCGGGAGTTGCGCAAGGATATGAAGGCTACCGGCAACGCGGATGCCGCTGCATTGATCGGCAAGGTCGTCGCCGAACGTGCCAAGGCTGCTGGTATCAGTACGGTCGCATTTGACCGCTCCGGTTTCAAATATCATGGTCGCGTGAAAGCGCTGGCGGATGCCGCGCGTGAAAGCGGTCTGGAATTCTAGGTAAGGGTAGCGCTATGGCAAGTGTGGAAGCACAAACGAGTACCGACGGTCTGCACGAAAAGCTGATCGGCATAAACCGTGTCGCCAAGGTGGTAAAGGGCGGACGTCAGTTCGGCTTTGCGGCGCTCACCGTAGTCGGTGACGGTGAAGGCAGAGTAGGCTTCGGGCGCGGAAAAGCGCGCGAGGTGCCGGTTGCCATTCAGAAGGCGATGGAGAACGCCCGCAAGAACATGAGGCGGGTCGCGCTCAAGGACGGGACCCTGCAGTATCCGATCACTGCGACTTTCGGCGCGGCAAAGGTATACATGCAGCCGGCCTCGGAAGGTACGGGGATCATCGCCGGCGGCGCCATGCGTGCAGTGTTCGAAGTGGTCGGCGTGCGTGACGTGCTGGCCAAGTGTATCGGCACCAACAACCCGATTAACGTCGTTCGCGCCACCATGAAGGGTCTGTCTGAAATGGGCTCGCCGGAACTGGTCGCTGCCAAGCGCGGCAAAAAGGTAGAAGAGATCCTGGGGTAAGCCATGGCTGACAAGAAACTCAAGGTTACTTTGCTCAAAAGCACCAACGGGCGGATTGCGTCGCAAAAAGCGTGCGTGCGTGGCCTGGGGCTGCGCCGCATCCGTCATAGTGTCGAGGTAATCGATACTCCCGAGAACCGTGGCATGATCAACAAGGTCTATGACATGCTCGCCGTCGAGGAGATATAAATCATGCGTCTGAATACCATCAAGCCCGGCGCGGGTGCGCGCAGCGCGGCCAAACGTGTCGGTCGCGGTATCGGCTCCGGTCTGGGCAAGACCGGTGGTCGCGGCCACAAGGGCCAGAAATCGCGTGCCGGCGGTTTCCACAAGATTGGTTTCGAAGGCGGCCAGATGCCGCTGCAGCGCCGTTTGCCGAAAGTCGGTTTCACCTCGCGCAAGTCGCGGGTGACCGAGGAAGTGCGGCTGCACGAGCTCGCGCTGGTTGAGGGCGGTGCCATTGATCTGGCCAGCCTGAAAGCAGCCGGCCTTGTTAAACAGAGCGCTCTGTATGCCAAGGTAATGGCTTCCGGCGAACTCAAAACCGCCGTTACGGTGCGCGGTATTGGTGTGAGCAAGGGTGCCCGCGCAGCGATTGAAGCTGCCGGCGGCAAGGTCGAGGACTGAGGCGAAAGGATCACTGATGGCTGGACCTGGCGCGGCAGGACTCACCGGTGGGCTCGGTGATCTTGGAAGACTGACGGAACTGCGGCAGCGTATTTTCTTTGTGCTGGGCGCGATCCTGGTTTTCCGTATCGGTTCGTTTATCCCGTTGCCCGGTATCGACCCGCACGTGCTCGAAGTGCTGGTCGAGCAGCAGAAAGGCACCATTCTGGACATGTTCAACATGTTCTCCGGTGGCGCCCTCAAGCGTTTGTCGCTGTTTGCGCTGGGGATTATGCCGTATATTTCGGCATCGATTATTTTGCAGTTGCTGTCGTATACCGTGCCGACGCTGGAGCAGCTGAAGAAAGAAGGTGAGGCCGGAAGGCACAAGATCACCCAATATACCCGTTACGCAACGGTGGTATTGGCAACCTTCCAGGCGATCGGTATTTCCACTGCGCTGCAGGGGCAGGTGGTCGGCGGTCAGCCGCTGGTGATATTGCAGGGCTTGCCGTTCGTGATTTCGGCGGTCGCCTGCCTGGTCACCGGAACCCTGTTCCTGATGTGGCTCGGTGAGCAGGTGACCGAGCGCGGTATTGGCAACGGCATCTCGATTATCATTTTCTCGGGTATCGTCGCCGGGTTGCCGCGCGCTATCGGTGGCTCTCTGGAGCTGGTGCGCACCGGTGAGATGAACACGCTCACCCTGCTGTTCCTGTTCGCGCTGGCGCTGGCGGTGACGGCGTTTGTGGTATTCATCGAACGAGGGCAACGGCGGATTACCGTGAACTACGCCAAGCGGCAGCAGGGGCGCAAGATGTACGCGGCGCAGAGCACCCACCTGCCGCTGAAACTGAATATGTCCGGGGTTATTCCGCCAATTTTCGCCTCGAGCATTATCCTGTTCCCGGCAACGGCAGGGCAGTGGTTCGGTAGTGCGGAAGGTATGGGCTGGTTGAAGGATATTTCCTCGACCCTGTCCCCGGGGCAGCCGCTTTACATAATGTTCTACGCGATGGCGATCATTTTCTTCTGTTTTTTTTATACCGCCATTGTTTTCAATTCGAAGGAAACGGCGGACAACCTGAAGAAATCAGGTGCGTTCATTCCGGGGATTCGTCCCGGTGAACAGACTGCGAAGTATATTGACGGCGTTATGACCCGGCTGACGCTGGCCGGTGCCCTGTATATCACCGCGGTCTGTCTGTTGCCGGAGTTCCTGATTTTGTACTGGAATGTCCCGTTTTATTTCGGCGGCACGTCCCTTCTGATTATTGTGGTTGTGGTGATGGACTTCATGGCGCAGGTGCAGGCCCTGATGATGTCTCATCAATACGAGGGTCTGATGAAAAAGGCCAACCTGAAAGGGCACGGCCGCGCGGGTTTGCTGCGGTAATTGAATTGATATAGGTGAAACCATGAAAGTTCGTGCATCCGTAAAACGTATTTGTCGTAACTGCAAAATCGTCCGCCGCAAGGGCGTGGTGCGGGTTATCTGCAAGGATGGGCGCCACAAACAGCGCCAGGGCTGAATCCGCGGCGGCGCCCAGCTGGTTGGTTTTTCGATTGATAACTGAGGCATTTTCCGGTACACTTGCGGGTTTTCGCAAGCACCGTCCGGTCGTCTCGTTGAGGAGATAAGGTTCATGGCTCGTATAGCCGGGATTAACGTTCCGCCCCAAAAACATGCAGTGGTCGCGCTCACTGCGATCTACGGCATTGGGCGCACCACTGCGCGCAAGATTTGCGACGCTACCGGCATCAAGCCGGAGGTCAAGATCAAGGATCTGTCCGAGGTCGAAGTCGAGGCTATCCGCGGCGAAGTTGCCCGGTATACGGTGGAAGGCGACCTGCGTCGTACCCTGTCCATGAACATAAAGCGTCTCATGGACCTGGGCTGTTACCGGGGTATCCGGCACCGCCGTGGCCTGCCGCTGCGTGGTCAGCGCACCCGGACCAATGCGCGCACCCGCAAGGGCCCGCGTCGCCCGATTCGTAAATAAGCTGCTGTTTACAGGTATTCAATATGGCTAAGCCGAGTACAGCCCGTACCCGCAAAAAGGTGAAGAAGAATGTGGTCGACGGGATCGCCCATATCCACGCGTCGTTCAACAACACCATTGTGACTATCACCGATCGGCAGGGGAATACCCTGGGCTGGGCGACCTCCGGTGGTTCGGGATTCCGCGGTTCGCGCAAGAGCACGCCGTTCGCGGCCCAGGTCGCGGCTGAGCGCGTCGGCGAAGTGGTCAAGGAGTACGGTTTGAAAAACCTCGAAGTTGAAGTCAAGGGGCCGGGACCGGGCCGCGAGTCCGCCGTGCGTGCGCTGAACAATGCCGGTTTCCGCATCACCAACATTACCGACGTAACCCCGATTCCGCACAATGGCTGCCGTCCGCCGAAGAAGCGGCGTGTGTAGGACGGAGGAGAACCCATGGCCAAGTATGTAGGACCCAAATGTCGCCAGTGCCGTCGTGAAGGCACCAAGCTGTTTCTGAAAGGCGAAAAATGTTACACGAGCAAGTGTTCGGTCGAGAACCGTGCGTTTCCGCCGGGCCAGCACGGGCAGCGTCGTGGTCGCCTGTCGGACTATGCCGCACAGCTGCGTGAAAAGCAGAAAATGCGCCGTATCTACGGCGTGCTGGAGCGCCAGTTCCGTAACTATTACAAGAGTGCGGCCCAGGGCAAGGGCTCCACGGGTGAAAATCTGCTGCAACTGCTTGAAAGTCGGCTGGATAACGTCGTGTATCGGATGGGCTTTGCGGCCTCGCGTTCCGAGGCCCGCCAACTGGTACGCCACAATGCGATTACCGTGAATGGCCAGCGCGTCACCATTCCCTCATACCAGGTTCAGCCCAATGACAACCTGGCCGTGGCGGATAAATCCCGGAACCAGTCGCGCGTGCAGTCGGCGCTGGAACTGGCCGAACAGCGCGGCTTCGTCGACTGGATCGACGTGGACGCGAAGAAAATGGCTGGCGTGTTCAAGGCGCGTCCGGAGCGTTCGGACCTCCCCGCCGAGATCAACGAGCATCTCGTTGTCGAGTTGTACTCCAAGTAAGACATTAGTTTAAGAGGGCTTTTCATGCCGGGCAAGGTCACCGAGTTTCTGAAACCGCGTATCGTCGACGTTCAAAGCGTCAACGAGCATACTGCCAAGGTCGTTCTGGAACCGCTGGAACGCGGCTTCGGTCATACGCTGGGCAATGCCCTGCGTCGTATTCTGCTGTCTTCCATGCCAGGTTGCGCCATCACCGGTGTGGAAATCGAAGGCGTGCTGCACGAGTATTCGGCCATTGAGGGCGTGCAGGAAGACGTCATGGAGATCATGCTCAATCTCAAGGGCGTGGCGCTGAAGATGTTCAATCGCGAGGCGGCCACCCTCAAGTTGAGCAAGAAAGGTCCCGGACCGGTGACCGCAGGCGACATCAGCCTGGATCACGATATCGAAATCGTGAATCCCGACTATGTGCTTGCCAACCTCACCCAGAGCGGTGAGCTCAACATGACCCTGAAGGTGCAGATGGGACGCGGCTATGAGCCGGCAACCATACGCGCCGAGCGAAGTGACGAAGGCAACCCGATCGGTTCGCTGCAGCTGGACGCCAGCTATACACCAGTTAAGCGGGTGTCCTATAACGTCGAGGCAGCGCGCGTCGAGCAGCGCACCAACCTGGACAAGCTCATTATCGAGATCGAAACCAACGGCACCCTCGACCCGGAAGAGGCCATTCGTCATTCGGCCACCATTCTGCAGGATCAGCTCTCGGTATTTGTCGATCTGCAGGGTAAGGAAGAAGTCCATACGGAAA
>Ga0315540_10001550_pt1 | contig 13087 bp, 11 predicted proteins | sample SalMarSW160110MG_FD_203677 | JGI IMG/M metagenome (GOLD analysis project Ga0315540, IMG submission 203677) | Salt marsh sediment microbial communities from the Plum Island Ecosystem LTER, Massachusetts, United States - Salt Marsh Sediment SW1601-10 ... | reverse complement strand
GATGACCTCATCGGCACCGGCACCACTCTCGCGCGGGCCGTTGCCGCATGCCACGCACACGGCGCATCAGAGATACGCGCGGCGGCAAGCCATGGTCTGTTTGTAGGCAACGCACGGGAAGTAATTGACGACGCAAGACTGACGCAGGTCGTGGTGACGGACACGGTCCCGCCCTTTCATCTCGGACCGCGGGAAGCGCACGACAAGGTCGCCGTGGTCGCTGCCGACGCATTATTCGCCGATGCCATACGCTGCATGCACAGCGGCTGCTCGATTTCATCACTCATGGAAAGTTGAGCAACACTACGACGGGGGTCTCCCCATGAGCCGGTCTGCCGCAGCGTCAATATTCATTACCGCAACAGCATGCCTGGCGGTATTTCTCGCCGGTTGCGCCGTCACCGGGGCGCCACATACCCGGCACGCGGCAACCACGGGTGAGTACGCCCGATGCAGTCTGTTTTTCCACGACCTCCGACATGCCGTCAGCGAAGCAGGCGTGCGCGATACTCAAGCCAGTCCCGTCTCGGGTTATCCGTATCTGCGCGTCAACCGCTTCCTCGCCTCGTTTCGCCACAAACAACTGACCGGCGTCATGATCAATCAGTGGGTGGATAGATTGCAGGCATTGGGCACAGCGGCATGGCATGTCGAACTGACCAACCTGCCGGCCGAACGGCGCACGCGGCTGACAAAAGAAATGCCAGACGACCGAACTCTTGAACAGGCCGTGGGTCGATGTACTGCGGAGATGCGCGCCGTGGACCTGGCAACGCCGCAGGACTTCGAACGTTTGCGCCACCGCGCAGTGGTACCCGACGATTATCACACCATGTGGCGCATACTGGGCTTGTACCCGGTGACCGGCCTGTTCGTTTCCTTCGGCGCAGCAAGACTGCATCACGATACCCGGCAAACCTTTTCTCTACCACTTGAACGGCTGCCGGTAAACGGCCGCTTGATACGTTATGTGCCACGTGGGGGCGCGATGCTGACGAGGGGGGAAGTGGCGCACATCCTCGCACGGACATCTCACAACCCTCTGCACATGCCTGAACCGGATACAACCCAGCGCGAACGCCTTTTCAACTCATTCGCACCGGTGTGGGAAATCGATACGGTGGGCCGGGATGACCGCATCGGCACGCCGCTGTGGGGGGCGCACAGACGTATTCGTGTAGACACGGCGCAAGCGGCGATCTATCGGCTGCTCTCCCACGGGTGGTGGGCGGGACGGCCTGTGCTGCAACTCAACTACATCATCTGGTTTCCGGCAAGACCCGCCACGGGCGCCCTGGATCCCTACGCCGGACATGTGGACGGGATCACCCTGCGGGTCACACTCGGGCAAGACGGGCGTCCCCTGTTCTATGACAGCATGCACAACTGCGGCTGTTATCATATGATTTTCCCGCGCCGCGCCATTACGGGGAAGTCCGAAGGCGGCGGGCTCTACGTTGAACCGGCACTGGTGCCGCAGTCAATACCCGACCTGCAACCCGGTCAACGGTTGATAGTGCGCGTGGCTGATCGCACCCATTACCTGCAGAGGCTCTATGGGGACGGCCCTTCGCCTCGCGGGACGGTATACGACTTTGCCGACTACAACACCCTGCGCATCTTGCCGGCACCGGACGGCAGGCATTACAGCCTCTTCGATCAACACGGACTAGTGCGCCATTCCCAGCGGGCCGAACGCTGGTGGCTGTGGCCCATGGGCGTGTCGTCTCCCGGCGCCATGCGTCAGTGGGGCCATCATGCCATCGTTTTCCTTGGCCGCCGCCACTTCGATGATGCCGACCTGTTTACATCCCTGTTCACGGCAAAGACGAAATGACTCGACTTATGATCATATGCCTACTCGCCATGACCGCCGCTGCGGACAGCCGTGTTGTGGTCGGCGATTTCTCCCACGGGGAACTCGACGGATGGTCGAGCAAGGTCTTTGACGGCGTCACCCGCTACACCCTGGTAACGGACAACGCCCGGCAAGTCCTGAAAGCCGAAAGCAGGAATGCCGCTTCCGGTCTTTTTAAACGCACACGGATTGACCTGACGAAGACACCTTATCTGCACTGGTCGTGGAAGGTTCTGGGCACGCTGGGCAACATCGATGAACACACTAAGGCGGGGGATGACTACCCGGCGCGGGTCTATGTGGTTTTCTCCCGCGGGGTGCTGTTCTGGCGCACGCGGGCGGTGAATTATGTATGGTCCAGTAACCAGCCACGGGAGAGTACCTGGCAAAACGCATTCACCGGCAATGCCGGCATGATCGCCCTGCGCGGCGGCGGGGAAGAAACCGGGCGCTGGGTCCACGAACGCCGTGATGTGCGCAGCGACTACCGACGCCTATTCGGCGGCGATGTTCGTTATGTGGACTCGGTGGCCATCATGACGGACACCGATAACACACATAAATCAGCTGTCGCTTACTATGGCGATATCTATTTCTCATCTGAATAAAGCACACGTCGGCATTTGATTAGCAACTTCTGATTGACGCCAGTCAGAATATCCGGCCACGACGCAAACACGCACGGTCTGAAACAAAACCATACACTCTGTGTCTAACTTTGAGCTGTCGTTATGTTATCGAGCGGGCTAAATAAGCTAGTGCTCATTTAGCCAAGCGATCTTATCGATCGCCGAGGTCGTGCCCGGCGAGAGATGAATGACAAAGCATGGTCGCTGTGACCTCGTATTGTGTTGCAAAACCCTGCGAGTATTGCGTTGAACTCTCCATTCATTCCGTCAGGAGGCACCCCGTGACACATAAGTCCCGATGGCAAGACGGCATCAACCTGGTGTGCGGTATATGGTTGTTCATGTCGCCCTATACACTTAGTTATGCAGCAGATCAGGCGGCTGTCTGGACGGCATATGCTGCAGGTCTGCTGGTCATCGGGCTCTCCGTGACTGCACTGCGGAGCCCACAACGCTGGCATGAATGGACCTTCGTCGCCATTGCCGCAGTACTGTTCCTGTCACCGTTTGTTCTGGGCTTTGCTAATATAGCCTCGGCGACGGCTAACAATATCTTCACCAGCCTCATCATCGGCATGGATGCCCTATGGGTCATGACCCAAGGACCGCAGGAAGAAGCGGCCTGACAGTATCTATCTCCCCGGACACAAAACGCCCCGCCCGAAAAATCAGGCGGGGCGTTTTGTGTTTACACGGTACGCGATGCAGGCGTGTCTATAAGCCCTTTTGAATGCGCGCCGCGTGAATGGTACCGTCACCTGTCAACATACCCATCACCTTAACCGCATCACCAACCTGTACCGCGGCGAAAAATGCATCGCCGCTAACGGCGGCGTCATTCAGGAAAAAGAATGTCGCCGCGTCCGTGATGACGGCAACACCCAGCACCTGCAGCTGTGGGGCGTTCATCGACTCCAGAGATGCGCGAATTACCACAGCCGAGGTGGAGGAAGGACTTTTTCGCTCAATCCTTGCAGCGATTAAGGCCTCACCGCTCTTATAGGCATGGATTTCCAGGCTGTCACCGACGGCGATGTCCTTGGCTCTGAAATCGTGCATATGGCTGACGCCTACATCATGATACTGGGTATTTGCGTCCACAGTGAATTGAATACCCAGCAGGGTCACGGTACCGGCGGAGGCATCAACGGCTTGCACATCACCGCTGACATCGATACTGCTGGACGGCTTGAAGACCACCTTGTCGGCATACAGTACACTAGCATCATCCACAATGCCCTCCACCTCCAATCTGGTGTTAAGGGCGATATCAGACGCCACACCGTACTTATAAACAGTCTGCGGCGTCGTCGACACGGCCTGTCCGTTAACGGAGAACGCATTGTCGGAAGTAAAGTCGGTCACCAAGCCTTCGAGTTCCTTCTCTGTGCCTTTCACGTCAGATATGCCGATGCTCTCGCCCTCTATGATCGCTGCAATCAGCGCACCATCCGCATTCAAACCTTGTGTACTATTGACCTCCACCTGAAGTCCGTTGCTCAGACCGTCCGGCAACTGCTTCAAAACGGCGGACGCATAGTCCACCGGCTGGGCGCCTACATCAAACGTCATGTTGGCTGTATTGAGATTTGTCACCCTACCTTTGACTTCCAAAAGACTGTTGGGTGTCATGGTAAGGGACTTCAGATCGATACGTGTTGCGTGGATCACGCCGCCGCTGTCAACCATTCCGCTGACTTCCAACACATTACCAGGCCGCAGTGTTGACAGCGTGCCACCGTCAAATACCGTCAGGTCATCCGTCACTACCGTCTGTCCCAACACCACTAAGGTGTTGTTGGGGACGTCGACGCTGTCAACTATCCCCACCACATTACTGTTGAAATCAATCCTGCTGGCTGTCCCGGTGGTACTTCCGGCATTGACTGACCCTGTCACATTGACCATCATCCCCACGCGCAGGTCATCCTGTGTACCCTGCACGCCGTTCATCAGTATCTGAGCCTGGGAGGTGTCATACTCCACACCGTTTACGAATACACTGCCGAAACCGGTGATAGGGCCGGAACTGACGCTTATACCTGCCGCACTCACAGAACCGCTGGCACCTACTTGCCCGCTGCTCCCGCCACCGCAGGCACTGAGTACCAGGGCAAGCGCGCCGGGTAGCGCGATGCACGCATATTTCACTTTTATAAACATGTACTTAACTCCTCACGCTGCGGGATGCTGCGTTCTCACTCAGCCGTGATGACGGGGATACCAAAAGGGGCGCACGACATTAATTGGGAAAATATTCCCATTTTTAATCATTGTCAAGTGGCATCGTGTGAATGGCCATACGGGCGTGTCTGGAAGCGTGAGCATCAATGGAAGTGGCTAGACAATAATCGTCCGCAGACCTGGAATGCCTTCGATACACTGCAGTCACGTCGGATTAAGCAAATCAGGGTATGCGTATTGGCGCCGCCCCTAAACCTTCGCCTTGTCAGGCAACGGCATATATACTGAGACGCAGCGGGCCGCTGTAGCGCCGGTGATTGTTGGACCAGATTGGAGAGGTATCGCCATTGAACGCAGTATGGAGCACGGCCTTAGCATTGACCGCAATGGTCATATCCCTGCCTGGCGTTGCCGGCACCTCGATCGAAAGCCGGGATGATGTAGGCGGTTCGAGCACCGTGAAGATTGAAAATACGCATGTGCGCATTGATTCCGGGGATGAAAGCGGCTACATGCTGATCGATATGAAGAACAACAAGGTCTACTCCGTTAGCAACGACGACCGTATGGTGATCGATGCCAGCACCCCCGTGAACATGAGTCAGGCTGACGCGGAACAGGCCCCTCCTCCGCCCACCCCCACCATCACCAAAATCGGTAAAGGACCAAACGTGGCCGGCTATCCCACGGTTCACTACAAGATATCCGTGGGTGATGAGCACTGTTACGACGAATACCTGGCCGCCAAGCCCCTGGAAAACAAAGATGTGAAAAACTTCACTGAGATGATGTCCAAATGGTCCAGCGAGCAGAGAAAGCACTCCAGCGGCATGTTCGAGGATGAGGACGAATGTGATGCCGCCGAAAGTGTTGTCACCGATCGGTACACGACCCTGGGGATTCCCATGCGCACCGTGGACAGCGCCGGCACCGTCATTCATGAAATCATTCGCATACAGTCAGGCGAGTCCTTTCCCTCCAGTGTGTTCACCCCGCCCAAGGAATACCCCATCGTCACTCAGCAGGACCTCATGAAGCGCATGCAGGAATCCCCCGGCGGCGACGCCGAGGAAAGCGATCCGGACCAGGTGGAGGAAATGCAGCAAAATATCCAGGAGATGTTCGACCGCATGCAGCAACAGGAATAGGCCTGCGGCCTGATGCGGATGTCAGCTGTTACCCCACCCTGCGGGTGCGGCAACAGTCATGCCACCCTCCCCCCAGGCGCATACGAAGATAAATTTATTCCCGTGCCGATCCTGCCGATGATATCAGCAGTTATCACTTGAGGCCGAATGGCATGGATTCGAGCATGTTTTTATTCATCTCCGTGGTCTTCAGCGCCGTCGGCATGGCCTACTTTACCTACGGTAAGCGCCAGGGCAAGGCCTCGGCGCTGATCGGTGGCATCGCCTTGATGGTGTATCCGTACTTCGTAAAGAGTGCCGTGCTCCTCATCGGTGTTGGCGTTGCCCTGTCCGCCGCGCCATTTTTTGTCGCCTTTTAAGCCATCAGCGCATCTCAGACCGGTCCAGCCGGGTCCTGCTTACAACCCTGTTAAAGAAATCGGGCACGACCGCCGATATAATGATTAGACCGCGCTTTCGACAGTGCACCCCCTAATCCCCATTAGCAAAAGCTACTGGCCCGTTAAACCCGAAGACTGAAGGCCGGCCGGATTATTGATCGCTTCGACCCCTCACCAGTGTTACCACAAAATCATCTATATCAGGAGCACCCGATGTCAATGTCAGTATCTTCAGCGACCTCAGCCCACGCGTACCAAGTCAGTCAACAACAAAACAGTGAACGTCGGGAAACGGTTGAAAACGACAACGACGGCGATGATGCGCGGAGCGTGACAAAGACCCGGCAAGCACAAAACAGCCAGCAAGCCAGCGCGGCTCAGGCTCAAACACCGCCCCAGGCCCGCGACGCCAATAAGGGCCAAAATGTCGACTATCACGCCTAGCGGCCTGTACGAGTAAGACGGATAGAAATCCAGCGGAGACCCCGGGGGAAAACCGGGTTTCATCATTCACCCACCATACCGACGTTTCACACGCCCTCGTCGGGTATCAATGCCACCAGATCGGTTACGCCCACGTCCAGGCCTGCCTGGCTGAGCAGCGTAGTAACTTGGCCCCGATGATGGACCTGATGGTTGAACATGTGCAGCACCACGCCGGCAAAAGGTTTCCTGGCCGCAACTCCCTTCATATTGCGGTATGAAAGTACGTGGGTGAAGTGATCGTCGGTGAGCTCGGCGGACCAGGCGAGAATGATGTCATCTAGCGTGCCGCGCTGGCGGCTCATTTCATCGAAGTCACTGTAGAGAATCTGATCCAACGATCCCGGCACGGGGAACCGGTGCAGTGCTTCAAGGGCACGAAATGACGCCGGATGGGATGCGAAACGTCTCAACCACGTGACATCAGCCACCATGATATGGTTCAAGGTTCCCAGGATGGAACCGAAGAACGCGCCGCGGTCCTCACTCAGTTTGTGCGCCGGCAATGACCCTGCCGTCTCAAATACCCGCTGGTTCATCCATCCGTTGTAGCGCGCCATTAACGCGATGTGATCATGTGATGTCATAACACCCGTCGTATATCAGAATGCGACAGCCGATCGGTGGAACCCCGCCGCTCCCGTCATATGATATATATCATGCGCAGCGTCACTATCCCACCACGAGATCGTGGTACCTGATGCCTCCGGCTTTAGCCCGGACAGCCATCAACACCACTTCACCGCCGTGTCGCTCACTGAGCTCACCTTGGCCCAAGACCGGGTGTCAGACCACGTCTTGCATGCGCCATGCGCGGTTATTTCCAATAAATGGTTGTTTTTGAAGCGCAATATGCTGCGGGCCTGAATGCACCGGGTGGGATACAATAACTTCGAGGGGCGTGAGATGAATATAAAGATCACCGTGCTGGCGCCTGCCGCATTGGCGCTTCTGTGCACATTCTGGTCAGCGACGGGGCTATCGGCTGCCTGGACCCTCCCCAGGGGGACCGCCGAGGCGATCGTCACCATGTCGTATTACACAGTCAATCAGCGCTTTGATCTCAACGGGGATCGCATCTCACAACCGCGGTTCACCAAACTCGACACCGAAGCCTTCGCCCAATACGGTGTGACTGACAAGGTGACGGCCGGCGTGAACCTGCGCCTGCAGCACCTCACCTCGGACGCCAGCAGCGGCACCGTGTCCAGCACCGGTATCGGCGAAACGGACATCTTCGTCCGCAGACGCCTACTGCAGCTGCTCAACACCGTGGTATCGATCCAGGGTCTGGTAAAGACGCCGGAGCTGACTGGATCGGCGAACCCCGCCCTGGGCTTCGGACAGACCGACCTTGAACTGCGCCTGCTCGTCGGCAACAGCGGCGACCTGGGCATAGGTAGCTACTTCATCGACGCAGAAGGCGCACTGCGTAAACGCTTCGGCGACCCCGCCGATGAATTCCGCATGGACGCCACCATCGGCGTCAGACCCTTGGGCATGGGCAAGTGGATGTTCATGCTGCAATCCTTCAACACGGTTGGACTGGGCGATGCCAACGGTACTGCGGTGGTCCAGACCAGCGGCCTCGACGCCCAACGCTACCAACTGCAGTTGTCCGCCGTGTTTGACCTGGCGCCCATGCTGTCGCTGCAGGCGGGTGTACTGCATGATATCGCCGGCGTTGACAGTGGTGCCGGCACCGCCGTGGTGGCAGGCGTATGGCTTCGTTTCTAGGACCCGGGCGGGACAGCGGCCATCTGATACCCGTGGGTCAGATCCTACTGCAGCGGGGTTTGATCACCCAGGCGCAGCTCGATGACGCCTTGATATCGCAAAAGGCGTGGGGATCGCGCATCGGCCAGGTCCTGTTGGGCAACGGAATTGTCACTGCTCAGCAGCTCTATTCGGGGCTGGCCCAACACTACAATCTGCCCTTCGTTGACCTGTTGAAAGCCCCCCCGGACGCCGCGCTGCTGGAAGCAGGTCAACGCCAGGATTATCTCGACCTCGGTCTGCTGCCGTGGCAGCGCCGCGGCGATGGGCGCACGGTGATCGCCACCACAAACATCGATGCCTCCGTCGTTGACTGGGCGGTGCGCAAGTTCGGTGAGGAGCGTTTCGAGTTCGTCATCACATCGAGTTTCGATATCAGCTGGTTGGTGCAGCAACGCTTCAGCGTGGAAGATGATCAGGATGCCCGCGAACGGCTATGGGAGATGTCCCCTCAGGACTCGGCGCGCCTGACGGCGACCCGCCGCCAGAAGCTGGCCTTGGCGATCATGGCGGGCATTACCGTATCGGGGTTGATTCTCGCGCCGCTCCCGACACTGATTATTCTTGGTTTTTTCATCAACGCCTTCTACCTGGCGACATTCGGCCTGAAGCTGATCTTGACCTGGGTCGGCGCAGACCGCCGCGTTGACATTCAGGTCACCGATGAGGAGGTGCGTAATCTGCGCGATGCGGACCTTCCCATATACACCCTCCTGATCCCGCTTTTCCATGAGGCTGAGGTATTGCCCGGCTTGGTGGACGGCCTGCGCCGCCTCGACTATCCCAAATCGAAACTGGATATAAAGCTGATCCTGGAGGACGACGACAGCGAAACCATCGCCGCGGCGAAGGCGCTTGCATGCGAGAGCATCTTCGAGATCATCCGCGTTCCCCCCTCCCAGCCCAAGACCAAGCCGAAGGCATGCAACTACGCCCTGCGCTTTGCCCATGGCAGGTATGTGACCATCTTCGATGCCGAGGACCGGCCCGAGACGGATCAATTGAAAAAGGTTGTTGCCGCCTTTCGCAAGGCAACGTCCGATACCGCCTGCCTGCAGGCACGCCTGAACTACTACAACATGGACGAGAACTTCCTCACCAGAAGCTTCACTCTCGAATACTCCCAGTGGTTCGACTTTCTGTTACCCGGCCTGGATGCCTTGCGCATCCCGATCCCCCTGGGCGGCACCAGCAACCACCTTGATATCAAGGTGCTGCGGTCACTGGGAGCATGGGATCCCTACAATGTGACTGAAGACGCCGACCTGGGCGTACGCCTTGCCAAAGACGGCTACCGTGTCGGCGTGGTCAATTCCACGACCTTCGAGGAGGCCAACTCACATCTCGGCAACTGGCTGCGTCAGCGCTCGCGCTGGCTCAAGGGCTATATGCAGACTTACCTGGTTCATATGCGCCGGCCATTGGAGCTGTACCGGTCGCTGGGATTTATCGGCTTTTGGGGCTTCCAATTTTTCATCGGCGGTCCGCCGTTTGTCGCGGCTATCAACCCACTGATGTGGGCAATCTTTGTCCTGTGGCTGTTCGGTGCATCGGGAACCATCGACAGCCTGTTCCCCGCGGCTGTGTTGTATATCGCCCTGACCAATCTGCTGCTCGGCAATCTGATGTATATCTATTTCGGGATTGTCGCCCTGTTCAAACGCCACTACGAACACCTGATACTCTATACCATGCTGCAGCCCGTCTACTGGGCACTGCACTCGGCGGCGGTATATAAGGGATTGCTACAGCTCCTCGTCAATCCCCACTTTTGGGAAAAGACCGTACACGGGCTGAGCATCCTGACCCGCGGCAGTACAAACCACCATCAACCAGCGGATATTTCCACCGGCACCCTGCGTACCGCGACCACCGCCGTCACCGATCATGCGCGACGCCTGCACCCCCGCGGCGAGTGGTTCAGTGTCGGTATATTCATCGTGTGCATATTCGGCTTTGCCGCTATGGTTGTTCCGACCGTGCACACCCCATTGTTTGCCGCCGCCCTGGACGATCTCCTCGTACGGGTGAACAGTGGGGTGCCGCTTGCCGCCAACCCCCTGTTCCAGACCATCGGTGGACTCCTGCCACTGGCGTTGATCAAGACGCTCATTTCCCCCTACCACGCCGGGCCGCTAGTCCTGGGCGGGATTACCGCGGCCATCATCGCCGCCGTGCTGGCCTTTACCGTCCGTACCGCCGCCCGGTTCAGTATGCCGCGCTGGGAAATCGCTCTGTTACTTTTGTTCACCGCCGCTCACCCCCTGGTACTGTTCAGCGCGACGGCCGGGGACTGGATGCTCGTCACGGCGGCGGCATTTTTTATGGTCACACTGCTCATCCACCGAATCGAGCTCATCGGCGATGTGCAATCGAAGATGACCCTGGGTCTGGTGTTGGGCCTGTTGATGCTGTCGGACCCGAACGCACTGTATGTAACCCTGCCGCTGATCGCGTTCCTGCCATGGGTGGACCGCGGGACCCATACACCAGCGGAGACCGTCGCCGGGTGGGTGTTGATGTTGATGCCGGGGATAATCATAGCGGCAAGCTTTCTGCTCGGGATAAAGATCCTGTTCGGCACACCGGCGGCGGAGATTGTCGGACGCTGGATCGCACCGCTGCACAGCATACCGTGGCTGTACTCCCCCCTCGCGATACCGGCGTCGGGTCGCGCCACTGCGGCGGTCTTTTCACCGGCGATGGCGATAGCGCTGGGCATCGCCGCCACGCCATTGATCATCGTACCGTTGGTCTGCGCCTTCAAGAGGGGCAGAACCACCAGTGCACCGCGCACAGCCTTGCTGTCAGTCGTCGTGCCGTTGGTTGCCGGCGGCCTGTGCATTCATTTCCAGCATTTGGGCAGTCACTGGTCGATTCTGGCAATGCTTTTGTTCGGCACCCTGGCGTGGCTCAGCAAGGCGCAGCTGCCCGGACCGCTGCGTTTGACCGCCATCGGGCTGGTCGGCGCGAGCACGATGATCGCCTGGTTAAGCCCGGGCCTGTGGCAAAACCCGGCCCTGGCAGCATGGCGTTCCGCACTGTGGTGAATTCCGCACACCGGGGGCACCGCGTCGGCGTGGCATGGGAGCGGGTTGGGCGGAAATGAGACCTGGACTGGCCTCTAGGATTCGGGTTGCTGGTGCGACTTATAGGCAAACGCCTTCACATCGGCACCCTCACCGAATGCGGTAACGACGCCGCATTGCCTGCACATATAGGACTCGGGGGCACGGAGGCAGTGTTTGCACTCGGTCAGCAGCGTGTAGTAAGAGTCCTTGGCGCCACCGTACAAGGGCCTATTCTCGGACTTGCAGTAGGCGCATACCCACTCGTCCTTGGAGGGGATGGCGTGATTGCACGAGGGACAGCGCAGTTGTATGTTAATCCCAAGATACAAATAATTGATCAGGACCAGGGCGGCGAATACACATAAGACAAAGAACCAGAAAAAGAATCCCGTCACGGAAAACGTGTACATGGGCGAGAAGCGGTAACCGAAGTCCTGCGGGCCGGGGCCGCTGAGATTCTCCCAGGCGATGACGGCAAAAATGGAGAATACCAGAAACAGCCAGGCACACTTTCTCCACAACGCCAGGTTACTGCGAAAACGCCCGATACGATTAAAGGTCACGTCCACGACGACACCTCAAGATATACCCTATAATATTCCACTGCGTCCCACAGACCGGTTGCCGATCGACAGGAACACAACACGGCCCCGTGCGGTAATATACGGCATCTGCTGATTATTTTGACAAGGACCCTGCAATATTTGTAGTGTGTTGCTGGCGGGGCTGCATGTGCGGACGGTCCGGTCTTTGTAAATTACTGTGTTGATATATACCCTGATAGTCTCAGGGTATATGACAAGCGCTGGTCATTCAACCGTGCGACGTGCTATTTTCATACGCGCTCTGCGCGCTGAAAATGCCGTACATTCCAACTACCGCACTAGTATTGACCACAAGCCCGTGGCAGGGTTCTTCCTTCCTGCCACATACTGACATGAAACCGCCCGCAAGGGATATTCGCAGGAAATGGATTGAATACGGCGCGCTCCCGGTTCACCCGGGTTCGAACAATGATTGTACAACAGGCGGGAAATGAACGTGATTAAGCGCCTCATTATCATGCTGCTGGCACTGGTCGTCGTCTTCGGCGGGATCTTTGCCTGGAAATTCCACCGCATCATGCAGATGGCCGGCAAAGGCGGCCCGCCGCCGGTAACGATCGCCTCCGCCAAGGTGGAGACCCAGACATGGCAGCCGTACCTGCATACCGTGGGCAGCCTGGTGGCATCCCAAGGTGTCTATGTCTCCAATGAAGTCGAAGGCAAGGTGCAGGATATCGAGTTTGAGTCAGGCGCCATTGCCAAGAAAGGCCAACTGCTGGCCAGGCTGGACGACAGCGTGGATCAGGCCGACTTGAAAGGCCTCATCGCTGAAGAACACCTGGCAATGATCCGCTTTCAACGCGCCGAACGGCTGTTGAAACAACATTCCGTCTCCCAGTCCGATTATGATGAGGCCCAGGCCAATCTGGAAAACGCCCGGGCGAACACGGAGTCGAAAAAGGAGATTATCGAACAGAAGGCCCTGCGCGCGCCGTTTTCCGGTCTGCTGGGCA
>Ga0315540_10001547_pt1 | contig 13108 bp, 12 predicted proteins | sample SalMarSW160110MG_FD_203677 | JGI IMG/M metagenome (GOLD analysis project Ga0315540, IMG submission 203677) | Salt marsh sediment microbial communities from the Plum Island Ecosystem LTER, Massachusetts, United States - Salt Marsh Sediment SW1601-10 ... | reverse complement strand
GTTCGCCCATGCCGTGCATGTGCTGGAGCCGAAGGCCGCCGCCACCTGGACCATGCTGCGCCGGCTGCGCCGCCGCTACGATATCGCCTGCGTCACCACACCGTCCGACCGGCCGATGCTCGTGGCCCTGGCCGCTGCCAGACAGGTGTTCGCGCTGGATTACGCACGTGCGCAGGATCGGTGGAAACGAACGGTCTCCAAGGCCTCCTGCCCGTATGACGGTGAAAGCCACATGGCCAGCTATGCCTTCGACCTGGCCCGTCTGGCCGGGGTGACGCCCTGCCGCGATGTCGGCATCGACTGGACGGTGGGCGACGCCACGCATGTGCAGGCACAGCTGGGCTGGGATGCCGACACGCGCTACGTGCACCTGCATCCGTTTGCCCGCTGGGGCTACAAGCACTGGCCGCAGGCCGGCTGGCAGGCCCTGATCACCCGGCTGCTGGACGCGGGCCTCAACATCGCGATCACGGCCGGCCCGCAGGAACGGCATGCCGCCGAGGCGCTGACCAAGGGTCTGCCAGACTCGACCGTGCGCGTGCTGGCCGGCGAACTGAGCTGGCCACAGCTGGCCTGCCTCGGCCGCCGGGCCGCCGGCTACATCGGCCTGGACACCGCCAACACGCACCTGGCCGCCGGCACCGGCACCCCGACGCTGGCCCTGTTCGGCCCCACCGACCCGCGCATCTGGGGCCCGTGGCCGAACGGCTTCGCCGGGCGCTCCCCGTACCGGCGCGCGGTGGCCGGCGGTATCCAGCAGGCGGGCAACATCACGCTGGTGCAGCGCGAGTTCGGATGCGTCCCCTGCCAGCTGGAGGGCTGCGACCGGCACCGCGAAAGCCGCAGCGCCTGCATGGACACGCTGGATGTCGAGCAGGTATGGCGGGCCTGGCAGGGAATGACCGCCTTGCCGCAGGTGCCCCGTGGTTGACATGGTCGATCGTGCCGCCGTCGTCATCTCGACCTACAACCGACCGGACTTTCTGCAGCTGGTGCTCGAAGGCTACCGCCGGCAGGACACGGCCGGCTTTTCCATCTACATCGCCGATGACGGCTCGACCGATGAGACGGCCAACCTGATCCGCGCCATGCAGGCCGGGTTCCCGGTCGGCATCCGCCACATCCGGCACGAGGACAAGGGCTTCCGCAAGGCCCGCATCCACAACATCGTGCTGCGCGAGGTGAGCGAACCCTATGTGATCCTGACCGACGGCGACTGCATCCCCCCCACGTGTCTGGTCTCGACGCATCTGCGGCTGGCCAGCCCGGGATGCATGATCACCGGTAGCCGCGTGCTGCTGTCCCGGGCCTATTGCGCCGACCTGCTCGCGGGCGGCAAGCTTCCGGACATGCGGCCCGCTGCGCTCGTCGGGCACCGGCTGCGCGGCCGCATCAACCGCCTGCTGCCACTGCTGCTGCCCGTCCGCCTGGGACCTGCGAACCACGACCTGCACGGCATCCACGGCTGCCACCTGTCATGCTGGCGGGACGATTTGCTGCGCATCAACGGGTTCGACGAACGCTTCGAAGGCTGGGGCCGCGAGGATTCCGACCTGGTGGCGCGCCTGTTCCATGCCGGCGTGCGCCGCCGCCCGCTGCGCGGCAGCCCGGTGTGGCATCTGTGGCATCGGGAGGAGGATCGCGGCAGGGTTGATGACAACGACCAGCTGCTGCAGGCCTGCCTCGACGAAAAGCGGGTTCGGGCCGTGCAGGGCATCGGGGAACTGGAGGGGACGACGGCGTGACCAAGGTATCCGCCTACATCATCGCCTTTAACGAGGCGGACAAGATCGCCGATGCCGTCAAGAGCGTGGCCTGGGCCGACGAGGTACTGGTGCTCGATTCCCACAGCACCGACGACACGGCCAAGATCGCCGCCGCGCATGGCGCCGAGGTCAGGCAGCTGGACTTCGCGGGCTTCGGCAGGTTGCGCAACGACGCCATCGCCGCCTGTACGCACGCATGGGTGTTCAGCCTCGATGCCGACGAACGCTGCACGCCGGCGGCCGAGACGGAGATACGCGCCGTGCTGCAGGACCCGCAGGCCGACGCCTATTACGTGCCGCGGCGCAACTGGTTCATGGGCCGCTGGATCCGCCACTGCGGCTGGTATCCGGACTACCGGCAGCCGCAGCTGTTCCGCAAGGGTACCCTGGTCTTCGACGATCAGGAGGAGGTACACGAGGCCTTCGAGATCCGCGGCAAGGTCGGCCACCTGACGTCCGACATCGTGCAGGTGCCGTTCCAGAACCTGGAACAATTGATCGCAAAAATGCAGCGCTATTCGACGCTCGGTGCCGCCAAGCTGGCGCGCAAGGGCAAACGCGCCGGCATGGGCCGGGCCCTGGCGCACGGTATCTGGGCCTTCATCCGCATCTATGTGCTGAAGCTCGGCTTCCTCGACGGCTGGGCCGGCTTCGTGCTCGCGCTCGGCAATTTCGAGGGCACGTTCTACCGCTATGCCAAGCGGGCCACCGCCGGGCTGAACTGGAAGCAACCACCCGAGCGCCTGCCATGACCGGGGGCGGGGCCGTGATCGATGCCGCGCACAAGCGGCAGGCCAGGCAGGCCGTCGCCGCAGCCTGGGACGCGATGCGCCCGCTGCTGGCCGAGGCCGTCGCCCACGACGAGGCCTGGGTCAGGCGCTACATGCCGAGCCTCGACGACATCGACAACTACTTCCACGGCAGCCTCGACCGCTTCGCGCTGCTGCTGCAGGCCATCGCCGCGCAGCTGCCCGCCGGCGCCCGGGTACTCGATGCCGGCGCCGGCTACGGCTTCCAGCCGATCGCCTTCCGTCAGGCCGGCTTCGAGGCCCATGCCTCGGACATCTACGAGACGCTGCCCATCTACGAGCCGCTCGGGGTGCACTACCGCCGCTGGCACCTGGAGGCGGACCCCGCCCCCTACGCGGACGACAGCTTCGATGCGGTCGTCCTGGCCCAGACCATCGAGCACTTCACCTATTCGCCGCGCCATGCCCTCGAGCAGATCGTGCGCATCACCCGCCCCGGCGGCCTGATCCTGATCGACGCGCCCAACATCTCCTCGTTCCACAACATCTCGCGCCTGATCCGCGGCAAGACCATCATGTGGAGCATGAAGAAGCACTATCTGGAGCAGGAGCCGCTGGTCACGCACGGCATCCCCTACTACGACCGCCACAACCACGAGCTGTGCCGGCAGGACATGCGCGACATCGCCGAGCACTTCGGCCTGCACATGCTCGCCTGCCGCTTCTACTCGCCCCACAACAAGAGGCGTGGACAGATGGCGAACGCCGTGTCGCGCATCCGGGATCTGGCCCCGCTCTGGCGCAAGGGCATCTACGCCGTGATGCGTGTGCCGGCATGAATCCGTGCTAGTCTTCGGCCCGTCCGGCCGGCGCGGCCGATCTCATCCAGGGGCAACGCATTGACCGAGCACAAGGATTCGAACAGCTGCGATCTTTGCGGGAACACGCATTTCGATGTCATCAGCCACACGGACCGCCACGGGCAGCCGCTGACCACCGGCATCTGCAGCCGCTGCGGCCTGATCGCGCATCTGCCGGTGCCGGACGAGGCGGAGATCGCCGAATACTATGCCACCCGCTACCGCCAGGATTACCACGGCGAGCGCACGCCCTCGAACCGCCGGGTCATGCGCGCCTGGAACAATGCCGCGCGCATCCACCGCCAGATCGGCCAGCATCTGGCCCCCGGCTCGCGGGTGTTCGAGATCGGCGCCGGCATCGGCTGCACCGTCAAGTACTTCGAACAGCAGGGCTTCGCGGCCTCCGGCATCGAACCGAACGCCGATTTCAACCGCTACACGCGCGAACGCCTGCACGCCGCGGTGGAGAACCGCAACCTGTACGACCTGGAACCGGCGCCGCAGTTCGACGCCGTGCTGCTGATCCACGTCATCGAGCATTTCACGTCGCCTTCGCGGGCGCTGTCCCATATCCACGCCCTGCTGCATGACGACGGACTGTTGTACATCGAATGCCCGAACGTCGCCGCCCCGTTCGCCACCTTCGGCCGGCTGTTCCATTACGCCCATATCTACAACTTCGCGCCCGAGACACTGGAACAGCTGGCGGCCAGGTGCGGCTTCACGCTGGTGGCGCGCATCACCGATGCGGGCCATCCGGACATCCGCATGCTGTTCAGGAAGGCCACCCCGGAGACGCCGGTCATCCCCGAAGGCCAGGCCGCGCGCATCCTGCAGGCCGCCGGCCGCTACGGCACACTCGGCTACCATCTGCGCCCGGCCTATCTCGGCCGCCGGGCGCGGAAGCTCGCCGGCTATGCCCGGGAATACCTGGTCGCACCGTGGTTCGTGCGCCGGCTGCTCGCTAGGATACGCCCATGATCCTGGTCATCGGCGACATCATCGTGGACGAGTTCGTCTGGGGCGACGTCTCGCGCATCTCCCCGGAGGCCCCCGTGCCCGTGGTCGAGGTCGAGCGCATCGACCGCCGGCTCGGCGGCTCGGCCAACGTGGTGCAGAACCTCGATGCCCTGGCCGAACCGGCGGCCATGATCGGCGTCGTCGGCAACGACGAGCCCGGGGCGTGGATCCGCAGCAGCCTGGAGCGCATGGGCACCGATATCCGCGGCGTCATCACCAAGCTCGACGGACGGCCGACCGGTCTGAAGACACGCGTCATCGCCCGCCACCAGCAGGTCGTGCGCTACGACCACGAGTGGAAACAGCCGATCCGTCCCGAGACGCGGGCCAAGCTCGAACAGGCCGTGCTGGCCCTGCTGCCCGAGGCCGGCGCCGTGATCCTGTCGGACTACGGCAAGGGCGTGCTGTCCCCGGACTTCATCGCCTGGCTGATCGGGCATCTGGGCGAGCGCATCGTCGCCATCGATCCGAAGCCCGAGAACACCGCAGCCTATGCCCATGCCACCGTCATCACCCCGAACCTGCACGAGGCCGCGGCCATGGCCGGCATGGCGGCCGTCAACGAGGATGCGCATGTCGAGGCCATCGCGCATCGGCTGCACGAGATGCTGACGCTGAAGCTGGTACTGATCACCCGCTCCGAGAAGGGCATGACCCTGTACGACGGCAGCGCCTGCCACCACATCCCGACCGCCGCCCGCGACGTGTTCGATGTCACCGGTGCCGGCGACACGGTCATCGCCGTGTTCACCACCTGCCTGGCCCGCGGCGATGATCCGCTGACCGCGGCGAAGCAGGCCAACCGTGCCGCCGGCGTCGTGGTCGGCAAGGTCGGCACCGCCACCGCCACCTGGGACGAGATCCTCGACCATTGAACATCGCCATCGGTATCCCGGCCCGCTACGCCTCGACCCGTTTCCCGGGCAAGATCCTGGCGCCGCTGCAGGGCAAGCCGATGATCGCCCATGTCGTCGAACGCGCCCTGGCCGCGGAGCTCGGCCCGGTCATCGTCGCCACCGATGACGCGCGCATCGCCGATGCCGCGGCTGCGGCCGGTGCCGCGGTGCGCCTGACCGCCGAGCACCACAACAGCGGCAGCGAACGCCTGGCCGAGGCTTTCGCCGACGTGGACTGCGACATCGTCATCAACGTGCAGGGCGACGAGCCCATGATCTCCCCCGAGGCGATCCGCACCGTCGTCCGGCCGCTGCTCGAGGATCCGGCGCTGCCGATGGCCACGCTGGCCGAACCGCTGGAGGCGCAGCTGGCCGACGATGCGAACGTGGTCAAGGTCGTCATCGACCACCGCGGGCATGCGCTGTACTTCAGCCGCGCCCTGATCCCGTACCCGCGTCAGGCGGGGTCCGCCGGCTATCTCAAGCACGTCGGCCTGTATGCCTACCGCCGCGCCTTCCTGCTGGCCTACCCCACCCTGCCCGCCAGTGCGGCCGAACAGGCGGAGCAGCTCGAGCAATTGCGCGCCCTGCATCATGGCCATGCCATCGCCGTCACCGTCGGCCCGTTCGGCACCATCGGCGTCGACACCCCCGAGGATCTGGCCCGCGTCGAACGCCTGCTCACCTCCCGCCCGACCGCCTAACACCCCGTCACCACCTTTCCCCACCATCCCGCCGGCGCGGGATGCATGGCCTGTTTCCTGTATTCGCAAGCTGTCACACCACGTGCGTCAATGCCTCACCCCGCCGCGATGGGTCGTCAAACCCATTGACAAGGGTTGATCGATGGCCAATATTGGCATCAAGTGGGAAATTGTGGGTAAATATCCCATACCGATGGGGAGGCGCAGCGAACGGCGATGTTTCAGGGCGAGTTCGAAAACACCATGGACAGCAAGGGACGCATCAGCATCCCGGCCGCCTTCCGCGACGCCCTGAAGCGCCGCTACGACGACGAATCCATCGTCGTGACCCGTGACTACGACGGCTGCATCCGCGTCTATCCGATCAAGGAATGGGAGCGCATCGTGCTGGCCGAGGTGCGCGGCAAGCCGATCGACGATCCCTGGGTCCGCGCCTTCGAACGCTTCGTCATCAGTCCCGCCGTCACCTGCCAGCCCGACCGCCAGGGCAGGGTGCTGATCTCCTCGGTGCTGCGTGATCATGCCGGCCTGAAGAAGAAGGTGGTGTTCGCCGGCGGCGCCAACCATTTCGAGATCTGGGACGCCGAAGCCCGGCAGCAAACGCTGCAGCAGGATCTCGCCATCCTCCGCCAGGGGAGGCGAAGTGCCTGATGACATCCCGCAGCATCTTCCCGTCCTTCTCCGCCCGTTCATCGACGCCCTGTGCGTCGATGAGGACGGGCGCTATGTCGATTGCACCTTCGGCCGCGGCGGCCATTCCCGGGCCCTGCTGGCCCGCCTGTCGCCACGCGGACGGCTGCTGGCGCTGGACCGCGATCCCACGGCCGTGCGCGAAGGGGAGTCCCTGGCCGCACAGGACGAGCGCTTCGTCATCGCCCACGCCGACTTCGCATCGCTGCCGGACGTCCTCGCCCGTCACGGGTGGTCGGCGGTGAACGGCATCGGCTTCGACCTCGGCGTCTCCTCGCCCCAACTGGATCAGGCCGAGCGCGGCTTTTCCTTCAGCCTGGACGGACCGCTGGACATGCGCATGGACACCGGCGAAGGCAAGCCGCTGGGCGAACAGCTGGACCGGATCTCGGACAAGGCGCTGGCCCGGATCATCCGTGAATACGGCGACGAGCGCTATGCCGGGCGCATCGCGCGCGCCATCCTGGCCGCACGCCGCGAAGGCCGCCTGACGACGACCCGCGAGCTGGAGAACATCTGCTTCCACGCCGTGCCGCCGCAGGCGCGTTTCGGTGGCAAGCATCCGGCCACGCGCACCTTCCAGGCCCTGCGCATCTGGATCAACGACGAGTTCGCCCAGATCGACGCCGGCATCCGCGCCGCCATGGCCCACCTGGCGCCGGGCGGCCGGCTGGCGGTCATCTCGTTCCACTCGGGCGAGGACCGCAGGGTCCGCGACCTGATCGAGTCCGAGGTCCATCCCTGCACCTGCCCGCCGGAATTCCCGGTCTGCGTCTGCGGGCGGCAGGCCACGATGCGCTGGGTGCACAAGAAGCCGGTCCGCCCCGATGACGACGAGCTCGCGGCCAACCCGCGCAGCCGCTCCGCCATGATGCGCGTGGCCGAACGCCTTGCCGGCGCCACGGAGAAGCGCGCGTGAAGGGCCTGCACCTGCCGAAGCCGGCGCGCGGCGTCTACGCCATGGCCCTGGTCGGCTGCATCGTGGGGCTCGCGGCCGGCGAGGTCTGGCTGTCCCATGCCCGTTACGAGATCTCCAGGCAGACGGATCGCGACCTGAAACAGCAGCAGCAGCTGTCGGCGAGCCTGAACAAGCTCGGCCTCGAACTGGCCAGCATCACGCGCCCGGACAAGCTGCGCAGCGCCGCCAGAAGACTGGGCATGGCCCCGCCGTCCCCGATGCAGGTCATCCGGCCATGAGCGGCAAGGAACGCGTCTACTTCCGCCGCCGCGTCGACGTGGTGGCCGGGCTGCTGGCCCTGGGCATGGCCATGCTCGCCATTCGCGCCGTCGACCTGCAGTGGATGCAGGCGGGGCATCTGAACGAGCTGGCGGAGAAGCAGCGCTACCGTACCTTCGAGTCGGTCGCCCCGCGCGGCCTGATCACCGACGACAAGGGGCGCATCCTCGCCAACAGCATCGAGGTTCCCTCCATTTCGGCCATCGCCGACGAGGTGCCGAGCGACCGCATCCCCGCCCTGGCCAAGGCACTCGCCATGCCGGTCGGCGAACTGAAGCGGCGGCTGCACGCGCATGCGGGGTTCGTGTGGCTGTCGCGCCAGGTAGCGCCGGACCTCGCCGCCCGCGTCATGGCCCTGAACATTCCGGGCGTGCGCCAGGAGAGCGAATGGCGCCGCTACCAGCCCCAGGGGCCGGAGACCGGGCACGTCCTCGGCTTCGTCGGCATCGACGGGCACGGCCTGGAAGGGCTGGAGCGGTCGATGGATAGCGAACTTTCGGGCCGGCCGGGCCTGATGCAGGTGCGGCGCGATGCCCGCGGCCATTCCCTGCCCGGCGGCATCTGGCTGCGCAAACCGAAGATGGGGCAGAGCATCCACCTGTACCTGGATGCCGCCATCCAGAGCATGGCCTACGCCGCGCTCGTCGACGGCATCAACGCCAACAAGGCGAAAAGCGGCTCGGTCGTCGTCATGCGCCCCGACGACGGCGCCATCCTGGCCATGGTCAGCTGGCCGAGCTTCAATCCGAACGACTTCAGCAAATACAAGCCGCAGCAATGGCGCAACCGCGCCATCACCGACGTGTTCGAGCCCGGATCCAGCCTCAAGCCGTTCACGCTGGCCGCCGGCCTGCTGTCAGGCCACTGGCATCCGGATTCCGAGGTCTATTGTGAAAAGGGCAGCATGCGCATCGCCAATTACGTGATCCATGACGACCATCCCGAGACCTGGCTGGACCTGACGCAGATCCTGGCTAAGTCGAGCAATATCGGGGCGGCCAAGATCGCGCTGGATATCGGGCCGGAGAAACTGCACCACATGCTGAGCAAGCTCGGCTTCGGGGAACGAACGGGCATCAGGCTCGGCGGCGAATCGCCGGGCATCCTGCTTCCCATTGATCGGTGGGGGCCGGTGGAAACGGCCAACATTGCCTTCGGGCAGGGAATCGCCGTCACGCCGTTGCAGCTCGCGACGGCCTTTTGCGTTCTGGCCAATGGTGGCATGCGGGTATCGCCCCGGCTGGTCGAGGGGCTGCCGGTACCGCCGCCGGAGCGGGTGATCCCCGAGAAGATCACGCACGAGATCATGGGCATGCTGGACGTGGCGGCCAGCCCCGACGGCACCGGCAAGCTGGCGGTGCCGGCCGGCTACCGCGTGGCCGGCAAGACGGGCACGGCCCAGAAGGTCAACCCGGACGGTCGCTACTCCGATCACCGCTTCACCGCGGTGTTCGCCGGCGCCGTTCCGGCCGACCATCCGGCCCTGGTCATCGTGGTCATGATCGACGAGCCCTCCGAGAGCATCTACGGCGGGCAGGTCTCGGCGCCGATCTTCCGCCAGATCGCGGCCGCCGCCCTGCCCTATCTGGGTATCGCGCCGGACCCCGGCCAGGCCGCACCCTGGAAGGTGCTGCAGGCGGCCACCACCCAGCCGGCGCCGGCACCCCGGCACGGCTCGCTGCAGGGCATGTCATTGCGCCAGGTCAGGGACTATGCCGTCGACAACGGGCTGCAGCTGCGCGTGCACGGCTCCGGCTGGGTGTCACGCCAGTCCCCGGCCACGCTGGCATCGCTGGAGCCGGGAAACCTGCTCGAGGTATGGCTCAGTGAATGACCTGTCCGACCTGATCGCCATGAGCCGGCGTCCGGCACGCTCGCTGGCATCGCTGGCCGACGGCATCGCTACCGTGACGGCCGATGTCGAGATCGCCGGCATCCACGACGATTCGCGCAGCATCGGGCCGGGCGAGGCCTTCCTGTGCCTGCCGCGTGCGTCCGATCCCGGGCGCTTCCTGGACATGGCCAGGGAACGCGGCGCCGCCGCGGCCATCGTCATCGGCAACCGGCCCGTGGACACCGATCTGCCGCTGCTGCAGCTGCGCACGATGGACGAGGCCGGGCGGCTGCTGCGCCGCTGGTTCGGCACCGAAAAGACCACCGTGCGCTGCCTCGGCATCACCGGCACCGACGGCAAGACCAGCGTGACCTGGATGCTGCGCCAGGCCCTGAACCGCGCCGGCCGCCGCGCATGGTCCGTCGGCACCCTGGGCTGGATCCGCGATGACGACGACTTCCTCGATATCGGCAACACCACGCCGTCGCTGCTGACCATGCACCGCCTGCTGTACGCGGCGGACCGGCAAGGCATCGACGTCCTGGTGGCGGAGGTCTCCTCCCACGGCATCGTCCAGGGCCGCACCGCCGGCATCGACATGGCCGCAGCGGTGTGGACCAGCCTCGGACATGACCATCTGCAGGACCACGGCGGTTTCGACAACTACGCCAACACCAAGGCCGGCTTCGTGCTGGACAGCCTGGAGCGCGGTGCCGTCGCCATCGCCAACAGCGACTATGCGGAGATCCGCCGTCGCCTGGATGCCGACATCCGCTGGTACGGGCACGGCCTGTACCGCAGCGACGTGGCCCTCGGCTGGGAGCAGGAGCTGCCGGGCATGGTGCGGCTCAAGTGCGGCGATCAGGAGATCCTGATCGAGGACATCCCGTTCGGCGATTTCCATGCCGAGAACGTGGCCTGCGTCGCCGCGGTGCTGTTGCACGCCCTGGACGTGCCCGCCACCGGGCTGCCGTCGATGCTGGGCGGCATCAGCGCCCCGCCGGGACGCATGCAGGCGGTCAACATCGGCCGCTGGCAGGTGTTCGTCGATTATGCGCATACCCCCGAGGCGCTGGAGAAGTGCCTGCAATCGGCACGCAAGATGACGCGCAAGCGTCTGTGCGTGGTATTCGGCTGCGGCGGCGAACGGGACCGTGAGAAGCGCCCGCAGATGGGCGAGATCGCCGTGCGCCTGGCCGATGTCGTGTGGATCACCTCCGACAACCCGCGCGACGAACGGCCGGAGGTCATCGCCTCGGAGATCGAGAACGGCATGCCCAAGCCCTACACCGCCGAGGTCCACCTGCAGCTGGACCGGCGGCGGGCCATCGCCGACGCCATCGCCCAGCTCGAGGCCGGCGACGCCCTGGTCATCGCCGGCAAGGGCCACGAGTCCTACATGGAGATTGCCGGCAAGCGCACCCCGTGGAGCGATGCCGACATCGCCGCCCAGTGCCTGCACGCCAAGAACGGCGACGAGGATCTCAGGGCATGCGCATGACCGGCATGGAACTGGCTCTGGCCACCGGAGGCCGCTGGTCGGACGGGATGCCGGAGGCCGTCAGCGGCATCTGCACCGATTCGCGCCATGCCGAACGGGACACCGCCTTTCTGGCCCTGCGCGGGCCGCATCACGACGGCCATGCCTTTGCGGCCCAGGCAGCGGCCAGCTGCACGGCCCTGATCGGCGATGCCGCCGGCGCGGCCCTGTGGGACGGCATCGCCAGGCCGCGGCTGGTGGTGGCCGACACCCTGGCCGCCCTCGGCGATATCGCCGCAGCCTGGCGCCAACGGCTCACCGACACATGCGTCATCGCCATCACCGGCTCGTACGGCAAGACCACCGTGCGCAGCATGATCGTGCACACGCTGGCCGTGCTCGGCCTGCGCGTGGCCACGAACCCGGCCAACCACAACAACCTGGTCGGCGTGCCGCAGACCCTGCTCGCCATCCCCGAGAATGCCGAGTTCGCCGTCATCGAGTGCGGCATCAGCGAGCCCGGAGAGATGCACAGGCTGGCCGGGATCGTGCAGCCGGACGCCGCCGTCATGACCGGCCTGACCTCGGCCCACGGCCAGGGCCTCGGTGGCCTGGAAGGCGTGGTGCGCGAGAAATTCGAACTGCTGGCCGCTGTGACGGGCGACGGCTGGTGCGTGCTCGGCACCGGCGTGCAGGATCAGCTCGGCCAGCGGCAGCTGACGCTGCAGGCACCGTGCATCGCCATGGACGCTAGCGACGAGGGGCGGGTGGCCTGGTCGCTCGACGGCAGGCACCTGGCGCTGGCATACGGCGCGCAATCGGCCGAGGTCCGCATGCTGCTGCCGGCCAGCCACTGGGCCGAGGACATGGCCCTGGCCGCCACCGTGGTCCTGAAGGCCTGCGGCTCCCGCGGCATCACGCTGGATGCCGTTGCCGAGGCCCTGTCCGGCTGGCGGCCCGTATCCGGACGCATGCAGCTCGTGCCCGGGCTCGGCGGCAGCGTGATCCTGGATGACAGCTACAACGCCAATCCGGCCTCGATGCAGGCCGCCCTCGATACGCTGGCCGGGCTGTCCGGCAAGCGCATCGCCATCCTCGGCGACATGTCGGAGCTGGGCGAGGACGCGGCCGAGCGCCATGCGGCCATGGATGTCGACGGCATCGACCGGCTGATCCTGGTCGGTCCGTTGATGCGGCATCTGGCTGAGCGTCACCCGGAGGCGCTGTGGCTGCCGGACACCGATGCCGCCTGCCGGCATGTGGCCGGCCTCGGGCTCGAACCCGGCACCCATGTGCTGGTCAAGGCCTCGCGCAGCATGCATCTCGACCGCATCGTCGCCGTGCTGGCGCGGCATCCGGAGCAGGAGGCGAGCCATGCTGTATAACCTCCTCTACCCGCTGTCCGACCGCATCAGCGCCTTCAACCTGTTCCAGTACATCACCTTCCGCACGGTCTACGCGCTGCTGACCTCGCTGGTGCTGTGCTGGCTGATGGGCCCGGCCTTCATCCGCTGGCTCAAGCTCACGCAGAAGAAGGGCCAGCCGATCCGCAGCGACGGCCCGGCCACCCACCTGAGCAAGCAGGGCACGCCGACCATGGGCGGCATGCTGATCCTACTGGCCATGACCATCTCGACCCTGCTGTGGGCCGACATCACCAACCTGTTCGTCTGGCTCGGCCTGTTCCTGACCCTCGGCTTCGGCCTGATCGGCTGGCTCGACGACCACCTGAAGCTCAGCAAGGCCAGTCCGAAGGGGCTGTCCGGACGCTGGAAGCTCGTGCTGCAGTTCCTGATCAGCGCCATCGCCGCCGGCGGGCTGATGCACCTGACCGACCCGATCGTCGACATCCCCTTCTTCAAGATGCAATGG
>Ga0315540_10001546_pt1 | contig 13112 bp, 12 predicted proteins | sample SalMarSW160110MG_FD_203677 | JGI IMG/M metagenome (GOLD analysis project Ga0315540, IMG submission 203677) | Salt marsh sediment microbial communities from the Plum Island Ecosystem LTER, Massachusetts, United States - Salt Marsh Sediment SW1601-10 ... | reverse complement strand
GGATCTCGTCGGCCCGGCGGACCGGGCGCGCCCACGCGTTCGCGACGACCGGGCAGTCCGCGTCGCGGATCGTGAGGCCGTCGAGCGCCTCGGCGAGCCCCTCCGCGGCCGAGGCCATGAGCGGTGAATGGAAGGCTCCGCTCACTTCGAGCCGGATCGCGCGCTTCGCGCCGCGGGCCTTCGCGGCCGCGCACGCCGCGTCCACGGCCGCCGGCTCGCCCGAGATCACGACCTGCCCCGGCGCGTTGAGGTTCGCCGCGCGCACGACGCCCTTCGCCGCGGCTTCGGCGCACGCGGATTCGACGTCCTCCCGCGCGAGCCCGAGCACCGCGGCCATCGCGCCCGGGCGCTCGAGCCCGGCCGCGTACATGAGTTCCCCGCGCCGTCCCGTCACGCGCAGCGCGTCCTCGAACGACATCGCGCCCGCGGCGACGCAGGCGGTGTACTCGCCCAGGCTGTGCCCCGCGGTGAAGGCCGGAACGACGCCGGCCGCGCGCACGAGCCGCCACGCGGCGACGCCGTGCGTGAGCAGCGCGGGCTGCGTGTGCACGCTCTTGCGCAGGTCCTCGGCCGGGCCGTTCCAGCACATCGCGCTGAGCCCGTAGCCGAGCACGCGATCGGCGGTCGCGAAGGCCTCGGCGGCCTCGGGATGCGCCTCGGCGAGCGCGCGTCCCATGCCGACGCTCTGGGCGCCCTGGCCGGGGAAGAGGAAGGCGAGCTTCACAAGCGGCTCTCCGCCGACGAGGCGGCATCCACCTCGGACGTCTCGGGCGCGGGCGCCGTCCACGTCATCGTGCTCGCGCCCCAGGTGGCGCCCCCGCCGAAGGCCGCGAACGCCACGCGGCTCCCCGTCTTCACGCGACCCGCTCGCACGAGCTCGTCGAGGGCGATCGGGATCGAAGCGGACGAGGTGTTCCCGTACCGCTGGATGTTCACGTAGACCTTCTCCGTCGGCAGGCGGAGCCGCTCGCGCACGCCGTCGATGATGCGCAGGTTGGCCTGGTGGGGCACGAACATGTCCACGTCCTCCGCGGCCCAGCCGGCGTCCTCGCAGCACTTCCGCGTCGCTTCCTCCATGCTGCGGACCGCGAAGGGGAAGAGCTTCCTGCCCTGCATCTTGATGAAGTGCTCCCGTCCCGCCACGGTGCGGTCGCTGGCCGGGTTGCGGGAGATGCCAGCCGGCACCTCGAGCACCTCGCCGAGCTCGCCGTCGCTGTGCATGTCCACCGCGTGCACGCCGAGCCCGGCATCGCACGCCTGCAGGACGGCGGCGCCGGCGCCGTCGCCGAACAGCACGCAGGTGTTGCGATCCGTGTAGTCCACGATGCGCGAGAGCGTCTCGACGCCCACCACCAGCACGGTGTCCGCCATGCCGCCGCTGACGAGCCCGCGGGCGATCCCCAGTCCGTAGATGAAGCCCGTGCACGCCGCGAACATGTCGTAGGCGGCCGCCTTCGTCGCGCCGAGCTTCCGCTGAACGGTGCAGGCGCACGAGGGCAGGATGCGGTCGGGCGTCGTCGTCGCGAGAATGATCTGGTCCACGTCCTTCGCGTCCACCTTCGCCGTCTCGAGCGCGCGGCGGCAGGCGATGAGCGCGAGGTCGGACGACGCCTGGTCCGGCGCGGCGATGCGGCGCTCCCGGATCCCGGTGCGCTCGACGATCCACTCGTCCGAGGTGTCCACGAGCTTCTCGAGGTCGCCGTTGGTCAGCACGCGCTCGGGCACGTACATGCCCGTGCCGGTGATCGTGGTGCCCCGGAACGCGTCAGGCCGCCGTGACGTCGTCACCCAGAATCTCCTCGCGGATGTGGTCGTTGACCCGCTGCTCCACGAACGTGGCCAGCGCGCGGATCGCGCTGAAGAACGCCTTCGAACCGCTCGCGCCGTGGCCGATGAAGCACACACCGTTGACGCCCATGAGCGGGACGCCCCCGTACTCCTCCCAGTCGAGCCGCCGCTTGAGGCGGCGCATGGCCGGGAGCATGAACATCGCGCCGATCGCGGCCAGCGGATCGCGCTTCGTCTCCGCCCGGATCGCGCCCGTCAGGAACGAAGCCGCGCCCTCCGCGGTCTTGAGCAGCACGTTGCCGGTGAACCCGTCGGTGACCATGACGTCGCACGTGCCCTTGAACAGGTCGCGGCCCTCGACGTTGCCGACGAAGTTCAGGTGCCTGGCCGAGCGGAGCATGGGCAGGGCCTCCTGGACGAGCGAGTTGCCCTTCGAGTCCTCCTCGCCGATGGACAGCAGCCCCACGCTCGGGTTCTCGCGCCCCATCAGGTAGCGCGCGTAGCAGGAGCCCATGTGTGCGAACTGCACCAGGTACTGCGGCTTCACCTCGGCGTTCGCCCCGACGTCCAGCACGACCGTGCCGCGGCCCGAGTTGGGAAAGAATGCGGCAAGCGCCGGCCGCTGGACCCCTTCGATGCGCCCGAGCCCCAGGAGAGCCGTCGCGACCACCGCGCCCGTGTTCCCGGCGCTGAAGATCGCGTCGAGGCGATGCTCCTTGTGAAGCTGGGTCAGGATTCCGAGGGACGTGTCGGTCCGGCGGGCGACGGCGGCGGCCTTCGCGCCCATCTCCACCTTGCCGGCGGCGTGCACCAGCTCGACCGGGAGGCTGCCCGCACCGGCGTGCCGGAGGGCGGTGCGCATCTCGGCTTCGTCGCCGACCAGCGTGAGCTGGAAGCGCCCCGGATATTCGCGAAGGGCGAGCGCCGCGCCCTCGGCCACGGGCCCGGGGCCGAAGTCGCCTCCCATCGCATCAATCCCGATGCGCGGGACGGGTGGCATGGTCGATCGATCGCCGCCTACTGCTCGCGCGGCGTGACGATCTCCTCGCCATGGTAGTAGCCGCAGCTCGGGCAGATGCGGTGCGGCTGGCGCGGGGCGCCGCAGTGGCTGCAGACGTTCAGGCCCGGCTTGCGGAGCTTCCAGCCCGTGCGGCGCTTCTTGCCGCGCGTGGACGAGTGACGCCGCTTCGGAACCGCCATGAACTGGGTCCTCCTGCGTGAGCCGGAGCGTTACCGGAAGTCTGGCGTCACCGTGCGCAACCGCACGGGCCGAGGTTCAGGTCGGCGCCACACTTCGGGCAGAGCCCCGGACAGTCCTCCCGGCAATGGGGAGTGATGGGTAACTCGAGCAGCAGCGTTTCGCGAACGCTCTCGCGCAGGTCCAGCCGCCGCCCGTCGTGGAACAGCATGTAGTCGTCCCGCTCGAGGTCTTCCTCCTCGGCGGAACTCGCGTTTCCCCTTCGATCCGCGAAAGCCGTGAACGGCGCCGTGACTTCCAGGTCGAACTCGCGCAGGCACCGCACGCACTCGAGATGGACCGTCGCCGTCACTTCCCCGCGCACGGTCACGCGATCGCCGGACCTCTCGACGCGAAGCGAGCCGCGGGCCATGCCGCGCCACTCCGTCCCGGGAAGCCCGACTTCGGCAGCCGGCGCTTCGATCTCCACCCGGTCGAGCGAAGGCTTGAGGGTGGCCAGATCGAGGATGAAATCGCTCATTACAAGAACGAGTCGGCGCAGGGCCGACCCCTCGGAAGCGGCCGCAAGCTAGCACAGGCCCTTGGGTTTCGTCCAGCCGGCGGGGCCGCGGCCCGCGCGGGCGCGGGCTCCGGAGGCGGGTTGCCGGATTCCTTCATGCCGGACGGCCGCCCGGCTTCCGGAACATCACCCGAAGCCGTGCGACGAGACGAGACGGCGGCCGGACCGGGTCCGGAGACCCCGCCGGCCGCCGCGCGGATCAGTGGGACAGGGCGGCCACCCCGAAGAACAGCTTCACCTCGCGCTCGGCCGACGCGGGGCTGTCGGAGGCGTGCACCGAATTGTAGGCCTTCGACTTCGCGTAGAGCTTGCGCACCGTGCCCTCGGCCGCCTGAGCCGGGTCGGTCGCGCCGATCACCTCGCGCAGGGTGGCCACCGCGTGGTCGCGCTCGAGGCAGCACAGCATCACCGGTCCCGACGTCATGAAGTCCACGAGGTCGTTGAAGAACGGCTTGCCCAGGTGCTCGGCGTAGAACTCCTGGCACTGCTCGCGCGTCAGGCGCGCGAACCGGGCCTCGACGATGCGGAAGCCCTTCTCCTCCACGTGGGCGAGGATCCGCCCCACGAGATTCCGCTCGGTGGCGTCGGGTTTGACGATGAACAGGGTGCGCTCCAGCGCCATCGATCGTTCTCCTTGAAGACCGCCCCGGGCGGTCCGTTGCGCCGCTTCCGCGCGGCCGGCCGGCCGGGCGGACCTCCGCTCTCGCGACCGGCCCCGGTGCCGGGGCCGCCCGCGGCCGCCCTCGCGGGCGGTCTCCTACTTCTTGCGCTTCGCCGCCCCGCGGGCCGGCTTCATGACCTTCGCCGGCTTCTTCGGGGCGGCCTTCTTCGCCGGCTTCGCCTTTGCCGCCCCGTTCTTCCGGCGGGTGCGGCGGCGCTGCAGCAGCTCGGCCATCAGCTCCGGGATCTCGGACGGGATGCGAGCGACGGGCACGCCGGCCGCCTCGAACGCGGCCATCTTCTCGCCCGCCGTGCCCGTGCCGCCCGAGATGATCGCGCCGGCGTGGCCCATGCGCTTTCCGGGAGGCGCGGTCTGTCCCGCGACGAACGCGACCACCGGCTTGGTCACCCGCTTGCGGATGAACTCGGCCGCCTGCTCCTCGGCGTTGCCGCCGATCTCGCCCATGAGCACGATGCCCTCGGTCTTCGGGTCCGCCTCGAAGAGCGTGAGGGCGTCGATGAAGTCGGTGCCGATCACAGGGTCGCCGCCGATCCCGATGCAGGTCGTCTGCCCGAGTCCGCGGTCGGTGAGCTGCTTGACGACCTCGTAGGTGAGCGTCCCGCTCTTCGAGACGACGCCGACGGGGCCGGGCGCGACGATCTGGCCCGGCAGGATGCCGACCTTCGCCTGGCCCGGCGTGATGAGTCCGGGGCAGTTCGGCCCGATGAGCCGCGGCTTGCCGAGCGGGTTGTTCGCGCCGCGCAGCGACAGCACCCTGTGGAACGCCCCGAGCGTGTCGCGCACCGGGAGGCCCTCGGTGATGCAGACGATCAGCGCGATGCCGGCGTCGGCCGCTTCGTGGATCGCGTCGGCCGCGAACGCCGCCGGTACGTAGATGACCGAGGTGTTCGCCCTCGTCTTCTCGACCGCCTCGGCGACCGAGTCGAAGACGGGCACGTCGTGCATCGTCCCGCCGCCCTTGCCGGGCGTGACGCCGCCGACGACCTTCGTGCCGTATTCGATCATCTGCTGCGTGTGGAACGCGCCGTCGCGGCCCGTGATGCCCTGGACGATCAGGCGGGTGTTCTTGTCGATGAGGACGCTCACGCGTTCACCTCCTGCGCCCGGGCGATCACCATGCGGACCGCCTCGTCCATGCTGGTCGTGGCTCCGAGCCCGAAGTCCGAGAGGATCTGGCGCGCCTTGTCCTCGTTCGTTCCCGTCAGTCGGATGACGAGCGGCACGGACAGCGGCGATTCCTTGAGCGACGTCACGATGCCGTTGGCGACGTCGTCGCAGCGGGTGATGCCGCCGAAGATGTTGAACAGGATCGCGCGCACGTGCGAGTCGCCGGTGATGATCTTCAGCGCCGCCGTGACCTTCTCGGGGTTCGACGAGCCGCCGATGTCGAGGAAGTTCGCGGGCTCACCGCCGTAGTGCTTGATGAGGTCCATCGTCGCCATCGCGAGACCGGCCCCGTTCACGACGCAGCCGATGTCGCCCTCGAGCCGGACGTACGACAGGCCCTTCTCGCGGGCCAGCTTCTGGCCCATCGTCTCGTCCTCGGCGTCCCGCCAGTGCTCCCAGTCCATGTGGCGGAAGTCGGCGTTGTCGTCGAGGATCACCTTCGCGTCGAGCGCGATCACCCGGCCCTCGGGCGTGACCGCCAGCGGGTTGATCTCGGCCAGCGAGCAGTCGCCCTCCTGGAAGACCCGGTACAGCTTCAGCAGGACGTCCGCGGCCTGCGCGGCCTGGCGGTAGTCCGGGAAGACCTTCGCCATGAGGTTGCGCGCCTGGTAGGGGCGCAGGCCGTCGAGGGCGATGTGCTGCCGGATGATCTTCTCCGGGGCCGTGCGGGCCACCTCCTCGATTTCCACGCCGCCTTCGGCCGACAGCATGATGAGGGGGGCCTTTTTCTCGCGGTCCATCACGATCGAGAGGTAGTACTCCTTCGCGATGTCGGCGGCCTGGGCGACGAGCACCCGGCGCACCGGCAGCCCCTTGATCGTCAGGGCCAGGATGTCGCGGGCCTTCTCGAACGCCTCCTCGGGCGTCCGGGCCAGCTTCACGCCGCCGGCCTTCCCGCGGCCGCCGGCCTGCACCTGCGCCTTGATCACGACCAGCCCGCCGATCGAGGCCGCCACGTCGCGCGCCTCCTCGGGCGTGGCCGCCACCTGCCCGGGCAGGACGGGCAGGCCGAAACGGGCGAAGAGTTCCTTGCCCTGGTACTCGTGCAGGTTCATGGGCTCTCCCGTGGAGCGCCGCGCCCGGGCGGGGGAACGCTACCCGGAGGGCGCATGAGGGGGGATTGAAAAAGGACGGGGAAAACTAACGGAGGCTCCGCGTCGAGGCAAGCGGCCGGGCCGCGCCCGGCGCGACGCCGCGGCGCCGCGGTCGCGCGCGAGCGGGCGACGCGCGCGGCGGCCGGCGTGCTAAGGTGGCGCTCCCCGATTTCAATTCCTGCGGCCCACCCCCGATGCGGCCGGCGCGAGCGTCCTGCCCGGAGTCTGTTCGCCGTGCGACGGTACGATGCCGCCAAGTCCCTGTTCATGCGGGCCCTCGAGGAGCCGCCCGAGCGGCGCGACGCGTTCGTTTCCCGCGAAGCCGCCGGGGACGAGGGGCTGCGCCGCGAGGTCGAGGAGCTGCTGGCCTTCCACGACGAGTCGGGCGCCGGGGACGAGGACCCGCTGCCGGCCGATCCGCTGCCGTTGCGCGTGGGCCCGTGGCGCCTCGACTGCGAGCTCGGGCGCGGCGGTCTCGGCGTCGTCTACCTCGCGCGACGCGACGACGGCCCTCCCGTGGCGCTCAAGGTGCTGCGCGGTGGCCTGCTCTCCCCCCAGCTCATGGCCCGCTTCCGGCGCGAGGCGACCGTGCTGGCGCGCCTCGACCACCCCGGCATCGCCCGCTCCATCGAGACCGGCGTGGACGAAGGGCCGCGCGGTCCGACCCCGTGGATCGCGATGGAGCGGATCGAGGGGCGGAGCCTGCGATCGTGGGCGGCGGCCGCGCACACCGTCGCGGAGCGGCTCGAGCTGATGGCGCGCGTCTGCGACGCCGTCCAGCACGCGCACGAGCGCGGCGTCGTTCACCGCGACCTCAAGCCCGAGAACATCCTCGTGCGCGAGGACGGGCGGCCGGTCGTGCTCGACTTCGGCATCGCGCGCCTTGTGGACAGCGACGTGCGCGCCACGACGCTGCAGACGACCGTGGGCGTGCTCGTGGGCACGATCCGCTACATGAGCCCCGAGCAGGCGGATGCGCGCCCGGACCGGATCGGACCCCGCTCCGACGTGCACCAGCTCGCGGCGCTCACGTACGAGCTCGTCACCGGGAGGCTTCCCTACCACGTGCCCGAGGACTCCGTGCACCGCGCGCTCGTCGCGGTCATCACGTCCCCGCCCCGGCCGATGGAGGAGCTGCCCCCGAAGCTGCGCCGGCCGCTCGAGCGGGTGCTGCGCGCCGCGCTCGCCAAGGACCCGGAGCGCCGCCTCGCGTCGGCCGGCGAGCTGGCCGCCGACCTGCGGCGCGTGGCGTCGGGCCGGGCGCCGCACGCGCGTCCGGCGCCCGGGCACCGCCCCGCCTGGCTCGTGGCCGCGACCGCGGCCGCCTCGCTCGCCGTCGTGGCCGCCGCGGTCGCGTGGATCACCGGGCGCATCGGGCCGCCGCCGTCGCCGTTCGAGCGCTTCGAGGGCACGCTGCGTCCGGCGGCGACATTCCGGCGGGCCATGGTCGAGGCCGACAGCATGACGGTTCGGCTGCACTACAACACGCGGGTGCTGCCCCGTCTCCGCGAGGCCCTGGCGCACGGCGAACGGGCCATGGCGCTGCTGGAGACGACCCGTTCGCGGCCCTGGGCGGCGGAGGCGCTGGCGTACGTCGGATTCCGGCTCGGCGAGGCGCGCTATCTCGTCGCCGAGCGGACCTACGACCCCGGGCTGTATCGGGCGGCGGCGGAGACCTGGTACGCGTGCCGCGAGACGTCCCGGCCCACGCCGCGCGTGCCGACGCCCGACACGCTCGGAATCATCGCCGGCGGCGTGGTCCTCCCGGCCGGCACGGAGGCGTGGAGAGCCTCGGCGAAGGCGTGGGACGAGCTCGCGCGTCTCGCCGATCGCGAGCGGGCGCACGCGCGCGCGTTCGCGGTGCGCCGCGAAGGGCTCGCCGTATTCCTCGGAGGGGCCGGCGACACGTCGCTGCTCTCGACGCCCCTGGCCCCGCAACCCGAGTGGCGGCTGGCGCTGGCCGGCTGGCTGCAGGGGCTCGGCGCGAGCCATTCCAACCTCGGCTTCGACCGGGGCGACACGGCCGAGGTCCGGCTCGCGATCGCGCAGCTGCGCCGCGCGGCCTCCGTGCCCGGGCTGCGGCTGAACGACGCCCGGCACGCCTCGGTGCTGCACGACCTGGGCACGGCGTTCCTGCGCGGGGCGCTCCTCGAGCACTCCGCCGGCCTGCTGGACTCCTCGTTCGCGTGCCTTCGTCTCGCGCGCGCGCTGCGGCTGGAGCTCCCGGGCTACACGAGCGCGGTCCTCTCGAGCTGCGGGCTGGCCCGGGCCTTCCGTGTCGCCGCGTGGTGGGCGCCCGACTCGGCCTCGCGCGATCTCGCGCTGCGGAACGCGCTGGACGCGCTGGACCCCCGCGTCCACTCCGAGACGCGGTACGAGCCCGGGGATCTCGCGCTGCTGGCGCTCGCCCGCGCGGAGGTCCGCGTGGACCTGGGCTGCGGGCGGCGCGACCCGCGGGAGTTCGAGCGCGCCCGCAGGGACCTTTCGTTCGCCTGGAGCCGCCTGCCCGAGGGCCGCCTGCCGGTGCTGGCCGCGCAGGCGGACGAGCAGCGGCTGCGGCTCGCCCTGCTGTCGCTGGCCCTGACCGGCTCGCCCTCGTCCCGTGCCCGGGCACGGCAGGTGATGGACCGGCTGCAGATGAACGCGCGCGGGACGACGGCCCGGCAGCGCCGCCGGCTGGCGAGCGCGAAGTGGATCTCGGCGGGGTCGCTGCCGCGGAGGTTCGACCTGCGCGTGGCGTTCCCGGATCCGTTCTGAGCGGGACCGGGCGGCCGGCGTGCAGACCGCCGGCCGGTGTTCGCAGCGCTTCCCCCGAAGGCATCTGCGAACCCGTACCGGCGGTCCCGCGTGCGGCCCGCACGCGTCACGTGCCGGGCGGCCCTTCGGTGGCCGGACGCCGTCGCGGCGCGTGAAGCTCCGGGTGGCATGCCCCCCCCGGCCGGTGGGCGGCCCACAACTCCGCTACCTTCTAAAGCGGCGGGCGTGGCCCAAAGCGGCACGAGAAGATCTCCGCCGGGGCCCCCGCCCTCCCGGGCGCCTCGGCCTCAGAGGCCCTCGGCGGACATCTGGCGGCGCAGCCAGGCACGCGCGTGCGACCACTGCCCCCGGACCCAGCGCTCGCTGCGGCCCAGCTCGGCCGCGATCTCGACCTCCGTCAGCCCGGCGAAGAAGCGCATCTCGACGATGGCCGCGGCGACCTCGTCCTCGGCGGCGAGGCGGTGGAGGGCGTCGTCGAGCGCCAGCAGGTCCTCGCTTCCCGGCGAGGCCTCCGAGAGGGCTTCGGCCACGCTGATGCGGCGCCAGCCTCCCCCGCGCTTGAGCGCCTGGGCCGCGCGCGCGTGGTCCACCAGGATCTGGCGCATCGCGCCCGCCGCGATCGCGAGGAAGTGCGTCTGGTTGCTGGGCTCGAGCTTCGACTGGCTCGAGAGCTTGAGGAAGGCCTCGTGCACGAGCGCCGTGGGCTCGAGGGTGTGGTCCCGCCGCTCGTGCCGGAGGTAGGCCCCGGCGATCTCGCGGAGGCTTTCGTACACCTCGGGCATGTAGCGCCGCGAGACCCGGCGCGGAATGGGAGTGTCGTCGGAAGGGGTCACCCGGGAGCTCGAGACGATCCCGACGGGGGTTCGGGAGACGGAATTCGCATCGAGCGGCTCGGGGGATGCCGCGCCTTCGTTGTCGGGAGGATGGCTGCGGGGAGAGTAGAGCCTGCGGCCGGTCGAGCCAAATGACCGGGCCGGCCCTCCCCTAGGAACCGGCCGCGCTGCGTCCTTCGCGGATGCGCTGCACGAGCGCGCTGGTGCTGAGCCCTTCGCGGACCGGCACGCGCACGACACTCCCGCCGCGCGCCTTCACGAAGTCGCCGCCGACGATGGCGTCCTCGGCCCAGTCGGCGCCCTTGACGAGCACGTCGGGCTCGACGGCCTCGATGAGCGCGAGCGGCGTGTCCTCGTCGAAGACGACGACGAGGTCCACGCAGGCCAGCGCCGCGACCAGCGCGGCGCGGTCGCGCTGCCCGACGATCGGGCGCGTGGGCCCCTTGAGCCGGCGCACGGAGTCGTCGCCGTTCACGCCCACCACGAGCCGGTCGCCGAGTCGGCGCGCCTCCTCGAGGTACTCGACGTGGCCGCGGTGGAGCAGGTCGTAGACCCCGTTCGTGAAGACGACACGCTCGCCGGCGGCCCTCCAGATCGCGAGGCGCGAGCGCGCCTCCGCGGGCAGCTCGAACGCCGCGGCGCTCACGCCGGCGTCCCGGCGAGCGACTCGCGGAGCTGGGCCGGGGAGCAGGTCGCGGTGCCCACCTCACGGATGACGAGCCCCGCCGCGTGGTTCGCGAGGTGGCACGCCTCGCGGAAGTCCGCGCCGGCCGCCAGCGCGAGCGCCACGACGCTCACCACGGTGTCGCCGGCGCCCGTGACGTCGAACACCTCGCGCGCCACCGTCGGCAGGTGCGTGTAGCGGCCGCCGCGCTCGAACAGGCTCATGCCGTCGGCGCCGCGGGTCACCAGCACGCCGTCGGCGTCGAGGCGCTCGCGCAGGCCCCAGCCCACCTCGAGCAGGCTCGCCTCGTCGGTGACGCGCCGGCCCATGACGTAGCCCGCCTCGTGCTGGTTCGGGGTGAGGATGCTCACGCCCCGGTACGCGTCGAGGTGGCTCTCCTTCGGATCCACGCTGATCGGCAGCTGCGCGGCCTTCGCCAGCCCCATCGCCCGGTCGAGCACCGGCCGCGTCACGACGCCCTTGCCGTAGTCGCTCACGACGAGCCCTTCGCAGTGGGGCAGCTCGCGCCCGAGCACTTCGAACAGCTCCTCGAGCGCCTCGCCCGCGACGTCGGCGCGCGACTCCCAGTCCGCGCGGACCACCTGCTGGTGCTGCGCCAGGATCCGCGTCTTGATCGTCGTGGGGCGGGTCGCGTCGCGCACGAGCGCCCGCGTGTCGATCCCGCGGTCGCTGAAGGCCTCGAGCAGCTGCTGCGCGCGGGCGTCCTGGCCGATCAGCCCGACCAGCACCGGCCGGGCCCCGAGGGCGACGAGGTTCGCCGCGACGTTCCCCGCGCCGCCGAGGGAGCTCGTCTCGCGCTCGACCTCGACGACGGGGACGGGGGCCTCGGGCGAGATGCGCTCGCAGCGCCCCCAGAGGTAGTGGTCCAGCATCAGGTCGCCGAGCACGAGGACCCGGCGGCCGGAGAACCGCGCCACCAGGTCCTGCATCCGGTCGAGCCCGAACGCGGTCGTGGACATGCGCGGCAGGCTACGCGGGCGCGCGCGCGGGCGTCAACGGCCCGGCCGGCGGCGGCCGTCCGGGCCGTTGACGGCGGGCGGGGCGGCCCCTAGGTTGCGCCGCCATGTCCCTCGAGATCCGGCCCTGGCGGCCCGACGACCGGGAGGCGCTGCGCGCGGCGCTGCACGAGCCGGGGCTGGCCCCCCACTTCGACAAGTTCCTCGGCCCCGGCGGGCTCGAGCACAAGCTGCACGACCGGCGGCTGGCGCAGGACGGCCTGCGCATCGCCGAGGTGGACGGGGCCCTCGCCGGCTTCGGCGTGCCCTGGGTGCTGCCGCAGGCGGGAGAGGTCTGGACGATGCTGCGGGTCGGCGTGCGCGAGCCCTTCCGCCGCCGCGGGATCGGCCGGCGGCTCGCCGAGTCGCTCGTCGAGTACGCCCGCTCGTGCGCGCCGCCCGGCGGGCGGCTCGAGATCGCGGGCAGCGCGTGGATGCCGAACGAGGCCTCCGAGCGGCTGGCTGCCCGGCTCGGCTTCGCGCACGAACGGTGGTTCTGGATGATGGAGCGCCCGCGCGGTGGCGCGCCGGAGCCCGCCTGGCCGGAAGGGATCGAAGTGCGTTCCTTCGACCGCAGCCCGGAGATGCTCGAGGACTGGCGCACGGCCTACAACGATTCCTTCGCGAAGCACTACCGCTTCGTCGTCGCGACCCCGGAGAACACGCGCGCGATCGCCGACGACCCGACGTTCCTCCCCGAGGGGCTGCTGCTCGCCTACCGCGGCGGGCGCTGCGTGGGCTTCTGCCGCAACGAGCGGCACGAGGGCCGGGGCGAGGTGGGCGTGATCGGAACGACCCACGACGCGCGGGGCCTCGGGCTGGGCCGGGCGCTGCTGCGCTGGGGCGTGCGCTGGCTCGAGGAGAACGTGCCCGGCCGCGTCACGCTGCTCGTGGACGGCGAGAACGAGGGCGCCCTCGCGCTCTACCGCTCCGAGGGCTTCGAGGTCTGGCGCACGCGCCGCATCTGGGGCCGCGTGGTCGAGGCGCCCGCGTAGGGATCAGCGCGGCGGGCCGGTCTCGAAGCGCTGCCGGCACCACACGGCCACCGGCCTGCCGCGCCTCGTCGCGGGATACCAGCGCGAGCGCAGTGCCGCCCGGACCGCCGCGGCCACGGTCGCAGAGTCCGCGTCGCCCCCGGCCGGCCGGGCGTCGGTCACCTCGCCGCGCTCGTCCACGCGCACGTCGAGGTCCACGCGTCCCGGGGGCCCGGAGGGCAGGCGGAGTTCGAGAGGTTCCCGCGGAATCGGCGGGCGCAGGACGTCGTCGGCCGCGAGGCCCTCGGGGGAGCGCGTGTCCGCCGCGGGCGCGGACGGTTGCGGCACCGGGAGCGCGGGTTCGACGTCGGGCCGCGCGA
>Ga0315540_10001544_pt1 | contig 13122 bp, 12 predicted proteins | sample SalMarSW160110MG_FD_203677 | JGI IMG/M metagenome (GOLD analysis project Ga0315540, IMG submission 203677) | Salt marsh sediment microbial communities from the Plum Island Ecosystem LTER, Massachusetts, United States - Salt Marsh Sediment SW1601-10 ... | reverse complement strand
CTGCGCGTCACCCCGGCCGGCATCCCCATCGCACGCTTTGTTCTGGCGCACCGCTCGCGTCGCACCGAGGCCGGCCAGTTACGTGACGTTGAGTGCCGCCTCACCGTGGTCGCCAGTGGTGATGAGCTGACTGCCGCGCTGGCGCATCTGCCGGCCGGCAGCGGCTTGAAAGTGACAGGCTTTTTGAGCCGGGCCGGTTACCGGTCTCCGGACTTGCGCGTGGAGTTGCACGCATTGGATATTCAGACCGTTCCCGGGAACGGTTAATTCGAGAGGTTAAGAACATGTCTCGCTTTTTTCGTCGCCGTAAATTCTGCCGTTTTACCGCAGAAGGCATCAAGGAAATCGACTACAAGGATCTTCAGACACTGAGGAACTACGTGACTGAAACCGGCAAGATCGTACCGAGCCGTATCACCGGTACCAAGGCGAAGTACCAGCGCCAGCTTGCCACGGCCATCAAGCGTGCGCGCTTCCTGGCCCTGTTGCCGTATTGCGATTCCCACAAGGGTTAAGCACGGCCGGGCCTGGGGCCGGCCGGGGTGGCGTTGAGTAATGCACGCACTGGCCGGACTGATCGTCGCGGGCCCGCTACAGGCGGTGGGGCTGATCGCCCTGTGTACCGTCCTGAGTTTTCTGGCGCCGCCACTGACCTCGCTGTTGAGTTACGTGGGGGGCGCGGCGCTGGCGCTGTACAGTTTGCAGATCGGCGTCAGGAGCGGCCTGCTGGTGCTGCTGGGTGCGGCCGCGGCCACGGGCCTGCTGGCCCAGCTGGTGATGCATCACGGCGCCACCGTGGTGGGCACCGCCATGCTGTTGTGGCTGCCGGTGTGGATCGCGGCCGGCGTATTGCGTGCCACCCTGTCGCTGGCCATGGCCATGCTGGTGTTGAGCGGCACGGCCATGCTGGGCGTGCTGCTGGTGTATGTGTTGTTTGGCGACCCGACGGCATGGTGGCAACAGCTGTTGCAGGGCATGGTCGACAGCGTGGCATCGCGGCCGGAATTCAAGGAGGCGACCGACAGCTTGTCGGCATTCGTGACCCAGGCTGCACCGCTGATGACCGGCTCGCTGGCCGCGGGGCTGGGTTTTGCGGCACTGGCCTGCCTGCTGCTGGGCCGCTGGTGGCAGTCGCTGCTGGTCAAACCGGGCGCCCTGCGCATCGAGTTTTACGCGCTGCGGCTCAACGGCGCCCTGTCGCTGGTCGGCATCGCTGTTATGGCGTTGGCGATGCTGAAGCTGGGCGTGATCAGCAGCATAGCCATGCAATGGTCGTTGATTGTCATGGTGGTATTTTTGTTCGTCGGAGTGGCGGTGTTGCACGCCAGCCTGGCAAACATCAAAGCGGCGAAGGTCTGGCTGATCGTCGCGTATGTGTTAATGGGCCTGTTACCGCAGGCGCTAATGTTGGTGAGTGTCATCGGCTTGCTGGATCCCTGGCTGGATCTGCGCCGACGCACCGCCGGGGCCGGGTCAAACTGAATTCAAGCCGAATGCATAGGGTAGGGTCGAACGATGGAAGTGATTCTGTTGGAAAAAGTTGAAAACCTGGGCAACCTGGGTGATCGCGTTAATGTGAAGCCGGGTTACGGGCGTAATTTCCTTATACCGGGCGGCAAGGCGACGCCGGCCACCGAGGAGCACATCAAGGCGTTTGAAGCACGCCGCGCCGAGCTGGAAAAGATCGCCGCCGAACACGTGGCGGGCGCCGAAGCGCGCCGCGAGCAGCTGGACGGCATGACCGTGACCATCAAGGCCAAGGCGGGCGACGAAGGTAAACTGTTCGGCTCGGTGGGCACCGGCGACATCGCCGAGGCGGTCGCCGCAGTGGGGGTGGCTATCGAACGCCACGAAGTCCGCCTGCCGGAGGGTGCGTTCCGCCAGATCGGCGAGTACCAGGTGGCTGTGCACCTGCACACCGATGTGAACACGGAAATCACTGTGGTCGTCGAAGCCGAATAAGTACGTTCTGAACTGCTTGATGACGCCTGGTCACGCTTGCGTGGCAAGGCGTTGTTTTTTTCATCGGATACCTTCCCTCGGAATTTGCCCCGGAACTCAAAGCCGGTCAGCCGCCGGCCTGCACCCTGATACCCGCCCGGGGTTTCTCAGCCTGCTTGCTTCAGCGAACCCCGGTCGGATTTCGGCACGACAGTGCTTCGCTGGCTTAGGCTGCAAGCAGATGCACCAGCGAAGCACTGTCGTGCCGAAATCCCGGGCCGGCAAATGACGGCAAATATTTTTGAAAAGGGGATAAAGAGGCGCACAAATTGCGTACTTGAGCGGCCCGGCGCCGCGCTTTAGTATGCACTCTGCAACAGCCCTTTCCCGCTACCCGAACATGCTCCAAGGAGGACGAATGCCGGAACCGGTACCATCGGCAAATACCGTCGAATTCGCCAGCGACCGCCAGAAGGTGCCACCGCATTCCATCCAGGCCGAGCAGTCCCTGCTGGGCGGCCTGCTGCTCGACAACCGTGCCTGGGATCAGATCGCCGACCTCGTCAGCGAGACCGACTTCTACCGGCGCGAGCATCGACTGATTTTCGCCGCTGCGGGTAAACTCATCGAGCGCGGCGACCCTTGTGACGTCATCACCCTGTCGGAGTGGCTGGACGGTCGGGGCGACCTCGAAGATATCGGCGGCCTGTCCTACCTGGGGACGCTCGCCAAGGACACGCCCAGTGCCGCCAACATCCGCGCCTACGCTACCATCGTGCGCCAGAACTCGGTGCTGCGACAACTCGCCGACGTCGGTAACGAGATCGCCAACAGCGCCTATTTCACCGAGGGCCGCGATACCGCCGCGCTGCTGGACAATGCCGAACAGCTGGTCTTCCGTATTGCCGACCAGGGTGACAGTCGTGGCTCGGGCTTCGCCAGTATCAAGGACCTGCTGACCAGGGCCGTTGACCGCATAGATACCCTGTTTCACCTTGACAACCCGCTTACCGGGGTCGCGACCGGGTTCACCGACGTCGATGATATGACGGCCGGCTTGCAGTCCTCCGACCTGGTCATCATCGCCGGCCGCCCGTCGATGGGTAAAACCACCTTTGCCATGAACATCGCCGAACACGCCGCCATCAAGGACGGTATCGCGGTGGCGGTTTTCAGTATGGAAATGCCTGGCGAGCAGCTGGCCATGCGCCTGATGTCGTCGCTGGGGCGTATCGATCAGACCAAGGTACGTACCGGCAAGCTGGACGATGATGACTGGCCGCGCCTGACCTCGGCGGTCAGCATTCTCTCGGAGGCGCCCCTGTTTATCGACGATACGCCGGCGCTGAGTCCCACCGAGCTGCGCGCCCGCGCCCGCCGCCTGAAGCGCGAACACAACCTGGGCCTGATTGTCATCGATTACCTGCAGCTGATGCAGGTGCCCGGTCACAAGGAAAACCGCACCGGCGAGATTTCCGAAATTTCGCGTTCGTTGAAGGCGCTGGCCAAGGAACTCGGCGTGCCGGTGATCGCCCTGTCGCAGCTCAACCGCAGCCTCGAACAGCGGCCCAACAAGCGTCCGGTCATGTCCGACCTGCGTGAATCCGGTGCCATCGAGCAGGACGCCGACGTGATCATGTTCATCTACCGGGACGAGGTCTACGACGAAGACAGCCCCGACAGGGGCACCGCAGAAATCATCATCGGCAAACAGCGTAACGGACCCATCGGCATGCGTCGCCTGACGTTTCTCGGCAAACACACGCGCTTCGAGAATTTCACGCCCATGGACAGCTACGCCGACGACGGTTTCAATCCCGGCGGACCGGGTGCATGACGCGACCGGTACGGGCGCGCATCAACCTCGGAGCCCTGCAACACAACTACCAGCTCGCACGCCAGGCTGCACCGGCCAGTCGCCTGATGGCGGTGGTCAAGGCCAATGCCTACGGTCACGGTGCGGTGCCCGTCGCACGCGCGCTGCAGGACGCCGACGCCTTTGCGCTTGCCAGTGTCGAGGAAGCCGTGCAGTTGCGCGAAGCGGGCGTGTCCCGGCCGCTGGTGCTGCTGGAAGGCGTGTTCGACGCCACGGACCTCGCGGCGGCTGCCGAATACGCGCTGCAGCCGGTGGTGCACAGTCTGGAACAGGCCGACTGGCTGGCGCAGGCACCGGCCGCGGCGTCCCTGCACCTGTGGCTGAAAGTGGATACCGGTATGCACCGCCTGGGTGTATCGCCGCAACAGGCCGGGGCCGTGCACCGGCGCCTGGCGGCGCTGGTGGAAGCGGGTGGTGGCAGTGTGCGGCTGATGTCGCATCTGGCCTGTGCCGATGAACCGCAACACGCCGCCAATGATGCCCAGCTGGCGGCCTTTCTGTCGCTTGATACCCCCGCTGCGGAGCGCTCGCTGGCCAATTCCGCGGCCCTGCTGACGCGCCCGGATATGCACTTCGACTGGGTACGACCCGGCATCATGCTGTATGGTGCCTCGCCGTTCGCACCGAACGCCGACCGGCAAACCGGACTGCAGCCGGTAATGACGCTGGAATCGCAGTTGATTGCCGTGTATCCGCGCAACCAGGGCGACAGCATCGGCTACGGCCAGGCCTGGACCTGCCCGGCGGCGATGCCGGTGGGGGTCGCGGCCTGCGGTTACGGTGACGGCTATCCCCGGCACGCACCCGCAGGCACGCCGGTGCTGGTCAATGGCAGGGAAGTGCCGCTGATCGGCCGGTTGTCTATGGATATGATCTGCGTCGACTTGCGCAGCCAGCCCCGGGCTCGCCCCGGCGACCCGGTGCAGCTGTGGGGCGCCGGCTTGCCGGTAGAGGCGGTCGCCGCGCGCGCCGGCACCATCGCCTATGAATTATTGTGCAATGTCAGTGGACGCGTGCCGCGCGCTTACAGCGATGGCTAAGGCAAAGACCGCTTACCAGTGCAGCGAGTGCGGCGCCCAGTCGCCCAAGTGGGCCGGGCAGTGCGGTGATTGCGGTGCCTGGAACAGCCTGAGCGAAGTCCTGTCAGTGGTGCCGGCCGGCGGCAGGACCGCACGCTTTGCCGGCTACGCAGGCGAGGCGGGTGCGCGGGTGCAGACCCTTTCCGAGGTGCGCTTCGGCGCGGAGGCGCGTGTGTCGCTGGGGGTCGAGGAACTCGACCGGGTGCTCGGCGGCGGCCTGGTCGCGGGCTCGGTGGTGTTGATCGGCGGTGATCCGGGGATCGGCAAATCGACCCTGCTGTTACAGGCGCTGGCCTCGTTCGCCGGCACTCTCAAGGCGCTGTATGTCACCGGCGAGGAATCGCCCGAACAGGTGTCGGTGCGGGCCCGACGCCTGGGGGTCGCGGCCGACGACGTGCGCCTGCTGGCGGAGACTTCGGTGGAGCGCATCATCGAACACACCCGCGCCGAGGCCCCGCAGGTGGTGGTCATCGACTCCATTCAGACGCTGTATACCGAGCTGCTACAATCGGCGCCCGGTTCGGTGGCGCAAGTGCGCGAGAGCGCCGCGCAGCTGGTGCGTTTCGCCAAGCAGACCGGTACGGCGCTGTTTCTGGTCGGGCACGTGACCAAGGAAGGCACCCTGGCCGGACCGCGCGTGCTCGAACACATGGTCGACACGGTCCTGTATTTTGAAGGCGATTCCGGTGGGCGTTACCGCGTGATCCGTGCCGTCAAGAACCGTTTCGGTGCGGTGAACGAGCTGGGCGTGTTCGCCATGACCGACGCGGGTCTCAAGGAAGTCCGCAACCCCTCGTCGATTTTTCTGTCACGCCACGAACAGCCCGTCGCCGGCAGTGTCATCATGGTCACCATGGAGGGCACCCGGCCCTTGCTGGTGGAAGTGCAGGCGCTGGTCGATGACAGCCAGTTGTCGAATCCGCGCCGCGTCACGGTGGGGCTGGAGCACAACCGCCTGGCCATGCTGCTGGCGGTACAACACCGCCACGGCGGTGTGTTCATGAGCGACCAGGACGTGTTCGTGAACGTGGTCGGCGGGGTACGCGTCAATGAGACTGCGGCCGACCTGCCGGTGTTGCTGGCGGTGCTGTCGAGTTTTCGCGACCACCCTCTGCCCAACGACCTGATCGTCTTCGGCGAAGTGGGGCTCGCCGGCGAGATACGGCCGGTACCCAACGGCCAGGAACGGCTGCGGGAGGCGGCCAAACTGGGTTTCAAACGCGCGCTGATTCCCGCGGCCAATGCGCCGAAGTCGGGTATAAAGGGTCTGGAACTATCGGCAGTATCGCGTTACGCCGAGGTGCTGGACTGGTTTAGTTGACGGGCGAACTGTGAACCGGTGCGTGTAGCAGGCCGGTTGTTTATCCCAGCGCCGAGAGTTCTCTTTCCAGCAGTTCCGGGTCGCCGAGGTTCAGCTCCACCAGCCGGCGCAGGTGGGTAATGCTGTCGACGTCGATGTCCTTGCAGTTGAGTCCCAGCTCGTCGTTTTCGCGGTGGGCGATTTCCACGTCCATGCAGATGTCCGGTCCGCCTTCGAGGTGGATCGCCAGTTGGTAGCGGCTTTGCGGCTGGCCCGCGAATGCCGCCGGCGCTTTCACAAGTGCGCCGTGCAGGGAGATATCCAGCAGTTCACCTTCCCAGGTCTGCTGCCCGTCTCCCAGCGTCACGTTCACATGGAAGGGGATACGACTGAAATGGCGCTGTTCCGTCGGCGCCGGTTCCGCGGTCTGTGTGGGGTCGCCGTCGGCGAAAAACCGCACCTGCAGTTCTCCGACAAAGATATTGTCGTTGTCGTGCAGTTTGCAGCTGCTTTCACCGATGTTGCGACCATTCACCTGCGGTCCCTGTTCGCCGTGCAGGGCGGACAGGTAGTAGCCGTTGTCGCGGTGTGCGATCACGGCCAGTTCGCCGTCCGGTCTGCCGATGCGCGTGAAGGCCTTGTGCAGTCGGATCGTGCGGCCCATGTGGCTGCCGCTCTGGATCTGCAGGCAACCTGGCGCAGGCAGCGGCGTGACGTCGGCTTGCGGTATACCGTCGCTGTCGGTGGAAAATCTCAGACTGTGCTTGCCGATCTGGACGCTGTCGCCGTCGCTGAGTTCCTGCGCTTCGGCGACAGGCTGTTGGCCGACCATGACCGGGTGCCCGGCGTCGATTGGTTCGATGAAGTAACGCTCGCCTTCAGCGCGGATACGCGCGTGCTGCGGGGCGACTGCGAGACTGTCGATAACGATGCTGCAGTCAGGGTCGCGCCCGACGACGCAGTCGCCCTCAGGCAACGCAAAAACCTTGAGTTTCCGCTCCTTGAAAGACAGCGTCAGTCTTGCCACGACGTTCCCCTGGTGAAATGCCCGTGTCGGCTCTGGTCGGGGCAAATCCCTTGGCCCACCCCGTCTGCCAACCGCACGATGCCCCGGCGGCCTTTCCGATATAGCGTCAGCTCCTGCTGTCTTCTTTAAGATTCAGCACGATGGAGTGGATACAGCCACGCTGACCGGCCCGCGAGCGCGCTGGATCCGGCGCCGCACCCGGTACGGCTTTGCGCCCTGCTCGGGCGCGGCTCAGCCCTCGGCAGCCGCCGGCCGGCGCTGCGCGGGGTATACCCGCAGTGTTTTCACCCGGTTGCCCCGCGTTTGAATGATCTCTACCGGGTAACCCGACAGCAGCAGACTGGTCCCCGGTTCGGGAATGTCTTCCAGGTATTCGAGCACCATGCCGTTGAGCGTTTTCGGCCCGTCGGTGGGAAGTTCCATGTCAAGCGCGCGATTCAGGTCGCGGACATTGACCATGCCGTTGACCAGATAACCGCCGTCTTCCTCCGCGGTGAAGTCGCTGACGCTGGTGGACGGATCGGTGGTGAACTCGCCGACCACCTCTTCGAGGATGTCCTCCAGCGTCGCCAGGCCCTGGATGTCGCCATACTCGTCGACGACCAGCCCGACACGCTGGCGCTCGCGCTGGAAGTTGAGCAGTTGCCGGTTGAGTGCCGTGTTTTCCGGAATGAACAACGGCTCCTTGACGAGGTTTTCCAGGGTTGCCCGGTCGAGGTCGCCGTGCATCAACAGCGGCAGTACCTTGCGCAAATGGATGAACCCGGTCACGTGGTCGATGCTTTCGTGGAATACCGGCAAACGCGTGTACTGGCTGTGGGTTATCTGGCGAATAATGTCGTCCCAGTCGTCTTCCAGGTCGATGCCGGTAATTTCCGTGCGCGGCACCATGATGTCTTCGACGCTGACTTTTTCCAGGTCGATAATATTCAGCAGCATGTCCTGGTGGCGTTTGGGGATCATGGCGCCGGCTTCGAGTACTACCGTGCGCAATTCTTCCTGGCTGAGTGAGTCACCGGAGCCGTCTTCGGGGTAAATACGCATAAGCCGCAGCAGGCCGTTGGCGATACTGTTGACCACCCATACCAGCGGGTAGAGCAGCCACAGTAACGGCCCATAGATGAAAGCCGCGGGAAAAGCCACCCGCTCGGGGTGCAGTGCAGCGAGTGTTTTCGGCGTGACTTCCGCGAATACCAGTATCACCAGCGTAAGAATGCCCGCCGCGATCGCGATGGCGGGTTCGCCACCCAGGCGCAGCGCGATGACGGTCGTGATCGCCGATGCCATTACGTTGACGAAGTTGTTGCCCAGCAGAATCAGCCCGATCAGGCGGTCGGGCCGTTCCAGCAGCTTCTGTGCGCGTTTCGCACCGGCGTGATTCGCCTGGGCAAGGTGGCGCAGGCGGTACCGGTTGAGGGTCATCAGCCCGGTTTCGGAACTGGAGAAGAACGCAGATAGCGCGATCAGAAATACCAGCGCGCCAAACAGAATACTAAGGGGAATATCTTGCAATGCAGGCCGACCGGGTTGCGGATGTTACGGGAAATTGTAGGCGTTTGGTGACGATTTGTCAGGCGTTGCGGTGGAGGATGAGTTCGAGTACGAACTTGCTGCCGAAGTAGGCCAGGATCAGGAACGCAAACCCGCTCAGTGTCCAGCGGATAGCGGTGCGGCCGCGCCAGCCGAATTTCCAGCGTCCCCACAGCAAAACCCCGAAAATGATCCAGCTGATGATCGACAGCACGGTCTTGTGCACCAGGTGCTGGGCGAAGATATCTTCCAGGAACACCATCCCGGTCAACAGCGCGGCACTCAACAGGGTAAAGCCGGTGGCGATCATCTGGAACAGCAGGCGTTCCATCACTTCCAGGGGCGGCAGGGCGCGGATAAAACCGCCGGGACGCCGGTTGCGCAGGTGCCGGTCCTGTACGTTCAGCAGCAGGGCCTGGACCGCGGCCAGGGCGAACAGGCTGTAGGCGAGCACCGAAAACAGGATGTGCAGGTCGAGTTGCCAGTTGGTACTGGTGATGTCCTCGTGGTCCCCCGGGTTCCAGAAACCCAGCGCGAGGGTGGCGGCGGCGATCGGCAGCACCGGTATACCGAGGTTTTCCACCGGCTGACGCAGTGCGGTCAGCAGCAGCAGCGCCACCATCAGCAGCGCTACCAGGGAGGCGGCGTTGAAGAACCCCATGTTCAGACCGTGTCCGGTCATCAGCTCGGGATACAGCACCAGCGCATGCAGGATCACCGCGCCGAAGCCGAGCGCCAGCACCGAGCCGCGGTTGACGCGCAGACTGGATTCGCCCACGGCCAGGCGCACGGTCAGGGCCGCGCTGGTCAGCAGGTAGAGAACGACGGCGGCGACGACAAAAACAACCAGATTCATGGCGGGGATGATGGCATAAGCGGCCGGAGGCGGAAAGCCTTGCTTGCGCCCGGTGCCGGACACGGGCAGGTGGACTGACGCATTGCGTCAGCTGGGGCCCTTGACCCGCTGAGAGCTGCCGAATCAGGCGGATATCTGTGACGGTGCCGACATTTTTTTTGTGAAATGCCGTGGCACGATCCTCGCATCAGGGTGGGAAACACTGAGCGGATAAAGCTGATGGAACTGAGAATACTGGGTTGTAGCGGCGGCATCGGGGCCAACCTGTCCACCACCTCGTTACTGGTCGACGATGACATCCTGATCGATGGCGGAACCGGGCTGTCGGAACTGAGCCTCGAGGAAATGTCACGGGTCCGGCATATCTTCGTGACGCATTCGCACCTGGATCATATCGCCGGCATCCCGATGCTGCTCGATTCGGTCTTCGAGGCCACCAGCGGTGAGCCGGTGGTGGTGCACGCCCGCGAGGAGACGATCCACACCCTCAGAAAGCATATTTTCAACTGGCAGGTGTGGCCCGATTTCTCGGTGTTGCCGAGTCCCGAGCGGCCGGTGCTGCGTTTCGAGGTCATGCTGCCGGGCCAGAGCATCAGAGTCGGTGCCCGCAGTGTGGAAATGATCGCCGTCAACCACTCCGTGCCTGCTGCCGGCTACCGTGTCCAGAACGGTGTCGGCAGCTTCGCCTTCAGCGGTGACACCACCAGCAACGACGGCTTCTGGCAGGCCTTGAACCAGCACGAAAATCTTGATCTGCTGATTGTCGAAAGCGCCTTTCCCGACGAGGAATGTGAACTCAGTATCAAATCGCGCCACTATTGCCCCCGGTTGCTGGCCGACGATCTGAAAAAACTTCAGCACAGTCCGCGGTTGTTCCTGACCCACCTGAAGCCCGGCAGCGAAAACACCATCGTCGAGCAGTGCCGTGAACGCATGGGTGCCCTGCCGGTGCAGCGCCTGTGCGGGGGAGACCGCTTCAAGTTATAATTGCGGCTTCATTGTATGGAACCAGCCGCATGTTTCAGAACCTTAGCGAACGCCTGAGCAAGACCATCAAGACCCTGCGCGGGCAGGGACGCCTGTCCGAGGACAATATCAGGGATGCCCTGCGGGAAGTCCGCATGGCGCTGCTCGAAGCCGATGTGGCGTTACCGGTGGTCAAGGAATTTACCGAAAAGGTGCGCGCACGGGCAATCGGACAGGAAGTGCAGCAAAGCCTGACGCCCGGTCAGGTGCTGGTCAAGATTGTCAACGAGGAACTGGTCACGCTGATGGGCGAGGCCTGCGACGAGCTGCAGCTGAATGTGCAGCCGCCGGCGGTGGTGTTGATGGCCGGACTGCAGGGCTCGGGCAAGACCACCTCCACGGCAAAGCTGGCGCGCTGGCTGAAGGAGCGGAAGAAGAAAAGCGTGCTGGTGACCAGCTGCGACATTTACCGTCCGGCGGCTATTGAGCAGTTGCACACCCTGGCCGGCCAGGTCGGCGCCGGGTTTTTTCCCAGCAGCGCCGACCAGGATCCGGTGGCGATTGCCACCGCGGCGCTCGAGCAGGCGCGTAAACAGCACATCGATGTTCTGATCGTCGATACCGCCGGCCGACTGCATATCGACAGCGCCATGATGGACGAAATCCGCCGGCTGCATGCCGCGCTCGAACCGGTGGAAACGCTGTTTGTCGTCGACAGCATGACCGGTCAGGATGCCGCCAATACGGCGCGCGTCTTTCACGAAGCGCTGCCGCTTACCGGGGTGGTGCTCACCAAGACCGACGGCGACGCGCGCGGCGGCGCCGCACTGTCGATTCGCGCGATTACCGGCAAGCCCATCAAGTTTCTCGGTGTGGGGGAAAAGACCGAGGCGCTGGAACCGTTTCATCCCGACCGCGTCGCGTCACGCATCCTCGGCATGGGAGATGTGCTTAGCCTGGTGGAAGAGGCCGAGCGCAAGGTCGACAAGGAAAAGGCCGCGAAGCTGGCCAGTAAGCTGCACAAAGGCAAGCGCTTCGACCTGGAGGATTTCGGCGATCAGCTGGAGCAGATGATGGGCATGGGGGGGCTGGGCGGCCTTATGGACAAACTGCCGGGCATGGGCCAGCTGCCGCAGAATGTTCGCGACCAGGTCAACGACCGGGAGCTGCACCGCATGCTCGCCATCATCCGTTCCATGACACCGCAGGAACGGCATTTCCCCGACATCATCAAGGGTTCGCGCCGGCGGCGTATCGCCGCGGGTTCAGGTGCCCAGGTGCAGGATGTCAACCGCCTGCTCAAGCAGTTTATGCAGATGCAGAAAATGATGAAGAAAATGTCGAAGGGCGGCTTGAAAAACATGATGCGGGGGATGAAAGGCCGGATCCCGCAGGGTTTTCCCTTCTAGCAAAAAACAAACGGCGATCCCGAAGGTATCGCCGTAATTTTAGGGTCGCTTATTGTATTTCCCCCCTTCTCACCGGTGCTAAGTTATTATTATTGCCGGTGATCAGGTTGTTCAGGCGCCGCGGGTTGTTTCTTTACGAACAACTGACGTCTACCTACCCTGTCCTGATTATTAACTGCTGCGTTCCTCGTCAGTTACTCTTGCAATGGCCGTGCCAGGAATAAAAAAGCCTTTTGGAATATGTAGATACGGCTGGTTAAGAAATGAAGAAAGCTTCCAGGCTATTATTTATGTAAAATAATTCGTCATTGTGACTCGGGGCAGACTCTGCCATATTCAAATAATAGACTTATAAAAACAATATTATAACGAGATATTCGCGATGTTTTCCATTGCGGGAATTTACTGTAAAGAAAACCGTCGTCGTTGCGATTCCTGACAGGTTTTCGCCCCATGCGCAAATTTCCGGCAGGCACTTCACTTTTAAACCGTTTCGCGTAAAATGCCCGCTTTTCCGCCGAGCCGGATTGACCGGCGGCGCCTAACGAAAATTTTGAGAGGTTTAGTCTCGATGGTAACGATTCGACTAGCACGCGGTGGTGCGAAAAAGCGGCCGTTCTACCATGTAGTGGTCACGGATTCCCGCAATCGCCGTGATGGTCGCTACATCGAACGCATCGGTTTTTTCAACCCGGTGGCCAAGGGTCAGGAAGTGCGTCTGAACATTGATACGGAACGCGCGGCACACTGGGTGGGTAAGGGTGCGCAGACATCGGAACGCGTGGCCAAGCTGCTGAAGGAAGCGACGCAGTAAGCGATCGCGAACCGCGCCAGCCGATTATACCGGTTGGTCGTATTTCCGGCGTCTATGGCGTCAAGGGCTGGGTTCGGGTGTTTTCCTATACCGAACCGCGCGAAAACATCGTGCAGTATCAGCCCTGGTATTTACGCCGGGATGGCGACTGGCAGCCGCGGCAGGTTGCCGAAGGCAGAAAGCACGGCAAGGGCGTTGTCGCCCGGCTGGAAGACTGCGCCGATCGTGACCAGGCGCAGGCGCTGTTGAATTGCGAGATCGGTGTGCGGCGCGACCAGATGCCGCCGGCCGCACCTGGCGAGTATTACTGGAACGATCTGCTCG
>Ga0315540_10001543_pt1 | contig 13132 bp, 11 predicted proteins | sample SalMarSW160110MG_FD_203677 | JGI IMG/M metagenome (GOLD analysis project Ga0315540, IMG submission 203677) | Salt marsh sediment microbial communities from the Plum Island Ecosystem LTER, Massachusetts, United States - Salt Marsh Sediment SW1601-10 ... | reverse complement strand
TTTTTGCTTCAACTTTTGCAGTTTTGACATTCATATTCTGTTGAACCGCTCCGCTGATTGTTACGATTCCATCTCCTGAAGCTTCGTCTTCATAAACAGGAACGAGATCCATTCCCATTTTTGATTTTCCGGGATGGTCGTAAACTTCATTGGGATTCATAGGCGCACGCCAGTATAAAACTTTCTTATCTTTTTGTGCTGCCTGTTTGGAGCCGTTATTCATTGTCATTTCAGCACTGCTACCTGAGTTACCTAGCCAGAGATATAAAAGAACAGCTATTATTACTATGAGTATTCCGATTATTATATTTTGAGTTTTCACTTTATTATTCTCCAAAATTTATTGTCTTAAATTCGTTCCTGTTAAAAATTCTAATTCAGCTATTTTCTTTAAGTAATCTGTTTTTAATTTGTACAGATTTGTCTCAATTCTAAATAGCTGGTTTTGTGCATCAATTACGTTTATAAAATCGACTTTGTTAACCTGATAGCTTGAAAGTGCTGAACTCAGATTTTGATGTGCCTGCGGTAGCAAACCTGTTTCGAATAAATTGATTCTGTTTTTTATTGAATTAAGATCAGTCACCGCTATCCCGAACATTCCATTAAGATTCTGGAATGCGGTATAATATTGCTCTGAGTAGAGTTCCTGTATCGAATTTGCTTCTTGGACTTTAGATGAAATTTTCCCCCCGTAATTTATCGGCAGTGAAATTCCAACAGAGAACGAAAGAAAATCAGCCTGGTCCATACCCGTTTTCTGCAATGTACCTCGTTGACCGTATTGAACACCGAAAGTAAAATTCGGCAGGTAATCTTTTTCAGCAACTCTTTGTTTCAGCTTTCCTTTTTCCTGCGCGAGTTGAATTCCCTGCAGGAATGGTCTGTTAGCTCTTGCAAGTGAATCAAGCTGTTTTACAGTGATATCAATTGTCTGTATTGAATCGAAAGTCTCTGTGTAAACCGGCGTACTTGCATCCTGCAAAAGCAGCGCATTTAATCCTGAAAGTACCGAACCTTCCTTGCTTTTCAGGTCTTCAATTTTATCTGAAATATTTGTTATCTCTAATTGGACTTTTACAAGGTTTTGCTGGCTTGCTGTCGAAACAGAATATTTTGTGCTTACTACTTCAGAAATTTTCTCGAGTAAGTTTTTACTCTCTTTTGCGTAGGAAATGCTTTTCCTGAAAAAACTTAATGAATAATATTTTTCACTAACGTCTTTTCTTATCTCATTTTCAGCATCCTGTATCTCTTTATCAATTATTAAAGTATCCACTGCTGCCGCATCTTTCATAGAGGATAATTTTCCGGGAAATGGAAAACTCTGTTGCAGCCCGATCACTTTTTGAGTCATCGGTTCCTGGTCGAATGCGAATGAGTTTGTTGGCATGTTCATTAGTCCGAGCATCAGCATTGGGTTCGGTAAGTTAGAGACCTGCGGAATTTTATTTTCAGCAACTTTTCTTTTAGCACGGAGCATTTTAAGCTTTGGACTTACAAGTATTGCTTTGTTCACAAGCGAGTCCAGTTGTGCAGTCTGAGCATAAATGTTGTTTATGCCAGCCAGTGCAAAAGCTGTTAAACAAATAAGAATTATTTTTTTCATCTGTTGTCCTCAATAATTTTATACGGTCACGTTTTCAAAAATTTCCTAAATCAAAAGATCAAACGAGATATAGCAGAATACCGGATTGATATATTTACCTGCCTGACTAAAGTCAGGTCTCCGGCAACTGAGTTGTATATTGAGGTAGTATTAAATCAGGAGGACAGAGTTGTAGATGTAAAGCTGGTTGCTTGTAAGCGGTGGAGGAGAAGTATCGGTATAAGTATAGAATGTAGTTGGTTGTAAGATTTCTGTAGTAGGAATAATTGAAACAATAATTTTGTTCGCAGATACTTCTTTTTGAATGTTCTTATTATTGTTTAAGAAAGAATCCTTGATGTATTTTAAAGCTGTTTCTGATTCGCAGCAATTTTGAGATTTTATTGTGAGATCTTTTGTATTATTCTGTATCTTAGAAAGCGGGCAAGCTTTGTGCATGTGATTTGATCTGTTATCACGGCAATTGCACTTTTGCTGTATTTCCACCTTTTCCGTTTTTTCCATCGAGCAGAAATGTATAGTAAGTGGAAGCCCAGACGTAGAGACGAAGAATAACAGCAAAAGTGTTAATATGGATACTTTCTTTATCATTATTTAGTCTAAATTAAACAAAATTTCTTTTTTTACAAATACAATATAGATGCCAACCTAAAAAAATCACCTTTTAAGCAAAAATAAAGCTTTTCAGTATATGTTCAAATTTAAATTCTCAGTTATGAGATTAGAAAATCTGATTTTTTATTTCTTTGAAAATGAATATAACAAATGGTTCGTTTTGTGCTTTATATATTAAATATAAAATTGTATATGATTTTAAGAACAGGTTATATAATGGATTATGGAACTCAAATGGATGTAAAGTCATTTCTAATTTGCTTTGTTTGCATTGGTATGAGATCTGGCTACATGTCTAAAAGGGATTGTAATTTATTACTGACAAAGCTAACCTGATGCTAATAGTTAGTCAGATAAACCAAAATTTTTTGTATGACTTTTTTGTGATATATAGGAATTATTCCTTGACACTATAAAAGTATTTCTACATATTCACATATAATGATTAGCCCTAGTCATAAATATTTCCTTCGAAATACATTTTTCCCCCACTCTTAATAGTGATTGATTTCTTTTCAAGTAAATAATTGCAATTCTAAAAATAGAGGAATATTAAATATGAAAAGACTTATCCCCTATGTATTTTTTATAATAACTACATTGTTCCTGTCATTTGGTTGTCACAAAGAAATTTCAAAAGATTCTGCAAATAATAAAGAACTTGCACAGCCTAACCGGATCTCTCCAGGATATGCTGAAATTACTGGCCAAATTGTTGAAATATTGCCAATTGATAATTCTAGAAATGAAAAAGATCCTTGCTCTAAAGAACCTTGTAAGGCTAAAGTTAAAATTGAAAATATAACCTACGGACCGGGATTTCCAACTATTTCAGGTAATACTATCGTTTTAAATTTTAATTTTACTTTATCGCCAACCACTAAGGATATGTTTCCTAATATGGATGATTCATATCCCGGGTTAAAAGTCGGCGATAAATTTAGAGCTATGGCTGGTTTTGAAAACGTTGTCGGAAAAGATCAGCCGGAATTTTTTATAAATGGCTATACAAAAATTTAATATTATAATTATTTGGGAGAAAAAAATGAGCAAAAAAATTTTACTGATATTTTTTATTGGTATAATATTTACCAGCTCTGTCGTTTTTATGATCAATCTTGAAAAGAATAAAATGGTAGTAGTTGAAAATTCCTTTAAGGAAAGCTCAGTTGGTATACCTGATGACCCTAACGCGAGGGTGGAATTTGAAAGACGAATGCTTGCTGATCCCAGAACCGGGATGGTTCCAGACAATATAAGGGAAAAAGAATTAGCTTATGCAAAAAATCTTCCTAATTCTAAAAACATCAAACTTCAAAAGGGAGAAAATGTTAACGTATTAAGCTGGACGGAAAGGGGTCCTATAAATAGAGGCGGGAGAACACGGGCACTGGGAATAGACGTAAGAACACAAACAGCACCAAATATAACCATAATTGCCGGGGGAGCTTCTGGTGGTATATATAAATCAACAGATAATGGTATTACATGGGTGAATAAACTTTCTCCTGATTCAATTCACAGTGCTACCTGTATCGCTCAGGATATAAGATCTGGTCATGAGGATACGTGGTATGTTGGTACCGGCGAGAGAGACAGTAATTTATTGGGAGGAGGTTATAATTCAAGAGCATCTTTGTTTCTTGGTGATGGAATTTATAAATCTGATGATAATGGTGAACACTGGACTTTGCTTCCGAATACTTCAAATGATCATCCTGAGTCATATTCAAACGTTTTTGATTTTGTTTTTGATGTAGCAGTTAATCCGGTTACTGGTAGTGTGTTTGCGGCAGCCAGTAATACTATTCAAATAAGTACCGATGGAGGAAACAACTGGACAACGGTTAGAGGAACTTTCTCCAGTAATGCCTATACAGATGTCGCCACTACCAGTACAGGTTTAATTTATGCATCTGTTCAATATAATGTTTCAGATCCAGGAATAGCCCTTTCTACTGATGATGGTAGTAGCTGGAATGACATTACACCCTCGACATGGCCAAGCACATACACCAGAACAGTTATAGGAATTGCCCCTAATAATGAAAATGTAGTTTATTTTTGGACATATACAAGCGCTGGGACAACAAAAACTCAGCTATGGAAATACAGATATCCGGGAAGCGGTAATGGGGTTGGTGATGCTAACTGGACAGACTTAACTGCTAATCTGCCAGCGCCTGATTCCGATCCATCGAAGGTATCTGGAATAAACGTGCAGAGTGCTTATGATATGGTAATCAGGGTTAAACCGGATGATTCTCTTTTTGTAGTTATAGGAGGTACAAACCTTTACAGGTCTACAGATGGATTTTCAAGCCCGGTTTCGCCTACAGGCGCTACAGGCTGGATTGGAGGCTACGCTTTAGCTAATAATGTAAGTCAATACTTTCATCATCATGTTGATCAGCATGCTTTGGTATTTTTAAATGATAGTCCTAATGTTTTATATTCAGGTAATGACGGTGGTGTATTTAAAACCTCAGATGTAACGGCAAGTACCGTTGGTTGGAATGATCTAAATCATAGTTATGTTACTTCACAATTTTATTCCATAGCAATAGATAAGGCAACAGGAAACAGTGATATGATAGCCGGGGGAATGCAGGATAACGGAAATTACCTTACTTTTTCAAATGATTATAATACAGGTTGGACTGATTGGGGACACGGCGGGGATGGGGGCTTTTCCGCTATAGCAAATATAGGAGGTGGATATGTTGCTGTTTTTCTTGAGGCACAGAATGGGTGGCTCTGGAGACAATTATATGACAATAGCAACACTATTCAAGGCGATACCAAAATTCAACCATCGTATACCGGTGAATTTGCTTTTTTAAATCCGTTTGTCTTAGATCCGAATGATAATAATATAATGTACTTTGCACAGGGTGATAGTGTCTTAAGGAGCAATACTTTACTATCATCACCTCCATCATGGAATGTTCTTTCAAATGCAACATCAGACAGCACGGGTGATTATATTTCAGCTATTGGAATCTCCGATAATGTTGCAAACAGATTATATGTTGGATCAGCAAAGGGAACGGTATTAAGATTGGATGGCGCCAATACTGGAGATCCTACAGCCACTGACCTTACTTCTACGCTGGCTACAGCTGGTTCATCTAGTTCAGGTGGTTATGTTAATTGTATTTATGTTGATCCCGCTAATGCTGATAATGTTATAGTAGTTTATTCTAATTACAAAGTAATAAGTCTTTTTAGCAGTACAGACGGAGGTACGTCTTGGACGAATATTGGTGGAAACTTGGAACAAAACTCTGACGGGAGTGGAGACGGGCCTTCGGTTAGATGGATTGATGCAGTCACAACAGGAGGTACAACTACGTATTATGCTGCGACAAGCACAGGCCTTTATTCAACTAATAATATTTCAAATGGCCCTACGACACAGTGGGCCCAGGAGGGGGCTTCAACGATAGGTAATGTTGTTTGTCCAATGGTTGCAGCGAGATCATCAGATGGTTTGGTTGTTGTAGCTACACATGGCTCGGGCGTCTATAGCGCGAACCAGTCTCTTGTAGGTGTTGAATCGGAAACTTCAAACATACCAACCAGCTATACTTTAAATCAAAATTATCCAAACCCATTTAATCCCTCTACTAAAATTAACTTTACATTACCATCTCCGAACAATGTTAAAATAACTGTTTATGATATAACAGGTAAAAAGGTAGGGGAAATACTGAATGAAGAATTGGCAGCTGGTTCACATACAGTAAATTTTAATGCAACAAACCTTGCAAGCGGGGCCTATATTTATCAAATCAGGGCTGGCAATTTTGTGGAAGCTAAAAAGATGGTGTTGCTTAAGTAAGTTTTAAAGGTGACCTTGAAGGTTTTCGAAATCTTCAAGGTCTTATGTTTATTGGCTAATTCTTTTGGTAAAGTCCGATAATATTGCTATCCGGATCTTTTATTAATGCATAATAACCCATCGCCGGAATTATAGTCTTGCCTCTGAATACCTGCCCGCCGATCTCTTTCGCTTTTGCAAGCAGGCTGTCAATATCTTTTACGTTTATATGAAATGTAGTAGTATCTCCGCTTCTGACGGTTTCTACTTTTCTTAAACCTATTGTTAGACCCTGATGAGTGTTGTAAAGTAAATACCCTTTCCCAAAAGGTTTAAAATCCCAGTTAAAAAGCTTCATAAAAAATTCTGTGGTTCTGTTGAGATTTGTAGAAGGAATTTCTACGTGTGCAATAAGATCAGACATAAATTATCCCTGTTTAATAAATTAGAAAACTTATGGTTATTAAATTAAGATATATTTCAAATAAAATCTCAGAAAATCTGTGCAAAAACAGACCTTTCAGTATATCCTTAAAAGATTTTTATTGACTTTAAAATTAGAGGTTAATAGTTTCTAAATGCTCCAAAATTAAATAATTTGTTTAACAAGTTCTGAGGAATGCTATGAATAAAAAACTATGGATTACATTTATAGTCGTTTTCGTAGTGTACTTTATCCTGGACTGGTTGGTAAATGGGGTTTTGTTAAATTCAACTTATATGGCCGAGGATGTTGCAAAAATAATGAGGCCTGAGGCTGAAATTAACAGCAACATGTGGATCATTATTGTTTGCGATCTTTTTTATACTTTCTTCTTCACTTTAATATTCTCAAAAGGGTTTGAGAATAAAGGCTGGATGGAAGGAGTACGATTTGGTCTTTATGTTGGTTTAATGGTTTCTGTTCCTATGGCATATATAACATATGCAGTTCAACCAATTCCTTATTCACTTGCATTGCAGTGGTTTATATATGGAACATTGTCTAATATAATTATTGGTATAGTGGCTGCACTTATGTACAAGTCCAAAGCAGCATCAGCCTGAATTTCAACAATAGATTTTGTGGATTAAATAAAGCCTGTCCAGTTATAACTGGTCGGGCTTTATTTTTTATTATGTCATATTATCTTAATCTCGGAGAGAGCTAAATTTATTTGATTAAATCAGACTTAAAATTTTTATAAAAAAGTAGATGGAGTGAATTTTACGCAAAAAGCGAAAGTAAATAATGAACTAAACGCCTTTGGCCTGGCCTCTAAGTATCTGCCAAATTGTTAAAATAATAATTTGAAGGTCGAGCCAGATCGACCAGTTTTCGATATACCACAGATCGTATTCAATTCTTTTAATAGTTCTCTTTTTATTTTCTTCATAGTCTAAAACATCGCCCCTTAATCCATGTACTTGTGCCCAGCCTGTAATTCCTGGTTTTACCCAGGATCTTAAACTAATTTCATCAACCATTCTCTTATAAATGTTATGGAAAGATATGTAGTGTGGACGCGGGCCCACAATTGACATTTCACCTCTCAAAACATTAATAAATTGAGGAAGTTCATCTATGTTCGATTTCCTTAGGAACCTTCCGAATTTTGTAACTCGTGAATCATTTTCTAATGTTGGATTAAAATCTTCTTTACTTTGGTTTACAGTTTTCATAGTACGGAATTTATAGCATTTGAAGAACTCATCATTTATACCAACTCTTTCCTGAACAAAAAATAGTTTTTCTGATGAGAATAATAAATTTATTAAATAAAGGATTGGGAAGAGCCATGGGAAAATCAGGACTATTATCATTACTGATAAAACAATATCCAAAATTCTTTTTATGAATCTCCAGTGTGTTTCAGCAAGCGGTTCACTTCTAACGGTAATTATCGGGAAATCACCAATCATATTTACCTGATATTTTCTGGAAAGGAATTTAAAGTAATCAGGTATAATGTGTATTCTCTGTGCTTTCCTGTTACAGATTTTAATAATTTCATTAAGCTGGGCTGAAGCATATATTGAAAGGGCTATAACAACAACATCTGTTTTTTGATTATTTATAACCTCTTCTAATTTTCCGATATTTCCTAGTAAATCTTTTTTATCTTCGTTGTAAGTATCATCGAGAAAGCCGACAAATTTATAGCCGAAGTCTTCTCTACTATCTATAAGCTCACGGAAGTTTTGTCCTAATTCTCCTGCCCCTATAATTAAGACTTTTTTTAGATTTTTTTCTTTTCCCCTTATACTAACAATAAGGTGTTTTATAGCCTGTATTCTGATACTAACTAATACTAATAATAAGAATGAATAAAAAAGTATAAAATTTCTCGTAAACAAGTCTTCCTTTGCAATAAAGATAAAAAGAACAGTGGTTATTATCTGTGTAAAGACGTTCTTAATAATTCTGGAAAACTGGTAAGAAAACGATCGTGTGGTTACATCTTCATAAAAACCGGTTACATTTGAAAAAAAATACCAAACAAAATTGAGTGCGGTCATCAAAACAAACATATAAGGGCGGGAAAGGAAAATGTCCAGTGATTGTGCCAGAATTGCCGATAAAAAAAAAGAAATATTTAAAATAATCAGATCACTGAATAGCCTTAAATAGTAAATAGATTTTTGGTTGCCAAACATATTATTTTAAAATACCGGTTTTCAGGGTATTAGCATCTTTTGAGTCTAATTTTTGATCAATAAAGTTTTTAATTTTTTCTTCGAAATGCTTCCTATCAAATTGGCGTGCGTAATTTGATATTGATCGATAGTCAAGTTTATCTTCTATCTTTTCAAATTTTTCAACAGCCTGCTTAATAGATAAAGCAGTTTGTTCATTAAAATGAATCCCGTTTTTGCCATCAATAACTGTTTCAGCAGTACCACCTTTGTTAAAAGCTATAACGGGAGTACCACATGACATAGCTTCAACAACGGTAATCCCAAAATCTTCTTCTGCTGCAAATACAAACGCTTTTGCTTTTTGAAAATATTCTTTGAGCCTTTCGCCCGTTTGATAACCTACGAATTCTGTATTCTTACCAGCTTTTGCTCTGACTTTATTCTCGTCCTGTCCATCCCCGATTATTATTAATTTCTTGTCGGGCATCATCGAGAATGCTTCTGCAATGATATCTACACGTTTATAAGGAACGAAGCGCGAAGCTGTTAAATAATAATTTCCTTTATTGTCTGAAAATTCAAATTTATTAGTATCCACAGGAGGGTTTACTACAGTTGCATCCCTGTTATAGATTTTTTTAATTCTTGCAGCTATATAATTAGAATTTGCAATATAATAGTCTGGTCTATTGGCTGTTGAAACGTCCCACATTCTGATATAATGAAGAGCAGCCTTCGCAAATAATCCTTTTAAGCCTTTGGTTAAGTTTGATTCCTTAAGGTATTGATGTGTTAAGTCCCAGGCATATCTTATAGGTGTATGCGAATAGCATATATGTAGCTGGTTTGAATTTGTGAGAACTCCTTTGGCTACAGCATGTGAACTAGAAATAATAAGGTCATACTCGGACAGATCAAACTGTTCTATAGCAAAAGGGAAAAACAGCAGATATTTTCTGGCATTATTTCTTGCGAAGGGTAAATTCTGGATAAAGGACGTATGTGGCTTTTTATCTTTTAAAATAATTCGTTGATCTTCTTTATTTAAAAAACTAAACAGTACAAATATATCCGCATCAGGATAAAGATTAGTAAATGATTCAACACATCTTTCCGAACCGGCATATGTTGTTAACCATTCATGTATGATTGCAGTTTTCAATTTACTTCGTAATCTGATAAATAAAGTTGTTTGGTTTTTTCAGCCATTTTTTCGGCAGAATAACTTTTTATTATTTTGGATCTGGCATTTTTAGAAAATTGGCCCCAAAGTTCTTTATCGTTTGAAAGTTGAATTATATAGTCTGCTGCTTCTTCCGGTTTATCAATATTAAATAGAAAACCATTAACGGAATGTTCAACCAGATCTTTATTCCCATTTACATTAGTTGCAATTACAGGCAGACCAACAGACATTGCTTCCATTAAGCCAAGTGGTAAACCTTCCCATCTTGAGGTTGAAATATAACAAAATGAGTTGATTAAATAATTCATCGGGGAGTCAATCATTCCCAGAAATTTTAAATTGTCGGATAATTCTTTCTCCACAGCTAGGGATTTCACCCAATTAGAATCTGGACCATCTCCGATTAATTGTATTTCGAACCTATCCAACATTCCTTTATGTTTTATCTGATTTAGAATAGGAATTATAAGTTGAGAATTCTTTGCAAAGTCAAAACGTGTAATTGTTATTACATTTAATTTAGGTCTGGAAAAAATTTCTGGGCTTACTTTGCTTTCCATAAGCTCGATACCATTTGAAATAACCGAAACTTTATTATTTGGAGTTATTCTTAATGAAAGCACTTTATCCTTTTCTGAATCAGATACTGTTATAAATTTACTAGTGTATCGTGCTAAATATCTTTCGATACTTAAATATAAATACTTAATTATGAAATTGTATTCGCCTAAATGAATTCCATGAAAAGTGTGGATACAAATAGTTCCCACTGAACGCGACAGCAATCTTCCATAAATACCGGCTCCCTTGCCATGTGAATGTATAATATTAATATCGTTCTTTTTGATGATGTGTTTAAGCTTTGAAAGCTTAAACATATTAAATTTTCTATGGGGGATCGTAAAAATTCTATCTTTTCCAACAATATCCGCAAATATATTAAAGTAAGGCTCTTCATTTGGACATGCGACAAAAAAATCAATTACCGGTGATAGTAACTTTATAAGTAAATGAATATGCTTTGGTCCTCCTCCGTGATCGGCTCTAACTGTAATCAATAATATCTTTTTTTTAGTAACTGGCATATATATAGTTTTCTGGAGAGGCTAAGATTTATCAAAAAATCCTATTAACTTATACAATAGATAAAATTTAAAGTGTATAATATTCCTAATAAACAATAAAAAGATATTTTTGTTTCTAAAATAATTATACTCAGGTAATTTCAGGTTTCGTTTTTGGGCCAGGTATTCCAGTCGTTTTTTTTTTGTTTCCCAATCGGCAGAAAATTGCTGACTATGTATTCTATAATAAACCAGTATTCTCGGCATAAATTTAAATTTGCCTTTTTGACTCAAGCGGATCCAGAGATCATAATCTTCGATCTGAAGTTCTGGATCCTCATCGAATCTTCCGATTTCTTCTAAAATATCACTTCTGACCAAAACCGATGAAAGTGGAATAGTATTTCCGATTTTCAAAAGGTCTTCCTTTGTTTTAACCGCTCTGATAGGGAGAGGCAGCAACTCGTATTGGCGAGAAAGTAAGTTTACATCACCAAAGGTAATACTCATTGAATATACAAAAATCAATTCAGGATTAGTGTTAATTAATTTAATTTGTTTTTCTAGTTTTTCTTTAGACCATAAATCATCGGAATCAAGGAAGGCTATAAGACTTCCTTGAGCTTTTTTTATTCCGTAATTCCTGGTGACAGAAGGCCTACCTGAGTGCGGAATTTTGTGAATTGCAACTCTTTTATCTTTTTGACTAATTGTTTCAACAATTCTCTTTGTGTTATCATTAGAAGAATCGTCAACAACAATTATTTCAAAATTTTGATAACTTTGGGCTAGTACAGAATTAATAGCTGCTTCAATAAATTTTTCTGAGTTATAGGCAGGAATTATAACAGATACCAGTTGTGTATTTGCTGCATCAACCATTTTCAAATCGTTGTTAGCTCAAAAATCCCGCATTCATAATTGCGGGAAAAGTTATTATTAATATTTTTTTCGGATTAAGCAGACCCTTAAAAAGGGTGTTATTGTTATCTGTATATGTGAGTGAATCGATTTTATATTTGTTTTTAAATAATTCCAATAAATATTTTAATGAAAAACTCTATGTGTATTAAATTCAATTCTTTGTGAGCCTATCGGTGTTGAAAAATAGAATTTACCTCTTTTATTTAATATTGAATAAGGTTTTTCCAATCCCTTCAAGTAACTATTTATATCTATTTGGTCGCCATATCTTCCTAGACCAAAATGCTCAATTAAATTTCTTGTATAAAGTATTTCGATTTCTCTGAAGGTTGCAACGTGCGCAATAAAACCGTCTACCCTTGAACTGCCATCTACATGCTTTGAAGGTTTGTCTTCAAAAATTTTTCGGGCTACAAAAAGATCCTGATAAAAATAGTGCAGTGGGATCAAACTAGTGTGTTCAAATCTGTCAGAAAGATAAGGGTAGATATTTTTTATTTTAAATGCTTTGTCAAATTCTTCAATTTGCCTGTTGATTTCATTTTTATTCCGAAAAAAAGCTAGAAATCCTTTTAAACTTTTTACAAAGATATCTGAAGAAACACCAAATGATTTAAAGTATTTACTTATATTTGGTAATAATTTCATTTTTCGTTTATAACCTTATTCACAAGATTTTTTAAATAGCCGGATGATTTGTGATCCTTTTGAGACCTGGTATAACCATTATCAGCAATTTGATTTCTCAGGTCGTTTGCTTTAAGGAAGAACTTAATCTCATCAACTAACTGTTTGATGTTTTCATAAACTGCTATTTCTTTATCAATTTCATAGGTAAGGTTCAACGCGGGGACAAAATAACTTAATTGAAATCCCCCACACCCATTAATCTCGTAATGCCTTCCTTTAATTTGTTCCTTGTTTTTTCTTAATAAAAATAAGGGCTTGTAAGCTTTTGGTGAAGATAAACTCCACAATAAAAATTTAAATTCGTAATTGATGGCATTCGATAGATTTAGATTTATTTTGGACTGATTAAAAATATTCACACATTCGTCCTGTGAAATCCAACTTTTTTCTCCTTTCCAACCTCTTCCGAATACTTTTATACTTATATCTTCTTTTTGAAGCTGCTTTAGAATCCATTGTCTGAATGGACTATATCCACCTACAAAGCTGACATCATATTTTTTGGGGAGATCCCTTTTTTCATAAATTTTATCGTTAAAACCGAATGGTGAATAAATTGCATTTTCTAATCCGTCTATTCGGTAATTTTTGTGCATATAATA
>Ga0315540_10001542_pt1 | contig 13134 bp, 12 predicted proteins | sample SalMarSW160110MG_FD_203677 | JGI IMG/M metagenome (GOLD analysis project Ga0315540, IMG submission 203677) | Salt marsh sediment microbial communities from the Plum Island Ecosystem LTER, Massachusetts, United States - Salt Marsh Sediment SW1601-10 ... | reverse complement strand
GGCGCGTATCATTCCGATCCGCTTCCCGACGGCCGACGAGCTCGGCCTGCCCCCCGTGCTCACGACGCTCGTGATGCAGAAGCGTGGATTGGTCCTGGTGACCGGCGCGACCGGCTCGGGCAAGTCCACCACGCTCGCGGCGCTCATCGACCACCGGAACCGGAATACGCGCGGGCACATCCTCACGATCGAGGATCCAATTGAGTTCGTGCACGACCACCACGGCTGCGTCGTCACCCAGCGCGAGGTCGGGGTGGACACGTCCTCCTTTGCGTCCGGGCTCAAGAGCGCGTTGCGGCAGGCCCCCGACGTCATCCTGATCGGTGAAATGCGGGATCTCGAGACGGTCGAAGCCGCGATCCATTTCGCCGAGACCGGCCACCTTGTGCTCGGCACACTTCACGCGAACAACGCGAACCAGTCGGTGGAGCGGCTCATGAACTTCTTCCCCGCCGCGGTGCACGAGCAGCTCTACGCGCAGCTCGCCCTCAACCTGCGCGGCATCGTGTCGCAGAGGCTTCTCCCGCGGATCTCCGGCGAGGGGCGCGTCGCGGCGATCGAGGTCATGCTCAACACGCCCCGCGTCGCCGACCTGATCGCCAAGGGCGAGGTCGGGGCGATCAAGGGAGCGATCGAGGACAACTCGCTCGACGGCTCACAGTCGTTCGACCAGGCGCTCTTCGAGCTCTATCGAGCAGGTGAGATCGCCCTCGACGAGGCGCTGCGCCAGGCCGACAGTGCCAACAACCTGCGGTTGCGGGTGAAGATGTCGCAGTCGGGGACGGCAGGCGCGGCGGACCAGGACAAACCGCAGTTCACGATCAAGCACGACGACGATCTGGCCGCGTGAGCGGTGGAGCGACGCCTCAGTTCGGCGACGCGACCTGGTCCCGCGGACGGCCGACTGCCGCTGCGGCCGACCTGCTGACGCCGAAGGCGGCGTCCTTGCGGACGCCGCCTCCTGACGCTGAGGTGGTACCTGGGCGCTTCAGGCCTTGCGGACGTTCGCCGCCTGCAGGCCCTTGGGCCCGCGGGTCACTTCGAACTCCAGCGACTCACCTTCGGCGAGCGTCTTGAAACCCTCGCCCTCGATCGCCGAGAAATGGACGAACACGTCTTCGCCATCCGGCTGGGAAATGAACCCAAAACCCTTCGCCTCGTTGAACCACTTCACGGTACCAGTAGCCACTTGAATCTCCTGATGTTGCCGGGTCCTGCGACCCACATGCGCCTCGGAATCTCACCGCGGCTGCGTCCGGTCAACTTGACCGTCACTTCGATCGTCTGCCGGGTGCCGAGCAAGAAAAGACCGCCCGGGACGTCTTGGGCGGTGCTTGCATCGACGACACGCTCGAACTGGACAACCGAAGACCCGTGGACTATCGCCCAAATCCGGCGGCTTGAACAGTCAATTCGTCCCTGACATCTTCGCCCCGTCCGATTTCGCCGAATCCCCAGCAAAACGTGACCTTTTCGCAGGCCGGGTCGCCGGGGGACGGCTCCTCCGGGGCACGGGGCCGCCCCCGGGGCACCGGCGACGGGCAGCCCCGCCGCGATCGGCTCACCTCGGACCGAGCTGGACGAAGGCCGGGAGCGGGTGACGGATCGTGCCCAGAGCGAAGCTCGCCGAGAGTCCGCCGCCGAAGGCGAACAGGCCGAAGCGCTTCCCGGCCGCGAGCTGCTCGGGGTTCAATGCGAGCGCCAGCGGGATCGACGCGGCCGTCGTGTTGCCGAACATGCCCCCCGCGTCGAGCACTTCGCCGCCGAACCCCCTCCGACGCCATTCCCCGACGATCGACGCATTCAGCGTTCGGTTGGCTTCGTGCAGTGCGACGAAGTCGAGGTCTTCGAAGCGCCAGCCTGCCTTCGTCAGTGCGGCGTCCGCCGCCGGTCCGCCCACGAACGGCACGAGAGTGCTGCGCACCTTGGCGCCGTCCATCGCGAGCCGTTGTTGCCCCAGGGCCAGCTCGTCCGCGGTCGGGTCGGGGCGCCGCGAACCCCCGACCGGCGTGAGGATCATGTCCGCCTGGCTGCCGTCGAGCCAGCTCCAGAACTGCGACGGGGCGAACCAGTCCTCGTCCTCCGGGACAGCCGAGCAAAGGGTGGCAGTGCCCGCGTCGCCAAGCACCGTCGCGAAGCTGCGATCGCGCCAGTTGATCGTCGCGCTCATGCGGTCCGCGCCGATCAGGAGGATGCGCTGCGCCATGCCGGAGCGGATGAACGAATAGGCCATCGCCAGCGCGGACACCCACGTGCTGCACGCGAGGGACACGTCGGCGCCCTTGATCTCGCGAGGGCGGCCATCGTTCCACAGGGGAATGCCGAGCGAGTCCTGCAGCATCGCTGCGTCAGGCGGACTGTAGAGGTGCGTGGGCGTGACGCTGCCGAAGAGGATCGAGTCGATCTCACCCGGGCCCGTGCCCGTGCGCTCCAGCAGCAGCCGGGCGGCCTGCGCCGCGAGATCGATCGTGGCTTCGCCGTCGGAGCAGAATCGGCGCTCCTGAAAGCCGATGAAGCGGCGGACCCAGCGGTCGCTCGTTTCGAACAGCTTGGCTTCTTCTGCGCCAAGGGGGCCCGATCCGGCTGCGCGCCTTCGCATTCGCTCCAGCCGCAGGCGCGCCGCCACGCGCGCGTTGCTCCACACCTCTTCGGGAGCGTACGCCGAGATTCCCTCAAGACGCATTCCGCTGAGAACCAGACCCATGCGCGAATGCCCCATCAGTCCCATCGATCTCTCAGTACTCCGTCTGAAGCACCAAGTTAGCGTCACGTCGCCCGGCGCTCAAGCCCGTGTCCCGCCCCGGAGGGGCCGGTCGGCCCCTTCGACCGTGCGGCACGGCCGCCCGGAAGCCCCGGCGATGGGTCTCCGAGGGGAGCGACTACGGCGTATCAAGTTGCGGAATCCCGCGTCGGAAGGTGGTTGCAGTCGGCGCCCCCGCTTGACCCAACTGGTCCGCGGCGTAAGACTTCGGGTGATTCGAACGAGATGACGACAGTCGGTTGCCGGCTCCAGAGGCCTCGGCGGCGTATTCCGGGCTCGCCGGGCCCCTGTCGCGGACGGGGCCTACGGGAGATTCCGGCAATGACTCGGGTCCAGGCGAAGTTCTCCATCTTCTGGTTCAGCCTGCAGGCGCTCGCACAGTACGCGCTCCTGCTCCTCGCGTTCCGGTTCCTGCTCCCGGGCGTCTGGGAGAAGCAGTTCGCCGCCGGGTGGCTCGCGCTCTTGCTCACCTTCCTGGCCTGGCACCTCTTCATCTGCTTCTTCGAATGGGGGTTCCACCGCTACGTCCTGCATTCGGTCACGACCCCGTGGCTGCAGTGGTTCGCCCGCGGCCACCGCAGTCATCACGGCCTGACGCCGATCCGCCTGCAGGCGGTCTCCGAAGGCTCGGACCGGTACGTGCTCAACCGATACCCCATCACCGAAGAGGAACAGAACGTGGACGCCGCGTTCCCGATCTACGCGATCGTCGCGTTCTGGGCTTTCTTCACGCCGCTGCTGGTCGTCGTCCAGCTCCTGCTGCCGAAGGCTCCGGTGCTCATGGGCGGGTACGCGGCCATCACCTGGTCCATGTGCCTGTACGAGATCCTGCACGCCATCGAGCATCGCCCCTACGAGTGGTGGAAGCACGCGACGGAACACCCGCGCTTCGGCGGCTTCTGGCGGAGGATCTACGGCTTCCACCACATGCACCACGCCAACATCTCGTGCAACGAGGCGATCTCGGGGTTCTTCTCGCTCCCGATCGCCGACTGGGCGTTCGGCACGTACCACGAGCCGAAGGAGCTGCTCCTGGAAGGGCGTGTGGCGACGGCGAGGGACTTCGCGGTTCCGCCGCCGCCGGGCTGGGTGCGCTGGCTCGACGCCTGGTCGCGCAAGCGCGAGTCGGCGCTGCGCCGGCGGGAGCAGTAGCGGCCCTCCTCAGCGAGGAGAAGCCGGAGTTCGAGCCGGACGATGCGCAGATGCGCCTCGAACTGTATCGCGGGGCCGACCCGCAGGTCTCGTACGCCCGCTTTGCAGAACAGCGCCGGGCCAATGTCGGGTTCCTGCGGACACTGACGCGCCGCGACGGTGAGCGTCGCGCGCGACTCACGACCGCGGGCGAGATCACGCTGCAGCAGATGCTGCACGAGTGGGCCCTGCACGACCTCGGCCACATCCGCCAGATCGCCGAACTCGTTCGTGCACGCAAGCACTGGCGGCAGGCCGGCCCCCTGGGCGAGGAGTACAGGTTGAAGCCCTAGGCGTCGGCTTTCTCGAAGTACCGGATGGTCGGCGGGCCGGCCAGCATCCCACCGAGCTTCTGCATCACGCCGGTCTCCGTGCGCCAGCCGAGGTACTTCTCGTGATGCGGACGCGAGGTCCACTGCTCGACCATCACCATCTTGTTCCCGTCGTCCTTGTTGAAGTAGACGTCCATCGCCTTGCAGCCGTCATAGGCGCGTGACTCCGGGAGCAACTCGGCCAGGTAGGACTTGATGTTGGAGACCTGCTCGGACTTGACCGGCGCTTCGAGCAAGACCATGACGCTCATGCCATTTCCTCCTCATCTCGATTCGCCTGATTCACGGCTTGCGCATTGCTCGAGAGGGCATGCGTGCCGCGCAACGAGAACTCGACGGGCCCGTCCATCCCGGCACACGGGCCTGCGACAACGGAGAAGGGGGGACGGCACGCCCTCCCTTCAACCGCAGTCACTGCACCGCAACGTAGCACCCGCGGCGCAGGACCGACGGCGGCAACCCGCCTCCGTGTCCCGGCCGAAGGCAATTGGTGTCGGACCCGTAATTGGAGGCACGCCAGCCCAATGCGCCAGATGCGGCTGGTCCTCGCCCAACGCTCGCCCTAACGACCGATGAACGTCGAACGTCGGCCGCGGCACCGCGAGGGGACCGGGCGGGCTTCCCCAGAGGCCGTCACGCCCCTCGAGTGATCCGGGAAGGCGGGCCGTCGTCCTCGTCTCGCGGACGCCGGAGTGGGCACGAACGGGACGGTCCTCCCGGCGTCCCCGAACGCCCCGACCCTGTTCGCCGGCACCGCCGCGTTCTCCTCGAACATCGTGGCCAGGGTCTTCCTGACGGGCGGGGGCAAGCTGCTCCGCAACAGATGGATCGAGACATCCCGCACGACGTTCACCCGCTGCAGCCTGTTCGTGAGCGGCTATCGCTCGTCGTGGAGCTGCCGTCCGCTTCGCACCTGCGGCTCTTCGTGTACGACGTCAGTGGACGCGAAGTCTCACGGCTCGCGGACGCGGACCTGAACGCCGGTCATCACGCATTCCCGCTGCAATTGGCGGCGAGCGGCATCTACTTCGCCCGAGCGGCGGTTGTCTCAGCGCGCGAGCGGATCGTACGGACCGCCCGGGTGGCGCTGTTGCGCTAGTGGATTCGACTTCGGGCGGCGGGCCCGGCCTGCGCCTCAACGCGCGAAGACGAGTCGTCTGGTCGCGGCGCCGCCCGACCACTCGAGGCGGACGAAGCAGAATCCCGCACGAGAGCGGCCCAGCACGCTCGCCGTGTCCAGCTCCAGCGTGTGCCGCCCCGCGGTGATCCAACCGTCCACCAGCACCGCAATGAGACGTCCCTGAACGTCGTAGACGCTCAGCCGTCCTCGGGAAGCCTGCGGAACGGCGTACGTGATCGTGGCCTTGCGGCCGATCGGATTGGGTCCGATGAGCAGTGTCGAAGGCTCGCCGGGCGACGCTCCGTCCACCCGGATCGGGCCGAAGCTCGTGATCCTGCCGCCGGCCAGCGTCGCCTGCAGGCGATAGAAGCTCGTTCGCGCGGCCGGCGCGTCGGCGTCGAGCAGCGCCGCGACCCCGTCGCGCAGAACGGGATCGCCGTTCACCGGAACCCACGGCCCGACCGGGCCGTCGCCCCGCTCGGCGACGACGCCGCCGGGGTCGGCGGACGGACCGAACTGCCAGCGGAGCTCGACGCCACCGTCCACGCGGCGTGCTTCGAACAGGTAGAGGAGGGCGGGGGTCGAAGTGTCCCCGGTGTTGAGGAGCACCGAGACCGTGTTGGCGGAGACGTTCGCCGCGGCCAGATCGGGCCGGCCGTCGCCGGTCACGTCGCCGAGCGCCACGGCGAACGGGCCGGTCCCCGTACCGAAGTCCACCCTCGTCCCGAAGCTTCCGTCTCCCCTGCCGGCCAGCACGGAAACCGTGTTGGCCGGGAGGTGCGCCGCCACCAGGTCGAGCCTGCCATCGCCGGTCACGTCGCCGAGCGCCACGGGTCCGGCCCAGGGAGTTCCGGTCCCCTGGTCGATCTTCGCCGCGAAGCTCCCGTCACCGTTGCCGTGCAGCACGGAGACCGTGTCGGTCGACCGGCGCGCCGCCACCAGATCCTGCTGGCCGTCGCCGTCGAGGTCGCCCAGCGCCAGCGAGAAGGGCCCGGCCCCGGCGTCGAACTCCGTCCGCGCACCGAAGCTGCCGTCGCCGATGCCGAGTCGAACCGAGACGGTGGTGGACGACTCGTTCGCCGTCACGACGTCGGGCTTGCCGTCGCCGTTCAGGTCGCCGATCGCCACTGCACGGGGACCGTAGTCGGTGCCGTAGTCGACTTTCGGCGCGAAGCTCCCGCCGCCGAGGTTCAGCAGCACCGACACGGTGTTCGCGGCCTGGTTCGCCGTCACCAGGTCGGGCTCGCCGTCGCCGTTCAGGTCAGCGACCGCCACGCATTCGGGTCTCATTCCCGTGCCGAAGTCGCTCTTCTGCCCGAAGTTCCCATCACCGCTTCCCGGCAGCACCGACACCGTGTTGGCAGACTCGTTCGCCGTCGCGAGGTCGGGCTTGCCGTCGCCGTTCAGGTCGCCGATCACCACGCCGACGGGCTGGCTCCCCGTTTCGAAGTCGGTCTTCGCCGCGAAGCTCCCGTCGCCATTGCCGAGCAGCACCGAGACCGAGGCGGCGCCGAGGTTCGTCACCGCGAGGTCCGGCTTGCCGTCGCCGTTCAGGTCGCCGACGACCACGAAATCGGGCCCGAACCCGGCGCCGCTCGTGCTGCCGGACCCGAAGCTCCCGTCGCCGTTGCCGCGGAAGACCCAGACCGCCGCGATGTCGTACATCGCCGCCGCAAGGTCGGGCTTGCCATCACTGTCGAGATCGCCGATCGCGACGGAGAACGGAGGTGTGCCCTCCGCGCCGTAGTCGGCCCGGGGCGCGAGGCTTCCGTCGCCGTTGCCCAGGAGCACCGAGAGCGTCGCGGACTCGTCGTTGGCCGTCACCACGTCGAGCGAGCCGTTGACATTCAGGTCGCCGATGGCCACGAAATAGGGTTTGGTTCCCGTGGCGTAGTCGGTCCTGGTCCCGAAGCTGCCGTCGCCGCTGCCGAGGAACACGGAGACCGTATTGGAGCCGTAGTTCGCCGCCACGAGATCGGCCTTGTCGTTGCCGTTGAGGTCGCCGATCGCCACGGAGCAGGGATTGGTGCCCGTAGGGTAGTCGGTTCTGGCCGCGAAGCCGCCGCCGCCGGTGCCGAGCAGCACCGAGACCGTGTTCGAGCCGACGTTCGCCGTGACCAGGTCGGGCTTGCCGTCGTCGTTCAGGTCCGCGATCGCAACCGACGCGGGGAACGCCCCGGTGGCGAAGCCGGTCCTCGGGCCGAAGCCGCCGGCTCCGTTCCCCATCCGGACCGAAACGGAATCGGAGCCGTAGTCCGCCGTGACCAGGTCGGGCTTGCCGTCACCGTTCAGGTCTCCGATCGCCACGCAGTTCGGCGCGTTCCCGGTGGCATAATCCGTCCCTGTGCCCAGGGTTCCGTCGCCGTTTCCGAGCAGCACGGACACCGTGCTCGAGCCGTAGTTCGCCACGACCAGGTCCGGCTTGCCGTCGCCGTTCAGGTCGTCCATCGCGACGGACCTGGGCGAGGCTCCGGTGGAGTAATCGGTCCGGGCCTGGAAGGTCGCGTCGCCGGTGCCCAGCAGCACGGACACCGTGCTCGAACCGTAGTTCGCCACCACCAGGTCGGGCTTGCCGTCGCCGTCCAGGTCGCCGATGGCCACGGACGTGGGGCGGACCCCCGTGTCGAACGAGAGGAAGGGCCCCTCGAACAACGGCGCTGCGCCGGCGCCGGAACTCGCGGCGGACAGGCAGACCACGAGAAAGAGCCCCGGAGCGAACCAGCGGCGGAAGAAGGAACCGGGAGTCATCGCGAGCGACCTCGAGCCTGCGCGAGAGCCTGAGACCTGACGGCCCGTCCTTCGGCCCCGGGCCGGGGGCACAAAGCCTACACCCCGACGGGCCCGGTCGCGCGCCGGGCAGCCCGCGCGGTGCTTTCAACTTCGAGTCAGCGCTCGCGGCTACGGCGCACCGCGGAGTGGGATTCGAGGCCGCGCCGGAATGCGGGTGACGCAGCCCTTCTCGTTCTCCCTCGCATCCGCACGGTGTCTCGGGGCACAGTTGAGCGACGGCCGTTCGAGATCTGTCGCTTCACTGCGACGCGGAGGCACACCCCATGATGCTTCCCGACTCCCGCGCGCGTCGTCCGGCGCGATGGCCGCTGCTCGCGGCACTCCTCTCGGCCGCTCTCCTGGTCTCTGCGATTCCGTCCCGCGCGGCCACGCATGCGACGATCAACTACGGTGACACTCAGGTGGCCGATCTCGCGGCTGCCGGCGAGGTGGACGAGTACACGTTCGACGGCGTCGCCGGTGACGTCGTCCTGATCCGGCTCGCCGAGTTCACCGCCGCCCTCGAGCCGCGGGTGGCGCTGGTTCACCCGAACGCCACGGTGCTCCAGTCCACCTGGAGCTACGGCACGGCGGAGGTCGCCTACGCTTCGCTGCCCGTAACGGGCACGTACACCATCCGTGTCTCGGACTACGGGGACGACAACAGCGGCAGCTACGCGCTTCACCTCCAGGAGCTGCGCGACCCGGCGGGCGCGGTCGCGATCGGCTACGGCGAGACGCAGGCCGGCGCCATCGCCGAGCGCGCGCAGGGCCAGAGCCACCGGCTCACCGCGGCCGCCGGTGACGTGATCCTCGTGCGGGTTGGTGAACTGGCGAGCGCCCTCACGCCCCAGCTGCGCCTGTACGACGACGCCGGCGCGCTCCTCTACAGCGCCCAGAACAGCTCGGTGGTGGACGCCGTCTCCATCACGCTCCCCGACGCGGGCGAGTACACGCTCATGGTGCTCGACAATGCCGGCACCGCTGTCGGCGGCTACGACCTCCACCTGCAGCGCCTCAACGGTCCCGTCGGCGCCACCGCACTCTCGTTCGGCGTCCCCGTCGGCGACGAGCTGCTCTGGGTCGCCCAGGCGAAGGCCTTCACTTTCCCGGCGGCCGCGGGGGACTCGATCCATGCCGTCCTCACCGAGGTCACCTCGGCGCTCGAACCCCGGCTGTGCCTCTTCGCGCCCGACGGCACGCGGCTGGCGTGCAACTGGGCCTACGACGAGGTTGTACTCACGCACTCGCCGCTCCCGCAGAACGGAACCTACGCTTTGCTGGTGACCGACCAGCCCGGGACCGACGTCGGCTCCTTCACGCTCGCGCTGACGAAGGCGGGCGGCGGCGTGGCCGTTCCCGATCGGCCGGTCACGGAGTTCCGGCTGCGGCCGGCTTTCCCGAACCCGGCGCGCACAGGCGCGAGCATCGCGTTCGACCTGCCCGCGCCGTCGCCGGTGCGGCTCGCGATCCACGACGTCCTGGGACGGACGATCCGGGTGCTCGCGGAGGCGACGTTCCCCGCGGGACGTCACGCGGTTCAGTGGGACGGCCGCGACGCCACCGGCCGGCCGGTGGCCGCGGGCGTCTATCTCTGCCGGATCCAGGCCGGCTCGAGGACGGCCACGAACGGGATCGCGGTCGTGAGGTGAGGCGTGCGGGGCCCGGAGCTTCGGGCCCCGGTCCACGGGCGGCGGCCTCGCGTGGGGCCGCCGCTCCCGCGCCGGGACGGCCCTCGGCCGCGCGCCGGCGGACCGGCGCCCACCAGGCCCGGTTCACTCCGCCGTCGAGCCCAGATCCCCGATCGTCGTGGAGCTCAGCATCTTCCGGTACTGGGACTGGATGCGCTCCCAGTGGTCGTGCAGCGGGCACGGGCGGCTGGCGTCGCAGCGCCGCATCTCGAAGAAGCAGCGCTTGTCGTCGCGCGGGCCGTCGAAGCGGTCGAGCACCTTCGAGATCATCGTGCGCCGCGCGCTCTCCTTGAGCTGGAAGCCCCCACCCCACCCCTTCTGGCTCAGCACGAACCCGCCCTTGCGGAGCTGATTCAGGATCTTCGAGAGGTAGTTGGGCGGGATCTTCGTCCCGGCGGCGATCTGGCTGCCCTGCACCCACTGGCCCGGGTGGTCCACGAGGTAGGCGAGAATCCTCAACGCGTAACGACCCGTCTGGCTGACCATCGGATTCCCCGAGTTCACTTGGTCGCGGCCGCGGACCCGCCCCAGCGCTCGCGGTAGCCGCGCAGGAGGTGCCACGCGGTCAGGGCGAAGATGCCGCCGGCGAAGACGAGCACCAGGAACGTACCGGTCAGAGGATAGGAATGTGTGGTGAAGTTCGCCACCTGCTTCGTCCCCAGCACGACCGGCATGAACGGTTCGATGTGCACGGGGGCGTGCGGGTCCAGGAAGTGCCCGAACGTGTACAGCTTGTAGACGAACCGTGCCATCGAGAACACCGCCACGTAGCCGACGAGCACGCTCAGGTCGATCAGGCTGCGCACGCTCCCGATGGCCGCGGCCCGCAGCGCGATCACGATCAGCAGGCCGAACGCGAACGGCAGCCACGAGAGATCGGACATCGACTCGCGGTTCACCTTCATCATCCCGATGTAGTGGTTCAGCTCGTTGATCTCGGCGATGTCGTGGTCGTGGTTCCCGCCAGCGAGCTTGTAGGTGTACACGTCGATCTGGAGGCCGTGCGGGTACTGGGGTGCGACCATCTTCATGCGCCACAGCGGCTGCGTCATGCTGAGCGCCATGGGGATGACCAGCAGCGCCAGCACGATCCGCGCGCCGAGCCGGATGGGGCGGTCGAGGAACTCGTAGAACGCGTCGATCTTCGGGTGCGTATGCGAAGTCATGGGACTCCCCTCTAGACCAGGTCCCCGTGCAGGAACGATCGGCGGGCGGCCAGCCACGCCGCGCTCCCCACGGTCGCCGGCCAGAGCACGCCCAGCGCCAGCAGCGCGGGCGCGCCGATTCGATTGGCCAGGAAGAAGCCGACCGGCCCGAGCACTCCGAGCTCCGGGTCGGCCGCCGACAGCAGCGCCATGCGGGCGCTCTCGACGGGGTTGACGGCCGAAAGCAGGAACACGCCCGTCGGGTTGAGGCGCCATTGCAGCATGACGCCGATGAGCGCGAAGTCGAGCAGCGCCACGCCGAGCACCCAGGCGAGCAGCAGGATCATGAGCGCCTTCGCCTGGCTGCGGACCAGCGTCGAGATGGCGAGGCCGATGCCGAGGAAGCTCCAGATCAGCGCGGCGCTGACCAGCAGCGAGCGGCCGAGGAAGGACCACTCCACCACCTGCCCGAACACGAGCCGGCCGGCGGCGGCGAGGCCGACGAGCAGCACGAGCAGCGGCGCGAACAGCGCGAGGAAGCGCACGCCGGTGACCGCGGCGAAGAAGTCGCGCCGCTCGACCGGGTGGCTGAACAGCAGCTCGAGCGTGCCGTCCTCGCGCGCGCGATTCACCACCTGCCCGCTCGCGGTCAGCGCGAGCAACGGCAGCAGCAGGACCAGAGCGTGGCAGAGCGAGAGCAGCACGCGGCCCATCCCCGTGAAGCCCAGCACGCCGGATTCGCGCATGCCCACCAGCACGAACATCGCGGCGAGGACCGCGTAGAGCCCGCCGCAGAAGAGCAGCCAGCGCGAGCGCAGGACCTCGGCGAGGTCGAGCCGGGCGAGGGCGAGCACGCGTCCGGCCGCGGGGAGCTCAGTGACCGGCATGGCGGGCCTCCCCGGCCAGGGCGCGTTCCCGCGCCGCTTCGAAGTCCGTCGCCCCGGTCCGCCCGGACGGCACGGCGGCGAGGTCGTACCCCATGGGACTGTGCGGGACGGTCACGAAGGCGACCTCGTCGCGGGCCAGCCACTGATCTTCGCCGTACGCGCGGAAGTAGATCGCGCGCACCGGCGCGGATTCCTTCGACAGGTGGCGGAAGAGGCAACCGGGATCGTCGAAGTCGAGCACCCGCCCGTCCCCGGTCTGCAGCTGGCAGGCGAAACGGGGGTCGCTCACCGACATGCCGCACTCGGCGCAGGCCTGGCGGTCCCAGACGACCGGTCGCGGCCCGTCCGGGGGTGCCTGTGATCGCACCACGGCCCACGCGAATCCCCCGACGAGGACGAGCACGGCGGCGGGCCACGCGATCCGGCCCGGCTTGAACCCGTTCCCCTTCATCTCGTCACTCCTCCCCGCCCGACGGGACGTCGAGCGTCTCCAGGTCGCGCACGACGAGGTTGGTCAGGTGGCCGTTGCACTTCACCGTCAGCTCGCGCAGCAGCGCCAGTTTCTCGTCGCGGCTCACCACGCGCAGCCACGAGCCTCCCTGGCCGTGCACGAACCCGTGCGACGTGAACCAGTCGCGGTCGGTGTCGCTGCGGGCCCAGACCTCGAGCACGCCGTGCGAGCGGGTCTCGAGGAACGACTCCACCGGGCCGTCGAACGCGACACGGCCGCCGTCGAGCGCGATCACGCCCTCGACGAGGTGGCTCACCTCCTCGAGGCGGTGCGAGCACAGCAGCAGCGTCGCGCCGGCGGCGACCTCGTGGTAGAGGCGGAAGAAGCTCTCGCGCGAGGCCGCATCGAGGCTGGCGGTCGGCTCGTCCATGACCACCAGCGACGGCCGGCCGGCGAGGGCGAGGGCGATCATGAGCTTCTGCCGGGTGCCCCCCGAGAGGCCGCGCACGGGCCGCGCACTCACCGCGGGGAGATCGAGGCCGATCCGGGCGGCCGTTTCGGCCACGGCGTCCGGTCGCAGCGCCCGGATGCGGGTGACCGCGTCCACGACCTCGCCGACGGGCGCGGCGAGCTGCGGAGCGGTCTGGGGCACGTAGGCGAGCCGGTGCGCCAGCGCGGCGCGATGCTCGAACGGGCTGCGGCCGTCGAGACGGACCGAGCCCTCGAACGCGATCAGTCCGAGAACGGCCCGCATCAACGTGGACTTGCCGGAGCCGTTGGGACCGAT
>Ga0315540_10001541_pt1 | contig 13141 bp, 13 predicted proteins | sample SalMarSW160110MG_FD_203677 | JGI IMG/M metagenome (GOLD analysis project Ga0315540, IMG submission 203677) | Salt marsh sediment microbial communities from the Plum Island Ecosystem LTER, Massachusetts, United States - Salt Marsh Sediment SW1601-10 ... | reverse complement strand
ATGATAACGAAGAAACCATCGGTAACCGCCTGCGCATCTATGACGCCCAGACTGTGCCGGTCATTGAGCGTTATCGCGAGCAGGGCCGTCTCCGGGTTGTGCAGGGACTGGGCGAGATCGCCGACGTATTCAAGGCCGTGAGCAAGGCCATTGAGGAGGCCCGGCCCAGCTTCGGGGAGGACCGTTCCGCGGCTATCCGCCGCGCGGTCGAGCGCACCCAGCTTGCTCAGCAGGAGGAGCAATCGGCAGGCGCCGCGCCGGCACAGCAGGAAACGCCATCGCCCACCGAGGCCGCACCGGAAAAGGCGGGGCGTGAGGTCAGGAAGCCGCAGGCGAAAAAAGCCGCCAAGGCTGTTGCGAGCGCGACTGGAGCAAAGAAAACCGCAAACGAGCCGGTGAAGAAGAAGCCGGTAGCGAAAAAGACGGCGGGCAAAAAAGCCGCTGTGAAGCGGAAAACGACCGCAAAGCCGCCGGCAAAAAAGAAAGCCGCGAAAAAATCACCTGTCAGGAATAAGCTGGCGACCAGGAAAAAACCGGCCGCGAAGAAGAAAGTGGCCACGAAGAAAGCGGTGGCCGTCAAGAAGAAAGTAGCCACGAAGAAAAAGGTGGCCGTCAAGAAGAAGGCCGCCACCGGGAAAGCGGTGAGCAAGAAGAAGGTGGTGAAGAAAGCGTCCGCCCGGAAAAAACCGGTCACGAAAAAGCCGGCGAGAAACAAGCTGCCGGTCGGGAAAAAGACTGCGGCGAAAAAGAAGCCGGTAGTGCGCAAGAAACCCGCGAACAAGAAGTCGCCGAACAGGAAACCGGTAAAGAAGAAACCGGTAAAGAAAAGGCCGGTGAAAAAAGCCTCAGGCCGAAAGCGCTAGCCGCAGCCCGGGCCGGGCCGGGCTCCATGGGCGGGACGGCTAGACATCCCGTGCCAGGCCGGGGATTTTTCGTGCAATGTCCAGGGGGAGGCGCGCGCCAACGCCCGAACGGTCCGGGTCGGATGCCGGCCAGCGGCAGCGGGTATTTCCCAGCAGCAGCTCGTATTGGCGTATCTGGCCCCAGCGCAGGGCGGCTATCTCGCTGGCGAGCAGGAACTCCCAGTGGCGGGTCCAGGTTTCGCCGAAGCGCTGGCTGATCGCGGCGCGTCTGCCGTGGTAGCGCTGTGCCTGCGATTCCAGGTCGCGGAGCAGATACCCGGAGAGATCCTCCGTCTGCAGGGCGCGTAGCCCGGTGTGTTCCACGGCGCTGTTGATATCGGACAGCAGCGGCAGGCTGTGGCGCGTCGGCAACTGCCGCTGATGCCAGCGATTGCTCAGCGGGGTTTCCCGACTGCGTCCCCTGACCTGCAGCCAGATCATGCCATCGTCCTGCAGCAGGGTTTCGAGGCGCTTGAACAGGACACGGTAAGCCGGCTCGGGGTGGTGTTCGAGAAGGCCGCTGCCGAGGATGCGGTCGAAACGCCCGCGGCACTGGTAAAAGCCGCCCAGGCGGAAGTGTACCGTGCCGTCCAGCCCGCGGTGGCGCGCCTCACTGTGCGCAAATCGCAGTTGTTCACGGTTGGAAACCAGGGCGGTGACACGCACGCCTGCGTGTTCGGCGAGGTACAATGGCAGTGCGCCCCAGCCCGCATCCAGGTCCAGCAGGTGCAGGTCGGGGCCGAGTTGCAGGCGCGCGATCAGGTGACGGGCGCGCACCCGTTGCGCTTCCTCCAGGCTCATTCCCGGTTCGCTGTAGTGGCCGCAGCCCTGGAAAATTTCGTCGCCGAGACAGGTGCGCGACAGCCACAGGCTGAAATCTCTCCAGCGTGGTTGTGGCGCCTCCTGACGCACGTGCGGCAGATGGGTAAGCAGGCGGCGCAGGAACGGACGCTTGTGCAACAAACCAGGCGAGGTATTGGCAGGGATCAGCGCCTGTATGAGGGTGGCCAGCTGACGCATGTCGATGTCCCAGTCGCCCCTGACGTAACTGCTACCCAGGGTACGCTGGGGTTTTTTCAGTAGACTATGCAGCGTAGTGCCGGAATGGATATGCCAGTTGACCACAGGCCCGTCGTGTCCCAGGCGCAAAACCTGGCCGTCGGCCTGATGAATGTCGAAGCGCACACCGAGCAGCTGCTCCTCCAGGGTACGTAAGTCCATTAAGGTCGCCTTATAATCAGGATCTACCCTCAGGTCTCTTCTAAAATAGACAGGCTTTGCAGCCTTGTAAAGAAAACGTAACAATGCGATGAGTTTGAACAAAGTAACAGGTTGGCTCGGCTCCTGGCTGGAACAGGCTTTGCTCAGGCGTGCCCCCCAGGATGACGGATTGTCCTATGGCGCGCTGGTGGCGGCACTGCTCGCCTATCTGTGCATTGACCTGCTACAGGGCATCGGCAGTGCGGCAGGACGGGCTGCGTTCACCATTACGCTGACAGAGATGCTGGTTATGGCCGCGTTCACCTGGGCGGTGCTGCAGTTTGCCGGAAAGGCGGCGCGCCTGGTGCAGACGCTGACGGCGCTCGCCGGCACCGGGGCCGTGCTGGGTGTGGCCTCCCTGCCGTTGGTGCTGCAGACGGCCCGCGCTCACCAGGCCGGGGCAACGCCGGCGGCCCTTGTCATGGGTTGGCTGGTGTTGCTGGCCTGGGGCATTGCCGTGGAGGCGCATATTTTCCGCCACGCGCTGGCGACCCGCTACGGTATCGGGCTGATGGTGGCGGGCCTGCACACGGTGTTGGCGATCGGTCTGTTGAACATGATTTTCCCCCAGGTCATGGGGAATTGACTCCGGCCATGGAATCCATATGAAAATTCACATTCTCGGTATATGCGGCACCTTCATGGGGGGGCTCGCGGTGCTGGCCAAACAGGCCGGTTTCGACGTGGAGGGTTCGGACGCCAATGTCTACCCGCCCATGAGTACCCAGCTGGATGCACAGGGGATAGGGCTGAAGCAAGGCTATCTCGCCGAGCACCTCGACCCGCCCCCGGACCAGGTGGTGGTGGGCAACGCCATGAGCCGCGGCAACCCGGCAGTCGAATATATGCTGGAGCGTGGGCTGCGCTACACCTCCGGGCCACAGTGGCTGTGCGAACAGGTGCTGCAGGACCGTTGGGTGCTCGCCGTGGCCGGCACGCACGGCAAGACTACAACCGCCAGCATGCTGGCCTGGATTCTGGAGTTCGCCGGTTTGCAGCCGGGGTTTCTGATTGGCGGTGTACCCAACAACTTCGGGATTTCCGCGCGGCTCGGCGAAGCGCCTTTTTTTGTCATCGAGGCCGACGAATACGACACAGCGTTCTTCGACAAGCGTTCCAAGTTCGTCCACTACCGCCCGCGCAGCCTGGTGCTGAACAACCTGGAATACGACCACGCGGATATTTTTCCCGACCTGGCGGCCATCGAGCGGCAGTTTCACCACCTGTTGCGCATCGTTCCGGGCAACGGGCTGGTGGTGGTAAACGCCAACGACGGTAATCTTTCGGAGGTTCTCGATATGGGTTGCTGGACGCCGGTCGAAACCGTGTCCGCAGGCAGCTTTCCGGCCCGCTGGCAGGCCGAGCCCGTGGTCGCCGATGGCAGCGTTTTCCGCGTTCTTCTGGATGGCGAGTCGCAGGGGAAGATCCGCTGGCAGCAGCTTGGTGACCACAATATGCACAATGCCCTGTCGGCTGTCGCGGCGGCCCGGCACGCGGGCGTACCGGTCGAGCAGTCGATTGCGGCGCTGTCGTGCTTCACCGGTGTCAAGCGGCGCATGGAAGTGCGCGGCGAAGCCGGTGGCGTGACCGTTTACGACGACTTTGCCCACCACCCCACGGCGATCGCCTCGACGCTCGCGGGCCTGAAGCGCCAGGCAGGTGGCGGGCGCCTGCTTGTCGTACTCGAACCGCGTTCGAACACCATGCGCCTGGGTGTTCACCGGGGAGATCTGGCCGGATCGCTGGGTGATGCCGACGCCGTCTGGCTGTACCAGCCGGAGGATCTTGCCTGGGACATCCACGAAGTCACGGCGGCACTGGGAATGCCCGCGACCGTGTCGGCCGACGTCGACACGCTGGCGGCTTCGGTGGCAATTTATGCCCGCGCTGGTGACCGGCTGGTGGTGATGAGCAATGGTAGCTTCGGTGGTATTCACGAGAAAATTCTCGCCGACCTGGCGGTTGAGGAATGACCGACAACGAGCGCCGAAACGGAGGGCGCACGCGAGTATTTGGTTGCGCGGGTTCTGTTGTTGAGCATTGTACTATGGGCGACCATGGTAGGTTGGGCTGAGCGCCAGCGAAGCCCAACGTCAGTGGCCTTGACCTGTTGGGCTTCGCTGCGCTCAGCCCAACACGCGGGAATCGGCTGTTCAGGTGCTATACAGGGCGTAATAAGTGGTTAATCTTTCAAGTCGGGGTAAGCTAGCACGGTGAAATCTCCAGACACGCCACTGGCCCTCGCTATCACCGGCGCCTCCGGCGCGCCGTACGCGCTGCGGTTGCTGCAGGTGCTGCTGCAACGGGGCGAGCGTGTGGACCTGATGGTGTCGGCCCCCGGCCAGATCGTGATCAGCATGGAAACCGGGCTCAAGCTGCCCGGCCGGACGGCCGAGATCCAGCGTTTCCTGTGCGAGCGGTTCGGTGTCGCCGAGGGGCTGCTGCGCGTCTTCGGACGCGAGGAGTGGACCGCGCCGCTCGCCAGCGGCTCCAGCGCGCCGCGGGCCATGGTCGTGTGCCCCTGTACGACCGGCACCCTGGCTGGCATCGCCGCGGGCACCAGCCACAATCTCATCGAACGCGCCGCCGACGTGACCATCAAGGAAGGGCGCAAACTGGTGCTGGTGCCCCGCGAGACACCGTTTTCAGCCATCCACCTGGAAAATATGCTCAAACTCGCGCGCCTGGGGGTGGTCGTTCTGCCCCCCAACCCCGGCTTCTATCAGAACCCGGCGACTGTCGATGGTCTGGTTGATTTCGTGGTGGCGCGTATTCTCGATCAGCTGGGTATCGACAATGACCTGTCACCCCGTTGGGGGGAGGACTGAGCCGTGAAGGCGATGCACGACGGCGACGAAATCCCCCTGTTCCCGCTGGGCGCCGTGTTGTTTCCCGGCGGCTTGTTGCCGTTACGGATTTTCGAAGCGCGTTATCTCGACATGGTCGGCGAGTGTATGCGTGAACAGAAGGGCTTCGGTATCTGCTCGATCAAGTCGGGCAGCGAAGTCGGCCGCGCGGCCAGCTGTTACAGCGTGGGAACCCTCGCGGTCATCCAGGATTTCGATCGGGCCGAAGACGGTCTGCTGTCGATTGTGGCGCGGGGCGAACGACGTTTTCGTATCCTCCACAGCCGGGTCGACCCCAACCAACTGTTGCGTGCCAATGTCGCCTGGCTGGACGATGCCGATGATACGCCTTTGCCGCCCCAGCACCGGCCGATGGCGGATTTTCTCGCCCAGTTGATACAGCGTGCCGGGGCCCCGTTTACCGGGATCACCGCAGATTTCGACAGTAGCGCCTGGGTTGCCGGGCGGCTGGCCGAGTTACTGCCGTTTGCGCTGGCCGACAAGCAGCGCTTGCTGGAAATGGACGCCGCGCTCGACCGGCTGGACTTGATCTACGGCGAGCTGCTGGCCGAGGAACTCAGTCACCACCGATAAGCAGGACCTTGCCCGACCACTGCATGCCCGACTCCCCGGAGGTCGCGTCGCGGCGTTGCACCAGCCGCTTGTCGAGACCCTCCACCGCGGGCAGGAAAGCCTGCAACGCGCCGGCGTAATCCGGGTCGGTATGCAGGAAATGCAGCAGGCGAAAGTGCGTGTCGACCGACAGGTAACTGACGTTGCCGATCCACAGCGGGTGGCCGGTGCCCGCCTGGCGGAAGTGTGTTCGCCACAGGCGCAGGGTCAGCAGACGGTTACCGTCCGGTGTGTCGTGCACCAGCAGGATCTGTTGCGTCTCGCCATGGTGAACCTGCGGCAGCACCGGTAATTCCTGCAGACCGGTGTCGCTGCTGAACAGGTCCAGCAGGCTCATGCTGTCGGCTCTGCGCGGCGCCTGCCAGCCGCGGCTTGTCAGCCAGGTTTCGATCTGCTGGCGCGAAGCCAGCCACTGAATATCCAGCGGGTGTGTGTGCCGCCCGACGAAGTCATCGCGGTGCACCGGTAAGGATCGCCAGGTTGTGGTAAGCCAGGTGTCGCTGTCGATAACAACTTCCCTGGCCGGCTGAAGTTTGTCGACGGCCAGGTCGTGGTCGAATCGCTGGCTGGTGTAAATGCCGGCCGCCAGCGCGAGGCTGGCAAGCGCCACCGGGGCAAAGACCTTGGCGGAGATCGCTGCCGCGGGGTGCTGGCGGTAGGCAATGCCCATCAGCGCTACCCAGGCCAGTCCCAGGCTCCAGCCGCCGAGGATGTCGGAGAACCAGTGCGCGCCGAGATAGAGGCGCGAAAAACTGATGGCGACCACCAGGAATACCGCGCTCGAGTAGGGCACCCAGTGCCAGTTACTGCGCAGTTCGCGGGCGATGGCGACGGCAAGAAATCCGAATACCGCAATCGATACCGCGGCGTGCGCGCTCGGGAACGAATGGCCCAGCGCCGCGGCGTCCACTGCCGGCGGGCGTTGGACAGCGGTGTAGGCTTGCAGCGCCAGCGTCATGAGCGAAACGCCGGCGATGGTGATCAGCCAGTGCAGCGTAACGCGCCAGTGCCGTTGCCATAACAGCCAGGCGCTCATCAGTGCCGTGAAACCGTACAGCACCCAGCCGCTGCCGAGTTCCGTGATGAACACCAGTACCTCGTCTCCGAGCGGTCCGCGCAGGTTCTGCAGCTGGTGGTACAGGTACAGATTGAGGTTGCCGAGCCAGGTATCGGGTGTCAGCTTGCCGGGCAGCAGTGTCAGCAACAGCCAGCTGGCGATCACCAGCAGCAGGGTCAGCACAGTCATGCCGCGGGCTTCCGGGTGCTCGGGGTCGAGCAGGGCCCCGGCGAGCGGATGCAGCCAGGGATGGCGGCGCGACCAGTCCAGTACGCCGAGCTGGAGGGTCTTGGCATGTGGTTGCAGGCTGCGGGTGAGGCGCCGGACCAGCCACCAGGAGAACCACAGCAGGGCCAGTAGGATCACCAGCAGCAGGGCCAGGTGGCCGGCGATCTCGGCGGCCACGCCCAGTGATGCGCCGAACAACACGCCCGGCAGGATATAGGCGGGCGACCACAGTACGGCCGAGAGGCTATTGAACAGGAAAAACCGCCGTGCGGGCATGTCCAGCATGCCGGCCACCGCGGGTAACAGCGGTCTGACCGGGCCGACAAAGCGCGCCAGGAAGATACTCTTGCCGCCGTGCCGGTGGAAGAAGTCCACGCCGCGCGCGATCATGTTCGGGTATTTGCAAAACGGCCAGATGACCCGCAGGCGCTGGTGATAGTGGCGGCCGATGAGGTAGCTGCTGCCGTCACCGAGCAATGCGCCGACAGCCGCCCACACCAGCGTTGGCACCAGCTCCATGCTGCCGGCGGCGATAATCGTGCCGATGCCGAACATCACCACGGTGCCGGGCACAAACAGGCCCACCACCAGGAACGATTCCAGCGCCGACACCACCAGGACGAACAGACCCGCCCAGTTAGGGTGTCCGTGTACCCAGGTCATCAGGTCGGTGAGAAAGGCTTCCATCGGCTTTCAGGCAATGAGCAAACGAACCACAAGACCCTCGCACGCCGGCGCACGGCCCGGCGGTGAGAGCGAGTCCGATTGCAAAAACAGCGATCCCGACATTGAGCCAGACTGCGCAGCCAGGGAGGCGCTATAGCGCCGCGAACGCCTGTGTGGCTGCCTGTAGCGTCGCCTCGACAGCCGCCGCGTCGTGTGCCGAGGAAACAAACCCGGCTTCGAACGCCGATGGCGCCAGGTAAACACCGGCGTCGAGCATGGCATGGAAGAAGCGGCGGAAGTGCTCTACGTTGCAGGCACTGACGTCGGCAAAATTGCGTACCACCGGTGCATCGGTGAAGAACAGGCCGAACATGCTGCCCACCTGGTTGGTCGTGAAGCCGATGCCGGCGGCCGCAGCGCGCTGTCGCAGGCCGTCCAGCAGGGCGGCCGTGGTTTTTTCCAGCTGGTCGTGGAACCCGGGCTGTTGCACCAGCTGCAGGGTGGCGAGTCCCGCGGCCATCGCCACGGGGTTGCCCGACAGCGTGCCCGCCTGGTAGACGGGACCGTTGGGCGCGATATGTTCCATGATATCCCGGCGGCCGCCGAAAGCGCCTACCGGCAGACCGCCGCCGACTACCTTGCCGAGCGTGGTCAGGTCGGGCATGACGTTGTAATACTGCTGTGCGCAACCGGTGGCAAAACGAAAGCCGGTCATGACTTCATCGAAAATCAGCACCGCGCCGGACTGGCCGCAGACTTCGCGCAGTGTTTGCAGGAAACCCTCGGCGGGCGGTACGCAGTTCATGTTGCCGGCGACCGGTTCGACAATAATCGCGGCCACCGAGTCGCCCATCTCTCGCATCAGTGTGCGTACCTGCTCGGCATTGTTGTATTCCAGCGTAATCGTGTGCCGGGCCAGGTCGGCCGGCACACCCGGCGATGTCGGCACGCCCAGGGTCAGCGCGCCCGAACCCGCCTTGACCAGCAGCGAATCCGAATGGCCGTGGTAACAGCCTTCGAATTTGACAATGTCGTCGCGTCCCGTGAAGCCGCGCGCCAGGCGAATCGCACTCATGGTTGCCTCGGTGCCGGAGCTGACCATGCGCACCATTTCCAGCGAGGGCACCAGTTCGCACAGGGTGTCAGCCATGCGCGTCTCGATAGCCGTCGGGGCGCCGAAGCCGAGCCCGTTGGCGGCCGCCTCCTGCACGGCGCGCACGACATCCGGGTGGCAGTGCCCGCCGATCATGGGACCCCAGGAACCGACGTAGTCAACATAGCGGTTGCCGTCGGCGTCATACAGGTATGGTCCTTCACCGCGGCTGAAAAACACCGGGGTGCCGCCGACTCCCTTGAACGCCCGTACCGGTGAGTTGACGCCGCCGGGGATGTGGATCTGGGCCTGGGCAAAAAGTTGTTCTGACTCGGACATTGATGCTTTCCTGTTTGAACTTCGGTCAATACCTGCAACTACCCCGGCCCTCAAGGCCGGAACCAAATGACGGGTTTAACCCGTCACGATGCGCTTAATCCGTAGGTTGGGCTTCGCTGTGCTCAGCCCAACCTACGGCGTGCAGCCCAACCTGCGGTGTGCGGCCCGACCGGGGCCGTTCACCCCGAGCTGCGTGCCGAAGGCGCGCCGTCATTGTGGTGACGGTTAAACAGCGCTGCGTAGCGGGTCGCGGCCTCGCGTACATCGGCGGCCGCAAACACCCCCTGCACCACGGCCAGCATATCGGCGCCGGCGCTCAGTAGCATTGCGGCATTGTCCGCCGTAATGCCGCCAATGGCGGCAATCGGCAACGGCCAGCGGCGCTTCGCCTCGCGGATCAGCTCGAGGTCCGCCTGAACCGCGTCGGGTTTGGTCTGCGACGGGAAGAAACGCCCGAACGCCAGGTAGTCGGCACCCTGGCCGACGGCGGCTTCCGCCAGCTCGAGGCTGTTATAACAGGAGACGCCGATAATGGCCGTGTTGCCCAGCCGCTGCCGTGCCGCGGCCAGGCCGGCGTCATCCCTACCGAGGTGCACGCCGTCGGCACCGCAGGTGGCCGCCAGTGTGACGTCGTCGTTGACAATCAGGCGTGCACCACGCGCCCGGCACAGCTCGACGAGAGCCTGTGCCTGTTTCAGCCGCAAGCGCCTATCCGCGGATTTGTCGCGGTACTGGATAATACTTGCGCCGCCGTCAATGGCCAGCGAAACACGCTGGTACAATGTGTCGGGCGACTGCAACCGGGCATCGGTAATGGCGTACAGCCCGCGCAGGCGCTCGCATGCAGGCTCCATGGCGTGCCCGGTCCCTAGGAGCCTGTCGGACTTGGGAACAATCTACTCCCCACGGGCAGGGGACAAGTGCGCTGATGGGAGAGCGGCCCAAATGCCCCTGATTTTTCGTTGCGCAGGTCCACTATGCGCCTCAAAATCATAATCATTTGTCCTCGCTCTCCCACCATGCTCGCTACGATTGCCTAAGTCCGACAGGCTCCTAGCTGTCTTCGTCCCGGGCCCAGAACAGGCGGTTGGGAATACGTTGGCCCATGCCGATGCGGTAGCCTTCGGAGAGTGCCTGCCAAGTGTACTCCTGGGCTTCGTGGATGGCGGTAAAAGGCTCCAGTCCCTGTGCCAGCAGTCCGGCGATACTCGATGCGAGCGTGCACCCGGAGCCATGGAAACTGCCTTCCAGCCGTTCCCAGGTGAAGCTGTCCATGACGCGGTTGTTGGCGTACAGCGTGTTCACGACATTGGGCGTGTTCTCGTGTGTGCCGGTGATCAGCACAAACTCGGTTCCTCGCTCCAGCAGCGCCATGGCGCAGGCATCCAGAGAATCGGCTTCCGACGCCAGAACCCGGGCCTCCCGGCTGTTGGGTGTCAGCACCGTGGCCTGTGGCAGCAGTAGTTCGATCATGGCGTCGATGGCGTCGTCTTCGGCGATCACTGTACCGCTGCCGCTGGCGATCACCGGGTCCATGACCACCGGGATATCCGGGTAATCGCGCAGAATAGAATGCACGGCCTCCACCGCTTCACTGCTGGCGAGCAGGCCGAGCTTGAAGGCGCTGATCGGCATGTCCTCCAGCACGGCGCGCGCCTGTTCCACGATCAACCCGCCGTCGAGCGGCGTGTAGCCGATGACATCCTGGGTGTCCTGTATCGTCAACGCGGTCACCACCGGCGCCGTATGACAACCGTGGCTGATCAGCGCTTCGATATCCGCCTGAATGCCGGCACCGCCACTGGGATCATTGCCGGAAAACACCATGACAACCGGCACGGAGCTCTGCTGTGTGCTCATTGGCGGCGGTCCTGCCGGTTATCCGGGAAGGTCGCGGAGGGACTGTGTTGGTTTGGCGTCATGCGTTGATAACCTTTTGCGTGGCGGGCTATTGTAGCACCGCCCAGGGCTGTTGTGGCCGCCGGGGGCATGGCTACAATAGCATCTGGAAAAACAGGGACAAACAATGAGCGACTACAAAACCTATATGTGTGTTATTTGCGGGTTTCTCTATCACGAGGCCGACGGGCTGCCGGAAGAAGGCATCGCGCCGGGAACACGTTGGGACGATGTCCCGCTTAACTGGGTCTGTCCGGAATGTGGCGCCGGCAGGGAGGATTTCGAAATGGTGGAGGTTTAAGCGGCGCAGCGCCAGCAATTTCCGCATTCCCGGCTACACTGAAAACAGATGGGTATGCACGGGAGGGCCGGCATGGGTGAGCTGGAACGCATCCAGTTCATGGAACTGGTCAAGACGGCGCGCGACTATTGCCGCCTGATCGACCGGATCCCCGGACGTGAGGACTGGTTGTCGCCACTGTTTCAGTTACTGCCGCGGTTGCACGCCAACGTGGTTGCGGTGCCCGACCCCGGTGGCTCGGACCTTGCGCCCGAGCATTCCGATCTCGACGACCGGTTTGATCTTTTCAGCAAGTTGAGGGTACGCCTGGGCGAGCGCGATGGTTACTGGATGGAGTTCGACCAGCCCCAGGATGTGTTGGATAACGGCGAACACCGCACCGGCAGTCTTGCCGATGATTTGACCGATATCTATTTCGAACTCAAGCGCGGTCTGCGTCTGCTCGAGGCGGCGGGGCCGGACGCCGTGGCGCACCTCTGGGAGACAGGGTTCAATCAGCACTGGGGGCAGCACCTGATCGATGCCGAGCGGCATCTGTATGCGCTGAAGGTCAGCGACCAGTTGATGTGACAGGATTCGGGTGGCTGGCCCACCGCGCGCCGGAAACCCGCAGGTTGGGCTGAGGCGTGGTTGGGCTGAGCGCAGCGAAGCCCAGCACCATGAACAATAAAGTGCAGAGTCATGTTTCATCCTCGCGACCAAAACGTTGGGCTTCGCTGCGCTCAGCCCAACCTACAGGTTACGGCGGCGGCGATCGACAGGGTCAATCGGGACGAGTGCCGGCGAGGCGGGCCAGGAAGGCGATCCGGGCCGAGGATTCGAACGAGCAGGTCCACTTGTATGCCAGGTTGAGGTCCTCTCCCCACGCATAGACGCCGTGTCCGCGAACCACCACGACGGGATATTCGCACAGCGTATCCGACACCGCTCCGGGGGCCTGGTCGACATAGGCCGTATAGGCGATATCCAGGACCGGTACACGCGCGAAGTAATACTGCCCCTCGAAGTCCGGCGGCACGAAGTCCTCGCCGTTCAGCGTGACGGCGACGCTATAGGGTCCGTGACTGTGCATGACCGCGCCAGCATCGGGATTTTTCAGGTACACCTGGTGGTGTAGCGGGGCATCCAGCGAGGCGCCCTGCGGCGTCGGGTTGTCGAGCCGGCAGCGCACCAGCGCGTCGGCTTCCAGTGTATCGGCGCCGGCCCCGGTTGGCGTGATCCAGTAGTCTGTGCCGTAACGCACCGACAGATTGCCGCTGTGCGAGTCGTTGAGACCGTACCGGCGCAGCCAGCGGTAGTGGCGGATAAGGTCGAGACGTGGTTCCATGGCGTTGATTTATGCTCGGATCCGGAATTTTTTGCGGCTTTTCCCAGTCCAAATATACGACATTGCTGTTGAAGACGTTACAATAGCCGTATAAGCGGAGTCCAGGTAGCTCCGCAACGAACTGGTTTTCTTTTTAAATTTGCAGGCACATCAGGAATGAGCAATCGAAACAGCAAGCGCATGGATGGGTTTACGCTCATCGAGGTCATGGTCGTGGTGGTTATTCTTGGCATACTCGCTGCGGTGCTGGTCCCCAAGGTTATGGACCGCCCCGATGAGGCGCGTATCGTCAAGGCGCGCCAGGACATCCGTGCCCTGGAAGCGTCCCTCAATCTTTACAAGCTCGACAACTACGAGTACCCGACCACCGACCAGGGCCTCGAGGCGCTGGCCACCAAGCCGGATATCCCGCCGGAGCCGCCGCGCTGGAAAACCGGCGGTTACGTCGACCGTCTGCCGCTGGATCCCTGGCAGCAGCCATACCAGTACCTGTATCCCGGTGCGCACGGCACTGTCGATATTTTCTCGACCGGACCTGACCGCCAGCCCAGCGACGACGATATCGGCAACTGGACGCTGCGCTGATCGGC
>Ga0315540_10001540_pt1 | contig 13143 bp, 14 predicted proteins | sample SalMarSW160110MG_FD_203677 | JGI IMG/M metagenome (GOLD analysis project Ga0315540, IMG submission 203677) | Salt marsh sediment microbial communities from the Plum Island Ecosystem LTER, Massachusetts, United States - Salt Marsh Sediment SW1601-10 ... | reverse complement strand
GGCGTTTCCATACATGACCGACCCCGACCCCAAGGGGGCAGACCATTCCCAAGCCCGTGACAACTACGCGGCGCATGGTGAAAGCTCGGATAGCGCGTGGACATTCACCGCCGGCGCCGAATCAGCCGGCGTTTTCCTCGATATAGGTGATGGCATCCTTGACGGTGAGAATCTTCTCGGCGGCATCGTCAGGGATCTCACAGCCGAATTCCTCTTCAAACGCCATCACGAGCTCAACCGTGTCGAGGCTGTCCGCGCCGAGATCGTCGATAAAGCTCGCGTTATCCGACACCTTCGACTCGTCGACGCCCAGATGCTCCACGACGATCTTTTTTACCCGTTCAGAAACGTCACTCATATCCTTTAAGCCCTTCTTAGATTTATGGGTAACGGCCCGGGGCAACCGCCCTCCGATGCAGCACGTCCGTCCCCCGGTTCGCAGAAGCCGCCCCCTGCCGAGGCGGCGCTTCCGTAACATACTTTGAAGACAATGGCCAGCGCCCGCGCGCATCTACCGTTTAATCAATCATATCATGGCCATACCGCCGTTTATGTGCAAGGTTTGGCCGGTCACGTAGGAGGCCTCGGCGCTGGCGAGATACAGCACCCCGGCGGCGACGTCCTCGGGCGTTCCGAGCCGGCGCGCCGGCACCGACGCCAGCAGCTTCTCCTTGATGTCGTCCTTCAGCACGCCGGTCATCGCCGTCTCGATGAAGCCTGGCGCGAGGCAGTTCACCGTGATGCCGCGCGCCGCGACTTCCTGGGCGATCGACTTCGCCATGCCGATCATGCCCGCCTTGGACGCGGCGTAATTCGCCTGCCCGGCGTTGCCCATGACGCCGACGATCGAGGTGATGTTGACGATGCGGCCCCAGCGCCGCTGCATCATGCCGCGCAGGACCGCCCGGCTGAGCCGGAAAGCCGCGCCGAGATTGACGTCCAGCACCTTGGCCCAATCCTCGTCCGAGAGCCGCATCGACAGCATGTCGCGCGTCAGCCCGGCGTTGTTCACCAGGATGTCGACCGGACCGAGCCCGCCTTCGACGTCCTTGACCAGCTTCGCCGGCGCCGCCGGGTCGGACAGATCGGCCGGCGCGACGAAGGCCCGCTCGCCCAACTCGCCCGCCAGCGCATCCAGCGCTTCGCGCCGCGTCCCGCTCAGCGCGACCGCCGCGCCGGCGCCGTGCAGGCAGCGCGCGATCGCCTGCCCGAGGCCGCCGGATGCGCCGGTGACCAGTGCCGCCTTGCCTGTGAGATCAAACATCGGATCCGTCCCTGCCGGCGCCCGGGCGGCCCAACCGCCCACGCCCGCTTCTTCCGTTAAAGCTGCTTCACGAAGTCGTCGAAATCGGCCGGTCCTTGCAGCGATTTGGCGGCCAGGTCCCGGTCGATGCGCCGCGTCAGCCCCGACAGCACCTTGCCGGCGCCAGTCTCGACCAAGGTATCGACGCCCTGCTCTTTCATAAAGAGCACGCTTTCGCGCCAGCGCACCATCGCCGTCACCTGGCTGACCAGGAGCTTGCGGATCTGCTCGGGGTCCTCGACCCGGCTCGCTGTGACGTTGGCCACGAGCGGCACGAGCGGCGGCTCGATCATCGTCGACGCCAGCGCCTCTTCCATGACATCGGCCGCCGGCTGCATCAGCGCGCAATGGAAGGGCGCGCTCACCGGCAGCATGATGCTGCGCTTGGCGCCGCGCTCGGCGGCGATCGCCACCGCCTTCTCGACGGCCTCCTTGGCGCCGCTCACCACGATCTGCCCGGGCGCGTTGTCGTTGGCGCAGTCGCACACCCCCACGGCCGAGGCCTCTTCGGCCACGTCCTGCGCCGCGTCGAGCTCGAGGCCCAGCAGCGCCGCCATCGCGCCTTCGCCGACCGGGACCGCCTTCTGCATCGACTGGCCGCGCAGCTTGAGCAGCCGGGCGGCGTCATCCAGGCGGAGCGCGCCGCTCGCCGCAAGCGCGGAATATTCGCCCAGCGAGTGCCCGGCGACGAAGACCGCCTTGTCGGCCAGCCTGATATTGCATTCCCGCTCCAGCACGGCGACGACGGCCATGCTCACGGCCATCAGGGCCGGCTGGGCGTTTTCGGTCAGGCGCAGCGTGTCGTCCGGCCCTTCCGCCATCAACCGGCTCAGCTTCTGCTTCAGCGCCTCGTCCACTTCTTCGAAAACCAGACGGGCAGCCGGGAACGCCTCGGCCAAGTCACGGCCCATCCCGACCGCCTGCGAGCCCTGGCCGGGAAATACGAATGCGCACTTCATGTCGCTTTGGCCCTCCCCCCAATAAAGGCGGCGTCAGTGATAGCCGTTCATCGCCGGGTGTCAAGCGTGCCGGGCATTTTCCGGGCCGTCCGCAACCGGTCCCGAGGCGGCGGATTTTCCCTTTTCCGGCCGCCGCAAATGTGTATAGTGCGCCCGCTTGCGGCCGGCCCCGACGGGGCGGGCCGATTACATAGCTCCTTGCCGGCCTCTCGGGGGTCGGCTAGGCCCGGACGGTCCCCTTAGGATCTCCAAGGACGTGGACGCCGGGCCATGAACAGCCGAAGGGAGTCATAGTCGATGCCGCTTTACGAAAGCGTGTTCATTGTCCGTCAGGATGTGACGGCCGCCCAGGTCGATTCTCTTGCCGACAACTTCGCCAAGATCGTCGGCGATGTCGGCGGGGCCATTCAACGGCGCGAGTATTGGGGGCTGCGAAGCCTCGCCTTCCGCATCAAGAAGAACCGCAAAGGGCACTATGTGCTCTTCAATCTCGATGCCACGCCCGCCGCGATCCAGGAGATGGAGCGCAACATGCGCATCAACGAGGATGTGCTGCGCTACATGACGGTGCGGGTCGAGAAGCTGCGCGAGGAGCCCTCGCCGATCATGCAAGGCAAGGGCGACCGGGAGCGCGAGCGCGCCGACCGCACCGGCCGGGGTGACCGGGGCGACCGGGGCGACCGGCCACGGCGGTTCGACGACCGTGATCGCGGCGACCGGGGCGACCGGCCGCGCCGGTTTGACGACCGCGACCGTGACCGCGGCGGCGACCGCGGCGGCGATAGCAACAATGAGCAAGCGGCCAGCACGACGGCCTCGGAGGAATAAATCATGGCACCACCCCGTTCAGGCGGCAGACGCCCCTTTTTCCGGCGCCGCAAGACTTGCCCCTTCTCAGGCCCCAACGCGCCGGAGATCGACTACACCGACGTCAAGCTGCTCGGCCGGTTCATTTCCGAGCGCGGCAAGATCGTCCCCAGCCGTATCACCGCCGTTTCGGCGAAAAAGCAGCGCGAGCTTTCGAAGGCGATCAAGCGCGCGCGTTTCCTCGGCCTGCTGCCCTACGTCGTGAACTGAGGCATCGGGGCGGAGCTGATCAGGAGACCAAGCCATGGAAATCATTCTTCTCGAGCGCGTCGAAAAGCTCGGCCAGATGGGCGACGTCGTGAAGGTGAAGGCGGGATTCGCCCGCAACTTCCTTCTGCCGAAGCGGAAGGCCCTGCGCGCGACGAAGGAAAACCTCGCCTATTTCGAGACCCAGCGCCAGCAGCTCGAGGCGGAGAACCTCAAGCATCGCGACGAAGCGCAAATGGTCGCCGACAAGCTTAACGGCCTCAAGGTCGTGGTGATCCGGAGCGCCGGCGACACCGGCCAGCTCTACGGCTCGGTGACGGCGCGCGACATCGCGGTCGGCGTAACGGAAGCGGGCTTCACCATCCAGCGCGGTCAGGTCGTGATGGAGCGGCCGGTCAAGACGCTTGGCCTGTTCGACATTCGCGTGCGGCTGCACCCGGAAGTGTCGTCGATGATCACGGTCAACGTCGCGCGCTCGGCCGAAGAAGCGGCCGAGCAGGAACGCCTCGGCCACGCGATCATCGCAGGCGAAGCCGAGCTCAACGAAGAACGCGCGCGCGCCGAAGCGGAGGCGCTGCTCGAGCCGGAGGCGGTCGAGCGGGCGCGATCGGCTGCCGAGGAAGAGGCCGAAGAGGCCGCCGGCGAAGCCGCCGATTCCGAATCGGAACAGAAACAAGACTGACATGAGCCTGGTCCGCGGCGCCAAAACGCGTCGCGGACCAGCAGTCTCCGGACAGCGTGGCCGTTGGCCACTCTGGGATTCAGGGGTTATCCCCGGGTTCCTTGTAATTCGGCCATTGCCGGTTCGGCCGGCAGTGGTAAGGTCCGCGCCCCATGTCGACGAGCTTGACCGAAAGTAACGTAGCGTCCCTCCGCGGCGACGACATCGACCGGACGGAGATCCGTATCCCGCCGCATAACGCGGAGATCGAGGCGGCGCTGCTCGGCGCGATCCTGACCAACAACCGCGCCTATGAGCGGGTCGGCGATTTCCTCCGCGCGGAGCATTTCTACGAGCCGGTCCACGGCCGCATCTACAACGCGCTCGAAAAGCTGATCGAGCAGGGCCAGATCGGCAGCCCGCTGACCCTCAAGCACTTCTTCGAGAAGGACGAGGCGCTGACCGCGGTCGGCGGCTCGCAGTATCTCTTCGACCTCGCCGCCTCGGTGGTCACGGTGATCAACGCCGCCGATTACGGCCGCACCATTTACGACCTCTATCTCCGGCGCCAGCTCATCGAGCTCGGCGAAGACGTCGTCAACGACGCCTATGCGCCCGACATCGACAGCCCCGCTTCCGCGCAGATCGAAACGGCCGAGCAGCGGCTCTACGATCTCTCCAATTCGGGCGAGCTCGAGCGCGGGGTGGTCGCGCTCGGCGACGCCGCGCGCCAGGCGATCGAAAGCGCCGAGGAAGCCTTCCGCCGCGACAGCCACGTGGTCGGCGTCACCACGGGCCTCAAGGATCTCGACCTCAAGCTCGGCGGCCTGCATCCCTCCGACCTGCTGATCCTCGCGGGCCGTCCGGCGATGGGCAAATCGGCGCTCGCCGCCAACATCGCCTTCAACGCGGCCAGCGCCTTCAACGAGCGCGTGGACGAAAACGGCCGCACGGTCACCGAGGGCGGCCATGTGCTGTTCTTCTCCCTCGAAATGTCGGCGGAACAGCTCGCCGCGCGCATCCTGTCCGAGCAGGCGAAGATCTCGTCCGACGCCATCCGCCGTGGCGACATCTCGAGCGAGGAATTCAACCGCCTCGTCGTCGCGAGCCAGAAGCTGCACCGCCTGCCGCTCTACATCGACGACTCGCCGGCGCTCACGATTTCCGGGCTCCGGACCCGCGCGCGCCGGCTGAAGCGCCAGCAGCGGCTGCACATGATCGTGGTCGATTATCTCCAGCTCCTGCACCCCTCGCCCGGCCGTCGCACGGACAATCGCGTGCAGGAGATTTCCGAGATCACGCGCGGCCTGAAGACGCTGGCCAAGGAGCTGGAAGTCCCGGTGCTCGCGCTCTCGCAGCTCTCGCGCCAGGTCGAGAACCGCGAGGACAAGCGGCCGCAGCTCGCCGACCTTCGCGAGTCCGGCTCGATCGAGCAGGACGCCGACGTCGTGATGTTCATCTATCGCGAGGAATACTATCTGGAGAAGGGCGAGCCGATTCAGGGGCTGGAGGAATCGCAGGAGAAATTCTCGAACCGGAGCGAACAGTGGGCCGAGCGCCTCGAACACGTCCGCAACACGGCGAGCGTGATCATCGCCAAGCAGCGGCACGGCCCCGTCGGAACGATCGACCTGTTCTTCGAGGGCAAGTTCACCCACTTCGACGACCTGGAACGCCGGCATGACGCCGATGACTTCCCCTGATCTCACCGGCCCGCCGCACGCGACGACCTTTCTCCGAATCGACCTCGACGCGCTGGCGTCGAACTACCGCCTGCTGGCTGCGCGCGCCGCGCCGGCCCGCTGCGCTGCCGTGGTCAAGGCGGACGGCTACGGTCTCGGCGTCGGCGCCGTCGCGCGCACGCTGAGCGCCGCCGGCTGCGATATCTTCTTCGTCGCCCATCTCGACGAAGGCGTCACGCTCCGCCAGGCGCTTTCCGAGCTGACCGCCGCGCCGGACATATACGTGCTCAATGGCCTGATGCCGGAGGACGAGCAGATCTTCCGCGACTACGCGCTGATGCCGGTGCTGAACGATCTCGGCCAGATCGAGCGCTGGGCCGCGGACTGCCGCGCGCACGGGCCCCACCCCGCCGCCGTCCATCTCGACACCGGCATGAGCCGGCTCGGCCTGCCCGAGGACGAGCAGGAAACGCTGATGCGGGAGCCGGAGCGGCTGCGCGATTTTCCGCTGCGCTGCGTGATGAGCCACCTCGCCTGCGCGGACACGCCCGACGATCCGCTCAACCGGCAGCAGCAGCGCGACTTCGCCGCCGCGATCAAGCGCCTGCCCAAGGCGATGGCGTCGCTGTCGGCGTCCTCGGGCATCTTCCTCGGGCCCGACTGGCATTTCGACATGGTCCGGCCCGGCGTGGCGCTCTACGGCGTCGCGCCGATCGAGAACGCCCCCAACCCGATGGCGCCGGTCGCGGGATTATACGGCAAGATCATACAGATCCGACGCGTTGACGCTCCCCGGACCGTTGGATATGGTGCGACGCATCGTTTCGCCGGACCGACGCTCGTGGCAACTGTGGCGGCCGGATACGCGGATGGGTATTTGCGCAGCCTGAGCGGGCGGGCGACCGCCTATATCGGAGATGTCGCGGTTCCACTGATCGGCCGGGTCTCGATGGATCTAATCACGCTCGATATCTCCACCGTCGCCGACGCCAAGGTCGGCGACCTCGTCGAGCTGATCGGCCCGCATGTCGATGTCGATGCCGTCGCGAAGTCGGCCGGGACGATCGGATACGAAATTCTCACCAGCCTGGGGCGCCGTTATCGCCGGCACTATGTCAGGGGAACCGCATGACCGCCGTGCAGACGATCGGGCGTATCTTCCTCGCCTTTCTCGAAATTGTCGGCCAGGTGGCGGTGTTCACCATCGTCGCCGTCACCCATTGCCTCAGGCCGCCGCTCTATTTCCGCCTGATCGGCCGACAAATGATGGAGATCGGCTACTACTCGCTGCCGGTCATCGCGCTGACCACGCTGTTCGCCGGCATGGTGCTGGCGCTGCAGAGCTATACCGGCTTTGCACGCAACTCGGTCGGCGCGGAAAGCGCGATTGCCGAGATCGTCGTGCTGAGCATCACGCGCGAGCTCGGGCCCGTGCTCGCCGGCCTGATGGTGGCCGCCCGCGTCGGCTCGTCGATCGCCGCCGAGATCGGCACGATGCGCGTGACCGAGCAGATCGACGCGCTGGTCACGCTGTCGACCAACCCGTTCAAATACCTCGTCGCGCCGCGCGTGATCGCCGGCGTGGTCACCCTGCCGCTGCTCATCATCATCGGCGACATCATCGGCGTGTTCGGCGGCTACATCGTCTCGATCTACAAGCTCGGCTTCAACCCGACGCTCTATCTCAAGACGAGCTGGGACAAGCTGTATTTCGTGGACGTGAACACGGGCCTGGTGAAAGCCGCCGTCTTCGGCTTCGTGGTCACGCTGATGGGGTGCTACCAGGGCTATCATTCGCGCGGTGGCGCGCAGGGCGTCGGTGCGGCGACGATCAACTCGGTGGTCAGTTCGTCGATCCTGATCCTGATCCTCAACTACCTGATCTCGGCGATGTTCTTCGGCACATGACCGTTCCGAAAATCCACCTGAAGGGCGTTTGCAAGCGGTTCGGGCCGAAGGTCGTGCTCGACGGCGTCGACCTCGACATCATGCCCGGCGAGTCGGTGGTCATCATCGGCGGCTCGGGATCGGGCAAGTCGGTGACGCTCAAATGCATCCTCGGCCTGCTGATGCCCGACGCCGGCGAGATCGAGATCGACGGCGAGTCCGTCGTCGGCATCGGCGCCCGCGCGCGCGAGCGCATCAACGCCAAGATCGGCATGCTGTTTCAGGGCGCGGCGCTGTTCGACAGCCTGACCGTCTGGGAGAATGCCGCCTTCGGCCTGATCGCCGGCAAGGGCATGTCGCGGCGCGAGGCGAAGGAGATCGCGCTCGAAAAGCTCGCGCTGGTCGGGCTGGACGAGAAATTCGCGATGATGTCGCCGGCGGATCTGTCGGGCGGCATGCGCAAGCGCGTCGGCCTCGCCCGCGCGATCGCCATCGAGCCCGAGATCATCTTCTTCGACGAGCCCACGACCGGCATCGACCCGATCATGGGCGACATCATCAACGAGCTGATCGTCAAATGTACCGAGGAAACCGGTGCGACGACGCTCACCATCACGCATGACATGGCGAGCGCACGGAAAATTTCCGACCGGATCGCCATGCTGTATAAAGGCAAGATCGTCTGGGTGGGCCCGACCGGCGACATCGACCGGGCCGATAACGCCGTCGTGCAGCAGTTCATTCACGGCCGCGCGGAAGGGCCGATCGAGATGGAATTGCGCCGGCTGTGATCGCCGCCGACGGACGCCGCGTGAAATCCGCTCGCGGAGCAGCGAATGGCTCGTAACTCGACCCGCTACGTCTGCCAGTCCTGCGGCGCGGTCTACCCGCGCTGGGCCGGGAAGTGCGACGCCTGCAACGAATGGAACACGATCGTCGAGGAAAGCGCCCCGGCGTCCGCGCCGGTCGGCGGTAAGGGCGGCGCGCGTCCGGCCGGCAAGCGGCGGCGCATCGAGTTCGTCGCGCTCGACGGCAACGCCACGCCCGCGCCGCGCCGCCTCACCCACATCGCCGAGTTCGACCGGGTCACCGGCGGCGGGCTGGTGCACGGCTCGGCGCTGCTGATCGGCGGCGACCCCGGGATCGGCAAGTCGACCCTGCTGCTGCAGGTCGTCGCGGCGCTCGGCGACAAGGCGCGCTGCGCCTACATTTCCGGCGAAGAGGCGGCCGACCAGGTGCAGCTCCGCGCCAATCGCCTCGGCGTCGCCAACCGGCCGATCCAGCTCGCCGCGGCGACCGACATGCGCGACATCATCGCCACGCTCGACACGCCCGATCATCCGGACTTCGTCGTCATCGATTCGATCCAGACGATGTATATCGACGCGCTGGAGTCGGCGCCCGGAACGGTCGCCCAGGTGCGCGCCTCGGCGCAGGAGATCATCCGGCTGGCCAAGCGGCGGGGCTTCACCGTGCTCCTGGTCGGCCACGTGACCAAGGAAGGCACCATCGCGGGCCCGCGCGTGCTCGAGCACATGGTCGACACGGTGCTCTATTTCGAGGGCGAGCGCGGCCACCAGTTCCGCATCCTCCGGGCGGTGAAGAACCGCTTCGGCCCGACCGACGAGATCGGCGTCTTCGAGATGACGGACCGCGGCCTGGCCGAGGTGCCGAACCCGTCGGCGCTGTTCCTGGCCGAGCGCCAGGGCGAGGTCGCCGGCGCCACGGTGTTCGCCGGGGTCGAGGGCTCGCGGCCGATGCTGGTGGAAATTCAGGCGCTTGTGGCGCCCTCCCCGCTCGGCACGCCGCGGCGGGCGGTGGTCGGCTGGGACGGCAACCGGCTCGCCATGGTCATGGCCGTGCTGGAGGCCCGCTGCGGATTGCAGTTTGGTGGAAATGATATATATCTCAACGTGGCGGGCGGGTTGCGGGTGAGCGAACCGGCCGCCGACCTCGCGGTCGCGGCGGCGCTGGCATCCTCGATATCGGGCCGGCCCGTTCCCGCGGATATGGTCGTCTTCGGGGAGATCGGCTTGTCAGGCGAAGTGAGACCCGTTGGCCAGATGGACGCCCGCCTGAAAGAGGCCGAAAAGCTGGGTTTTACCGGCGCCCTCCTCCCGGAACGGCGGACCGGCACGAAAGGTGCGAAAACGGCGGGTGGACTGAACCTTCACGAATTGCGCGATCTCGGGGGGCTGACCCGCATGTTCGAGCCGGGGAGCGGCCCGATCCGCATCGTAGGACATGCCTGAATGAGCAGCCTTCCTTTCGGAATCATCGACATCTGCTTTGTCGCGATTCTCGTTATTTCCGGAATATTGGCTTATATCAGGGGATTCGTCCGCGAGGTCCTGTCGGTGGCCGCCTGGGTCGGCGCGGCGCTCGTCACGCTTTACGGCTACCACTACGTCCAGCCCTACGCCCACCGCTACATCGAGAACGAGGCGATCGCCAACGCGGCGGCCGGCGGCGTGCTTTTCATCGGGTCGCTGATCGTGTTCTCGGTCATCGCCTCCGCCCTGTCGCGCAGCGTCCGCGAGAGCGCGGCGAGCGGCTTCGACCGGTCGCTCGGCTTCGCCTTCGGCGTGCTGCGGGGCGTCGTCCTGGTGAGCCTGCTCTATCTCAGCGCCGCGGCCTTCTGGGACCACGACAAGATGCCGAGCGCGATCCTCAAGGCCCGCACCTACCCGCTGATCGACGGCAGCGCGAAGATCCTGCTCGCCCTGGTGCCGGACCATGCGCGCCGGTCGGCGGAAAAGGCGACGGGCATGGCCAAGGATACGTCCGACCGGGCGATCAGCGCCGAACGCGCCTTTCACGGGCTCATGCAGCCGCAGCCGCAATCGGCCCCAAGGCCGCCGGCGACCAACGGCGGATCGGGCACCACCGGCTATGACCGGTCCGAGCGCAACGAGATGCAGCGGCTGATCGAGAGCAAGCAGTGATTCCGACATGCAGACAGAGGGCGGGACTCACGACATGATTACGACAAATCCCTTCGACGACGACCATCTGCACGAGGAATGCGCCGTCTTCGGTATCTACGGACATAGCGAGGCGGCGGCGCTCGTCGCCCTCGGCCTGCACGCGCTGCAGCACCGCGGCCAGGAAGCGGCCGGCATCGTCACCCATGACGGCGCGCAGTTTCACGCGCATCGCGGCATCGGCCTCGTCGGCGACATCTTCGCCGACCACGCGGTCATCGCGCGGCTCAAGGGCAATGTCGCGATCGGCCACACGCGGTATTCGACGACCGGCGAGCCGATGCTGCGCAACGTCCAGCCGCTGTTCGCCGAGCTCGAGATCGGCGGCCTCGCGATCTCGCATAACGGCAACCTCACCAATGCCGTCACCGCGCGGAAGGACCTCGTCTCCAGCGGCTGCATCTTCCAGTCGACCACGGATACCGAGATCATCATCCATCTCATGGCGACCACCCGCGGCTCGGCGGTCGACCGGCTGATTACCGCGCTCCGCCGGGTCGAAGGCGCCTATTCGCTCGCCGTGATGGGGCAGGATTTCCTAATCGGCGTCCGCGACCCCTACGGCGTAAGGCCGCTCGTGCTGGGCCAGCTCGGCGACGCCTACATCCTGGCGTCCGAGACCTGCGCCTTCGATATCATCGGCGCGACGTATGTGCGCGACGTGGAGCCGGGCGAAGTGATCGTGATCGATGCCGACGGCCTGCACAGTCATCACCCCTTCCCCGGCACCAAGTCGCGTTTCTGCATCTTCGAGCACATCTATTTTGCCAAGCCGGACAGCATCATCGACGGCACGTCGGTCTATGAATCGCGCAAGCGCATCGGCATGGAGCTGGCGCGCGAATTTCCGGTCGATGCGGACGTCACGGTGCCGGTGCCGGACTCGGGCGTGCCTTCGGCGATCGGCTTCGCGGCCGAATCCGGCATGCCTTACGACCTCGGCATCATCCGCAACCACTATGTCGGGCGCACCTTCATCGAGCCGAGCGACGAGATCCGCCATCTCGGCGTCAAGCTGAAGCACAATGCCAACCGCGCGGTCATCCAGGGTAAGCGCGTCGTCCTGGTCGACGACTCGATCGTCCGCGGCACGACCTCGCGCAAGATCGTCGAGATGGTGCGCAACGCCGGCGCGCTCGAGGTGCACATGCGGATTTCGAGCCCGCCGACGACCCATTCCTGCTTCTACGGCGTCGACACGCCCGAGCGCGACCAGCTTCTCGCCGCGAAGCACGATGTGGAAGAGATGCGGCGGCTGATCGGCGCCGACAGCCTCGCCTTCATCTCCATCAACGGGCTTTACCGGGCGATGGGCCTTTCCGGCCGCGACAGCGCGATGCCGCAATACTGCGACGCCTGCTTCACCGGCGATTATCCGGTCCGGCTGACCGACCAGCTCGGCGGCAACGGCGCGCGTCAGCTTTCGCTCCTCGCCGAGTCTGCCTGATGACATCACGCAAGCGACTGGAGGGCCGGGTCGCCCTGGTGACCGGCGCAAGCCGCGGTATTGGCGCGGCCGTCGCCAAGCGCTTTGCGGCCGAAGGCGCGCGACTCGTGCTCGCGGCGCGCACGGTGGGCGGGCTCGAGGAAGTCGACGACGCGGTGCGCCAGGCCAGCGGCCAGGGCGCAACGCTGGTGCCGATGGACCTGACCGAGGGCGCGGCGGTCGATCAACTTGGCGGCGCGTTGCACCAGAAGTTCGGGCGGCTGGATATCCTTGTCGCGAACGCGGGAAGCCTCGGCATCCTGTCGCCGGTCGGCCATATCGATCCGAAGCTCTGGGACAGCACCGTCGCGATCAACCTGACCGCCAACTTCTGCCTGATCCGCAGCATGGACCCGCTCCTGCGCCTGTCGGATGCCGGCCGGGCGATCTTCGTCACCTCCGGCGCGGCGCAGAACTGCAGGCCCTACTGGGGCGTCTACGCGGCCACCAAGGCCGGCCTGGAAGCGCTCGTGAAATGCTATGCGGGCGAGATGCAGAATACGAGCGTGCGCGCGAACCTCGTCGCGCCAGGCGCGCAGCGCACCCGCATGCGCGCGCAGGCCTTTCCCGGCGAAGACCCGGAAACGCTGCCCCCGCCGGAGGAGATGACAGACGTCTTCGTCGACCTGGCCGAGGTTGCCTGCCAGCGCACGGGCGAGGTCGTGAAGGCCTATCGCCGCGCCTGACGGCGTTCGTCACGCCCCGATCGCGAAGGCCGCGCCGTTTTACGTCCGCGCGGCCTTTTTCGGTGCGTAGGGGTTTTCGCCCTGCCGGAACTGCAGGCGGATCGGCACGCCTTCGATGCCGAAATCCTCGCGCAACCCGTTGATCAAATAGCGGCGGTAGGATTCCGGCAAATCCTGCGGGCGCGTGGTCCAGACCGCGAAGGTCGGCGGCCGGGCCTTCAGCTGCGTGATGTAGCGCAGCCGGACGCGCCGGCCCGTCGAGGCAAGCGGCGGCGGATGATCCTCCAGCACCAGCCCGAGCCAACGGTTGAGCTCGGCGGTCGAGACGCGGCGGTTCCAGATCTCGTAGATCTCGAACACCGCCTGCATCAGCTTATCGAGATTCTGCCCGCGCAGCGCGGAGATGGTCACGACCGGAATG
>Ga0315540_10001538_pt1 | contig 13152 bp, 10 predicted proteins | sample SalMarSW160110MG_FD_203677 | JGI IMG/M metagenome (GOLD analysis project Ga0315540, IMG submission 203677) | Salt marsh sediment microbial communities from the Plum Island Ecosystem LTER, Massachusetts, United States - Salt Marsh Sediment SW1601-10 ... | reverse complement strand
TACGACCAGGTCGATTTCGTGGAGGAGGCGCTCTCCCTCACCGGCGGCGAAGGTGTCGACGTGGTCTACGACGGGGTGGGGCGCGCCACGTTCGAGCGCGGTCTGCGCGCCTTGAAGCCCCGCGGCTGCATGGTGCTCTTCGGCGCGGCCTCCGGGCCGGTCGAGGCATTCGATCCGTCGCTGCTGGTGCGCCACGGCTCGCTGTCCCTCATCCGGCCCAGCCTGCAGCACTACGTGGCGCGCCGCGAGGAGCTCGAGCGCCGCGCCGGCGAGGTGCTGAGCTGGGTCGCCGACGGTGAGCTGCAGCTGCGCATAGACTCGGAGTGGCCCCTGGCCGAGGCCGCCGACGCGCACCGGCGGCTGGAGAGCCGGGCGTCGTCCGGCAAGCTGCTGCTGATCCCCTGAGGGCCCGCGCGCGCGGCGCGCGCCCTCGGCCCTAGGAGGCCCCGCGTGCCCGACACCATCCGTGCCCTCTTCACCGACATCGGCGGCGTCCTGCTGACCAACGGCTGGGACCGCCAGGCCCGCAAGCGCGCGGCCGAGACCTTCGACCTCGACCTCGAGGAGCTCAACGAGCGCCACCACCTGACCTACGACACCTACGAGTCCGGCAAGCTGTCGCTCGAGGAGTACCTGCGGCGAGTGGTGTTCTACCGCAGCCGCTCGTTCACCGAGGGCGACTTCCGCGAGTTCATGCGGGCGCAGTCGCGCCCCTTCGAGGACGTCATCGCCTTCGAGCGCAGCCTCAAGCAGCACCACGGGCTGCAGATCGTGGCGGTCAGCAACGAGGGGCGCGAGCTGAGCGAGTTCCGGACCCGCAACTTCGGGCTGCAGCAGGTCATCGACATCTTCGTGTGCTCCGGCTTCGTGCACGTGCGCAAGCCCGACGCGGACATGTTCCGGATCGCGCTGGACATGGCGCAGGTCGACCGCGAGGAGGTCGTCTACCTCGACGACCGCCCCATGTTCGTCGAGGTGGCCCGGGGCCTGGGCCTCCACGGGGTCGTCCACAGCGACCTGGAGACCACCCGCAAGACGCTGGCGGGGCTGGGGCTGGGGCTACCGGATTGACGCGGCTGCGAGCGGCCGCACATCGTCACCGGCATGCCCGGCCAAGGCGGCAGCTAGCTCAGCCGGTAGCTGTCGAGCGCCTGCTCGTAGGCCAGCGCCCGTGCCAGGGCGCGGGCGTCCTCGTCGTCCATCAAGCCGCGCAACGTCTGCCCCGCGAGCCAGTTGGCCACCACGCGGCGCCACACCTCGTGGCGGGCGGGGATGCTGGCGAAGGCGCGGGTGTCGTCGTTGAAGCCCGCCAGGTTGTAGGCGCCCGCCGTCTCCAGCACGGCATCCAGGTAGCGTTCCATGCCCTTGACGCTGTCGAAGAACCACCACGGCGCGCCCAGCCGCAACGCCGGGTAGTGCCCGGCCATGGGCGCCAGCTCACGGCTGTAGCTCGACTCGTCCAGGGTGAAGACCACCAGGCGGTAGCGCGGGTCGTTGCCGTAGGCATCGAGGAGCGGCCGCAGGGCGCGGGTCCAGGTCGTGGCCACGGGAATGTCGGCACCCTTGTCGAGGCCGAAGCGCTCGAACACCGCCCGGTTGTGGTTGCGCAGGCTGCCGACGTGGAGCTGCATGACCAGCCCGTCCTCGGAGCTCATGCGCGCCATCTCGAAGAGCATGTGGGCGGTGAAGCGCGGCGCGTCGCCGGCGGCGGAGTTGCCGGCGAGGGCGCGCGCGAAGATGGCGCCGACCTCCGCCGGCGAGAGCGGGGCCACGTCGGCGGTGAGGGCGGCGTGGTCGGTGGCGGTGGCGCCCAGCGCCTTGAAGTGGGCGCGGCGCTGCTCGATCGCGGCAAGGTAGCTGGCGTAGTCGGTGACGTCGATGCCGGAGACGCGTGCCAGGGTCTCGAGGTTGGCACGCCAGCCGTCGGCGTCCAGGTTGAGCACCGCGTCGGGACGGAAGGTGGGGCGCACCCGGGTGAAGCCGCTGTCGCGCATCGCCTGGTGATGCTCCAGGGTGTCGGTGGCGGCGTCGGTGGTGGCGAGGGTGTGGATGTTGAAGCGCTCGAACAGCGCCCTGGGCCGGTACTCGGGTAGCCGCAAGCGCGTCTCGATGACGTCGTAGATCTCGTCGGCGTTCTCGGCGCGGAGCTTCTCGTCGACGCCGAAGAGCCGCTCCAGCTCGAGGGTCAGCCACAGGCCGGTGGGGGTGCCGCGGAAGAGCTGGAAGTGCTGGGCGAAGCGCCGCCAGATGGCACGCGGATCCTGCTCCACGGGCGTGCCGTCGCGGCTGGGCACGCCCACGTCCTCCATCGGCAGCCCCTGGCTGTAGAGCATGCGGAAAACGTAGTGGTCGGGGATGATGAAGAGCTGCGCCGGGTCGGGCAGCGGCGCGTCCTCGGCCAGCATGCGCGGGTCGACGTGGCCGTGCGGCGAGACGAGCGGCAGGCTCTCGATCTCGGCGTAGAGCTCGCGCGCCAGCGCGCGCGTGCTCGGCTCGGGGCTGAAGCAACGGTCGGCGCCGCGATCGGTGGTGCGACCGGCATCTGCACCGGCGGTGGGTGGTGTGCTCATGCGCTCTCCTCCTCGTCGGACTGGGGCGTGGCCGGCGCTCTCCCCACCCCGCGCGCGGCCAGCCCCGCCAGCGCCTGGCGGATGGCCGCGGAGACGCTGCTCGTCACGTCGACGGTGACGGCGTCCTGCGGTTCCTCCAGGTCGCGGAACTGGCTGCGTAGCATGTCCGCCTTCATGTAGTGCCCCTGGCGACGCTGCATGCGCGCCAGGATGGTCTGGTAGTCGCCCTTCAGGTAGACGAAGGTGACGCGCGGGGCGGGCCCGCTCGTGGCGGCCGGCTGTCTCGGCGTGGCGCCGCCGGCGCCGCTCATCAGCGCCGCGACGTCGGTGGTGCCGTCCAACACCCGGCGGTAGCCGGCCTTGAGGGCCGAGCAGGCGATCACCAGGGAGCGCCCCCCGCGGGCTCTGGCCTCGATGAGGTGGCGCAGCGCCGCCAGCCAGGGAACGCGGTCGTCGTCGTCCAGGGGGACGCCGGCCCGCATCTTGGCGATGTTGGCATCGGGGTGGTAGTCGTCGGCGTCGGCGTAATCGAAGCCCAGCTTGCGCGCGACCCGCCGGCCGATGGTGGTCTTGCCGGAGCCGGAGACCCCCATCACCACCACCGCTTCGGCGGGGCGCGCGTCGCCCGTCGCGGCCACGCCTACCCCTGCCTCAGCCGATAGAGGTGCTCGCCGGCGTTCTCGACCAGCAGCCGGCCGTCCGCCTCGCGGTCGCGCCACTCCTCGGGGTCGAGGCTGGCGGGGTCGCGGTAGCCGAGGTTCACCTCGCGGCACACCGCCTCGGGGATGCCGGTGGCGAGCGTCACCTGGATGCGCGGAGACTCGATGCCGAACTCGTAGCGGCCCCCGCCCTTGACGTGGGTGGCGTGCGCGAGGATGGCCCAGGGCAGGTCGCGGAAGCGATCCCACTGGGCGGTGAAGTAATCACGAACGTGGTAGCCGACCCTGCGGATGAGGTTCCCGTGCACGGTGCTGATCTCCTTGAGCTCCGGCGCGTAGATGATCACCTCGCCGCCGTCGGCCACCACCGGCTCGGTCTTGTACATCGCCTTGGCGGCCGTCCACAGCTCGTCGTACATCGGCGACGGCATGGACAGCACGCTGTCGAAGGCGCGGACCTTCCATATGATGTTGAGCTCGGCCGACAGGTCGGCGGCCGCCTCCCAGGCGCGGACGTGGTCGCCGACGTAGAGCCCGTGCAGGGTCTTCCCCTCCATCACCAGCGCCGCCAGCGTCAGCGGCCGCTCGGCGGTGACGAACTCCGCCGCCCGGTGCAGCACGCGCCGCACGGCGGTGTCCTTGACCCCGATGGTGGCGTGGCTGGTCGCCAGGGCGCCGAGCCAATGCGTGTTGTCGATGATGTCGGGGCCGGCGATGCCGGGGAAGAGGTACTTGGCGCCGCCGGAGAAGCCCGCCACCTCGTGCGGGAACACCGGCCCCAGGATGAGCAGGTGGTCGTAGTCGCGGATCAGGCGGTTGAGCCGGACCGGGGTGGCCCGCGTGACGAGGCCGCCGGTGAGGGCGTCCATCTCCGCCTCGTCGATGGTGCCGAGCTCGGTGAGGGTGGCGTCGTCCTGCCAGGCGTGGTTGAAGACCCGGCTCCTGGGGGTGCGGCGCTGGCGCTCGGCTTCGTCCATCCCGACCAGCCGCGCGATGGCGCTGGGGCTCATCGGCGGGTGCGTGCCCAGCGCGATGAGGTAGTCGAGCGCGCTGACGCGCTCCCCGAGAAGCTCGTAGAGCAGCCGGTGGAAGAGCGCGATGGGGGCGCTGCGGGTGGCGTCGGGGATGATGACCAGAAGGCGGCGACCGTCGAGCTCGAGCGGCCCCAGCCCCTCCGCGAGGATCTCCCGCGCCTGCGCCTCGCCGAGCGGCGCGCCGGCCGCGCCGTCGCCCACGAAGCCGCCGGGGATGGCGGTCACGAGCTCCGCCTCCTGCGGGGAGCGCGGACCGCCCGCGTCATACCCCGCCGAAGGCCGAGAAGCCGCCGTCGACCGGCACCACCGCGCCGGTGACGAAGGTGCTGCCCGGGTCGACCAGCCATAGCAGCGTGCTGGCCAGGTCGCGGGCGTCACCCAGGCGGCCCATGGGGGTGTGGGCCACCACGGTGGCGCCGCGCGGGGTGAGCTCGCCCGACTCGGCATCCACCATCAGGTACTGGTTCTGCTGGGTGAGGAAGAAGCCCGGCGCCAGCGCGTTGACGCGGATGCCGGCGCCGTACTCCTGGGCGAGGTGGACGGCCAGCCAGCGGGTGAAGTTGTTGACCGCCGCCTTGGCCGCGGCGTAGCCGACCACCCGCGTGAGCGGGCGCTCGGAGGCCATCGAGGAGACGTTGACGATGACGCCCTCGCCGCGCTCGGTCATGTCGCGGCCGAAGGCCTGGCAGGCCTGCAGGGTGCCCATCAGGTTGAGCTCCACCACGCGCTTGAGCGCCGCCGGGTCGAGGTCGAAGAAGCTGCGCTCGCCGCTGGCGGTCGCCTGCGGGTCGTTGCCGCCGGCTCCGTTCACCAGGATGTCCACCGGCCCGTACAGCTCGTGGACTCGCTCCCGGGCGCTCGCCAGCGACGTTGGGTCCATGACGTCGCAGGGCACCGCCTGCGCCTCGTCGCCGCGTTCGCGGATGCGCACCGCCACCGCCTCGGCGGTGTCGAGGTGGCGGCCCATCACCACCACCCGGGCGCCGGCGCCCGCCAGCGTCTCCGCCAAAGCCGAGCCCAGCCCGCCGCTGCCGCCCGTCACCACCGCCACGCGGCCCTCCAGGCGGCGGTCGGCACGGCCCGCCGCGACGGGACGCGCGCTCATCGCGCTGCCTCCGCGAAGGGCGCCACGTGCTTGACGAAGTGCGCCTCCAGGGCGGCGTAGTGCTCCTCCTCGTGGGCGATCAGCATCGCCCGGACGGGCTCGCCGTAGGCCTCCAGCACCGAGCCGAAGGTCACGTGCAACACCTGGCGGGCATCGAAGGCGCTCACCAGCTCGGGCAGGTCGGCGTCGGTGAGGTCGCGGTCCTCGGGGACGCGCTCGAGCCTTGCGGAGATGTGGTAGCTCGCTTTGTCGGTGGGGTAACGCACGCGGGCGAAGGCCAGGATCTCGCGGAACAGTGCGGGCGACACGCCGGCCACCACCCGCAGCGCCTCCAGGTAGCTGGTGCCGGCGGTCTTGAGGTGCGCCAGCCCGCCGGTGGCGGCGGTGAAGGGCCCGTAGACGGAGAACTTGTCGGAGCCGGAGTGGAGGCTCAGCTTGTAGGGCCCGAGGGCGCGCGCGATTTGGGCGTGGCGCTCGAGCTCCCCGGCCAGCGCGTCCACGTCGCCGATGTAGTCGACGCCCTTCTCGAAGCGGCCCGGAAAGCGCGGCGCCAAGCTTACCCAGGTGACGCCCAGGCGGCTCAGCTCGAGCGCCACGAAGGCGTGCTCGGCGGGGGTGGTGGGGCTGTCGGTCTCGTCGACGGACACCTCGAAGTCGAAGGCGTCCAGGCGCGAGGCGAGGTGGCGGTAGAGCGTCGCCACGTGCGCCAGCGCCGCCCCGTACTTGGCTGCTGCGCGCCACACCTGCTCGCGCGTCAGGCTCAGCGTCTCGCTCTCCAGCTCGACGACGCGGTCCACGTACGCCCTCTCCAGGTCCGCGCGGGTGGTGCCCAGCGCTTCCCAGGGCAGCGCGTCGAGTCTCTCGGAGAGGTCCGCCTCCCCCAGGCCGGCGGCGTCGTCGTCGACGTGCTCGCCGGGGTCGATGGTGAAGAAGGAGAAGCCGGCGTCGACGGTTGCGTCGACGTCCGCCACGGTCTTGAGGTGGTCGGCGTCGGCGCCCAGGGGGCCGCGCCAGCCGGCCTCGAAGGCGCCCCAGGTGGCGTCGGCGAGCACCTCGGTGGGGCTCCTGCGGGTGCGCGTCATCTCACGGATCGATTGCTGCGCAAAGATGGGGGCCACCACGCCTCCGGCTGCCCCGGCTGCGCCCAGCGAGCGCGCGTGGCCGGGGGTGGCGATGCCCAGGCGGTCGCCGAAGCCGGCGGAGGTGGCGAGCCCCAGGGGGCGCGGCGCCAGATCGGGGACGACCTCGCGCAGCACGCGGGCGTTGGCGTCGGTGAGCGGGCAGCGTACCAACGTCATGCCCTCGGCGGCGCCGCCGGGCACGCCCTCGAAGCGCTCGAGCAGGTCCGAGCCGGGCTCGGCGGCGAGCAGCAGGCGCTTACCGAAGGGCCCGCGCTCGAGCGCCAGCACGGCGCCGTCCACGTCGCTGCGGGAGGCGGGGTAGAGGGTGGCGCCGGGGCTGGCCAGTCGGTCGATCGAGAGGGCGGCGGGTCGGGTCATGAGGGGACCTCCTGGGAGGGGGCGGGCACGCCGGAGCGGCCGGCCGGAAGGCTGCTGCCGCGGACCACCAGCGTCGGCCTCAGAACCACCTCGGCGTGCACGTTGCGTCCCGCGATGCGGTCGAGCAGGATGCGCGTGGCGTTGACGCCCAGGTCGTACTTGGGGACGTGGAGGGTGGTCAGTGGCGGGGTGAACATGCGGGCGAAGGCGATGTCGTCGAAGCCGACGACCGCCACGTCATCCGGGATCCGCCTGCCGGCGGCGGTGCAGGCTTGCAGCGCGCCGGCAGCCACGAGGTCGTTGTAGCACAGCAGTGCGTCCAGGTCCGGTTCCTGCGCCAAGAGGCGGGCGGCGGCCGCCGTGCCACCCTCGATCGTAGGGGCCGACTTCAACACGCGGCCGGGCGAGAGCGTCATGCCCCTTGCCTCGAGGTCCAGCTGGATGCCCGTCAGCCGCTCGCGCGCGGCGAACGAGCTGTCCGGGCCAGCGAGCACGCCGATGCGCCGCCGGCCCAGCGCGAGCACGTGGTCGATCGCCTGCACGACGCCACTGACGTTGTCGAGGCGCACGGCGCCAGCGACCTCCGGTGGCGCGGAGCGGTTCACCACCACCGCGGCCCGGTGCGCCCGCAACAGATCGAGGAGGCGCTGTTCGGGCAGCCGCGGGCTCACCACGATGATGCCGTCGACACGGCGCTCCTCCATCAACCGGATGCTGGTCGCTTCGCGCTCCTGGTCCTCCACCGCGTTGCTCAAGAAGACGCCGTAACCAGCCTCCATGGCGACGTCCTCGGCGCCCCGCACGATCTCCGGGAAGTAGGGGTTGGTGATGTCGGGAACGACGAGCCCGAGGGTGTGGGACTGGCGCGCCTTGAGCCCGCGCGCCAGGCTGTTGCGGCGGTAGCCGAGCGCGTCGATCGTTGCGCGGACCTGGGCCCGCCGGGTCTCGCTGACGCCTGGCTGGTCGTTGAGCACGCGCGAGACGGTCATCGCCGATACGCCGGCCGCTCTCGCCACGTCCTGGATGGTCACTCGGGCCAAGCTCGCCACCGCCACTCCGTTCGGCCAATCGCGTTAACGATACCAGACTAGTGACGGCCTGGTCGAGGTCGGGGGAGGCGATGCCTCGATGGCAGGGACATGCTGTCGTTGACACGCATATCGGCCCATGCTAGCGTTCTCGTGATGTCCACACTTCGCCCTTGGCGAGTGCATGTCCTGGCGTTGGATCGGGCGGGAACCGTTATCGTTCACGCCCACGTCGTCCACCCTTAGGAGGGGCTGCACCCATACGGGCGGACCCGCGGACCCGGAGTGGCCGCGTGGGTGGGGTCCGGTAGCGTTACCGGGGAAGGGAGACGTATGCGACGCTTCGCGACGTCCCTGCTCGTACTTGCCGCCCTGCTGACAGGGTTGGCAACCGCTCAGCAGATCACGCTCAGAGCGGCCGACAACCAGCCCGAGGACTACCCGACGGTCCAGGGGCTCAAGTTCATGGCCAACTATCTCGACGCGGCCACCAACGGCCGTATCAAGATGGAGGTCTTCGCCGGCGGGCAGCTCGGTGACGAGCGCTCCACCATCGAGCAGGTGCAGCTCGGCGTGATCGACGTGGTGCGCACCTCCACCAGCCCGGTGGGCGAGTTCTACGCACCCATGGGCGTCTACAGCCTGCCCTACATCTTCCGCGACGCCTCCCATATGTGGAAGGTGGTGCAAGGCCCCATCGGCCGCGAGTTGCTCGACGGCCTGCAGAAGGCCAACCTGGTGGGCCTCGCCTACTACGACTCCGGCAGCCGCAACTTCTACACGACCAAGAAGGCTGGCCCCATCAAGAGCGTGGCCGACCTCAAGGGGATGCGCATCCGCACCCAGCAGAGCGAGGTCGTCCTGGACATGATGAAGGCGCTCGGCGCGGAGCCGGTGCCGATGGCCTTCGGCGAGGTGTACAGCGCGCTGCAGACGGGCGTCATCGACGGCGCCGAGAACAACTTCCCGTCCTACGGCCCGCAGGGCGTCCGCCACTACGAGGTGGCCCCCTACTTCACGCTCGACGGCCACGCCCGCGTGCCCGAGGTCGTGATGATCAGCAAGTCGACCTGGGACAAGCTCAGCACCGCCGACCAGAGCCTGGTCCGCGAAGCAGCCTTATCGAGCGTGCCGGTGGAGATGGCGCTGTGGGCGCAGCTCTCGAACACCAGCCGTGACGAGGTCGTCAAGGCCGGCAGCGAGATCATCACGGTCGACACGAGCCAGTTCCAGGCCGCGATGAAGCCCGTCTACGACAAGTACGGCTCGCAGTACGGCGACCTGATCAAGCGCATCGTCGACACGAAGTAGTCGGCGCCGAGTAGAGGAGCTGCGGGCGTCGTGACGTTCCAGCAAGGCGCGGAGGGGGCGGCCCCCCCTCCGCGCTCCCGCTACCAGCGCATCGAGAACTTCGTCGTCTCCATCGTCCGCGCCGTCGTGGTGGCGCTGCTCATCGGCATCGTCGTCGCCATCTCCTGGCAGGTGCTGACGCGCTACGTGCCCGGCCTGCCTGTGCCCCGCTGGACGGAGGAGGTCAGCCTCATCCTGATGGTGTGGCTGGCGATGGTGGGGAGCGCGCTGGCCGTTCGGACCGCCGAGCACCTTGCGATGGACGTGCTCCACCGCCAGGTGGCGCCCGTCCTTCGGGCGCCGATCGTCCGCTTGGTGTGGCTGCTCGCCGCCGCGTTCGGCGCCTACCTGGTCTGGTACGGCTGGGAACTGTCCATGCGAACCATGCTGCAGACGTTCTCGGCGACCAAGCTGCCCATCGGCTGGATGTACCTCGGCATCCCGGTGGGCGGTGCCCTGATGTTCCTCTTCTCGGTGAAGAACGTCATCTTCCCGCCCGCCTCCACCTACGACGAGGCCGAGGAGCGGACGACGGGCCGCAACAAGCTCGTGCAGCTGGTCTTCGGCGTCATCCTCATCGCCCTCGTCGTCGGCGTCGTGGCGCTGTTCGGCTGGGACAAGCTCTTCGGGCCCATCGGCGCGCTTCTCGGCACCTTCGGCGTGCTGCTGGTGCTGGGCGTGCCCATCGCCTTCGGCCTGGGCATCGCCAGCCTGGTGACCGTGCTGATCATCGGCGTCCCTCCGCTGATCGTGGCGCAGCGCATGGCGAACGGCGTCAACTCCACGCCGCTGCTGGCCATCCCGTTCTTCATCATGGCCGGCCAGCTGATGGCCGAGGGAGGCATCGCCGGCCGACTCGTCGACTTCGCGCGGGTGATGGTCGGCCCGATCCGCGGGGGCCTGGCGATGGTCAACGTGGTGGCGTCGATGCTCTTCGGCGGGGCCTCCGGCTCGGCCGTGGGCGACGTCAGCGCCAACGGCTCGATCCTGATCCCGATGATGAAGAAGAAGGGCTACGATACCGACTTCTCGGTCGGCATCACCGTGGCCAGCTCGACGCAGGGACTGATCATCCCGCCAAGCCACAACGCCGTCATCTACTCTCTGGCGGCGGGCGGCGTCTCCATCGGCGCGCTCTTCCTGGGCGGCTACATCCCGGGCATCATGATCGGGCTCGGGTTGATGGTCGCGAGCTACATCATCGCGCTGAGGCGCGGGTATCCGTCGGAGCCGCGGCCGCCGATCGGGGAGAGCCTCCGCATCTCGCTCGGCGCCATCCCCGCGCTAGGCGTCGGCTTCATCATCGTCGGCGGCATCGCCTTCGGCTTCTTCACCGCGACCGAGGCGGCCGCCATCGGCACCGTGACGGCCTTCCTGGTGGGCGCCTTCGTCTACCGCGAGCTCACCCCTAGGAAGCTCTGGAGCGCGCTGCTGCAATCGGTGCGCACCATCGCCATCGTCATCTTCCTGATCTCCACCGCCAGCGCCTTCGCCTGGCTCATGGCCTACCTGCGCATCCCCTCCTTGATGGCGAGCGGGCTCCTGTCGCTGACGCACAACGCCATGCTGCTGCTGCTGTTCATCAACGTCCTGCTGCTGATCCTTGGCGCGATCATGGACATGGCGCCGCTCATCCTGATCCTCACCCCGGTGCTGCTTCCCATCGTCACCGCGCCGCCCATCAACATGAACCCCGTGCACTTCGGCATCGTGCTGCTCATGAACCTGGGCCTCGGGCTCACCACCCCACCGGTCGGCACCGCGCTGTTCGTGGGTTGCGCCATCGGCAACATCCGCATCGAGCGGGCGAGCCGCGCCATGCTCACCCTGTGGCCGGCGATGGTGGTGGTGCTGCTGCTGGTGACGTACGTGCCCTGGTTCGTCAACTTCCTGCCGAACCTGCTGCACGTTATCCAGTGACGCCGCCGTGCGAGCCACGGTCCGAAGCGAAGTCGGCACGCGCTGTGTACCATCCGCGCGGGCCGACGGCGCGTTCGGTGCCGTGGACCTCGCCCCCCAGACGGGGTAGACTCGACTCCTGGACAAGCGGCCAGCGTGAGCGTCGTCGGCGGAGGCGCCCGAGCCGTGCACCTCGGGGCCGTCCGAAGGTAGACGAGGCCAGGTGCTGGTCGAGCCGGCGGGTTTGGCTGGGGGCGCCGTCGGTGATGTCGGCGCCGGGCGCTAGCCGCCCTCGTCGGGCGCCTGTCGGGCGGAGGTCGGCGATGCCGCCCTCACAAGGAGCGTCGGACAGAGCCATGACGAACGGGTGCTAGCGTGCCAACCGGTTGCACGACCTAAGGAAAGGGGCACACATGAAGCGACTGATCATCCTCTTCTCTCTCGCCCTTCTGCTTGCCGGCACGGCCATGGCGCAGACGAAGCTCGACTTCTTCGAGGGGCTGAGCAATCCCGACATGATCCAGTGGATGAAGGATCGTGCGTCGGAGTGGAACGCGCAGAACCCGAAGTACCAGGTCGTCGTTACGACCAAGCCGAGCTATCGGGATGCGCTGAACTCGGCGATCCTCGCCGCCCGGCAGGGCAACCCGCCTGCGATGGTGCAGATCTTCGAGGTCGGCAGCCAGCAGGCGAAGGACTCCGGCATCTTCATCCCCGTCGGCAGCATTCCCGGGGCCTTCGATACCGGCGATTACATCAAGCCCGTGCTTGACTACTACACCATCGGCGGCACCGTGAACTCGATCCCGTTCAACTCCTCCAATGCCGTCATGTACGTCAACCACGCGCTCATGACGAAGGCGGGGCTGAACCCGAGCAATCCGCCCAAGACCTACAGCGACGTCGTCAAGGACTGCGACGCGCTGAGGGCCGCCGGCGACACCGCCGATGCGTGCATGACGTTCCCGCTGCACAGCTGGTTCTTCGAGCAGTGGATGGCCGAGCAGAACGCGCCGCTGGTCAACAACGACAACGGCCGCGGCGGCCGCGCCACCAAGGTGCTGCTCACCAGCGAGCCGGCCCTGAACATCGTCAACTGGATCAAGGAGCTTCACGACAAGGGCTACTACACCTACACCGGCAAGCTCGAGAACTGGAACGGTAGCGAGGCCATCTTCACCCAGGGCAAGGCGATGTTCCACATCGACTCGACCTCCGAGGTCGGCCTCATCACGAAGGCCGGCAAGGATGGCGGGTGGACCGCCACCACGGCCGAGCTGCCCATCCCCGACGGCGCCCCGCGCCAGGGCGTGGTCATCGGCGGCGCCTCCATCTGGATCTCGAAGGGCATCCCGCAGGACCAGCAGGAGGCGGCGCGTAGCTTCCTGCTCTACATGACCAACACCCAGAACATGATCAGCTGGCACAAGCTCACCGGCTACTTCCCGGTGCGCGTCAGCTCGGTCAACGCGCTCGACCAGGCAGGCTGGTTCCGCGAAAACCCCAACTACGCGGTTGCCTTCACCCAGCTGCTCAACACCAAGTCGTCGACCGCCACGGCCGGCGCCCTGATGGGGCCGTTCCCGCAGGTGCGGACCATCATCGAGCAGGCCATCCAGAAGGTCATCAACGGGGCCACGGTCGATTCCGCCATGAGCCAGGCTCAGGCGCTCGCCGACCAGGCGCTCCAGCAGTACAACAGCAACTTCCAGTAGCGTTCGTGTCGCCGGCGGCGGGGCAACCCGCCGCCGGCGCGCGTCTCTCTTGCCTCCTTAATCTAGGATGAGGTAGCGGCGCCGCCGGCCGCAGCCACCGCCGGTTGGGTCACGCCGCAGGAGCCGACGATGCGTGAGGGCACGCCCGTATTCAAGAGCCGGTCGACGGCCTGGCTGCTGCTGCTGCCGACGCTCGTCGTCCTGATCGTCTTCCTCTACTATCCCGCCATCCAGTCCTTCGTCCTCAGCCTGTACCGCAGCAACCTCATCCTGGGGACGCGGCGTTATATCGG
>Ga0315540_10001537_pt1 | contig 13157 bp, 13 predicted proteins | sample SalMarSW160110MG_FD_203677 | JGI IMG/M metagenome (GOLD analysis project Ga0315540, IMG submission 203677) | Salt marsh sediment microbial communities from the Plum Island Ecosystem LTER, Massachusetts, United States - Salt Marsh Sediment SW1601-10 ... | reverse complement strand
CGGGCGGGCGCTCGCGCAGCAGCAGCCGGGGGTTCTGCAGCAGCGACAGGTAGCAGTAGTTCATGTTGGCGCCGGCCACGCGCACCACGCCGTCCGAGCCCGGCTCGACGAGGTAGCTGTTCAGAAAATCGTAGAACTTGCGGTCGATGCCCTGGCCCGTCAGCACGAAGGGATAGAAGCCGTGCGCGGCGTAGTCATAGGCGAGATAGCGCTCGTTGAGCCGCCACTGGCCGGAGCTACCCAGGCACAGCCAGTCCAGCACCTTCTGCCCCGGCTCGACGCCGTTGAACCAGGCCTGGATGCGCCCGACCCGGCCCTTGCCGAGCACGGCCAGCGCCGAGCCGTGGTTGGCCGGCGCCAGCATCACCAGATGCGTCAGCGGCAGGCCATGCAGCTTGTCGTCGCCGTAGTAGCGGTCGACCCAGAAGCGCACCACCGGCCCGCCGGTGGAATGCGTGATGCACGAGAACGGCTCGATGTGGTTCTCGCTGTTGCCCGGCAGCTCGCGCAGGGCCTTGTCCATGGCGCGCGCGATGTCGTCGACGGTGACCTCGTCGTGGAAGCTGATGTAGCGGCCGAGCTGGATATGGTGGATGTCCAGCTCGAGTCCCGTCCCGGCGGCCGCGGCCGCCAGCGCCTGCGGCAGGCCGCCGTAGGTGTTGGTGTTGGTGACACTCCAGCCGTGCACGAAGACCAGTTGCATCCGTACCTCCCCGATCGCCGGGATCTGTCGTTGACCTTAGACCCGCCGGCGGAACCGGCACAACCTGGCCAAAGGTCCAGGTCCGGGGCTCAGTCCGTACGCATGGGGCTGTGCTCGATGCGCGCGCGGAAGACCTGCATCAGCGCGGGATCGAACTTGCGGCCGGTTTCGCCCTCCATGATGTCCATGATCTCGTGGTGCGAACGGGCCGCATGGTAGGCGCGCGTCACGGCCATGGCGTCGTAGCTGTCGGCGATGGCGATGATGCGCGAGCACAGCGGGACGTCCTCCCCTTTCAGGCCGTCGGGATAGCCGCCGCCGTCGACATGCTCGTGATGGTGGCGGATGGCGCGCGCCGCATCCTGGATCGGATAGCCGCCGATGCCGGATGAGCGCAGGATCTGTTCGCCGATCTCCGAATGCCGCTTGATCGTCTCCCATTCCGCCGCATCGAGCCGCGAGGGCTTCATCAGGATGTGATCGGGGATGCCGATCTTGCCGACGTCATGGAACGAGGATGCGACCTTCAGCACCCCGAGCGCGGCCTCATCCACATCGCAGGCCTCGGCGATCATCATCGCCAGGTCGTGCACGCGCTCGGAGTGGAGATGCGTCATCAGGTCGCGATAGCCCAGGGCCACGCCCAGGGCCTTGTTGTACCCGGACAGCGCTTCGTCCATCTCCGCGGGCGAATCCATGTGCGCCTCCTGTGTTTACCCGGTGATAGAGACCGCAGCTGTTTTGTACACGCTGCCGCCATCGCCGACAAGCCGCTCCGGGCGGAAATATCGCACCGGCTCAGCCTGTGCGCATCGGGCTCAGCGCAATGCGCTCGCAGAAGATCTCCATCAGCGCGGGATCGAACTTGCTGCCGGTCTCGCCCTCCATGATGTCCATGATCTCGTCGTGCGAGCGGGCCGCGTGGTAGGCGCGCGTCACGCCCATGGCGTCGTAGCTGTCGGCGATGGCGATGATGCGCGAGCCCAGCGGGATATCCTCCCCCTTCAGGCCGTCGGGGTAGCCGCCGCCGCCGAAGTACTCGTGGTGGTGGCGGATGGCGCGCGCCACATCGACGGCCGGCTGGTCGGTTTGGCCGGAGGACAGGATGATCTGCTCGCCGATCTCCGAGTGCATGCGGATCATCTGCCATTCCGTGGTGTCGAGCCTGCCGGGTTTCATCAGGATATGGTCCGGGATGCCGATCTTGCCGACATCGTGGAAGGTCGCGGCCATCTTCAGCACCGCCAGCTGGTGCGCGTCCGCGCCGCTGTCCTCGGCGATCATCAGCGCCAGGTCGTGCACATGCTCGGAATGCACCAGGGTCATCATGTCGCGATAGCCCAGCGCCGCCGACAGCGATCGGTGGTATCCGTACATCGTCTCGTAGATCTCGCTTACTGCATCCATGCACTCCCCCCGTATTCCCACGGTGGCATCGATAAATCGTTAGTTCATAGACGATGCGGGCTCTTCCCGCAACCTGGCCAAAGGTACAGGTTTGGCCTCAGCAGCACGGCGCCGGAGCAGCTATAATGCAGGCAGGGCCACCGTCCACGGATCCGGCCCGAGCCGCGGGACCGCGGCATATCGATGGAGGTTCACCATGCAGGTTGCACCGCAGATCACCTTCCGCAACATGGAAGCGTCCGCCGCCCTGGAAGCGGCCATTCACGACAAGATGAACAAGCTCGAACAGTTCTACGACCGCATCACCGCCTGCCACGTGGTGATCGAGGCGCCGCACCGGCGCCATCACCAGGGCACGCTGTACAGTGTGCACATCGACGTCACGCTGCCGCAGGGCAAGGTGGTGGTCAGCCGCGATGCGCAGGACAACCATGCACACGAGGACGCCTACGTGGCGCTGCGCGACGCCTTCAACGCCGCCTACCGGCAGCTCGAGGACTACCAGCGCCGCCAGCGCGGGGACACCCGCGAGGGCCGCAAGACGCCCGCTCCGGACGCGGCGCTGTCCTGACACCCCGCGCCCCCGGTGCCGGGCACCGGGGGCGCGAATCTTCCAATTGCATCTTTGGCCCATAGGCACGACCATGGCCGGGTCATGCCGACGGGCACACCGCCACCGGGAGGACTGACGATGACGCCGACGCCCGTCTTCGACATGCCCGTCATGCGCGACGCACCGTCAGACCCCTGCCTGATGGTGATCTTCGGCGCCTCCGGCGACCTGACCAAGCGCCTGCTCGTGCCCTCGCTGTTCAGCCTGTATTGCGACGGCCTGCTGCCCGAGGCCTTCGCCATCCTCGGCATGGCCATGGACGATTTCGACGACGACAGCTTCCGCGCCAAGATCAGCGCCGACGTGCGCGCCTTCCTGCGCCGCGGCGACGCCTTCGATGACAAGGCCTGGCAGCATTTTGCCGCCAACATCCACTACCAGCAGGGCCGCTTCGACGATGCCGACGCCTTCTGGCGCCTGGCCGGACAGCTGGCCGAGCTCGACGCCCGCCACGGCACCCGCGGCAACATCCTGTTCTACATGGCCACGCCGCCCTCGGTGTTCAGCCAGGTCTCCTCGGGGTTGCAGAGCGTCGGCCTGCAGGACGACCACGCCGGCTGGCGGCGCATCATCGTCGAGAAGCCGTTCGGATCGGACCTGGCCAGCGCCCAGGCCCTGAACCGCGAGATACTGTCCTACTGGCGCGAGGACCAGATCTACCGCATCGACCATTACCTCGGCAAGGAGCCGGTGCAGAACCTGCTCGCCTTCCGCTTCGGCAACGGCATGTTCGAGCCCCTGTGGAACCGCACCCACATCGACCACATCCAGATCACCTCGACCGAGCAGGTCGGCGTCGAGTGGCGCGGCAACTACTACGACAAGTCCGGCGTGGTGCGCGACATGCTGCAGAACCACCTGCTGCAGATGATGGCCTACCTGTGCATGGAGCCGCCGACCAGCTTCGAGGCCGAGGCGATCCGCAACGAGAAGTTCAAGCTGTTGAGCGCCGTGCGCATCATGGACGCGGACGCGGTGCGCCAGAACGCGGTGCGCGGCCAGTACGGCGAGGGCACGAACATCGACGGCTCGCCGGCGAAGGCCTATCGCCAGGAGATGCACGTGGCCCCGGATTCGAACACCGAGACCTACGCCGCCGTGAAGCTGCGCATCGACAACTGGCGCTGGCACGGCGTGCCCGTCTTCCTGCGCTCGGGCAAGGGCCTGAAGACGAAATCGACCGAGATCATGGTGCAGTTCCGTCGGGCCCCGGAGTTCACCTTCAGCGGCACGCCGGCCGCGGACCAGCTGGAGGCCAACCAGCTGATCTTCCGCATCCAGCCGCACCAGTCCATCGAGCTGCGCTTCCTGGCCAAGCGGCCGGGGCCGTCGATGCACATGCGCAAGGTCATGATGCACTTCGAGTACGGCGAAGCCTTCGAGGCCCAGCCCGGCACCGGCTACGAGACCATGCTCTACGACTGCATGCGCGGCGACGCCGGCCTGTTCTCGCGCAGCGACCTGATCGAGACCTCATGGCGCATCGTGCAGCCGATCCTCGACGTCTGGGGCGCGGAGAAGGCCCCCGACTTCCCCAACTACCCGTTCGGTTCCTGGGGCCCGAAGGCGGTGTTCGACCTGCCGAAGCCGGCGCACCGGCGCTGGCTGGCGCGCGCCCAGGTGCAGGCGATCCGGCGCGTGTCGATGTTCGAGGGTTACGGCCGCACCATGCTCAACGACCTGGCCATGATGCTCAAGCCGCGGGTGTTCAACGCCGGCGACGAGATCGCCCGTTACGGCTCGCCGGCCGACGAGCTGTTCATCATCGACAGCGGCGAGGTCGAGATCATCGACCACAAGGGCCGGGTGCGGGCGCATCTCGGCGCCGGCACCGTGTTCGGCGAGCTGAGCCTGCTGGTGACCAAGCACCGCCAGGCCACGGTACGGGCGCTGACCTACTGCTGCATGTACACCCTGGACAAGGGCGACTTCGCCAAGATGCTGAAGGACAGGCCCGAATTCACCGAACGCGTGATGCAGATGGCACGCGAGCGCTACCACGTGATCGTCACCGCCGGCGAGCTGATCGACGGCACCGAGGCCCAGCCCGGGCCGGTGGCGGGCGCGGACATCGAGGTACAGACGGAGGACATATGAAACTGGCAATGATCGGACTGGGCCGCATGGGCGGCAACATGGTGCGGCGGCTGGCCGGGGACGGCCACGAGATCGTCGCCTACGACGTGGACGCGGCCCCGGCACGGGCGCTGGCGGCCGAATTCCCCGCGGTGTCCGCCGCCACCGACCTGGCGGACCTGATCGCCCAGCTGCCGGCGCCGCGCGCCATCTGGGTCATGGTGCCGCACGAGTACGTCGACGCCACGATCGACGGCCTCTGCGCCGCCGGCGTCGCGGCGGGCGACCTGATCGTCGACGGCGGCAACTCGAACTACCAGGACGGGCAACGGCGCGGCCGGGCGCTGGCGGCCGACGGCATCCTGTTCTCCGACTGCGGCACCTCCGGCGGCGTCTGGGGCCTGAAGAACGGCTACTCGCTGATGATCGGCGGCGAGAAGGCCGCCATCGACCTGATCGCGCCGGCGCTGACGACGCTGGCCGCCAACGATGGCAAGGGCTGGGGCCACGTCGGGCCGGTCGGCGCCGGGCATTTCGTCAAGATGGTCCACAACGGCATCGAGTACGGCATGATGCAGGCCTTCGCCGAGGGCTTCGAGCTGATGAAGGCCAAACAGGAATTCCATCTGGACATGCACCAGATCGCGCGCGTCTGGCAGCACGGCTCGGTGGTCAGCTCCTGGCTGCTCGACCTGACCGGCGACGCCCTGGAACAGGACAACGAGCTGTCTTCCCTGTCCGACTGGATGGACGATTCCGGCGAGGGCCGCTGGACCATCCGCGAGGCCGTCGATCTGGGCATCCCGACGCCGGTGCTGGCGCTGGCGCTGCAGATGCGCTTCCGCAGCCGCGAGAAGGACACCTTCGCCGGCAAGGTCGTCAACGCCATGCGCGCCGGCTTCGGCGGCCATGCCATCCGTCCGGCCGAGGCGGAAGACGGCGACGGCCAGTAAGCGCCGGTCCCGGCCGATGCACGCCGAGACCTTCGCCGATGCCGAGGCGCTGGCCCGCCACGCCGCCGAGCGGGTGGCCGGGCTGTGCCGGGATGCCGTCGCGGCGCGCGGCGCCTGCCACCTGGTGCTGGCCGGCGGCCGCACCCCGGAGCGCTGCTACACGCTGCTCGCCGCCATGGACCTGCCGTGGCCGGCGCTGCACATCTGGTTCGGCGACGAGCGCTGCCTGCCGCCGGGGGATCCCGGGCGCAACGACGCCATGGCCGACCGCGCCCTGCTGGCGCACGTGCCCATCCCGGCCGGGCAGGTGCACCGCATCCCGGCCGAGCTGGGGCCGGAGGCCGCGGCGGCCGCCTACGCGGCCGAGCTGGCCGCGGCACCGGCGATGGACGTGGTGCTGCTCGGCCTCGGCGAGGACGGCCACACGGCCAGCCTGTTCCCGGGCAACCCGGCCCTCGACGATGCGCGCCCGGCGGTGCCGGTGCACGACGCCCCCAAGCCGCCGCCCGAGCGCGTCAGCATGGGCCTTGCGGCGCTCAACGCCGCGCGCCGCCGCCTGGTGCTGGTGAGCGGCGGCGGCAAGGCCGACGCACTGGCCCGCATCCGGGGCGGCGAGCCCCTGCCCGCGGCCCGCCTGGCACAGGCCGAATGGCTGGTCGATCGCGATGCCGCCGGCACCCCGGCGTAAACAACAATTCCGCCGCCGCCCGGCATCGGCTATGCTGGGCACCGACCCGCACCGGCGGGCATCAAGGACGTGACATGAACGACAGGAATCCCACCCACAGCATGGCGCTGTTCTGCGACTTCGAGAACGTGGCGCTCGGCGTGCGCGACGCCAAATTCTCCGCCTTCGACATCAAGAAGGTGCTGGAGCGGCTGCTGCTCAAGGGCAATATCGTGGTCAAGAAGGCCTACTGCGACTGGGACCGCTACAAGGATTTCAAGGCGCCGATGCACGAGGCGGCCTTCGAGCTGATCGAGATTCCCCACGTGCGCCAATCCGGCAAGAACTCGGCCGACATCCGCATGGTCGTCGACGCCCTGGACCTGTGCTACACCAAGGCGCACGTCGACACCTTCGTGATCATCTCCGGGGACTCGGATTTCTCGCCGCTGGTGTCCAAGCTCAGGGAGAACGACAAGGTGGTGATCGGTGTCGGCGTCAAGAACTCGACCTCGGACCTGCTGACCGCCAACTGCGACGAGTTCATCTACTACGACGACCTGGTGCGCGAATCGGAGAAGCAGGGCAAGGCCCGGCGCCGGCGCTCGTCCTCCAAGGCCAAGCCGAAGGCCAAGGACGCCCCCGAGGGCGCCCCCGAGGGCGAGGAGGCCCTGAAGCAGGAGGCCATCGAACTGGTGCTGGAGACGGTCGAGGACCTGTTCAAGGAACGCGGCGAGGAGGAGAAGGTCTGGGGCTCGATGGTCAAGCAGACCCTGAAGCGGCGCAAGCCGGGCTTCAACGAGAGCTACCACGGCTTCCGCACCTTCGGCCAGCTGCTGGAAGAGGCGCAGACGCGCGGGCTCATGGCGCTCGAACTCGACGAGAAATCCGGCGGCTACATCATCAAGGCATTCTCACACGAGGAGTGAACGCCGGGCCGCCGGCGCGGCCATCACATGCGGCTCTTCTTTTCCTTGTCGATGATGCGCCAGCCGAAGAAGGCCAGAATCAGAAGTCCCGAGATGCCTGCAATGCTCCACAAAAGATCCGTCATGGATGATACGCTCCAGGGTGTAGTTTCGTTTACCGAATCGTCGGGCCGTCGAGGCTAGGCGTCTGGCAAGCCCCCCGCCGGATGCGAAACCTTAGACCGGAAACATCCCTTTTGCCACCCCGTTCCCGCCCGGGTCCCGGCGGCAGGTCACGATCCGGCCCGCGAACGTTTCGTGGTCGGCCAATTGCATCTCGGAGCGTTCCTGCGTACAGCTGTAGCCGAGGGTCTGCATGCGCCGACCGAACTTGCCGGCATAGCCGCGGCCGGGATCGACGATGATCACCTCCGCCACGGGTTTGGCATGGCGGTCGATGAAGGCGGAGAGCATGGCACAATGGTCGCGCTCGTAGAGCAGGTCGGCGCCGATGATCAGGTCGAACAGCTCGGGATCGGCCTCCTCCGACGCCCACTCGCCGGCGATGGTGTCGATGTCGCGCAACTCGTTCAGCGCCAGATTGGCTGCCAGGAAGGACGGCACCATCGGGTGATGATCGCTGGCGGTGATATCGGCGCCGCGCCCGCGCAGCACGATGCTGGCCAGCGCCAGCCCGCAGCCGACCTCGAGGATGCGCAGCCCGTCGACGGCATACGTGCTCATGTGCCGGGCCAGCATCTGACCCGACGGCCAGATGACGCCGAACAGCGGCCAGTTGGCCGCGCTGACGCCGGGGTGCTCGCCCTCGTCGCAGGCGGCCGGGTATTGCTGCCTGTCGCGCAGCGAGCGGATACGGTAATCCCTGCCGTCGATACGATAGTCCTCGAACTTGACCTGGTAACCCTGCATGCTTACCCCACGATGCGCCGACCGGAATGTGAAATGAGGCATCAGGGCAGGCAGGGCGGGTTGTACAACGGCCGTGGATGAGCTGAAGAAGCACTTCGCCTTGCAGGATACGCGCGGGGGGAGATCCTGACAAACGCCGATGCCCGCGAGGCTGGCATCCGCACCGCGATCTCCCTAGTCTCTGCCCGGGCCATCCGGCCCGAATCCCATCCGAAGGTATCGCCACGCCATGAACCGCACCCCTGCCGCCTCCGCCACCGCCAACGCCGCCTATGCGCTCGTGACCGGCCTGCAGCAGCGCTTCGTTGCGGGACTGGAGGCGCTGGCACGCCAGCGGGGCAGCACCCAGCGCTTCGCACCGGTCGAATGGTTCCGCGACGACGGCCGCCACGGCGGCGGCGTGCGCTTCGAGACGGCCGCCGGCGCGTTGTTCGGCCGCGGCTCGGTCAACGTGTCGCAGGTGCATTACGACGACCTGCCGGAGAAGCAGCTCGGCTCGGCCAACGCCATCTCGACCATCATCCATCCGGTGCATCCGCTGGCGCCGTCGGTGCACATCCATATCAGCTGGACGGAGATGAAGGGCGGCGAGGGCTACTGGCGCATGATGGCCGACCTGAACCCGTCGCATGCCGTCGATGCGGACACGGCCCGCTTCCTCGATGCGCTGGAGGCGGCCGCACCCGCCCGGTTCGACGAGGCCAAGGCCCAGGGTGAGCGCTACTTCTTCATCCCGGCCCTGGGCCGGCACCGCGGCGTGGCGCATTTCTACCTGGAGAACTACCACACGGGGGATCCCGCGGCCGATGCCGCCCTGGCGAAGGCCGTCGGCGAGACCGCCATCGACACCTATCTTGCCATCCTGGGCAGCGCCCTGGACGCCGCACCGGCGCCGACCGATGCGCAGCGCGCCGTACAGCTGGCCTACCACACCCTGTACTTCTTCCAGGTGCTGACGCTGGACCGCGGCACCACGACGGGACTGCTGGTGCACGACCAGAACGATGTCGGCATCATGGGCTCGCTGCCGGCCTATGTGGACCGGGACCTGCTCGCCTCCTGGGTGCCGCGCATGCAGCCGCCGCAGGACGCGCTGCTGACGGCCCTGATCGACGCCCTGCCCGGGACCAACCCGGCGCCGGTGGACGAGGCCGTCAAGCGCCGGCTGGCGGCCGTGGTGCGGGCCCATTACCGGGCCCATCCCGAGGCCATCGCCATGCAGGCCTCCGCCGACGTCCCGCCGCCCACCATCCAGAACCACCGCTGAAGCGCCCCGCCGGGGCGACCAAACGGGCCTGCCGCCTGAGCCGGGCGGATGAGGATTGACAGTGCGGCCGCGCTGCGATTGATCGGCCGACCGGCGCCTGCCCAAGCCCGGGCATGTTTGGCACGCACCATGCTTATAGAAGGGCGTGTTGTACCGGCCCGGCCTGGAGGCCCGAGCCGATACCCACGGAATGCGGGCGGCGCTCCTTCTTTTGGCCAATCCACATCCTCCCCTCCAGGGATCTGCGCCAGATTGCCGCTTTCGCCTTCCAGGTATGGGTTCGGTGACCGAAGGACCGATCCGCCGGTGCAGCATCATCTCCCCAGCAAAGGCCTGCCGTCTCCCCCGGCAGGCCTTTTTCTGTGCTTGGACCCGCATGTCCAACCTATCGCCAGACGCTTTTTTCGGCACTCGCTGATCAAAATATATGCATCGTTGGCCGCCCCGGTGTCCGTTCGGCTAGCATCGGGGCATGGACGGCCTGTACCGCCAATACCGTATCGCCCGACGCATCGCCGTCGCCGTCATCGGCGGCACCCTGGTGCTGCTCGGGCTGATCATGCTGGTCACGCCCGGCCCCGGCACCCTGGCGATCCTGGCCGGCCTCGGCGTGCTGGGCCTGGAGTTCTACTGGGCCCGGCGCTGGCTGGCACGCCTGCGCCGCCGGATCGGCGCCTACGTCCCCGGCCGCGGCCGGCGCCGCTGACGGACCACCAACCGGGAACGGGTCAGGCCGCGCCCTCCTTGAGCGCCAGCACCTGTACCACGGCGCTGTGGCCGTTGTGGTAGCGCCCCTCGTGCACCTCCCGCTCCAGCTCGACGGCATGCAGCAGCTTCAGGCCGGCCAGCTCCCGGCGCAGCGTCTCCAGGTTCATCGTCAGCTCGGCGGTCGGCGGGCCGCCGGTGCCGTAGGCGATCTGCGCCGGCGTATAGGCCTCGAGCACGAACATGCCCCCGGGCCGGAGGCCGGCCACGACATCGCGATGCACGCGCTTGCGCAGCGGCGGCGGCAGATGGCAGAAGATCGACACGACCAGGTCCCAGGTTTCGCGCTCGATGACGAAATCGGCCAGGTCCGCATGCACGGTGGCGATGGCCACGCCCCGGTTGTGCGCCAGTGCCCGGGCCTTCTCCAGGCCCACCGACGAGGTATCGACCGAGGTCACGGCCAGGCCCTCTTCGGCCAGCCAGACGCCGTTGCGTCCCTCGCCGTCGCCGAGGCACAGGGCCTTGCCGTCGGGAAGCTGTTGCAGCACCGAACGCAGGAAGTCGTTCGCCTCGGTGCCGAAGGCGTATTCCTCATCGCTGTAGCGCTCGTCCCACATCTGCTACCTCCTTGTGGCGGATGGTTCGTTCCATGGTAGCACATGCCGCCCGGGGGCATCGCCGCCGGGCCGGTGTAAAGATTGCTTTCCGCTTGTTGCGCCCGGGACGGCGGCGCTCAGAGCGTGATCTCGAGTGCCGCTGCGGCGGCATTGGCCGTATGCCGGGCCTCATCGACCGTATCGCCGCGCGCCAGGGTCACCGCCATGCGCCGCTTGCCGGAAACCGATGGCTTGCCGAACAGGCGGAGCTGCGTATCGGGATTGGCCAGCGCCCGCTCCAGGCCACCGAACACGAGCTCGGAGGAATCGCCCTCGACGACGACCGCCGTGCTGGCCGCCGGCCCGAACTGGCGGATGGCCGGGATGGGCAGGCCGAGAATGGCGCGCGCATGCAGCGCGAACTCGGACATATCCTGCGAGATCAGCGTCACCATGCCGGTATCGTGCGGCCGCGGCGAGACCTCGCTGAACCAGACCCGATCGCCCCGGATGAACAGCTCGACGCCGAACACCCCGAAGCCGCCGAGTGCGGCGGTGATCTCGGCGGCGATGCGCTCGCCCTCGGCCAGCGCCGCGCCGGACATCGGCTGCGGCTGCCAGGACTCGCGGTAGTCGCCGTCGACCTGCTTATGCCCGATCGGGGCGCAGAAGCTGGTGCCGCCGGCATGGCGCACCGTCAACAGCGTGATCTCGTAATCGAAGTCGACGAAGCCCTCGACGATGACCTTGCCGGCGCCGGCGCGCCCGCCGGCCTGCGCATAGGCCCAGGCGGCGTCGATATCCGCCTCGGCCCTGACCAGGCTCTGCCCCTTGCCGGAGGAGCTCATGATCGGCTTGACCACGCAGGGCAGCCCGATGTCCTGCACGGCGTCGCGGAACTCGGCCTCGGTGGCGGCGAAGCGGTACGGCGAGGTGGCGAGATTCAGCTGTTCGGCGGCCAGCCGGCGGATGCCCTCGCGGTTCATCGTCAGCTTCGTGGCACGGGCGGTGGGGATCACCGTGAATCCCTCCGCCTCCAGCTCCAGCAGGGTGTCGGTGGCGATGGCCTCGACCTCCGGCACGATCAGGTGTGGCTTCTCTGTTTCGACGACGCGGCGCAGGGCGGAGCCGTCGAGCATGTCCACGACATGGGCGCGGTGCGCCACCTGCATGGCCGGGGCATCGGCATAGCGGTCCACCGCAATGACCTCGACACCGAGCCGCTGCAGCTCGATGACGACCTCCTTGCCGAGCTCGCCGGCCCCGAGCAGCAGCACGCGCGTGGCCGCGGCCGACAGCGGCGTGCCGATGGCCACCCCGCTCATTCCAGACCCGGCGGCGCGTTCTCTTCGAGGTAGGTATAGCCCTTGAGCCCGAGGCGGTAGTAGTTCAGGAAGGCCGTGGCCTCGCGGGCGGACAGCAGGCCCTTGGTCCTGGCCTCCTGCACCTGCCGGCGCATGCGGTCCATCAGCACCGTCTCGTGGAACTGCACGTACTCGAGCACCTCGGCCACCGATTCGCCCTCGACGACCTGCTCCAGCTCGTAGATGTCGCCGTCCATGCGGATGTGGACGGCATGCGTGTCCCCGAACAGGTTGTGCAGATCGCCCAGGATCTCCTGGTAGGCGCCGGTCAGGAAGATGCCGATCAGGTAGGCGTCGCCGTTGCTGACCGGGTGCAGCGGCAGCGTCGGCGAGATGCCGGACTCCAGCGGGAAATGGGCCAGCTTGCCGTCCGAATCGCAGGTGATGTCGACCAGGATGCCCTGGCGCGTCGGCTCCTCGCCCAGGCGGTGGATCGGCATCACCGGGAACACCTGCTTGATGGCCCAGGCGTCGGGCAGCGACTGGAACAGCGAGAAGTTGCAGAAGTAGCGGTCGGCCATCTGGCTCTCGAGGTCCGGCAGCTCCTGGCCCAGGGTCTCGGGCGCCATGACCTTCATCATGTGCGAGGCGATCGTCCAGTAGACGGCGTCGCCCAGCGCCCGTTCGGTCAGCGAGCAGTGGCCGAGGGTGAACAGCTTGTTGATGTCCTCGCGCAGCGCCACCGCATCGTGCAGCGCCTCGCGCGGATCCATACTGTCCATGTCGCACAGCGTCGACCACAGCTGTCTCAGCGGCAGCGGGGATTCGTCAGCCGGCTGCTCGGGCGTGGTGTCCCGCTTGCGCTGCGAGATGCCCAGCAGATCGATGATCAGCACCGCGTGATGCGCCACCAGGGCCCGGCCGGACTCGGAGATGATGTGCGGGTGCGGCAGCGACTCCTCGTCGCAGATCGCCTTCATCGTCCACACGATGTCGTTGGCGTACTCCTGCAGCGTGTAGTCCAC
>Ga0315540_10001536_pt1 | contig 13159 bp, 12 predicted proteins | sample SalMarSW160110MG_FD_203677 | JGI IMG/M metagenome (GOLD analysis project Ga0315540, IMG submission 203677) | Salt marsh sediment microbial communities from the Plum Island Ecosystem LTER, Massachusetts, United States - Salt Marsh Sediment SW1601-10 ... | reverse complement strand
TGCTTAATATTTCTATTCAATAACGGCCCTTCGGGGCCGTTTTCGTATGGAGATGAATGTCGTGTTCTGGCCGATAGTCGCCGATCAGGAATCCCGCCTTAGCTGAGTCTACTGTCTCATGGGGACGGCAAGTTATTAGCCGATCTCGGACATTCAGAATGTCTCGTTTTAGCCCGAACATGGGGCCAGTTCTAGAACATCCACAGTCCCGTTAAACCGTTTGATTTGGCTTTTTTATATTTCAGTTCGGTTATTCGGTCCGATTCTGCTTGACGAAAATGGCGGATTCTAGACAGGCACAAGATCGTCGAGGGGGTGCTACCCCAGTGGCAACCATGCCGTAAACTAACCGTACTCCTTCCTTACCGTGCCATAACCTAGACCTAACCATAGTCCAGCCTTAACTCAACCATGCTGTAACCTTGGGGTAAAGTTAGGGTGCTTATATATGTGCGATGGAGGGGGATTAATGCATGGCGCACTTGCTGGCAAATAATGGCTAAATATGGCAATAAGCAGCAAGCGATAGAAAGGCCTGTCCTATTGGATATGCGGTGGTATTAAGAAGTGATTTAGCGCTACTGCACCGGCCCCCATTTGGCGACCCTACCACGGCAAGTTTTTATGTTTTTAGACATTATTCGTGTACTAGGCGTGTACTGGCTAAAAATGTGGCTAGTTATTGGATGGGTGGATAGCGCCGTAACATATTGAAAGTATTTATGGTGGGCCCGCCAGGACTCGAACCTGGGACCAAGGGATTATGAGTCCCCTGCTCTAACCAACTGAGCTACAGGCCCGCGAATAGCGGGGAAGTTTACCTTGCGTGAAGAAGTGCGTCACCTGGCGGTGACGCACTGGTCAGTCAGCTACAGCTAGTCTACTTCCAGGAAGCTGCGCAGCTGTTCCGAGCGGCTCGGGTGGCGCAGCTTGCGCAGGGCCTTGGCTTCGATCTGGCGGATGCGCTCGCGGGTGACGTCGAACTGTTTGCCGACTTCTTCGAGCGTATGGTCGGTGTTCATGTCGATGCCGAAACGCATGCGCAGCACCTTCGCTTCCCGCGGGGTCAGGCCCGCGAGCACGCCCTGCGTGGCTTCCTTGAGACCGGCCCCGGCGGCCGAATCCACGGGGGAATCGATGCTGGTGTCTTCGATGAAGTCGCCCAGGTGTGAATCCTCGTCGTCGCCGATCGGGGTTTCCATGGAGATGGGTTCCTTGGCGATCTTCAGGACCTTGCGCACCTTGTCTTCCGGCATATCCATGCGTTCCGCCAGTTCTTCCGGTGTGGGCTCGCGTCCCATTTCCTGCAGCATTTGCCGGGAGATACGGTTCAGCTTGTTGATGGTCTCGATCATGTGCACCGGAATACGGATGGTGCGGGCCTGGTCGGCGATCGAACGGGTGATCGCCTGGCGGATCCACCAGGTAGCATACGTCGAGAACTTGTAGCCGCGGCGGTATTCGAACTTGTCCACGGCTTTCATCAGGCCAATGTTGCCTTCCTGGATGAGGTCGAGGAACTGCAGGCCGCGATTGGTGTATTTCTTGGCGATGGAAATCACCAGGCGCAGGTTGGCCTCCACCATTTCCTTCTTGGCGCGGCGTGCCTTGGCTTCGCCGATCGACATGCGCCGGTTGATGTCCTTGATCTGGCTGATCGTCAGGTTGGCGGCGTTCTGGATATTCACCAGCTTGTTCTGGGCGCGCAGGATTTCATCCTTGTGCTGTTCCAGTACCGGCGAGTATTTGTGTCCACCCTTGATCTGGCTGTCCAGCCACTTCAGATCGGTTTCGTTGTCGGGGAACGAGGTGATGAAATCCCGGCGCGGCATCAGCGCACGGTGCACGCAAATGTTCATGATCACGCGCTCGTGACCGCGAATGCGCTCGACGGTCTGGCGCAGGTTGTCCGACAGCAGCTCGACCATGCGCGGTGCCAGCTTCAGGCACATCAGGTGATCGACAATCTGGGTACGCAGCTTCTCGAGACGGGCTTCGTTTTTGCTCTTGCCATTCAGCGTGGCGAGCATCTTGTCGTGCAGCTTGCCCAGTTCGCTGAAGAAAAGGCGGGTTTCTTCCGGGTCGGGCCCGGTGTCGACCGGCGCCGCATCGTCATCGTCGTCATCGTCGTCGTCTTTGTCTTTGTCTTTGTCTTCCTTTTCGGCGCGATCCGCCGCCTGCTGCGCAGGCGAGGGAATAGGCTCATCGGCGGCATTCGGATCGATAAAGCCGCTGAACAGGTCCGCCAGCCGCGATTCGCCTTCTTCTACCCTGGCATATTCCTGGAGCAGCACCTCGCTTGTCGCCGGGTAACTGGCGAGCGCCGAGAACACCTGCGCCAGGCCGTCCTCGATACGCTTGGCGATCTCGATTTCGCCCTCGCGGGTTAGCAGTTCGACGGTGCCCATTTCACGCATGTACATGCGCACCGGGTCGGTGGTGCGGCCAAATTCGCTGTCGACGGTTGCCAGCGCCGCTGCCGCTTCTTCCGCCGCGTCGTCATCGGGCGCAGCTTCACTGGTCAGGATCAGGGTATCGGCGTCGGGGGCGATCTCGTGTACCTGGATGCCCATATCGTTGATCATGCCGATGATGTCCTCGATCTGCTCAGGATCGACGATATCGTCCGGCAAGTGATCGTTGACCTCCGAGTAGGTCAGGAAGCCCTGTTCCTTGCCCTTGGCGATCAGCAATTTAAGTTGTGATTGTTGGTCCTGGTTCATCACCTGAACGTGTCCCCGTTGAGTCCCGTTGCCCCGGTAAACAGGCAAACGAGTATTGTAGCTGAAAATAGCTATATTAGCCAGTTCTGTTGAATGTCAGGTGCGTTGCCCGCTGTTCGGCTGGCCACTGGCAAGCAACTGTACAAGCTCACTTTTCTCCAAGCTGCTAAGTCCGGACTGGCGTTCCTTCGTCAGCAGGTTCTCGGCCTTCTGCCTGTTTCGCTGCTCAATGAGACGTTGGACAGCGCCGCGAAATTCCGGTTCAAAGCCTTCGCTGGGTAAATCCAGCCTGGAAGTTGCCAGCCGGGCCAGGTGCTGCTCCTCGGGACGGCCGCGCCAGTGCTCGAGAATGGCGCCTGTGGATAGATGGGGGCTGTGCCGGGTAAGTTCAAGCAGCTCCGCCAGCAACGGCACGCCTGGCAGGTCCAGATCCTCGAACCCCATTGGGCTGTCGAGACCGCTACCCAGTGCCGGCTGCTCGAGCAGCAGGCGTATCGCCATGCGTACCGGGCTGCGGCTCAGATCTCGCCGCCGGCTCTCGGTTGCAGTGCCCGTGCCGGAGGGTGGCGCGGGCTTGCCGAAGACCCGCTGCTGCAACTGTGGCAGTTTCAGTCCGCTCTGCTGTGACAGGCGTTCCAGCATCAGGTCGCGGAACACCGAATCTGGAAGCCGGTTCAACAGCGGTCGTGCGAGCTCCACGAGCCTCGCGCGTCCATCCACACTGCCGGTATCGACCTGCTGACACAGCGATTCATAGAAAAACTCGGAAAGTGGAACCGAATCGACAGTTTCCTCGCGAAAAGCGTCGGCGCCTATGCGCCGCACCAGCGTGTCCGGGTCCTCGCCTTCGGGCAGGAACAGAAAACGCGCTTCGCGCCCGTCGCGCATTACCGGCAGGGCGTTTTCCAGTGCTCGCCAGGCCGCGCGGCGCCCGGCGGCATCGCCGTCAAAGCAGAACACGACTTCACTCACGGTGCGGTAGAGCCTTTCCAGGTGTTCGGGGGTGGTGGCGGTGCCCAGTGTGGCCACGGCGTTGCTCAGGCCGAATTGCGTCAGGGCGACGACGTCCATGTAACCTTCGACCACCAGCAGGCGCTCCAGCTTCTGGCCGGCCTTGCGCGCCTCGAACAGGCCATACAGCTCCTGGCCCTTGTGAAAGACCGGGCTCTCGGGGCTGTTCATGTATTTGGGTTTTTCGTCGCCGAGCACCCGGCCGCCAAAGCCCACGCAGCGTCCGCGCCGGTCGCGGATCGGGAACATGATGCGGTCACGGAAGCGGTCGTAACAGCCGCCCTCGTCTTTCTTTACCAGCAGTCCAAGCTCGATCGCCAGCTGCCGCTGGTGCGCGTCTGTGAGGTGGCTGCTCAGGCTGTCCCAGCCCGGCGGCGCGTAGCCCAGGCCGAAAGTCTGGGCGATCTCGCCGCTCAGGCCGCGCGCCTTGAGGTAATCGACCGCGCGTGCCGACTGCGGGTGCTGGCGCAGCTGGGCGCGGTAGAAGCGCTCGACTTTCTCCAGCAGGCTGTAGTGATCCAGGCGGCGGTCGTCGGCGCGCGGCGCGGGGCCGGCTTCGTGCGGCACTTCCATGCCGGCCGAGCGTGCCAGTTCCTCGATGGCCTCGGGGAACGCCAGGTTTTCGTATTCCATGAGAAACCCTACGGCGCTGCCGTGGGCTCCGCAGCCGAAGCAATGATAGAACTGCTTGCCCGGGCTGACGGTAAATGACGGGGTCTTCTCGTTGTGGAACGGGCAGCAGGCCTGATATTCGCGGCCGGCCTTTTTCAGCGGCAGGCGCTGTTCGATGACGTCGACAATATCAACGCGGTTCAACAGCTCATCGATGAAGCTTTGCGGGATGCGGCCGGCCATACGGGTATGGTATGCAAACGCCTGGCTGGCGTCAGCAGTGGCCGGCAAGGGGGCAAAAAAACAGGCTTGTCAGCCGGACAGCCTGGCTTTGATTTTGCCGCTGACGGCGCCCATGTCGGCGCGCCCGGCGAGTCGGGCCTTCAGCTGGCCCATGACCTTGCCCATGTCCTTGACGCTTTGGGCGCCGGTCGCGGCAATCGCCTCGGTGATCATGGCGTCGATTTCGGCCTCGTCCAGTTGTTCGGGCAGGTAGGTCTTGAGAACTTCCAGCTCGAAGTGTTCCTGTTCGGCGAGATCGTCGCGCCCGGCTTTTTCGTATTGTTCAATCGATTCGCGGCGCTGCTTGGCCATTTTGTCCAGCACGACAATGACCTGGCTGTCGTCCAGGTCGATGCGTTCATCCACTTCGCGCTGTTTGATGGCGGCGTTGATCAGCCGGATGACGCCCAGGCGGCGTTTGTCGGCGGCGCGCATCGCGGCCTTCATATCCTGCTGGAGGGTTTCCTTCAGGGACATGTCAGGGTCGACCGGGGGAATTAATACAGGCGGGTGCGGCGGGCGTTTTCGCGCGAAACTTTCTTGGCGTGACGCTTGACGGCGGCAGCTTGCTTGCGTTTGCGTTCCTGGGTGGGTTTTTCATAAAACTCGCGGCGGCGCACTTCGGACAGAATGCCTGCCTTCTCACAGGAGCGCTTGAAGCGGCGCAGGGCGACTTCGAAAGGCTCGTTTTCACGTACTTTTACTTGTGGCAAAGCCGTTTCCTCACTAATCGTGATCACAAAGGGCGCATATTGTAGCAGTGCGGAGGGCAAAGGTAAAACCCTGATTCCGGTGCGGAACTAGGCGGGTGGCGCGCATGCCGCTACCATAGCGGCATGCTGGTACTGGGAATTGAATCGTCCTGCGACGAAACCGGGGTGGCCCTGTTCGACACCGAACGCGGCCTGCTGGGACACGCATTGCACAGCCAGGTTGCGCTGCACGCCGGCTACGGCGGTGTCGTGCCGGAACTGGCCTCGCGCGACCACGTGCGCAAGGCGCTGCCGTTGCTGTCGCAGGTGCTGAGCGACAGCGGTGTCGATCGGCGTGCCATCGCCGGCGTCGCCTACACGGCCGGACCGGGGCTGGTCGGCGCCCTGCTGGTCGGGGCCAGCATCGGGCGCAGCCTGGCCTGGAGTCTGGGCGTGCCGGCACTGGGCGTGCACCACATGGAGGGGCATTTGCTGGCGCCCATGCTGGAGACGCCGGCGCCCGGGTATCCTTTTGTCGCCTTACTGGTTTCCGGCGGACACACCCTGCTGGTACAGGTCGAGGGGGTCGGTGCCTACCGCATTCTGGGTGACACCCTGGATGACGCCGCCGGCGAGGCCTTTGACAAAACCGCCAAGCTGCTGGGCCTGGATTACCCGGGCGGGCCGCAGCTGGCGAAGCTCGCGGAGCAGGGCAACCCGACGCGGTTTCGCTTTCCGCGCCCCATGACCGATCGGCCGGGCCTGGACTTCAGCTTCAGCGGCCTGAAAACCTTCGCCCTGACAACCAGCCGTGATGTCGGTGATGACGCGCAGACGCGTGCCGATATTGCGCGCGCGTTCGAGGATGCGGTGGTCGATACCATGGTCATCAAATGCCGCCGTGCCCTCGAGCAGACCGGTATCGGGCGTCTGGTGGTCGCCGGCGGCGTCGGCGCCAACCGGGCTCTGCGTGCGGGGCTGCAGACGATGGCGCGGCGCGTGTCCGCCGAGGTGTTTTATCCGCGGCTGGAGTTCTGTACCGACAATGGCGCCATGATTGCCTATGCAGGCGCCTGTCGCCTCCAGGCGGGGCAGTGCGAGGGCCTCGAGGTGAGCGTCAGGCCGCGCTGGTCACTGGAGGAACTGGCGGCGATTTAACTGAGCGTGACGCAAGCAGCTCGATTACCGGGGTTAGCGGCATTTTCACCAGGCGCCCTTCCGCCACCCTAAAAGCCGGGTTACGGTCGGGACAGGGTTCACGGTGCATGCGCTCGCGCCCTAAGCCGTCGAGGCACTGCCGCCCCTGGCCCCTGGGCAAGACGTCAGATTCGTAGCGTGGCAGTTTTCTCCGCTTTTAATGCGGGTGTCATCGCAAGCGATACGAGTGGGCGTCTGCCTCAATCTTTACCGCTGATATGCCCCTCGGTGCCCTGGATCAGATTCCTGATATTCGATCGGTGCCGCCAGAACAGCAGCGCGACCATAAAGACAATGGCGGCGATCAGCGAACGTTCGGGGATCAGCCACCATATATACAGTGGTGTGACCAGCAGCGACAACAGGGCAGCGAGCGACGAGACCTTGAACAGTTTGGCGATCACCAGCCAGGTGGCGATGGTCAGCAGCCCCACCTGCCAGTGCAGACCCAGCAGCACTCCCAGCGCCGTGGCCACACCCTTGCCGCCGCGAAAGCCGAAAAACACCGGATACAGGTGACCGAGGAACGCCGCCACCGCGACCATGGCCTGCACCCCGAGAGGCGCGCCGAGCAGCTTGGCCACCAGCACCGGGATGAGGCCCTTTAGCATGTCGCCGATCAGCGTGATGGCGGCGGCCTTTTTACCCCCGATTCTCAACACGTTGGTAGCGCCCGGGTTGCCGGAGCCTTCGCCACGCGGGTCGGGCAGGCCGAGCAGACGGCAGACAATGATAGCCGAGGAGATGGAACCCGCGAGATAGGCGAAGGCGATGAGGATCGGGGCTGTGGTCATCGCGACTATTGGAATGCCTCGAGGGCCTTTGGTCAAGCGCCATGGTCGCTGCGGTTTGGCTGGAGCCGGCACGGCGACATGTAATATAGTGTAGGGTTTACGAGGCAGCGACCTGGGCAGTATGGACATTATTTTCATCCGCGACCTGCGCGTAGATACCGTTATCGGTATCTACGCCTGGGAGCGTGCCATCAAGCAGACCCTGTCCTTTGACCTGGAGATGGCTACGGATATCGCCCGGGCTGCGGCCAGTGACCACATCGACGACACCCTCAATTACAAAGCAGTGGCCAAGCGCATAATTGCGTTCGTTGAGGCCAGCGAATTTCAGCTGGTTGAAACACTTGCCGAACGTGTTGCGGAACTGGTCAGAGAGGAATTTGCAGTCCCCTGGTTGCGTCTAACCCTTAACAAAGGTGGCGCGGTACGTGGTGCCAAAGGGGTAGGCGTTATGATTGAGCGTGGTGAAAGGAGTTGAAGTAGTGGCCAGAGTCTATGTAAGCGTTGGCAGTAACATCGATCGGGAACGCAACATCGCCAGTGCCATTGCCGCGCTGGAAAAAGCTTTCGGACCGCTGCAGCGCTCACGCACTTTCGAAAGTGAGGCCGAGGGGTTTGCCGGCGATCCGTTCTACAACCTGGTGGTGGGTTTCGATACTGAGCAGAGCCCCCGCCAGGTTGCCGATACCCTCAACGCCATCGAAGACGCGCACGGCCGCGACCGCAGCGGCGGCAAGTGCAGCAGCCGCACGCTGGATCTGGACCTGTTGCTCTATGACGACCAGGTGGTCGACGAAGACGGCTTGCACCTGCCGCGCCGCGAGATTCTCGAATATGCGTTCGTGCTCAAGCCGTTGGCGGAGATCGCCGGTGACCGCAAACACCCCGTCACCGGGTTTGCTTTTGCGGTGATCTGGGATCACTTCGACCCCACGGCACAGCCGGTGTGGCCGGTGGACTCACCCTGATTTGTTCGGGCATGTCCCTCTCCCCGCCGCCCGGCGCTGACGCCAGAGCCGTCAGCGACAGACTCCTGGAAAAAATCACACAGGCCAGCCGGCGCCGGGGTGGCTGCCTGCCTTTCGACAGTTATATGAACATGGCGCTCTACGAACCGGGCCTGGGTTACTACGCCGGCGGCCTGGTGCCGTTTGGCGAGCAGGGCGATTTCGTCACCGCGCCGGAGTCGGGTGCGCTGTTCGGGCGTTGTCTGGCCCGCTCCATTGCGTCCGTGCTCCAGCAGGTCAGCGGGGGTTGCGTGCTGGAGCTGGGCGCCGGCAGCGGCGCACTGGCGGGTGTCCTGTTACAGGAGCTGGGGGTGCTGCAGGCCTTGCCGGAGCGCTACTATATTCTGGAATGCAGCGCGGCCATGCGGGCGCTGCAGCAGGACAGCTTGAAGGGCTTGTCTCGGCTCGCGGCACGCGTTGAATGGCTGGATCGCCTGCCGCAGACGGCGTTCAACGGCGTGGTGTTCGGCAACGAGGTGGCCGATGCCTTGCCCGTCAGCTGCTTCCGCTGGCGCGACGGTCAGGTGCAGGCGCTCGGCGTCAGCGCGACCGAGCAGGGACTGGCGTGGTGCGAAATGTCCCCCGACGACGACCTGCAGCGCCTTGTTGAGGGGCTGGCGCGCGACAACCACTGGCAGGGCGAGTACGCGTCCGAGTACTGCCCCGGTCTCAAGCCCTGGGTGCAGTCGCTGTGTGAGCTGATTGCCAGCGGCGCAGTGCTGCTGGCCGACTACGGCTATGGCCGCGCCGAGTACTACCACCCGCAGCGGTGCATGGGCACGCTGCTGTGCCACTACCGTCACCAGGCCCACGCCGATCCACTCTGGTGTCCGGGTCTCCAGGATATTACCGCGTTTGTCGATTTCACCGCGGTGGCCGAGGCCGGGACCGACGCCGGGATGCGCCTGGCCGGCTACACCAGCCAGGCACAGTTTCTCCTTGGCTGCGGCCTCGATCAGCTGCTGTCCGCGGCCGACCCCGCCGACACGCGGCGGTTCCTGCAATTGAGCAACGAGGCCAAGCGCCTGGTGCTGCCCGGCGAAATGGGCGAGCGTTTCAAATTCATCGGATTTTCACGCCAGCTCGAGCACGGTGTCCTGGGCTTCGCCCTGCCTGACCTGCGCAGCCGTTTATAGACAAGAACCGCAAATGGACATTTTTCAGGCGATTGTTCTGGCGCTGGCCCAGGGGCTAAGCGAGTTTCTGCCGATTTCCAGTTCCGCGCACCTGGTACTGGTGCCGGTACTGACCGGCTGGCCCGGCCAGGGCCTGGCCTTCGACGTGGCGGTGCACTTCGGTACACTCGCGGCGGTCATTGTCTATTTCCGCGATGAACTGGCGGCCATGGCCAATTCCTGGTTCAGCGCCTTGCGCACCCGCAATCCGGACGACGAGGCGTTACTCGCCTGGGCGGTGTTGCTTGGCACCATTCCCCTCGGCCTGGCCGGTTTGCTGTTCCACACTGCCGTCAAAACTGTCCTGCGCGCGCCGCTGGTTATCGCCACCACCACCATCGTGTTCGGCGTGCTGCTGGGTTATGCCGACAGAATCGGGGCGCAAACCCGTTGCGAATACCGGCTGGGAGCCGGGCGCGTGGCGGTCATTGCGCTGGCCCAGGCGCTGGCGCTGATTCCCGGTACATCGCGTTCCGGTATCACCATCGCAGCCGGTCTGCTGGTGGGGCTGGATCGCAAGGCCGCGGCGCGGTTTTCATTTCTGCTCTCCGTGCCGGCGATCGCGATGGCGGCCGGCTACGAAATGACCGGGCTCATCGAGGCCGCCGAGCCGGTCCTGTGGACGGACATGCTCGTGGGTGTCGTGGTCTCGGGTGTCAGCGCCTACTTTTGCATCCACTACTTTTTGAAACTGCTGGATCGCATCGGCATGATGCCGTTCGTGGTCTACCGTTTAATCCTCGGCGTCGTTCTGTTTGCCATGTTCCTGTGACGGTGCGCACGCGGCGGGAATGATGTCGTCATCGTCAAAGTCGTAGCCCAGTGCGGCGATGTCCCGGCCATAGACCTCGGCGACAATAGCTCTGGTCTCGGTATCGTAGGCCGGGCGGTAGTCCTCGCCACGGTGCCCGTTACTGTTCAGGTGCAAAAGGCGGTTTTTTACGCCGATCCGTTCACAGACGCGGCGGAAATCGGCATCGAGCTGTTCGTAGCGTCCGACAAAATCCACGCCGCTTTTCCCGTTGGCCAGGGAAAGGAAGTCGACCTGGGGTCTGAAATGAATCCAGGAGGCGATGTTGTCCGGTGTCACCCAGTCGCGCACAAACTCGCCGAACTCACGGTAAGGCGACAAATACCGCCGGGCCCAGCGGCGGTCGGTCTCATTGAAACCGCCCTGGCTCAAAAAGCGATACGCCGACAGCAGTCTGTCCCAGGGGTTGCGTACAAAGGCGAACTTGAAATAACTGTCGAACAGCGGCGGCTCGAAGACCTCCTGAAAGACGCGGATCGGGTAGTGGCCGGCGCCGTAATCTCCAAACAGGCTCCGGCACACGGAGACGCCCGCGCACTTGGGTATATGTACGAAGATGCAACGGTGACGGTCGAAAGAGCGAAGTGTGTAACCGGCCGGAGAGGTGCGCGTGCGCAGCTGCTTGAGTTTGCGAACGGTTTTTCGCGCGGCGCGCGACCTGCGGTAGTCGGACAGGGCGGCTAGCAAAGCCATTCTTTACGACTGCGCTCCCGCAACGACCTGCTCTATCGCCTGGCGACGTTTTTCCCGGATCGCCTGACCGATGGCGGGGCCGTCCAGCGTGGCGCCGTCAATATCGGTGGCGCCGATGGCGGCGGCCTTCAGGCGTGCGTTTTCCAGCAGGGCGGCACGCGACCGGTCGATCACGGCGCAGCACGCGTAGACATCCAGCAACTGTTTCCAGCGGTTTGTGTCGCGAAAGGCACCGCTGGCTTCCATGATATCCAGCGCGCTCCCGGCGTCGTTTCGGGCGATTTGTTCCGCCATGCGTATCGCGAGCAGCGCCAGCCGGGTGTAATCGTTGGGTACGCGAAAACGCGTGCACAGGGTCTCGGCCTGGGCCAGGCGCTGCGTGCTGACCAGGTCCTCGCCCAGGGAGAGCACCAGGGTCGCGAAGCGTACCCGGGGATCGTCAGTTTGTCTGGCGCTCTGTTGCAGACGTGCGAGCGCCGGCGGCAGGCCGGGGTGTTCATGACCGGTCTGGTTGTCGGCGTACTCGCGCTCGATCTCCGGAAACAGCACCGCGAGGGCGCCGCAGCCGTGCAGCACGGTAAAAAAACGCTCGGGTCTGTCGCACGCCAGGGCCTTGGCTACCTCCGCCCAGACCCGTTCGGGTACCAGGTAGTCGACTTCCCCGTCGGCGACCATTTTCCGCATCAGCGCGTTGGTGCTGTGGGCGACACTGAAACCCCATTGGCCGAAGCGTGCGGCGAAGCGCGCCACGCGCAGAATGCGCACCGGGTCTTCAGCGAAGGCGGGGCTGACATGCCGCAGGCGGCCCGCGGCGAGATCCTCCTGCCCCCCGTAGGGGTCGATAAGTTCACCGTCGGCGTTCTCTGCCATGGCGTTGACGGTCAGGTCGCGGCGCATCAGGTCTTCTTCGAGGGTTACGCCCGGGTCGGTGTGAAATTCGAAACCCTTGTAGCCAGGTGCGACCTTGCGTTCGGTGCGCGCCAGTGCGTACTCCTCTTTGCTTTCCGGGTGCAGGAACACCGGGAAATCCTTGCCCACCTGCCGGTAACCCTGCTCCAGCATCTGCTGCGGCGTAGCCCCGACCACCACCCAGTCACGCTCGCCCACCGGCAGGCCGAGCAGTCTGTCGCGCACTGCGCCGCCGACCAGGAAAATATCCATCAGGGTGCGCGGCGTGACCGCGAACGGTAGTCGTAGTAGCGCGCCCGGCTGCTGGCCGAGCCAAGGTAGGTTGGTACGATAGCTTCTATGGAACGCGGGTTGATGCCCATGGCGGGAAACGCAGGCTGGGTGCACACGCTGTCTTTTTTCAGTGAATAGTAGTTGTCGATGCTGAACGGCTTGCCCGGCAGCAGCCCCATGATGTGGGCCTGAATACGGGCGGCGAAGTCCGGCAGGCCGACCACGGTGGTTCGCTTGCCGACCAGGCCGGCGGTAAATTCGACCAGCTGTTTCAGCGTGTACACGTGGGGACCGCACAGTTCCAGCCGCTGTCCGATGGTATGCTTGTTGTCCAGCGCATACACGAAGGCGTCGACCACATCGCCGACAAACACCGGTGTCAGCCGCGCATCGGCGCAGGCCAGCGGAAACACCGGGGCGGGCAGCATGCTCAGCAGGCCGGCGAAGCGCCGGAAGAAGCTGTCCCCCGGGCCAAATACCACCGAGGGCCTGAAGCTGGTGACTACCACGCCCGGCGACTGGTGTACCAGGTTTTCCCCTTCACCCTTGGTTTTCAGGTAACGCCCCCGGACTTCGTTGACGTCGGCGTTAAGCGCGCTCATGTGCAGCAAGCGGCTGACGCCGGATTCGCGCATGGCCTTGACGACGGCCCGCGGCAGGTCGACGTGAGCGCGACTGAAGGTGCTGGCGCCTTCCTCGTTGAGAAGGCCGACGAGGTTGATGACGCAATCGCCGTCGGCGAACAGGGCCGCCAGTTTATCGGCGTCGTAAGGATCGACCTGTGCCAGCTCCACCCTGGAGCCGATGCGATACTCCCGGTGTCGCTCCGGGCGACGGGTGACGACGGTGACCTGGTGACCGAGATCGGCGAGTCTGTGGGTGAGGTGCGAACCGATAAAGCCGGTGCCGCCAATTATAATGATCCGTTGTGCGTCCATGGTGCTCTCTTCAACCGGGCGGAAGCTATAGCGTGCGGATAA
>Ga0315540_10001535_pt1 | contig 13160 bp, 12 predicted proteins | sample SalMarSW160110MG_FD_203677 | JGI IMG/M metagenome (GOLD analysis project Ga0315540, IMG submission 203677) | Salt marsh sediment microbial communities from the Plum Island Ecosystem LTER, Massachusetts, United States - Salt Marsh Sediment SW1601-10 ... | reverse complement strand
GGATTCCTTGCTCTCGCTCAGAGTACCGCACCCATTTACGCAACGTCTCGGCTGTACATCCATTCTTTGCCGCAATGGAGCTCACCGCCGCCCACTGCGATTCGTACTCCTCCTGGTGCTCCAAAACCATACGCACCGCCCGGTCCCGTACTTCTGGGGAATATCTCTTTTGCGTGTTCATGACTCCATCCTCTCGAAGATTGGAGTCTCCGGGAAACCCGGGGCGGTTCAATGCGTACGCTGCCGGCGTTCTTCTCCGACATCCCTGACCCCCGACGCGCACAGGGCAGACGCCACCCCCTGCCGGTGGTGATGGCCATTGCCGCTGCGGCTGTTCTGTGCGGGGCTCGCGGCTACAAGGCCATCAGCGCGTGGGCACAGGATTTGGGGCAGAAGGCGCGTGCCCGCTTTCGCTGTCGCTACCGAAATGGGTGCTATGGGGTACCCAGCCGCACCATCTTCCGCGATGTGCTCATCCGTGTGCAGCCGCACTTTCTCGATCAGGCCCTGCAAGGCTGGAACGCGCAGTATGCGAGCGAGGACGAGGGCTTGGCCATCGACGGCAAGACGATGTGCAACGCCATCGATGAGCAAGGCCGCCAGAGCCACATCCTCGGCACGGTCGGTCATGAGAGCAAGATCTGCCACACTCAAAAAAAGTCGCCTCTTTGCCCGTAGAGGGCACAGATGCGGTCACACAAACCAACGAGATCGGGATGCTCGTGCCCCTGCTCGAAGGGCTGGATGTCACCGCCAAGACGATTACTGCCGATGCTTTGCTCGCCCAGCGCACGCTTGCCCGCTACTCGGTCGAAGAACGCTACGCGCACGATCTGTTTACGGCCAAAAACAACCAGCCCTCCATGCTGGAGGATATTCGCTTGTTCTTCCAAGACCGCGCGGAGCCGGACTTTTGCCAGCCGTTCGAACTGCAGCACGGACGCCTGGAATCGCGCACCATCTGGACCACTACCGCACTGAACGACTCTCTGGACTTTCCCCGCGTCGGACAGGTCTTCTCCATCGAGCGCCGGCGTATCGAGAAAAAGACAGGCAAGGAATCCACCGAGATCGTCTATGGCCTGAGCGATCACACTCCCCAGAGCGCCAACGCCGCGCGGCTACTGGCGTTCAGCCACGCCCACTGGGGCGTCGAGGCCCACCATGACATCCTCGATTGGCACTGGGACGAGGACCGCTGCACCATACGCACCGCTCACGGCCCGCAGAACATCACACGACTACACCGCTTCGCCATTGGCTTGATCAAGTCCAAGGGCCGCGACAGCGTTGCCGCCACCATCGCCAAGCTCGCCCGCAATGTCCGACGCGTCTTCGACTATCTGCGCATGACCGAGAATTCCCGCCCACAACGGCTACCTCCGGCTGCGGAAGTCGCTTAGAACGGATTTGCCGTGGGCGATCAGCGCGCGGGCTCGAAGCCGGTCCCGATTTGGGACCGGTATTCAAGACAGGGTAGGCGACTGATGCGTGGTCTCGACCTACCCGTTGACGATCCGGGCGGAGCCGCGCGAACGGAATATCCGAAACGAGTGTTGTTCGGTTCAAGGCCGAGAGGGAGATGCGAAGATAGTTGGAGGTGCCCCTGCATTTCTTTCCGCTGGCTACACAGCGGCCACATGAACACGAAAAAAACAAATGCATTCGCTAAGTTGATGGGCCGTCAGGGATTCGAACCCCGGACCAAGGGATTATGAGTCCCCTGCTCTAACCGCTGAGCTAACGGCCCTAGATCGTCACTCGGTGTCGAGAAAGCTCTTGAGCTTTTCGGAACGCGTCGGGTGGCGCAGCTTGCGCAGGGCCTTGGCCTCGATCTGGCGGATACGCTCGCGTGTGACGTCGAACTGTTTGCCGACTTCTTCCAGGGTATGGTCGGTGTTCATGTCGATGCCGAAGCGCATGCGCAGGACCTTGGCCTCGCGCGAGGTGAGGCTGGCCAACATGTTCTGAGTCGCCTCCCGCAAACCTTCGGCGGTAGCCGACTCGACTGGAGAGACCACGCCGGCATCCTCGATGAAGTCGCCCAGGTGGGAGTCCTCGTCGTCCCCGATGGGCGTCTCCATGGAGATGGGCTCCTTGGCGATCTTCAGGACCTTGCGCACCTTGTCCTCGGGCATCTCCATGCGCATGGCGAGCTCTTCCGGCGTGGCCTCTCGACCCATCTCCTGGATCATTTGGCGCGAGATCCGGTTGAGCTTGTTGATGGTCTCGATCATGTGCACCGGGATGCGGATGGTCCGCGCCTGATCGGCGATGGAACGGGTAATTGCCTGACGGATCCACCATGTGGCATAGGTGGAGAACTTGTATCCGCGACGGTACTCGAACTTGTCCACGGCCTTCATGAGGCCGATATTCCCCTCCTGGATCAGGTCCAGGAACTGGAGGCCGCGGTTGGTGTATTTTTTGGCGATGGAGATGACCAGCCGGAGGTTCGCCTCGACCATCTCCTTCTTCGCCCGACGGGCCTTGGCCTCGCCAATGGACATCTTGCGATTGATCTCCTTGATCTCGCCGATGGTGAGAAGGTTCTCCCGTTCCACCTCCTGCAGCTTGCGTTGGGCGCGGCGGATATCCCGAGCACATTCTGCAAGGGCCGCGGCGTAGGGCTCACCGCAGGACACTTGTTGCTCGAGCCATTCCGGATTGGTCTCGTTGTCGGGAAAGGTGGCGATGAAGGCCTTGCGCGGCATTCCCGCCCCTTCGACCGCGAGACTCATGATCACACGCTCTTGGGTGCGGATACGCTCGATGGTGCTTCGCAGGATCTCCACCAGCGCCTGAAACACGCCGGCGACCAGCTTGAAGTGCAGGAAGGCATCGGAAACATCCTTCATTGCCACCCGTGTGCGCTCGTCATCCCGTCCGTACTGCTCCAGCAAATCACGCACAACGGCGTTGCGCTCCCGCAGAAGCTGCACCCGGTGCGCAACCTCTTCCGGATCGGGGCCGGTGTCCACGACGGTCTCGTCCTCGTCCTCGTCCTCGTCGTCCCCTGAGGCATTGCCGTTTCGGCTCTTTGCCGTCGGCGGGGAGGTCACAGGCTCCTCGTCGGGGTCCGTGAATCCGGACATGACGTCGGAGAGGCGGATCTCCTCGGCCTCTACCTGGGAAAAGATCTCGAGCAGCTTCGCGAGTGTACGAGGATAAACCGAGAGCGCGGAAAGGACTTGGTTCAGCCCGTCCTCGATGCGCTTGGCGATCTGGAGCTCGCCCTCGCGGGTCAAGAGCTCGACGGTGCCCATTTCGCGCATATACATACGAACCGGATCCGTCGTACGCCCGAACTCGCTGTCCACGGACGCGAGCGCCGCCGCCGCAGCTTCGGCGGCCTCGTCGTCGGAGACGGCCGAATCGCTCAGGGTCTGATCGACCTCCAAGGGGGCGGACTCGTGCACCGCAATCCCCATGTCGTTGATCATGCGGACGATGTCTTCGATCTGCTCCGGCTCGACGATGCCGGGCGGGAGGTGGTCGTTGACCTCGGAATAAGTCAAAAACCCCTGCTCCTTTCCCTTAGAGATCAACTGCTTGAGCTGCGACTGTTGCTGTTCTTGATCCATAGGCTACCTGTGGGCTCCGGGCGATCGAGCGCGAAAAAATTAACTTGTTAGTTTACCACGTTTTTGATCCCTGATTCGTTTCTTTTACGCTTCGTCTTGTTGCGTATCAGATCTGAAACTACGTACGCTCCGCTTTTCCTCGTCATCGAGGTCGGCCGCGCTTCCTCGGTTGCAGAGCCGCTCGAACTCCTTGTCTCTCGCCTCTTTATTGAGGGCATGGATGGCACCTTCCAACTCCGCTTCCAGACCATCGACCGGTCTTTCGGCGAGAAGACCGGGGTCGGCCAACCTTTGCACATAGGCGTCTTCCTCGCTCCCTCGCCAGTGTTCCAGCAAGGCACCGCTGGCAATTCCGGGGGCGGCGGTTATCAGCTCGAGAAGCTCTACCAGGAGCCGGATGCCGGGCTTGTCCAGACGTGTCCAGGCATCATCCAGATCGCGCACTCGCGCGGCAAGTCGCGGCTGTTGCAGCAGGAGCGACACAACGAGCCGCAACGGCGTGAGCTTCAGGCGACTCTGCGGCAGAGGTCGCCGGGCGGCTTTCCTCCCCGACACGGGGCCGGAATCGAGTCGACTTCGCGCCAGCCCGACCAATTCGGCGAGGCGTGCGCTCAACATATCGCGAAACAGGCCGGCCGGAACCTTGTCCAGGAGGGGTTTGGCCAGAGTCGCCAAGCGTGCCCTGCCGTCGAGGCTGGACATGTCGACCTGCTCGGCGAGTCCGTCGAACAGGAAGTCGGACAAAGGCGTCGCGCCTCCCAGTCGCTGCTCGAATCCGTCGCGGCTCACGCGTCGAACCAGAGTATCCGGGTCGTCGCCTTCGGGCAGGAACAGGAAGCGCACCTGCTGGCGCCCCGTGGCCAGCGGCAGGACGGCTTCGAGCGCCTTCCAGGCGGCATCGCGCCCGGCGCGGTCACCATCGAAGCAGAACACCACCTCCGGGGCAGAACGCAGGAGCAACTGCAGGTGCTCGGCGGTCGTGGCGGTGCCCAAGGTGGCGGCTGCATAGGTGATGCCGAACTGGGCCAAGGCAATGACGTCCATGTAGCCCTCGACGACCAGCAGGCGCTCGATCCTGCGATTTGCCTTCTGGGCTTCGAACAAACCGTACAGCTCCCGACCCTTGTGAAAGACGGGGGTCTCAGGAGAATTCAGATACTTGGGATTTCCATCCCCCAGAACCCGGCCACCGAAGCCGATGACTCGACCCCGGCGGTCGCGGATGGGAAACATGATCCGGTCGCGGAAGCGATCGTAACGCTTGCCGTCCTGCTCGATCACCAATCCGGCAGTGACGAGGCGCTCGCGGGTCGCGGGGCTACCGCCCAGGGTGCCGAGCAGGAATTCCCAGCCGGGCGGTGCAAAGCCGAGCCCGAAGGCGGCGGCCACCTCTCCGGTGAGACCCCGGCCCTTGAGATAGTCCACGGCACGGTGGGCCTGGGGATGATGACGCAGCTGGCGGCGATAGAGCTTGGCCGCCTCTTCCAGCAGGTCGTAGAGCGGACGCAGGTCCGTACCTCGGGGCTCCAGCTCGGCGCCTTCGGGTATCTCCATTCCGGCCTGGTGGGCGAGCTCCTCCACCGCTTCCGGAAAGCTCAAGTGGTCGTGCTCGATCAGGAAATCGATCGCGTTGCCGTGGGCACCGCAGCCGAAGCAGTGATAGGTTTGGCGCGCGGGAGTAACGGTAAAGGAAGGGGTCTTCTCGTCGTGAAAGGGGCAGCATGCCTTGTAGATACCACCCGCTTTCTTTAGGGGCACACGCGCGCTGATGAGGCCGACGATATCGGTTCTCTCCAGGACGTCGATCTTGAATTCGCGGGAAAATCTGCCGGCCATCGACTAGAGCTAGCAGAAATGAGGGGGAGAGCTGAGAGCTCAGCCCGACAGTCGCTCCTTGACCAGCCTGCTGACGGCACCCATGTCGGCGCGACCCTGGACCTCGGGCTTGATGCGACCCATGACCTTGCCCATGTCTTTCATCGAAACGGCACCGGTGGAAGCAACGGCCTCGTCGATCAATGCACTCAGCTCGTCTTCCGCGAGTGGCTCCGGCAAATATTCCTGACAAATACTGACCTCGTAGCGCTCCTGCTCGGCCAAGTCCTCACGATCCGCCTTGGTGTACTGCTCGATGGAGTCGCGCCGCTGCTTGACCATCTTGTCCAGCACAGCGAGGACCTGAGCGTCGTCCAGCTCGATCCGCTCGTCCACCTCACGCTGCTTGATCGCGGCGAGCACGAGGCGGATGGCACCGAGCCTGCGTTTGTCGGCCGCCTTCAGCGCGGCCTTCATGTCGTCCTGGATGCGTTGCCTGAGCATGAGGGCGCGCGGAGGCGAGGCGTGATTCAGTAAGGGCGCTCCCAGCGGCGATTCTCGCGTTGGAGCTTCTTGTGGTGGCGCTTGACCGCTGCCGCCTTCTTGCGCTTACGTTCCGAGGTAGGCTTCTCGTAAAACTCGCGGCGGCGTACCTCCGCGAGGACACCTGCCTTCTCGCAGGACCGTTTGAAGCGGCGCATGGCCACTTCGAAAGGCTCGTTTTCCTTTACGCGGACGTTGGGCATGGACTAGGGCTTCCTCTTGGCATCGTTCTACGTCAGCAATAAAGCAAAGCATGCTACTCGATCCTGTCCAGACTATGCAACGATCCGCCGTTTGGGGACATTGGGGACCAGGAGCCTGTCCGACTCCTGCCGGATGCAAGCGGTACAATCGAGCCGGTCGACCGGAGGTCGGAGATGAGCGGTACGGCGCTTGGAAGTTTTGTTCGCCGAGATCTTGCTGCAGTCGACCATGCGGGTCTTCGATAACGAGGATACAAGAACAATGTCCAAAAAATACCCGATAATCGCAGTAACCGGCTCCTCCGGGGCCGGAACCAGCACTGTCAAAGAGGCATTGGAGCATATCTTTCGCCGCGTCGGCGCCCGCGCGGCGACCGTCGAAGGCGACAGCTTTCATCGCTTCGATCGGCAGCAGATGAAAGAAGAGCTGGAAAAGGCCAAGTCGGAAGGTCGCAATCTCAGCCACTTCGGACCGGAGGGGAATCTGTTCGACAAGCAGCTGGAGCTGTTTCGCCGCTATGGGGAATCCGGGAAGGGAGAGCGGCGCCACTACATCCACAACGAGGAAGAGGGGGCGCTGTATGGGCAGGAGCCGGGCACCTTTACGCCCTGGGAGCCGATCCCTCCGGACACGGATCTGCTCTTCTACGAAGGGCTGCATGGCGGCGTCGTCGCAGACGATATCGACATGGCCAAGGAAGTGGATCTGCTGATCGGGGTCTGCCCCACCATCAACCTCGAATGGGTGCAGAAGATCCAGCGTGATACGGCCGTGCGGGGCTACCGTCAGGAAGCGGTCCTGGATACGATTCACCGTCGCATGTACGACTACATGCACTACATCGTGCCCCAATTCTCCGTGACCAACATCAACTTTCAGCGCATTCCGCTAACCGATACCAGCAATCCTTTCTGCGTGGCCAATATCCCGACTGCCGACCAGAGCCTGGTATTGATCCACTTCTTGAGCCCCAAGCCTGGCGTCGAGTACAAGCTCACGCTCAAGGGCCTGATCGACGGGACCATGATCACGGGCTTCAACACCCTGGTGATCCCCGGCGGCAAGATGATGTACGCAATGGAGCTGATCCTGACCGAGCGCATCATCGAGTTGTTGAAGCGGCGGGCCGATGTATCGTCACATCATTTCTAGCCAGTGGCGAGGGCCCTGTGGGCCGGGAAATCCGGAAAGACGAGCGCAGGGCCATCAGCCGGACTCGTCCCCGGCTACGGAGCGGCTCGGTGAGCCAAATCCTGCTCCGGAAGGATCAATCCTCGCAGGAGTAGCCAAAGGCGATCAGCCCGTCTTCGAGATGGTCGGAGACCATCGGGTGCGCCAGCAGGTACACGATGGTGTTCTTGTGGTCCAGGTACTGGTCCAGCGCCTCCGACCGCGCCTCGTCCCATTCCTCCTGCGTGTAGTCGCCGCGGCCCAGCCACATCAATGCGACCAGCTCCGCTTGCTGTTCCGGCGACAGATCCTCCACCTCCGCCTTGATCTCCAGGAAGCTCAGGTCATCCTTGTGGTCGGCGAGGACCTGCATGGCCCAATCGTCTCCGGGGCCAGAGGAATCGTCGGGAAAGACCACCTGTTCCTTCGCCTGGAGCTCACGGGCCTTTGCAATGATGTAGCACAGTGTTTCGAGGCGAATCTCGAGCATGGATCGGTACCTGCTGTTCTCCTATGGTCCGCTCTGGAGGACGCCTCGCAATATTCGAGGTGCCCGTACGGCATTGGGATGTGCAACTTGAAAAATCCCTGGAAGGGGTTTTTCAAGTGTACTACGGAGGTGGTGCTCGCGGTTGATCACGACCTCGGGTGAAAATGCAGCTCGATTCGGCGGCTATTTCGGGGAACCGGGAAGAATGTACCGATCGTATCCGGGACGGAAACAGGGGCTTCGATTGAAAGTGAAGCACCACCGGTGGTTGCCGACGCCCGGATATCCTGTGCTGCTACTCATGATCACCCTCATCGCACTTGCGGGATGCGGTCGCGAAGAGGAAGAAGTACCGAAGGCGCGACCAGGGCAGGTCGCGGCAGAGCCTCAGAGGTCCGGCGATCCCGAGCTGGGCCGCGATGCCCTCCTGAACCGGACCCTGGTGACCTGCGGGCTGCCCCTCTCCGCTTACCGCAAGGCGGTGGGCAAGGTCGCCCCCGATCTCCTGCTCGCGGACCGCACTGGCCTGAATGGCGAGCTTCCCTACTCCTTGACCGCCTACGAGACGGACAAGGACGTGAAGCTGGTTACCTCCAACTGCCTGGGCTGCCACGCCGCCCGCCTGAACGGAGAGCTGGTGATCGGGCTGGGGAACGAGTTTCTGGACTTTACGGCGGATCCCATCGTTTCGGTCGATGGCATGCGTGTCTACGTCAGAGGCAAGGCCGAGGCCGCCGAGTGGCGCCGGTGGGCGGACCGGATAGATGTCGTCGCTCCCTACATGATGACCGACACCCTGGGGGTCAACCCGGCCGACAATCTGATCCTGGCCCTCTTTGCCCACCGGGACCCCGAGACCCTGGCCTGGTCCGATGCGCCCATCCTGGACCCACCCCCGGAGAAGCCCCTACCCGTGAGCGTTCCACCCTGGTGGAATCTGCGCAAGAAAAATGCGCTTTTCTACAGTGCCGAAGGGAGGGGAGATCAGGCTCGCCTGATGATGCTCGCCGCTGCGACCTGCACGGACAATGTGGAGGAGGAGGCGGCGATGGATGCCTGGATCGTGGACGTACGGGCCTATCTCCTGACGCTCGAGCCTCCCGCTTATCCCTACTCGATCGACCGGGGGCTTGCCGAGCAGGGGGAGACGCTGTTCACTGAGCGCTGCACGACTTGTCATGGCTCCTACGGCAAAGATGAGCGCTACCCGAACGAGCTGATTGCGCTCGAAGTCGTGAGAACGGACCCCGCACTGGCAAGGTGGCTTTACGAAGATGCGGACCCTTTCATCCACTGGCTCGATTCGTCATTTTACGGCGAAATATCCCGCCTGGAGCCCGCGTTGGGCTATATTGCCCCTCCGCTCGACGGTGTGTGGGCGACGGCGCCCTACCTGCACAACGGCTCGGTGCCGACCCTCGCCGCCCTCATGGACAGTGCGCGCCGGCCCGGGTACTGGCGTTATGTGACCTCGGAGCCAAAATACGATCATCGGACCCTCGGCTGGGAGTATACGGAGGTTTCCCATGGAAAAGAGGGGGCCATGAGCTGGGACGAGCGCAACCGCATCTATGACACGAGCCTGCACGGCTACTCGAATGAGGGGCACACCTTCGGCGACGAGCTTACACCGGACGAGCGGGCGGCACTCTTAGAGTACCTCAAGACGCTCTAGGGCCCCCGAGGGCGGGAGATCTTTGCTGATGAGCCAACTTGTCGAGCTGCAGAAGAATCCTGGATTCGCGTGAAACGTAGAGACTTCCTCAAAGTCGGATCCCTTGCAGCGCTCGGCCCCGGCCCGTCGCTGGCGCCTGCCGATGCAGCCGGAGCCTCACCGCGGCCCTCGGGTCGGGTCCTGAGCGAGCCCCAGTGGGCGACGATCGCGGCGGTCCAGGACCACCTGCTCCCTTCCGAGCCGGATGCCCCGGGCGCGCGGGAGGTGAATGCCACCGCCTATCTGGATCGTACCCTGGCGGATCCGAAATTCGATCCCGATGTCAAGAAGCTCATTCTCCAAGGTATCGGCTGGCTGGAGGAGATCTCGCAGGAGCGGGAGGGCCTTCCCTTTCCCCAGGTGAGGCCCGCAAGGCGCGAAGACATGCTGCGGAAGATCGCCCGTACCAGAGCGGGGGAGCGCTGGCTCTCTCGCCTCGTCACCTATTGTCTGGAGGCCATGCTGTCCGACCCGCTCTACGGCGGCAATCCGGGCGGAATCGGCTGGAAGTGGCTCGAGCACGACCCGGGGCAGCCACGTCCAACCCCGGACAAGATCTACGGACGGCTGGGCAAGGCATGAGCCGGGACTTCGACGTCTGCGTGATTGGAAGCGGGGCCGGTGGCGGACCCGTTGCCCTGACCCTCGCCGAGGCCGGCTACTCGGTGGTGGTCTTGGAGAAGGGACCTTGGCTCGACGAAAAGGATTTCTGCAAGGACGAGATCGCTTCCTGCCGCCGCAGTACCTATACGCCGAGCCTCCTGGACGAGCGTCACGTGCTGGAGCAGCGCAACGATGAGGGCGTTTGGGAAGCCGAGTCCACCCTCGACTCCGGCTGGGACTGGTGGAACGGCAACTGCGTGGGGGGCGCGTCCAACTTCATGAGCGGCTTCTTTCACCGCATGAAGCCCGACGACTTCCGGCTCCTGTCGGCATTCGGCCCGGTCGAGGGTGCGAACCTGGCGGACTGGCCCATCGGCTACGAGAACCTGGAGCCCTGGTACGATCTGGTCGAGCACCGGGTCGGGGTCTCGGGCAAGCTGGTCGAGCACCCCTACCAGGAGCCCCGCTCCAGCGCCGACTTTCCCTATCCACCAACGGTAGAGCATCCGATCTCAGGCTTGATCGACAAGGCCTGCCGCGACCTGGGCTACAGCTCCTTCCCGGTACCCCGCGCGGTCCTATCCCGCCCGGCCCTGGGCCGCAATTCCTGCCTCTACACCAACTATTGCGGAAGCTACGGCTGCAGCAGCGGGGCCAAGGGCAGCTCCAGGGCCGCCTTGCTGAAGCAGGCCATACGCACTGGACATTGCAGGGTCCGCCCGCACTGCATGGTGAGCAGAATACTGAGCGACCAGAAGGGACGCATCGATGCGGTCGAGTACATCGATGGTGATGGAGCCCGCAAGCGCCTGGACGCAGAGATCTACGTCGTCGCCTGCCAGGCCATCGAGACCACCCGACTTCTGCTCATGTCCACCGGTCCCAGGTATCCGAATGGACTTGCCAACAGCAACGGGCAGGTGGGCAGGAACCTGATCTTCTCCGCCGGCGGCATAGGCACGGGAGATATCCTCTACGCTGACTTGGCTCCGGACCTCGCCAGCTCCCTGAAGGTGCGCGGGCCGTTCGTCAACCGGGCGCTCCAGGACTGGTACTTCTACTCCGACCCGGAGACCGGCGAGCGGCGCAAGGGCGGTACGATCGAGTTTCTGTTTCGTCATGCCAATGCCATCTCGCAGGCAGTCGCACAGAAATGGAGCTCGGACGACAACCTTGTCTGGGGCAAGCCCTTGAAGGATCGAATCAAGACCTACTTCACCTCCGCGCGCCATCTGCGCTTCGAGGTCTTCAACGACTGGACCCCCGTGGACGACTGCTTCGTATCCCTGGATCCCCGCGAGAAGGACAAATGGGGGATGCCCGTTGCCCGCATCCGTCTCGGTTATCACCCGCGGGACCTGGAGGTGGGGCGGTTCTTGTCCCGCAAGGCTGTCACGGTGCTGGAAAGGCTGGGTGCAAAGAACATCAGCTGGAACGTCAGCGGCTCACCGCCACAGAACCTGGTGGCGGGCGGGTGCAGATTCGGCACGGATCCGAAGGCATCGGTCCTCGATCTCGACTGCAAAGCCCACGAGATCGACAACCTCTATGTCACCGACGGCAGCTTCATGCCCACCGGCGGTAGCGTGCCCTTCACCTGGACCATTTATGCCAATGCTTTTCGGGTCGCCGATAGAATCCTCGAGGCTCTCGGCGGCCCCTCCGACAAGGGCTCATGAGAGATGGCTGTGCGGAGTAGGACCGACGACTTCAGCCTAGCCTGTAAGGAAGACGAACAGCGTTAACGCACGACCATTTGGATCCCGCCGTAACAAGGCGTGCGGGGGAATCGGAAAAGAAGTCTATCGCAAAAGCGGCTAGACAAAGCTACAGCGCAGTGAGAGAATTCAGCGTGAATCATTGCCCAGCACGGATTGACGCCAAATGCTACCTGATAATCACTGGCCCTGGCGGCAAGGGGATCGGGAGATTTTCGCGCAGGACATTGCCTACATTCGCACCGTTGCCAAACGCTTCCCCGGCTTATCACGCACGGAGCTGACCTGTACGCTGTGTGAGCACCTCGGTTGGCTGACCGCGGCGGGCCAACCGAAATTCACGGCCTGCTCCAAGCTGCTCGCGCGCTTGGAAGAGGCCGGGGAGCTGCGCCTACCGGCGCTGCGCGAGGATAAGAGTCACCCGGGCCCGCGCTCTGGCGCACCAAGGCGGGTGAGCGCCCGAAGCAATCCCCGGGGGCCATTCGATTGCCTGCTCTCGGAAATGGATCCGGTGGGTCTGCGCTTGGTGTGCGATCGCCATGAGGAAAGGCTGTGGAATGAGTATGTCGATCGCTACCATCCCTTAGGCTACAAGAAGCCTTTCGGCTACTGGGCACGTTATTTCATCGAGTCGGCAGAACAGCGCTTGGGCTGCATTCTGCTCAGCGGGGCGGCCAAGGCGCTCACGGCGCGTGACCGCTGGATTGGCTGGGATGATCGCCAGCGGCTCGCAAATCTGCCCTGGGTGCTCAACAACAGCCGGTATCTGATCTTTCCCTGGGTTCAGGTGGCCAATCTCGCCAGCCACGTGCTCGGACAGTTCGCCCGGCGGGTCGGGGAGGACTGGGAGCGACGTTGGGGGTATCGGCCCTTGCTGCTGGAGACCTTCGTGGACCTGGCCCGCTTCCGAGGCAGTTGTTACCGGGCGGCTGGCTGGGCGCTGTTGGGGCGCACCAGCGGGGTGGGATTGGTGCGCCCGGGAAAGCAGTACCAGACGACCCCCAAGCTGATCTTCGCCAAGCCGTTGCAGGGCGACTTTCGCGCGCTGCTCTGCTCCAATCAACTCAAAGGCACAACCGAGCGATGAGCAAGCCAAGCCAGCGTCCCGGACGCGAGGAGATCAAGGAGCGGGCGAGAAAAAAAACGCCAACAACGCCAGCTGCGCCGAGAGCGGCGTGAAGCCGGGTTGATCCCGCCCGCAGCCCCCACCCCATCCAACAGCAAATCCCGATTCCAGAGCGCTGAAGAGGAGAGCGCAGCCCGCACCGAGGCGGTGAGCGGGCTGATTGCGATCATGCGCCAGATGCTGCCGGTTCTGC
>Ga0315540_10001529_pt1 | contig 13188 bp, 13 predicted proteins | sample SalMarSW160110MG_FD_203677 | JGI IMG/M metagenome (GOLD analysis project Ga0315540, IMG submission 203677) | Salt marsh sediment microbial communities from the Plum Island Ecosystem LTER, Massachusetts, United States - Salt Marsh Sediment SW1601-10 ... | reverse complement strand
TCGAGGCTGAAATTTTTACCCGATTTCCTGTAAGGGACAAGGAGGCATCATGTACACGCTTGCAGTCCGGCGCAATTTCATTGCCCGCCACTTCCTGATCGGCGGGGACTGGGGTCCGGAAAATTATCCCAACTCGCATCATTATCTGCTCGAACTGCAGCTCTCCGGCAGGGAACTCGACCAGCACGGCTATCTGGTCGATATTATGGAAGTCGAGAAGAACCTGGACGAGATCATCGATCACTATAAAGAGCAGATGCTCAACGAATTGCCCGAATTCGCCGGGCTGAACCCCTCCATCGAACATTTTGCCCGTATCCTGGCTACTGCGCTCAACGAGCGCCTCCGGGCACTAAGGCTGGCCGGGTTGAAAGTCGTCTTGTGGGAAAACGATTCGGCCTGGACCAGCTACGAAATCCAAAGATAAGCCGGACACAATGTAAATCTCGTGAATATCGGTTTAGTCATCTACGGCTCTCTCAATTACACCTCCGGTGGCTATTTCTACGACCGCCGGTTGGTCGAGTACCTGCGCGCCCAGGGCGACGAGGTTCGGATCATCGCGCTCCCCTGGCGAGACTACTTCAAACACCTGACCGACAACCTGAGCTTCCGTCTGCCGCCCGGCCTGGACCTGGTCATCCAGGACGAACTCAACCACCCGTCCCTGCTGAGGGCCAATCGCCGTCCCCACCCCTACCCGTTGATCAGCCTGGTGCATCACCTGCGCTCGTCGGAGCAACGCCCAGCCTGGCAGAACGCTTTCTACCGCTTAATCGAACGTCGCTATCTGCGTTCCGTGGATGGCCTCATTCTCAATTCGAAGACCACCCGCGATGCTGTCCAGAAATTAGCGGGGGACAGCAAACCGCAGATTGTCGCCTACCCACCGACCGACCGCTTCGGATCGTCCCTGTCCGCAAACGAGGTTCGTCTACGCGCAGCCGCCAGCCTGCCCCTGCAGATACTCTTCCTGGGTAACCTGATCCCGCGCAAGGGATTACATACCCTGCTGGCAGCGCTCAGCCTGCATCCATCCGCCTTCCATCTGGATATCGTCGGTTCGCTGGAAGCTGACCCCGCCTACGCCCGTGCCATACAAGACCAAGCCGTCGCTTCCGGTCCGGAGTCCAGGGTACGCTTCCATGGTCCGCTGGATGATAACTCATTGGCGGAAAAATTCAGATCTGCGCAGGTGTTGGTCGTCCCATCTTCGTACGAGGGCTTTGGCATTGTCTACCTGGAAGGGATGGGCTTCGGTCTGCCCGCGATTGGCACCACTGCCGGAGCCGCTTGCGAGATCATTACCGACGGCCAGACCGGCTATCTCGTCCCGCCAGAAGATCCTGCCGTCCTGGCTGCGCGTCTGCTGACTCTGGCCAGGAACCGGGACTTGCTGACCCAAATGTCGCTGAACGCTCTGGCTCGCTATCGACGTCATCCCGCCTGGGATCAAACGGCTTACAGCATTCGCCAATTTCTCCTAAAATTCACATCCCGAGCATAAATTCATGGACTACTCTTTTCCCCGTTACCTGCTTGCCAAACAAAGCATCGATGATCGCGCACTAAACCGCACAGTCTACGAAGCCTTGCTTGCCAACCTGCCGCCCCAACCGCTGCGTGTGATCGAAGTAGGCGCCGGGATCGGGACCATGCTGGCGCGCCTGCTGCGCTGGGGATTGCTCGAAAAAGCCGACTACCTGGCCGTGGACGAGATGCAGGAAAATACAGACTTCGCGCTGGACTGGTTCCCTTCCTGGGCGGTGCAAACCGGTCTGCAGGTGGACCACCCGGGAGAAAACCAATTGCGCTTGTCCGATGCTAAGCGTGATGTGCGCCTTACCATCACGCAGGCGGATGTGTTCGATTTTATCCAGACGCATCCGCCCAAAGCCGATCTGCTGATCGCGCATGCATTTTTGGACTTACTCCCCATGCCGGACAGCCTGTCGCTGCTGTTCTCACTGCTCAAACCCGGCGGATTGGCCTGGTTGACAGTCAACTTCGACGGCTTGACTAGCTTAGAACCATCCGTCGACCCGCAATTGGACGCCCAGATCGAGCAGCTCTACCACCAGACCATGGACGCCCGTCCGAGCGGCGGCGACAGCCGTGCGGGGCGGCACCTGTTCGGGTACCTGGGTCAAGCCGGGGCTGAGATCCTGTCCGCCGGCTCATCAGACTGGGTGGTCTACCCGGTGGGTGGACAATACCCGCAAGACGAAACGTATTTCCTGCAGTTCATCCTGCACTTTTTCGAGAATTCGCTGAAAGGTCATCCCGATCTGGACCCGGCAGCCTTCGCCAACTGGCTGGCAGAACGGCGGAGGCAGGTCGAGCGTGGCAAGCTGGCCTATATCGCCCACCAGATGGATTTCCTGGTGCGGGTATGATACCATTCGCCCAATTTGGCGTAGACTCAAGTACAGCTGTGTTATATTGTTTTAAAACGAGAGCCAGCCATGATTTACACCTATGAAATTGAAGGTCTCAGCTTACAAACCGGGGACATCCTCTGCACCATGAACGGCAAACCGGACATCTTGCCCGGCGAGTTTTGGCGACTGATCGGGCGGCTGGTACCGGGTGACGTGGATCACGTCGCAATCTACCTCGGCCCACGGGGGCGCTGCGTGGAATCCGGTTCGCGCGGGGTGATCACATTCGATGTACATAGCGAAATTTGGGATACGGAATTCATGGCGCGTAAGCGCGGACTGTTGTTTGACACCTTCTACGGGGCAGCTTATCCCCTGGACGGGCTGGAATTATCCGATGACGACGAGGCTCATATGCGCGCTGCCATCGCAACGTTTTGCCTGGAGCAGGTAGGAAAACCCTATAATCTAAACTTCCTGAATGCCGAAAGTGAAGAGGCTTATTATTGCAGCCAATTGGTTTACAAGGCTTACCAGCGCGTGGGCATCGACCTGAACACCGGCCTGGCGATGGAACAGCTGCCCGGTACAAATGCCATCATCTATCCACAAGAGATCTGGAACGGCTGTCCGCACCAGCAGGTTTTCTTCCCTGACGAAACTGCACTTCGACCGGCGCTGCAACCCGGATAAGTGAATTTCTGTAGCAAAAGAGCGCTGAAGGGACAATTTTCAGTACTCTTTTTGATTCCAATCATCGGGACTTGCCATGCTATAATCCAATCCGCTCATTATATGAACCGAGAATACACTTTATGAACTTCCTGATCACCGGCGCAGCCGGCTTCCTCGGCTCGGCCTTAGCCGACCATCTGGCTCGTGAAGGACATCAAGTACGAGGCCTCGACGACCTGTCCACCGGCGACCCGCAATCGCTCTCGCCGGATGTCCACTTCACGCGCGGGGATGTCAACGATCGTCCTAAGCTGTGGACGCTGCTGCAAGACGTGGATGTGGTTTACCACCTGGCAGCCCGGGTTTCTGTCCCCGAGTCGGTGCTCTACCCGCGCGAATACAACGCTGTCAACGTTGACGGAACGGTCAGCCTGATGGAAGCCATGCGCGACGTCGGCGTGCGGCGCGTGATCCTGGCTTCCTCCGGAGCAGTCTACGGGGACCAGGGCGAGCAACCGCTCAATGAACAGGCAACCCCCAACCCGCGCTCGCCGTATGCGGTCTCCAAGTTGGCAGCGGAGTATTACGTCCGCACGATCGGGCAGTTGTGGGGCATCGAGACGGCTAACCTGCGCATCTTCAACGCATACGGGCCGGGACAGCATCTGCCCCCCTCGCACCCGCCGGTGGTACCCCATTTCCTGCGCCAGGCGCTGCGCGGCGGATCGCTGGTGCTGCATGGCGAAGGGAAGCAAACCCGCGATTATGTCTATGTGGATGATGTCGTCAAAGCCCTGGTCGCGGCCGCCACTGCGCCGAGCCTCAACGGATTAGTGATTAACGTCGGCTCGGGAGTGGAAATTAGCGTGCGTGAACTGGCCCGCCTGGTCCAGGAAGTCACAGGCAAGGAAACTGATGTGCTTTACAACGCGCAGACCTCCGGGGGTGTTTCACGCATGAGGGCAGATTTAAGCCTGGCTGGGCAAAAATTAAATTACCATCCATCGACCTCTCTGGAGGATGGGTTGCGTTTGACGCTCAACAAAGACCCACGATTCAAGCAGTCCGCCAGCAATGCATACATGTAAAAATCATTAGGTTTACTTGTGTAAATCTGTGGATCTTCTTTGATGCTCCAGCCACTCCGCCGATCTTTTTATAATCGCCCCACCCTGACCGTTGCCCGCGAGCTGCTCGGGGCACGCCTGGTTCACATGCTCAACGGGGTACGGCTGGCAGGCATCATCGTCGAGACTGAAGCCTACATCGGGGAAGCGGACCTGGCCTGTCACGCCAAGGCCGGGCGGACAGCCCGCACGGCGATCATGTACGGCCCACCGGGACACGCCTACGTCTATTTCACCTACGGCATGCACTGGCTGCTGAATGCTGTCACCGAAACAGAAAACTCTCCAGCAGCGGTGCTGATCCGCGCCATCCAACCGGTAGAGGGGATCGAGATCATCTCTGCCCGCCGCCACGGGCGCGGGACGAACGGCCCCGCCAAGCTGACGCTGGCGCTGGGCATCGATGGAGCGCAGAATGGCCTCGATCTGTGCGACCCGGCTTCCGGCTTGTGGATCGAACCGGGGCATCCAATTCCCGAAAAAAGCGTGACGATTGGACCAAGAGTGGGTTTAAATAGTGTGCCTGAGCCATGGAAGAGCATGCCATGGCGCTTCATCGTAAGTCCAAATCAACAGGCATAGAATTATTTTTTCTCTTTCGAAATTGCTCCTGGAGGAAACATGGGTCTTTTAGATGGTAAAAAAGCAATGATCTTTGGTCTGGCCAATGATCGCTCCATTGCCTGGGGTATCACCCAGGCTTTGCACCGCGAGGGAGCCACAATTGGGATAAGTTATGCCGGGGAAGCGCTTGAACGTCGCGTGCGTCCGCTGGCTGAGTCGATTGGGTGTACGTTCGTCGAAGAATGCGATGTGACCAAGGACGAGAATATCGAAAAGGTAGCCACCAAAGCCGCCCAGGAATTCGGTGAGATCGACATTCTGGTCCACTCGATTGCCTTCGCCAACCGCGATGAGCTCTCAGGTCCCTTTTATCGAACCAGCCGGGAAGGGTTCCGCATGGCGCTGGACATCAGCGTTTATTCGTTTGTCGCCCTGGCCTGGGCATTCCAACCATTCATCAAGCAGGGCGGTGCGATGCTGACCATGACCTACTACGGCTCGGTTAAGGTAGCGCCTCACTATAACGTGATGGGGGTAGCCAAGGCCGCCCTGGAAGCCTCGACCCGCTATCTGGCTTATGACTTTGGGCCGATGAAGGTGCGTGTCAATGCCATATCGGCCGGGCCGATCCGTACACTGGCCGCAGCAGGCGTGGGTGGTTTCAAAGACATGTATCGCGAATTTGCCGAGATGGCTCCGCTGCGCGAGAATGTTAGCATCGATGACGTCGGCAATTCCGCCGCCTTCCTGTGTTCGGACATGGCCAGCCACATTACCGGCGAAGTGCTGTACGTCGATTCGGGCTACAACATCATGGGCATGACCGAGCCTCCGAAAAAATAACCTCCGCCATACAAGTCTCAGCGTCCCATCCACCGGGACGCTGACTTTTTCTTAAGGTACAATTACAAAATAACATACCTTTACCGTCCAAAGGAATTGCATGTTCAAACGGAATACCACTTCGACAACCGAAGGCTCCCCACCTATCCCGACCGTCGAACGCATTACCTCGGTGCTCGGACCCGGCGTCATCTGGCATGGGAGCATCAATGGCAGTGGCGGCGTGCGCATCGAGGGCGCTTTCGAAGGTGAGATCGCACTGCGCGGCATGCTGGTGGTCGGCGAAACGGGGCGCGTCACCTGCGAGAATATCCGCGCCAATACGGTCATTGTGGCAGGCGCTGTGCGCGGCAACATCACCACTCAGAAACTTGAAATCCGCTCGACCGGGCGCGTGTGGGGCGATGTGATCACCACGGCCTTCGTAACCGAGGAAGGCGCTTTCCTGCGGGGTCAGATCCGCATGGAAGAGACGGTCGAACTCGACCTCGGACCAACTCCCGAAGGGACGCCGTCCGAACAAGCTTCTGCCGCAGCGGTCGAGGCCACGCCTGCACCCGCTCCCGAACCTAAAACCCTAAAATCCAAGAAGGCCTCCTAACCATCCACCACCCAAAGCTATGATGGTAAGTTTGGAAGTCCCATACAGGGGCGAGAGCTGTCTCGCCCTTAAGTGAATGGAAACGCTATGCAAATTCCCATGTCATCCCCTGATCTGACCGATTCTGAGCGACAAGCCGTCCAGGAGGTCCTGAATACACCCAACCTGAGCATGGGCCAGCGCATCAAGGATTTCGAGCAATCCTTCTGTGACCTGACCGGTGCCAGCAACGCCGTCGGTGTCAACTCCGGCACGGCAGGACTGCACCTGTGCGTCCGAGCAGCAGACATCGGTCCCGGCGACCTGGTCATCACCACGCCGTTCTCGTTCGTGGCCTCCACCAACGTGCTGCTGTTCGAGCACGCCATCCCGGTATTCGTGGACGTCGATCCCCGCACCGGTAACATCGATCCACAGCTAGTAGCGCAAGCCGTGCGGGATGTTGCCCAGGGTGGCAAAGAGTCCGATAAATGGCTGCCGCGCCACGGGCTGGGAGAGAGAAACCTGCTGAAAGCCATCCTGCCGGTGGATGTTTTCGGGCAGCCAGCCGACCTCGACCCGATCCGCCAAGTGGCCAATCAGTATGGCCTGAAGGTGATTGAGGATTCGTGCGAAGCGCTCGGCGCGACCTACAAAGGAGGCATGGCTGGGACACTCGGTGATTACGGCGTGTTCGCCTTCTATCCCAATAAGCAGATCACTACCGGTGAAGGTGGCGTAATCGTCACCGATGACGACCGGGCCGCGAATTTAATGCGCGCCTTGCGCAACCAGGGGCGTGCGCCGGGTGACACCTGGCTGCAGCACACTTACCTGGGTTACAACTACCGCCTGGATGAGATGTCAGCCGCACTGGGTGTGGTGCAGTTGAGCCGCCTGAACGAGTTACTGGACAAACGCGATCGGGTGGCAGGCTGGTACAACGAACGCTTGGCCGAAATTCCCGGCGTAGAGCCGCCCATCTTGGAGACGTTTACCACGCGCATGTCGTGGTTCGTTTATGTCGTGCGTTTCGACCCGCGCATGGACCGCGACCTGCTGGCCCAAAAACTCGGCCAGCGCGGTATTCCCGTCCGCCCGTATTTTCTACCAATCCACTTGCAGCCTTATATGGTCGAGCGCTTCGGCTACCGCAGCGGCGATTTCCCGGTCACTGAGGACCTGGGCTTGCGCGGACTGGCGCTGCCGTTCTCAGGCGTGATGAGCGAGGCTCAGGTGGAAGCCGTCTGCCAAGCGCTGCGCGAGGAAATCGGGAACCTGGCGTGAATCAAATCCCTCTTGTTTTCCAGAGCGATCTGCGCAGCAAAGCCTGCCGAACACGGAGAATCTTTCAAGCTTTCGAAGCACCCTTCCTGCAAGGCGAGAAATTTTTTACAACCCTCACGAAGCACATTTGAACAGCATGATGCCCAACTCCTATCCTCCTGCGCGCCAAAGCGGTTTGATCGTACATGGGCTGCTGATTCTGATCCTGATGGCAGTATTTGGCTGGGGAATCTGGAACCTGGCCCAGGCAGCGGTGGGACCCGCTTTTATCGTATACTTGCTGGTCACACTGGCAACTTTCATTCCCATCCCGTTTCTGGGTTATCGCGCCTTTGCATTGTTGAAAGCCAACTATAGCCTCGACCGGGACAATCTGTCCCTGCGTTGGGGTTTGCGCCTGGAGGAACTGCCGCTTTCGGACATCGAGTGGGTACGCCCGGTGACGGACCTCTCCACGCCATTGGCACTGCCCTGGTTCCGACTGCCAGGTTCTATCCTCGGCCTGCGCCGCCACCCAGACCTGGGTCTGATCGAATTCCTGGCTTCCGACCGCAATAACCTGCTCTTGGTCGCCACAGCCAAACACATCTTCGCCATCTCACCTGCGGACCCGGCTTCCTTTGTACACGAGTTTCAGCGATCTATCGAATTGGGCAGTCTGACACCGGCTCCGGCAAAATCAGTCTACCCAACTTTCGTGGTAGCGCGCGCCTGGGACGATCCGTTGGCACGCTTTTTATGGGCTGCGACGCTGTTCTTGAACATCGGGCTGTTCGTCTGGGTCGGTCTGATGATTCCCGGCCTCAACCAGGTAAATATTGGCTTTGGCCCTTCCGGCCTGCCGCTGGGTCCATTTCCGGCAGTGCAAATCATGCTTTTGCCCATTTTGAGCGCCCTCCTTTCTGTAACAGGCTGGCTGGCCGGACTGTACTATTATCGCTATGACGATCAGCGTATTCTGGCTTTCATTCTCTGGTCGACCAGCATCCTCGGCAGTTTGCTCTTTCTACTGGCCGTACTCTTCGCGTTTAATACCCCCGTCTGAAATGCAAATCCTGTTTGGTTTCATCCTGGCGCTTGTCATCGCCATACTGGCCTATCGTCTCCACAGTCTGGAACGCTCCGGTGTTCTGGCCGCTACCCTGGTCGGGACGATCATCTTCGGGCTGGGTGGCCTGCCCTGGGCAATTCTACTGCTGACTTTTTTCGTCTCATCTTCAGCCCTGACGCGTGCCTTCCGTCAACGCAAGCAGGGATTGGATGAAAAATATTCTAAAGGCGGACGACGTGACGCCGGCCAGGTTCTGGGCAATGGCGGCTTGGCAACTATTTTTGCAGCCCTGCACATATTTTTCCCGCTGGCCGTCTGGCCGTGGCTGGGATTCGCTGCAGCGCTGGCGGCTGTCAACGCCGATACCTGGGGGACAGAATTGGGCATTTTCGATCCATCCGAGCCAAGGCTGATCACCCACCTGAGCCAGGGCGTGGAAAAAGGCACATCGGGCGGAATCTCACCGGTCGGCACACTGGCTTCCCTGGCTGGATCGGGACTGATTGGTCTGTTGGCTGCCGCGCTCCAACCCTTCAGCATCAATTCTTCGACAACTCAATTCTTACCTGTCTTCCTGTTGGTCACACTTTCAGGCTTGCTTGGTGCGCTGTTCGACTCGTTCTTGGGCGCCACCGTCCAGGCAATTTATTTTTGTCCAGCTTGTAATAAAGAAACCGAACGCCACCCCGTCCACACCTGCGGCACCCCGACGGCCATGGCCCGCGGCTGGGGCTGGCTGAACAACGATTGGGTCAATTTTGGCTGTTCTTTAATTTCTATTATTATCGTGATAATTGTTGTATGCTAAAATTTCAAGAAGACTCCACACCAGGATGAATCAGTTAATTTTATGCAAAATCACTTTCGCATCACTGCTAAATTCTCACTTTATTTTACAGCCTTCGTGTTTTTAGCGGGGCTCGTCGCTTTTGCGTATCTGGGCGCCTACAATCGCTGGTGGGGAGACGACTGGTGCTTCAACGCTGATCTGGGCACCTATGGCTTTTTGGGAGCGATGAAGGGCTACACCTTTATCACCCATTATGCTTCAAATCGAATTTCCCTGACATTTTTCTCTTACTTTTTTCAGTTAATGGGCGTATTTGGCGTCCAAATTTTAACAGGATTAACCATTCTGCTCTGGTTTTTGGGTATTTGGTGGACATTATCTAACCTGAATCGCTTCCTAAAAGTACTTTTGCCTCAGACCAGTCTTATAATAATGGCGGGGGCAATCTTGTATTTCACCATTTACATGGCACCCAACCGCTTCCAAAGCATTTATTGGCGATCAGCTATCCTGCCATACACCTCGCCAACGGTTACAACCGTCTTTATCCTTGCTCTAATCACCGCGCGGATGGCGAGTAGGCATGGTTGGAGAGCAGCTCCTTATCTGGCGCTGCCTCTGGCTTTCATCACCGGGACGTTTTCAGAGCCCGGAAATGCTTATCTTGCCTCATTACTGACTATCCTGCTGGTTATAACGCTTCTGGCCAGAAAGCAGGGCAAGCATTGGGCTGAGCGAACTCTCCCTGTAATCGCGGCCGGCCTGGTCGGTATCTTTCTGGCGATGGTAGTGCTCTTCTCCGCGCCCACCAACCAGATGCGGCTTGACCTCGGAACTTACAGGTTAAACGAACCGATCAAGGTGCCCTTCCTGGCGCTGATTTTTTCCTTCGACTTTATACGCGACTCCCTGCGTGGCTTACCACTTCCTCACTTAATTTTGGCCTCAGTCATCGGTGTTTTACCTTTTCTCACCCGCGCCTTCCAATCTCGCATCAACAGAATAACAGGCAGGCAAACTGCGGCCGCAATTTTAGGAATTATGATCACAATCTATTTGATGATTGCGGCTATGGAAGTGCCCAGCATTTATGTGGAAGGTGGCCCACCAGCCCCTCGAACACTGATTTTTGCCCGGTTCGCTTTGACTGCAGGGATTGGCTTAATCGCCTGGTTAATCGGCCTATTAATCTCCGATCAAATTGATAGGCCATGGACATTGATTCTTGGTATATTGGTTCTGCTCCTTAGCAGCATTTATATACTTCGCACTACGACAATGGTCATTTCCGAACTTCCGCGATTCGTTGAACGAGCGGCCATCTGGGATAAACGCGACGAGTCGATCAAGAACGCTAAGGCTCGCGGGCTTACTCAAGTTGAAGTAGCTTCCATAGATGGATACTACATGGGTCACACTCGCGACTTCAAGGAGAATCCTGACTTCTGGGTTAATGCCTGTGCAGCTGATTATTACGGCATCGACTCCATTGTGGGTACATCTCCGTAATTGCCAACTGTTGCGAACAAAACAGTCCTCTCGCGAAGCTCGCGGGAGGACTGTTCTATATTGCTATGCTAGTCCCATTTAATGGGTAAAGAATGGGCTGCCCTGCACGGCTGCCAGTACTTCATTCCAAAAGGATTCCGCGTCAGGGTAGGGATAGATGCGCTGCAGCTCAGAATGGGCTTTGTCCGGCTGCCCGCTGTAGAGGTAATCCAACACCAAAGGCAGCACGGCGCACTTGGTCGTATTGTCCTGCTCACCATGGTCGCCGGGTTGGGCTTGCTGCGCCCAGGCGGCGTGCTCCTGGATGTCCTCACCAAACTGGTCAGCAAAGCGTGGGCTAGCCGGGATATATTGGTCTTGGCCCGGGTCATATTCCATGATCACACGCACGAACGGCGATCCGGCATAAGGGCAATATTTGTACGCGAATAGATCATCGGCGGTCAGGAATTCGTAGATGCCATCACCGTTCAAATCCTGGAACACACCGCCAGCATTGGATTCCGGCTTCTGCAAGATCGAGACGGGCAGGTCGCGCAAACTGATTACCCGCGTCCCAAAGCAGCAGTGCGCCCCACCGGAATAAGTATCCACGATCACTTCGGGGTAACCGTCACCATTGATGTCTGTGCCCGTCAGGTCTTCGATGGCGGAGGCCGAATCAATCCGAACGGACGGCTTCCCACCAGCCTCGATCATGACGACATCGTTGAATCCAATCTCGTTATTGGCGTCGTGCCACCAGCGGATGGCGTAAGCACCGATCAGACGCTCTTCCTTAAGCTGATAATTGGCGCTTTCTGTTGATGCTGGTGAAGTTGGTGGCGGAACGGGTATCGGCTCTGTCGGGGCTGGAGCCGAGGCTGTTACTTCAGCGAACAGCGTCCCCGCGGCAACGGTCAGCGCCTGTGAACTAACACCAGTTTCTGTCGCCGGGGAGATCAATCCACAAGCCTGCACTAAAACCAGCAGCAAAACAAATGCAATGGAGAAACGCCTCATAAAGCTAATACAGTCCAGCGATTAATGAGCTGCCTTGCTGCTCTTCCAAAGTTTAAAGTCCTTCAGGATCGACCCGCCGATGAATTCGCGCACAATCGAATTCTCCGGAATCAAATCGGAACCGAGCGGCAAGAACCATTCCAGAAAAGCGAGCAGGCGTTTGGCTTCGATATATTCAGGCGTGCCAAATGGTACCTGGCGCAGCAGTGGTTCGGCAAAAGGTTTGAGGGCTGCCAACTCGTAGACCAGCGCCGAGTTGAACATGATATCAGCATTTTCCTGAAACGGAAAAATATGGCGCTTCTCGCCACGTCGAACCGACTCCCAACGCGAAATAGTCTGGGCAGCGGAGTAACCACGTTCGCGCGCATCACGTACAATGCGACGGATCAGGCGCGTGTCAGTCGTGGAGACGCGGTTGTGGCGGTCGAGGTTCAGCTGCGTCAGGGCTGATACGTAGAGGTGAAAAGCCTCGCCGCTCAGCGATTCCGGGATCAGACGCGGATCAAGGCCGTGGATCCCTTCGAGGATGATGAACTGACCCCGGTGCAGCTGGATCGTCTCACCTTTTTCGCGCATCCCATTCTTGAAATTGTACTTCGGGAGCTGCACCTTATCCCCGGCCACCAGCGCTTCCAGATGTTCCGCCAGTAAGGGCAGATCGAGCGCCTCGATGGTCTCGAAGTCAAACTGACCGTTTTCGTCGCGCGGAGTCAGATCGCGGTCGACAAAGTAATTGTCAAGCTCAAGCGGGAAAGGCGAAATGCCTAGAGCCAGCAACTGGACTGATAGGCGGCGCGAGAAGGTGGTCTTGCCAGACGAAGACGGTCCGGCAATCAGCACCAGGCGAATCTGGCCGCTGCGTGCTGCAATCTGGCTGGCGATATCCGCCACATGCTGTTCGTGCAGTGCCTCAGAGACCAGGATAATCTCCTTGCCGCGTCCGGCTTGTATGGCATCATCCAGTGCGCCGACGTTGTCGATTCCCAAGCGTGCCAGCCAGTCGCCGTACTGGCGGAAGGTGGCCAGCAGCTTGGGATAATCCGGCAAAGGCAGGAGCTCGGTCGGTTTGTGACGTCGCGGAAAACGCAAGGTAAAACCGCCATTGGTCGGTGTCAGGTCGAACCAGCGCAGGTAACCCGTCGCGGGAACCATGTAACCGTGGTGATAGTCCATACGCTCGCCCAGCTTATATAGCGTCAGATAATCCTTCTGGCGATGCGCCAGTAATTGAACTTTATCTTCGTAGCCGCGGGACTTAAAGTACTCGATCGCTTCCGCCAGCGGGACTTCCTGGCGACTGAAAGGCAAATTGGAATCGACCAACTCCTGCATATGCCCCTGAAGGGATGCCAGTTCCGATGCGGAAAGCGGCGAAC
>Ga0315540_10001528_pt1 | contig 13189 bp, 11 predicted proteins | sample SalMarSW160110MG_FD_203677 | JGI IMG/M metagenome (GOLD analysis project Ga0315540, IMG submission 203677) | Salt marsh sediment microbial communities from the Plum Island Ecosystem LTER, Massachusetts, United States - Salt Marsh Sediment SW1601-10 ... | reverse complement strand
ATACGGGTCGTCGACGTTGACGATCGCCGTCCTCGGCTGCATCTCGAACAGCAGCCGCTTCGAGCGGAAGTAGTCCTCCATGCCGGCGTGGAAGTCGAGGTGGTCCTGGGTCAGGTTGGTGAACAGGGCGACGTCGAAGTCGACCGCATCGACGCGGTGCAGCGCCAAGGCATGCGAGGAGACCTCCATCGCGCAGGCAGCGTCGCCGGCGTCGCGCATACGCCGGAACGTCCGCTGCAGGTCGATCGCCTCCGGCGTCGTCCGCTCGACCGCCTCGTCGACGCCCCCCACGACCTGCTTGACCGTCCCCAGCAGCCCGCACCGCGCGCCTGCCGCCTCGAGGATCTCCCGCAGGAGGAACGCCGTCGTCGTCTTCCCGTTGGTCCCCGTGATCCCGGCGACCTTCAGCTCAGCCGTCGGATCCCCAAAAAACCGCGCCGCCAGAGGCCCCATAGCCGCCCGCGCGTCCGCCACGACCAGCTGCGGCACACCGACATCGAGCTCGCGCTCGACGACCAGCGCCGCCGCCCCGGCGCCGACAGCGGCAGAGGCGAAATCATGTCCATCGGACTTTTCACCAGACACGCAGAAGAACAACGTCCCGGGCCGGACCTTCCGACTGTCATAGGCAAGGTCGGCAACGTCCACAGCCCCATCGCCGACGATTCGACCTCCGGAAGCTAAAGAAGTGAGCGCATCCAATCTCAAGGCCACGATTCTAGAAGTGGGTCCGGGTGCACCCCTTCCGTCAGCGGGGGATCGGGTGTCCCTCCAGCGCAGCGGCGTTAATTTTCCGCTTGGGCGTCAGCGAGTGGCACAGGCTCAGCGGGCGGAAAATCCAGCAAGACGGAGGGACACCCGATCCCCCGCCCTCGCAACGCCTCCCGTCCCTATTCCTGCGGCACCCCGAGATATGGAAGCGCGAAGGCCGCGATCTTGCCGAACGCCGGCGCCGCCACCGAGGCGCCGTAGATTTCGCCCTGCGGCTGGTCGACGATCACCGCGACGAGCAGATGCGGGTTCTGCGCCGGGGCGAAGCCGATGAAGGAGGCCACGTACTTGGTTTCCGAGTAGGCGCCGTTTTCGGCGACCTGGGCGGTGCCGGTCTTGCCGGCCAGGGTGTAACCGGGGACGCTGACCGAGGAGGCGGTGCCGCCCGCTTCCAGCACGCCCTCGAGCATCGTCCGCACCTCTTCGGCGACGGCCGGCGAGACCACCCGGCGCCCGCGCGGCTCGCGCACCGCTTCGTCGCCTATGCGCTCGACCAGCTGCGGGGGACGCAAGGTGCCGCCGTTCGCGATCGCCGCGTAACCGGCGATCATCTGCATCGGCGTCACCGAGAGGCCCTGGCCCATCGGCAGGTTGCCCATCGTCGAGCCGGAGTATTCGTCGAGCTTCGGCACGATCCCCTCTTCCTCGCCGGGGAACTGGACCCCGGTCGGCCGACCGAAGCCGAAGCGGTCGATCCACTTGCTGAAGCGTGACGCGCCGAGCTGCAGCCCGATCTCGACCGCGCCGATGTTCGACGACTTGGCGAGGATTTCGGCGACGCTGAGGTCCTCCGTGCCGTGTTCCTCGGCGTCTTCGATCGTGCGGTCCGCGACCTGCAGCGAGGGGGGGATCGTGAAGCCGCTGCTCGGCGTGACCGTGCCTTCCTCCAGCGCCGCCGAGACCGTGAACGCCTTGAAGGTCGAGCCCGGCTCGTAGTTGAAGCCCGTCGCCCGGTTCATCAGGTCTTCTTCGCTCGCCGCCGCGAGGTCGGCCGGGTCGAACGGTGGCCAGTTGGCGACCGCCAGCAGCTGTGAGCTGCGCGGGTCCATGACGATCGCCGTCGCGCCCTTCGGCGCGTACGTTTCGCCGACTTCGCCCAGCACCTGCTCGGTCTTCTTCTGGATCGCCGGGTCGAGCGTCAGCCGCAGGTCTTCGCCGTCTCTGGCTTCCTGCACGGTTTCGGTGCGGATCGGTTCGCCGAGCGCGTCGTTGACGGTTCGCCGTTCGCCGTCGCTGCCGGCCAGCACGGAGTCCTCGCCTGCCTCCAGCCCGGTCAGGCCTTCGCCTCCCTCGCCGACCGCGCCGATCGTCTGCGCGGCCATGTCGCCCTGCGGGTAGGTGCGGCGGCTGTCGGGCAGCTCGCCGATCCCGGGAAGTTCCAAACGCGCGACCCGCGCCGCGTCGGGAAGGCCGACCTTGCGGGCGACGTAGGCGAAGCCCGATTCCTCGCTCAGGCTCTTCAGCACCTCGCCCGGCTTCAGCCCGAGGACCGCCGCCAGCTTCGCCGCCGTCTGTGGCGGGTTTTTCACCTGGTAGGGCGTCGCATAGATCGTCTTCGCGTCTTCGGAGACCGCGAGCGGATTGCCGAAGCGGTCGAGCACGCTGCCGCGGAGGCCCGGCACGGTAACCGCCTCGGTCTGCTGGTAGGAGGCCTCGGAGGCGAGCTTCGCTCCCTGTACGCCCTGCAGCCAGAAGGCCCGCCCCGCGATCGCCAGGAAGCAGATCAGGAAGCCGGCGAAGAGCAGCCCGATCCGGCGCTCGATCGTCCGCATGTGCCTCAGTAGCCGCTTCCGGCGGCGGCCAGGCGCTGGGCTGCGGTCCGCACGTCGCGCGGGCTGTACTCAACCGCGCCGACTTCTTCCACCGCCGCGGCGCTCAGCCCGAGTGCCGCCGCTTCGTGGGCGATCCGCCCGGCGCCGGATTTCTGCGCGTCGCGGCTGCGCAGCAACGAGTTCTCTTCATCGAGCGCCTGGATGTTCTGGTCGATGTGGCCGGCGCCGGCGGCAAGGCTGAGGGTGATCACGTTGAGCGCGACGATGCCGACGAGCAGCACGCCGAGCACGCCGATCCAGGCGCGGCCGCGGGTCAGCCGCACGATCATGCTCGAGTCCGGTAGGCCGCGCACGGCGCTGGCGGTTCCGACCGCGAGCGGGATCAGCTGGCCGCCGGGGCGGCGAGCCGGGGACCGTGCCGGGGTCCGCTTGCGCCGCGGGGCGCGGGCCGGCGCCGGGGCCGCGGCGAGAGCCCGTTTGCGGCGCGAGGCGCGGGCCGGCGAGGCGGCGCTGCGGCGGGTGGCGGTCGCGGCGGCGGCCATCAGGCGGGGCTCCCGGCGCTCTGCGCCGCGGCGATCTTCACGGCACCGCGCAGATGGGCGGATTTCGAGCGCGGGTTCGCGGCTACCTCGGCGGCCTCGGGCGCGACCGCGCGCCGGGTCAGCAGCTCGGCTTCGGGCTCGCGCCCGCAGGCGCAGACCGGCAGCTCCGGCGGGCAGACGCAGTCGCGGGCGCGCGCGGCGAGGAAGCGCTTGACGCGCCGGTCCTCGAGCGAGTGGAAGGAGATCGCAGCGAGGCGGCCGCCCAGCGGCAGCATCGACCATGCCGTCGGCAGCGCGTCGTCGAGCGCGTCGAGCTCACCGTTGACCGCGATCCGCAGCGCCTGGAAGGTCCGCTTGGCCGGGTGGCCACCGCCGAAGCGGGCCGAGGCCGGCATCCCCGCCTTGACCGCGGCGACCAGCTCGGCGGTCGTGTGCAGCGGCCGCCGCCGGGCGATCTCGCGGGCGATGCCGCCGGCGTAGCGCTCCTCGCCGAAGCGGCGCAGCACCTGGGCGATCCGCGACTCGGGCCACTCGTTGACCAGGTCGGCCGCGCTGAACTCCTGCCGCGTGTCCATCCGCATGTCGAGCGGCGCGTCGTAGGAATAGGAGAAGCCCCGCTCCGCGGTGTCGACCTGCATCGAGGAGATTCCGAGGTCCATGTAGACCATGTCTGGGCGGATCCCTTCGCCGCGCAGGGTGCGAAGCCCTGCCGCGTAGTCGCCGGAAAGCAGTCGCGTCCGGCAGGGAACCTCGCCGGCAAAGTCCTCGAAACGGCTCTGCGCCGCGGGATCGCTGTCGATTCCGACGAACGTTCCCTCAGGTCCGAGCGCGGCGGCGACGCGTCGCGCATGGCCGCCGGCGCCGAAGGTGCAGTCGATCGCGACCTGGCCCGGCTGTGGCGCCAGCAGCGCGGTCAGCTCATCGGCGAGAACCGGCTCGTGGCTCATGCCGACGATGCCGGCGGGCCGATTTCCCGCCATATGGGTGTGATTTCGTCCCGTCGGCGGGATGTCGTGGAGGCTGGCATGAGGACTCATATTCAGGCAGGCGCTCCGGTCGTGGCGAGGCCCTCGGCGATCTCGGGCGCGGAGGCGTCGAGCTCCTCCTCCTGCTTCGCCCAGGCCGCGGCGTTCCAGATCTCCAGGTACTCGCCGGCGCCGATCACCACGCAGGGGCCGTCGAGCGCGGCGTGCTCGATCAGCGGCTTGGGCACACGGATCCGCCCGGCCGAGTCGAGCTTCTCGTCGAAGGAGCCGCCGTGGAAGCGGCGGCGCAGGCTGCGCGCGTCCTTGCCGAAGGGGCTGTGCGGCGAGAGGAAGCGCTCGGAGAGCTGCTCGAACTCCTCGGTCGTATGCACCCAGACGCAGGGGTCGAAGCCCTTGGAGAGAACGATGCCATCGGCGAGCGCGGCGCGGAAGCGCGAGGGAACCGTGAGGCGGTCCTTGGAGTCGAGACTGTGCTCGTAGAGACCCCGAAATGCCATCCCTCGGTGTCCTTTCTGCGCGCTGGGAAGAGAGTTGGGACCGGAGTGATGAGGTGGGAGGAGCCTCACCACCCCGGTCCTTGGGCTTCAACTCGATGGCCACAATACCCCACTCTCCCCCACTTTGCAACACAGACCGATTCGAGCGCCCCAAATCGCAACTTCGCTTGCAGGGACAGCCGCGGCCTCTCCACCACCGCGGTCGAGGTTCGGATCGCTATGCGGTCGAAACCTCTGCCGCGCCCGCGAACGAGGATCAGAAACCTGAGAGCAAGACGTCGGCGTTGGCGAGCAGGGCGGCGGCGATCGTCAGCAGGACCGAGGGGACGAGGATCAGGGCGACGACGAGCTGGATCTTGGGGGCGGCGCGGGCGGCGTGCTCCTCGGTGGCGCGGCGCTGGTCGCGGCGCAGGGACATCGCCTGGCGGCGCAGCTGCTCCGCGAGCGGCGAGCCGAGCCGGCGCGAGCGCTCGATCGAGGCGCAGAGGGTGGCGACCTCGCCACCGGGGACGCGCTCCCGCAGGCCGGCGAGCGCCCTGGCGAGGGGGCGACCGCACTCGACCTCTGCGACGACGGCGCGCAGCTCTTCGACCAGCGGGCCGCTGCCGGCCGCGGCGATCTCGCTGAGCCCCGTGACCGGTCCGCGACCGGCGGCAGATCCGATCGCCAGCAGGTCGAGCGCGTCGGGCAGCGCCGCGATCAGACGCCGGTGGCGCCGGCGCGCGGCGCGCTCGGCCCAGGCATCGGGGGCGAAGAAGCCGGCCGCGGGCAGGGCGATGGCGACCAACCAGGCGATGCGGCCGGGCGCAGCCGGCGCCGCGGCAAGGGAGGCGAGGGCCCCCGCGGCGGCGCAGGCGAGCTTCGCCGGCAGCGGCGGGCGGCGTCGCGGCAGGCGCCGGCCCCTCACTCGACCACCCGGGCGAAGCGACGGATCGCGACGAAGCCGGCCACCTGGAGCGCCGTGGCGAGCGACAGCAGCACGGCCGAGGCCGGAGCGCTCAACACCTTGAGCATGAAGCCGGGCTGGATCAGCTCGGCGAACAGCGCACCGCCGCTCGGCATCGCGACGACGAGCAGGCCGGTGAAGCGCGCCTGTGCGGTCGCCGACTTCGCGTCGTCGACGACCCGGTCGCGCTCCGCTGCGCCGTCGGCGAAGCGGCGCAGCAGACCGGCCAGGTCGCCGCCCGCGCGGCGCTGGCTGAGCAGCGCCGCGGCGAAGGCGTCGACCCGCGGCGAGCGCATCCGCCGCCGCCAACCCTCGACCGCGTCGACCGTCGGCGCGCCGAGCTCGAGCTCGGCGCCGAGCCGGGCGAGCTCGACCGCGGCGGGGCCGTCGACCGAGCTCGCCGCGCCGGGAAGCGAGGCGCGCAGCGAACGACCCGCGGCGAGCGAGTCGGCAACCGCCGCGGCGACCTCGGGCAGCGCGCGCTCGACCCGACGGCGAAAGCGCCGGCGTCGGCTCGACACCGCCCAGCCGGCGACCGCGGGCCCCGCCACCGCCAGCGGCACCGCGACGATCGCGCCGGCGAGGAACCAGCCGGCGAGCAGCGCCGCGCCGGCGCCGACCGCGGCGAGGCGGCGGCGCTCGGGCGTCGACGGCGCGTAGCCCTCCTCCCCGGCTCGGCGCAGCGGCTCGACCGCCCGGCGCAGCCAGGCGGCGATCGCCGGCGTCGCCAGCACCGCTTCGCGCGCGGCAACCGCCGCCAGCCCGCCGGCGACGGCGCCGGCCAACGGCAGCAGCGGTCCCGCGGCGGAGCTCATGCGGCCACCGCCTCCCCCACCTCGGCGATCTCAGTGACACGGCGCGAGCCGTCCGCCCGGCGCTCGATGTGGACGACGAGGTCGATCCCGGCGCGGACCTGCTGCGCGATCGCCGCGTGCGGCAGGCCCAGCCCGGCCATCAGCGCCAGCGTCTCCAGCCGGCCCAGCGCCTCGGCGGGCGAGTTGGCGTGCACGGTCGAGAGCGCGCCGCGGTGGCCGGTGTTGAGCGCGGTCAGCAGGTCGAGCGCCTCGGCGCCCCGCACCTCGCCGATCACGATCCGGTCGGGGCGCATGCGCAGGGCGTTGCGCAGCAGGTCGCGGATCGTCACCTCGCCGCGTCCCTCGATCCCGGCCGGGCGGCTCTCCAGCCGCACGACGTGGCGGCGCTGCAGGCGCAGCTCGGCGGCGTCCTCGATCGTCACCAGGCGCTCGTCATCACCGACGAACCCGGAAAGCGCGTTGAGTAGCGTCGTCTTGCCCGAACCGGTGCCGCCGCTGACCAGCAGGCTGCGACGCTCGCCGACGGCGCGCTCGAGCAGCACCAGCTGCGCCTCGGTAAGCGTGCCCAGCTCGAGCAGCTCGCGCGGCCCCGGCCGCCGCCTGCCGAAACGGCGGATCGAGAGCGCCGGCCCGTCGACCGCCAACGGCGGGATCACCGCATTGACGCGGGAGCCGTCGGCGAGGCGGGCGTCGACCATCGGGCTGAGCTCGTCGATGCGGCGCCCGAGCGGGGCGAGGATGCGCTCGATCGCGTTGCGCAGCTCCTCCTCGTCGACGAATCCCGCCTCGACCGGCTCGATCCGCCCACCGCGCTCCACGTACACGCTCTGCGGGCCGTTGACCATCACCTCCTCGACGCTCGGGTCGGCGAGCAGGTCCTCCAGCGGCCCGAGCCCGACCGTGTCGCGCAACACCCGCGCGACCAGGGCCTCGCGGTCCGTCTCGCCGAGCAGCGCCGCCTCGGCCTCGACCAGCTCGCGCACCTGCTCGCCGAACTCGGCTTCCGGCGCCTTCCCGGCGGCCGCCGCTTCGCGCCGCGCCTCGATCAGCCTGCCGCGCAACGATTCGGCCAGGTCCTCCAGGTGACGCTGCCGCGGCTCCACCGCTCATCTCTCCGGCAGCAGGGTCACCCGGCGGGCGAAGCTCTCGGCGGCGATCAGGCGCAGGGCCTCGCGCCTGGTCAAGCCGAGCGTCGCCTCTGCGAGCTGCGGTCCCGCTTCTTCTTCGCCCGGGCGCAGGGCCAGCAGCGGCACCCGCGGGGCGGCGACGTACGTGCGCCCCGGGCCACTGCCGCTCGGTTCGCTCGTCACCACGACGTCGACCTTCGAGCCGGCCGGCGAGGGACCGGCGGCGAGCAGTGCGCCGGCGCCGCTGACCGCGATCTCGACCGGGCGCCGCCCGCCGCCGAGCTGGCGCCGATGGCTGCCCCTCCGCGCTACGCCGAGCTGCCCGCCGAGCAGGTAGGAGCCGGCGGGCAGCGGCGCCCGGGCGACCAGGCCGAGCGCTTCCTCGGGCGCCGCCAGCGCCCCCGGCGGCGCGAAGCGCCGCGGCACCCGCCGCAGCGCCAGGCCGGAGGCGACCTCGCCGGGGCCGAGGCGCTGCCCGGCGGCGAGCGCCTTCTCGACGACGACCACCGGCCGCAGCGGACCGTAGCCGCGGATCGCTCCGGCGCCGTAGCCGTCGGCGATCGCCGCCGCGAGCGCCGCGGCGAGCAGCGCCGCGAGGAGGAAGAGCAGTGCGCGGCGTCTCCTGCTCATAGGAGAACCTCCCGCCTCATGCCGCCATGTCATCCCGCTCGGAGTGCAGCGGCAGCTCCAGCATCGCCAGCGAGCCGCGCTCGGAGCGGCGCAGGGCGAAGCGACCGCCGTGCGCCGCCGCCACGCGCCTGACGACCGCGAGCCCGTGGCCGTGCCGCCGGCGCCCGCTGAGCCGCGCGATCGTCTCGCCCGGCGTCCCCCGGCGAGCGGCGGGACGAGAGGCGCGGCCGGAGTCGGCGATCACGATCCGCACCCGCGCCTTGTATGGACGCACGTCGATCGAGATCCGCGGGCCGCCGTGCTCGATCGCGTTGACGATCAGGTTGTCGAGCGCCTGCGCGAGCTCGACCCGGTGGCCGCAGACGACCGCGTCGCCGGCGCGCCAGCGCAGCCGCAGCGAGCCGCCGCCGAGGCTGACGCGCGAGCGCCAGCGCCGCGCCGCCGAGTCGAGCAGCGCCCGCAGTTCGATCGGCTCGGCCGGCAGTCGCAGCGCCGGTCCCCCGTTGACCTCGCGCTCGAGCCGCTCCAGCGCCGCCGCCGCGAGGCGCACGGAGCTCTCCAGCGCCGGCGGCGAGGCGTCCGTGCGGACCCCGGCAAGGGCGATCGTCTGCAGTGGCCGGCGCAGCTCGTGCAGCGCCTCGTTGAGCGAGCTGCGGCGGCGGCCGGCGCGCAGCCCCTGAGCGGCCGCCACGGCCGCCATCGTCGCCGCCAGCGGCCAGCCGGCGAACGTCGGCGCCAGCTCGATCATCCATCGAGGAGCCGGTAGCCGACTCCCCAGCAGTTGATGACGAAGCGCGCCCGCTCGGGATCGAGCTTGCGGCGCAACCGGCTCGCGTGCGAGTCGAGCGTGCGGGTCTTGGTCGGCGCCCGCTGACCCCAGACCCGACCGAGCAGCTCGCGCTTGGAGAAGACCCGGTGCGGGTCGGTCGCCAACACGTGCAGCAACGAGAACTCCTTCTGCGAGAGGACCACCTCGTGGCCATCGACGAAGACCCGGCGCCGGCCCGGGTCGACGACGATCTCGCCGACCCGGATCGGCCCACCGAGCGGGTGGCGGCCGCGCCGCAGCACCGCGGTCATCCGCGCCCGCAGCTCCCCGTACAGGTACGGCTTCACCACGTAATCGTCAGCCCCGAACTCGAGCCCGCGCACCCGCTCTTCGTCGCCGCCCCGACCGCTCAGCACGATCACCGGCAGGCGCGGGTCGAAGCGCGAGACGACGCCGTCGGCGTCGCGGATCTCCTGCAGCACGTCCAGCCCGGAGGCGTCGGGCAGGGCGAGGTCGAGCAGCATCAGGTCCGGCTGCTTGAAGCGACAGAGCCGCAGCGCGTCGGCGGCGCTCGGCGCCGGCAGCACGCCAAAGCGATCGGCCGTCAGGTTCTCGCAGAGCAGCTCGAGCGTCGGCCCGTCGTCCTCGCAGACGACGACACTGGCGATCTCATGTCGCTGTGGAAGCATGCCCTCTCAAGGGCGCAGCGACGAATTCTCTCCCCCCCTACGCGGACGCGCCGTCCGCAAAATGCCGGTTTTCGCCCGCCTGGCGCCTCCGCCCGCGGCCCTACAACGCCGCCTGGGCCGCGGCGACCCGCGCTATCGGCACCCGGAACGGGGAGCAGCTGACGTAGTCGAGGCCGACGCGGTGGAAGAAGGCGATGCTGTCGGGGTCGCCGCCGTGCTCGCCGCAGATCCCGAGTCCGAGCTCGGGGCGGGCGCCGCGACCACGCTCGACCGCGATCTCGACCAGGCGGCCGACACCCTCTACGTCGACCGTCTCGAAGGGGCTGCGGTCGACGATCTTGCGCCGCAGGTACTCGGTCAGGAAGCGACCCTCGGAGTCGTCGCGGGAGAAGCCGAGCGTCGTCTGCGTCAGGTCGTTGGTGCCGAAGCTGAAGAACTCGGCGTGCTCGGCGAGTCGCTCGGCGATCAGGCAGGCGCGCGGCAGCTCGATCATCGTGCCGACCGCGAACGGCGCCGGCTCGCCGCCGGCCGCTTCGCTCGCCGCCGCCGCGGTGCGCTCGACCAGCGCTCGCAGCTCGACCAGCTCGCGCTCGTAGCCGACCAGCGGGATCATGATCTCCAGCTCCGGCGCGCTGCCCTGGCGCCCGCGCACCGCGGCAGCAGCGGCTACGATCGCCCGCACCTGCATTTCATAGATCTCCGGGAACTCGAGCCCGAGCCGGCAGCCCCGCGTGCCCAGCATCGGGTTCGTCTCCTCCAGCTGTCTCACCCGCTGCAGCTGGTGCTCGAGCCGCTCGACCGCCGGTTCGCGACCCGTCACCAGTCGCCGCTCGATCTCCGCCACCAGGTCCTCGACTCGCGGCAGGAACTCGTGCAGCGGCGGGTCGAGCAGCCGGATCGTCACCGGCAGCCCCGCCATCTCGGCGAACAGGCCTTCGAAATCGGCGCGCTGCAGCCGCTCCAGCTCAGCCAGCACCACGCGCCGCTCCTCTTCCCCCTCGGCCATGATCATCCGCTGCATCAGTTCCTGGCGCTCGCCGAGGAACATGTGCTCGGTGCGGCAGAGGCCGATCCCCTGGGCGCCGAAACGATGCGCGACGGCTGCGTCTTCGGGCCGGTCCGCGTTGGCGCGCACCTCCAGGCGGCGCAGCTCGTCCGACCACTCGAGCACGGTACGGAAGTGCTCATCGACCTCGGCCGGGACGAGCGGCACGTCCTGCGCGGTGACGACACCGCTGCCGCCGTCGATCGCGATCTCCTCACCCTCGCGCAGCAGTGTCTCGCCGACCCGCATCTGGCGCGCCTCGAGGTCGATTTCCAGCGCCGAGGCGCCGCAGACGCAGGGGCGCCCCATGCCGCGCGCGACCAAGGCCGCGTGCGAGGCCTTGCCGCCCTCGGAGGTGAGGATGCCGCGCGCCGCGTCAAAGCCGGCGACATCGTCGGCCTCGGTGAACGGGCGGACGAGGATCGTCGCCTCGCCCCGCTCGGCGTGCTCGACCGCGCGCTCGGCGGCAAAGACGATCGCGCCCTTGGCGGCGCCCGGCGAGGCGGGCACCCCGGTGGCCAGCGGCTGCAGCTCGAAGTCGGGGTCGAAGGACGGATGCAGCAGCGCCTCCAGCTTTGCCGTGTCGAGCCTGGCGATCGCCTCGCCGCGCGTCAGGATCCCTTCGTTCGCCATGTCGACGGCGACCCGCACGGCGGCGTGCGGCGGCCGCTTCGCGGAGCGCGTCTGCAGCATGTAGAGCGTCCCCTCCTCGACCGTGAACTCGACGTCCTGCATGTCGCCGAAGTGGCGCTCGAGCGCGGCGACGATCTCGACCAGCTGGGCGTGCGCCTCGGGCAGCAGGCGCGCCATCTCCGCCAGGTCGGCAGTGTCGCGGGTGCCGGAGACGACGTCCTCTCCCTGTGCGTTGAGCAGGAAGTCGCCGGAGGGGTGCGGCTCGCCGTTGATCTCGTCGCGGCTGAAGGCGACGCCGGAGCCCGAGTCGTCCCCCTTGTTGCCGAAGACCATCTGCTGCACGTTGACTGCCGTGCCCCACTCGTCGGGGATGTGGTTGAGGCGCCGGTACTCGACCGCCCGCGCCCCGTTCCAGGAGCCGAAGACGGCGGCCACGGCCTCGAGCAGCTGAGCGCGCGGCTGCTGCGGGAACTCGCGCCCGGTCTGCTCGGCGAAGATCCGCTTGAAGTCGGTGAGCAGGCGGCGCAGGTCCGCGGCGTCGAGCCCGGTGTCGAGTGCGACCCCGCGCTCGGACTTGACCGCGCGGATCGCCGTCTCGAACAGCATCCCGTCGAGCCCGGCGACGACGTTGCCGAACATCTGCACGAAGCGCCGGTAGGAATCCCAGGCGAAGCGCTCGTTGGCGGTGCGTGCGGCGAGCCCCTTGACCGCGCCGTCGCCGAGCCCCAGGTTGAGCACCGTGTCCATCATCCCCGGCATCGACTCGCGTGCCCCCGAGCGCACCGAGACGAGCAGCGGATCCGAGGGGTCGCCCAGCCGCTTGCCGGCCTGCTCCTCCAGCCGCGCGAGCGCCTCGTCGAGTTGGCGCTCGAGTCCGGGCGGGAACTCGTTGCCCGCCTCGAGGTAGGCGACACAGGCCTCGGTGGTGACGGTGAACCCCGCCGGCACGGAGACCGGCGGCCCGAGGCGCGCCATCTCGGCCAGGTTGGCGCCCTTGCCCCCGAGCAGCTCGCGCATCTCCCGCGAGCCATCCCCGAACGCGTAGACGTACTTCATCCCAGCAGCCGCTCGAGCAGCTCGACGTACTGCAGCGTGTGGCGGTTCTCGAGGAACTTGGCGCGGACGCTCTCACGCGCCGCCTCGCCGATCGCGCGGGCGCGCTCGGGCGACTCGAGCAGGCCGCTGACGGCGGCGGCGAAGGCCGCCTGGTCGAGCGGGTTCTTCAGCAGCACCCCGTTGACCCCGTCTTCGATCTGGTCCTCGATCCCGCCGGTCGCCGTCGCGATCACCGGCCGGCCCTTCCACATCGCCTCGGTGACGGTCAGGCCGAAGCCCTCCTTGAGGCTCTTCTGCACGACGATCGTCGCCTGGCGCTGCAGCGCGTTGACGATCGCCGCGTTCTCGTCGAGGTCGTCCATCGGCAGGCAGGCGAGCAGCACACGCGAGCGGATCTCCGCCGGCAGCCGGTGCCATTCCTCGGCGACTTCGGTCAGCACCGCGGCGCCGTCGGGGTCGTCGGTGACCGCGCCCAGGCTCGGCCCGGCGAGGACCAGGTAGGCGCCGTGGCCGTCGCTCTCCACCTCGGCGAAGCCGCGCAGCACCCCGACCGGGTCCTTGAGCCGGTCCCAGCGCGAGACCTGGACGACCAGCGGCACGCCGGGGCCGGGGAGATCGCCGCCGGCGACGATCTCGCAGTGGCGCTCGACCCGGCCCCGGCTTTCGTCCGGGCGCTCGAAGGTCGGCGCGGCGCCGTCGTCGCCGTCTGGGGCAAGCAGGCCCGTGCGGCGCAGGATCGCCCGCACCTGCGCCGGCGCCATATCCTGGTTCTTCGGCGAGCCGGCGTCGATCGAGGGCGGCACGATCGCGGTCGTCATTCCCTCGCAGATGTCCGGCATGAACGCCTCACGCGAGAACACGGCAGCGCTGGCCTTGGTCACGTAGGGAGCGAGGAAATCCCAGCCGGCGGC
>Ga0315540_10001527_pt1 | contig 13204 bp, 8 predicted proteins | sample SalMarSW160110MG_FD_203677 | JGI IMG/M metagenome (GOLD analysis project Ga0315540, IMG submission 203677) | Salt marsh sediment microbial communities from the Plum Island Ecosystem LTER, Massachusetts, United States - Salt Marsh Sediment SW1601-10 ... | reverse complement strand
GAACCCGGTGCCGGCCGCCAGCGAGTCCTTCGCCGTGAGCAGCACGAGCGCGGTCGGGCTGAGCGCCGTGCTGCCCGGCCCGATGAGCGAGATCGGCGTGCCCGTCGTCAGGCTGATCGTCACGGGCGGGAAGGTCGTGCAGTACGGGATGCTGGTCACGTCCGGGACGTTGAAGACGGCGACCTTCGCGTTCGGGAGCAGGGCGTGGATCGTGTTGAGGGCGGCCTGAACCGACGCGACATAGTTGCCGACCGGGAAGACGTTCGCCGTCCCCGACGTCGCCGCCCCGAGCACCTCGTTGGCGCCGAACTCGTAGGTGATGAACGTCGGCGCCCGGCGGGCCAGCTGCATGACGCCCAGGCCGCGGCTGCGGTAGATCAGGTTGAAGAACGTCTTGTTGTAGCCCGATCCACGGATCGGGTTCGGATCCTGCGTGTAGTACGTGCTGTCCACGAGGTCCACGGCCAGCTCTCCGGGGACCGCGAGGTTGTGGTAGTCGGTCGCCTGCGACATGTTCATCGGGGCGCCGGGCGTGCGCCCGACGTTGTCGATGGCGAGCGGCGAGAGCGACTTGATCTCGAGGAGCGTGTAGGTCGGCGGGGTGGCGCCGATGCCGTCGTTGCTGACCGCGTTGAACGTGAAGGCGCCCGTGCCGTCGGACGCCACGGTGTGGCCCGTCTGCGCGGCGAACAGCGCCGGGAAGGCGTGGACCTGGTGGCGGTTGACGAGGCCGCTCGACTCGTAGCCCGCCGAGATGCTCGTGCCGACCGCGGCGATCACCGAGAAATCGGCCGAGCCGCCTGTCAGCTTCGGGGCGTTGATCGAGCTGATCTTGCTGCACGGACCCTCGCAGCCGGCCAGGAGCACCGCCACTGCGAGGACCGGGAGGTAGCGAAGCAGGGTTTTCATGGTTCTCTTTCTCCCGTTCACCAGTGGTAGGCGACGCTGAGGCCCATCGCGTTCACGAAGTTCTTGTACGTGCCGTTGTACCCGTCGCGTTCCTGGCCCTCGGTGCTGCGGTTCTCGAAGAAGAGGGCCATGTCGTACCAGTCCACGGTCCAGCGGCCGTAGTTCCTGCTCAGGCCGAAGGTGGCGCCGTGGCGATTCGCGTCCGGCAGCAGCGGCGTGACGGACTCCGTGGGGGCCGCGGCCTGGTCGAAGTAGTAGCCGAACCGGTAGGCGAAGCTCGACAGCCGGTGCTCGGCACCCACCGAGAGGCGGAACGAGTCCCCGTACTCCTCGGGGATGCTCGTGTTGAGGTCCGGGCTCGAGGGGAACTTGAGCGCGAGCGAGTCGAACGCCGACCACTTCGTCCAGTTCACGTCCGCTTCCCAGGTCCACTGCGGCGTCGGGTTCCAGGCCGCGCCGAACGAGAAAATCGCCGGGAAGTGCAGCGTGGTCTGCACGTCGGTCTGCTTGGCGGGGAGGATGGCCGCCACCGTCGCGTCGAGCGGGGCGTTGCCGGTCAGGATCTGCGTGAACGTCGCCTCGCCCTTCTTGATGTCCACGTCGATCTGGCTGCGGTAGTAGGCGCCGAACTTCCACTGGTCGTTCGCCGACCAGAGTGCCGCGGCGTTGAAGCCGTAGCCCGCCTCGTTGCTGGCCTTGAGCTTCACGTTCGCGACGTTCGCCTTGCCGCCGCCGCCGCCCGGGATGACCTCCTCCTCGATGTTGTTCAGCTCGACGCCCGCCAGGAGCGCGTCGAAGCCGGCGGCGAAGGACAGCCGCTCGTTCGCGGCCCAGGCCAGGTTGAGGCCGAGGTTCATGCCCTGCAGGCTGGCCTTCGTCACGCGGTCGCGGCCGGTGAACGAATCGGGGTTCTTCCACTCGACCCCGAGCCCGAACGGGGCGTTGAAGTTCGCGCTGTAGGCCCAGTGCTCCGCGAAGTGGTTCGTCCAGTAGACCGTCGGCGGAAAGAAGTTGCCGGTTTTCATCTCCTCGCTGGTGCCGAATCCCGGGTAGGGATCCACGCCCGCGAAGCTCGTCGAGGTGCGCAGCCAGGTGCCTCCCAGGTAGAGCTGCTTGCCATCGAGGCGCACCAGCGCGGCCGGGTTGTAGAACGCGGCCGACGCGTCGTGGACCGAGGCGGTCTGCGCTCCCGCCATGCCCAGCGCCGCGGCGCCCTGTTCGTAGATGCCGTAGCCCGCGGCGAATGCGGCTCCCGGCACGAGGATGGCCGCCGCAAGGACGGCCCCGATCGCGCTTCGGTGGAGTTTCATGTGGCCCTTTCCGGTGACGGGACGAAAGCGATCGCGCACGGCGCTCAGGCGCCGCTCGCGTAGAGGGACTCGATCAGCGATTCGAACTTCTGGGTCAGCACCCGGCGCCGGACCTTGAGGGTCGGCGTGAGCTCGCCTGCGTCCTGGCTCAGGTCGCGGTCGAGGAGGGCGAACTTCTTGATCTGCTCGAACGGGGCGAGGTCGGCGTTGATCTTGTCCACCTCGCGCTGGTAGATCGCGTTCACCTGCGGCAGCGCGAGCAGCTCGGCCCGCGTGCCGTGCGGCCACCCGCGGGTGCGGGCCTCGGTCTCGAGGACCACGAAGTTGGGCACGATCAGGCACACGACGTAGGGCCGGCGGTCGCCGAGCATGACGGCCTCCGAGATCCACTTCGCGGTCTTGAGCCGCCCCTCGAGCGGCTGCGGGGCGACCTTCTTGCCGCCGGCGGTGACGAGCAGGTCCTTGAGGCGGTCGGTGATGTGGAGGTACCCGTCCGGGTCGAGGTGGCCGACGTCGCCGGTGTGGAACCATCCGTCGCGCAGTGCCGTGCGCGAGGCTTCCTCGTTGCGGAAGTAGCCCATCATCACGTGCGGCCCGCGCGTGAGGATCTCGCCTTCCTCGCCGATCCGCACCTCGACGCCGGGCACCGCCGGGCCGACGGAGGCCGGGCGCTCGCGTCCCGGCGGGTTCAGGCAGATGACGGGCGAGGTCTCGGTGAGGCCGTAGCCCTCGACGATCGGGATTCCGACCGCGAAGAAGAACTCCATGACCTTCGGCGCCAGCGGGGCGCCGCCGGAGATGCAGAGCCGCAGCTTCCCGCCGACGCGCGCGCGCACCTTCGCGCCGACGAGCCGGTCCGCGATCGCCGCCTGCAGCGCGAGGAGCCCGGCCGGGCGGCGCCCTTCGAAGTGCAGCCGCGCGACCCGGGTGCCGGCGTGCAGGCCCCAGAAGAAGATGTTCTTGCGCAGCGGCGGCTGCGACAGGGCGTTCTCCATGACGCGCGCGTAGACCTTCTCGTAGAAGCGCGGGACCCCCGTCAGGATGGTCGGATGCACCTCCACGGCGTCGGCGGCGACGGTGTCGATGCTCTGGGCGTAGGCGATCGTGACGCCGCCGCCCAGCATCGCGTAGAGACCCGCCATGCGCTCGAAGATGTGGCAGAGCGGCAGGAAGGACAGGCAGGTGTCCGCCGGGTTGAGGTCCACGACCTTCAGGCATGCTTCCACGTTCGAGGCGATGTTCGAGTGCGACAGCATCGCGCCCTTGGGGTCGCCCGTCGTGCCGGAGGTGTAGATGATCGTCGCGAGGTCACCGGGCTGGACGCCGCCGGCAAGGCGGCGGAACTCCTCCGGGGCTTCGGCGCGCCGGCGGGCGCCGTCGGCCGTCAGCTTCGCGAACGAGTGCGTGCGGCCCGAGGTGGGCGGCGCGGGCTCCATCGCGACGATCGCTCGCAGGTGCGGCAGCGATTCCGCAATCTGCTCGAGCTTGTCGAGTTGCGCGGGCGTCGAGACGACGCAGACGCGCGCCTCGGAGTCGGCGAGGATGTACCGCACCTGCTGGGCGGTGAGCGTCGGGTAGATGGGCACCGTGACGGCGCCGATGCCGAGCGTCGCGAGGTCGGTGAGCGCCCACTCGTAGCGGTTCTCGGACAGCAGCGCGATGCGGTCGCCCCGCGAGACGCCCAGGCCCTGGAGGCCGAACGCGAAGCTCTCGACGTCGGCGAGCGCGCGGGAACCGGGAAGCGACTCCCACCCCACGGCGTTCTTGCGCATGAAGCACGCGCGCGAGCTGTCGCGGTCGATTCTCTCGAGGAAGATTCCGATCAGGGTGTCGGCCAAGGTCCCTCCAGGCCAGGGGCCATTCGTCGGGGAGGAAGGCCCGCCATTGGTAGCATCGGGCTCCTCGGGACGACAAGCGCTTATTGACAACCCGCGGACCACGGTCGCATGTTCGCCCGGCCCGGCGCATCCCGCGCCGTCCGCCTGCAGAGGAAGGCACCATGTCCAGCGTCCGCTCTACCCGCCCCGGGCTCCGCGGGCCGATCGGGATCCTCGCGGCACTGGCCGCCCTGCTCGTGGTTGCCGCCCCGGCGGCGAGTGCCCCGACCACCGGGGAACTCCTCGCCGAGGGCATGCGCGACTACGACGCGGCGAAGTTGCCCGAGGCGCGCGTCGCGTTCCAGGCCGCGCTCGAACAGTCCCCCGGGGACTTCGTGACCCTCTGTCGCCTGGCGCAGACGGAGTCGGAGTTGGCCGAGCTGCAGAAGGGGGACGAACAGCGCGCCACGCGCGCCGCCGCCGTCGAGCACGCCCGCGCGGCGGTCAAGGCCGCGCCGGACTCGGCCGCCGGGCACGTGTGGCTGTCGGTGGCGCTGGGACGCCAGGCCCTCAGCGAGGGGCCCAAGACGAAGCTGGCGCTTTCCCGCGAGATCAAGTCCGAGGTGGACCGCGCCCTGCAGATCGACCCGGACAACGGGCGCGCCTGGCACGTGCTGGCCATGTGGAACCTGAAGATTGCGAGCTTGAACATGATCGAGCGGCTGGCCGCCAACGCCGTTCTCGGCGGCGTGCCGAAGGGCGCCTCGTACGAGGGTGCCGAGCGGGCGTTCCAGAAGGCCATCGCGCTCGAACCCGATTACGTGAACCACCGGCTCGAATACGGCCGCATGCTCAAGGATCGCGGCCGAAAGGCCGAAGCGAAACAGGAGCTGGAAAAGGCGGTGTCGCTGCCACCGACGAGCGACGCGCTCGACGCGCGCTACCAGGCGGAGGCGAAGGCACTGCTGGCGAAGATCAAGTAGCGGATCCGTTGGGGTGGAAAGGGACGTCGGGACATGACGAGCGGATGGATCCTGGGCGGCGTGCGCACGCCGTTCGCCAAGGCAGGCAGCGTCTTCCGGAAGATGCCCGCCTACGAGCTGGGGCGCATCGTGGTCGCCGAGACGATCGCCCGCGCCGAGCTGGACCCGGGGCGCCTCGACGAAGTGATCCTGGGCAACTGCGCGATGCCGTCCGAGGCAGCCAACTCCTCGCGCATCGCCGCGCTGCGGGCCGGGGTTCCCGAGCACGTTCCCTCGTTCACCGTGCACCGCAACTGCGCCTCCGGGATGGAGTCGGTGGCGAGCGCGCTGTACCGGATCGCGGCGGGTGACGCGAAGCTCATCATGGCGGGGGGCATGGAGAACATGACCCAGATCCCGCTCTACTTCCCGACTTCGTACGCGGAGTGGCTCGAGGGCCTGATGCGCGCGAAGACGCCCGTGCAGAAGCTGGGCGTGCTGACGCGCTTCCGCCCGCCGATGCTCGCGCCGCGCATCGCGCTGGCCGAGGGGCTCACCGACCTCGTGTGCGGCCTCAACATGGGCCAGACGGCCGAGGTGCTCGCGCGCGAGTTCCGCATCGACCGCGCGCAGCAGGACGCGTTCGCGCTGCGCAGCCACCAGCGTGCGATCGCGGGCCGCGAGGCGCTGCGCGAGGAGATCGTGCCGGTATTCGCGGCGCCGAAGTACGAGCCCGTGCGCGACGACGTCGGTCCGCGCGACGGCCAGACGATCGAGGCGCTCGCGAAGCTCAAGCCGTACTTCGACCGCAGGAACGGCACGGTGACGGTGGGCAACGCCTGCCAGGTGACCGACGGCGCGGTCGCGCTGCTCGTGGCCGACGACGCCACCGCGCAGTCGTGGCCGGTGCCGCCGCTCGGGCGCGTGCGCGCGTTCGCGTTCGCGGGCCTCCAGCCGCAGCGCATGGGGCTCGGGCCGGTCTTCGCCTCGGCCCTCGCCCTGGACCGCGCGGGGCTGACGCTCGACGACATGGAGGTGGTGGAGATCAACGAGGCGTTCGCGGCGCAGGTGCTCGCCTGCCTCGCCGCGATGAAATCGCCGGAGTTCGCGAAGCGCGAGCTGGGCCGCGACCGGCCGCTCGGCGAGATCCCCGACGAGCGGCTGAACGTCAACGGCGGCGCGATCGCGCTCGGGCACCCGGTGGGCTCGAGCGGCGCCCGGCTCATCCTGACGCTGCTGCACGAGATGCGGCGGCGGGGCGCGAAGCGCGGGCTGGCCACGCTCTGCGTGGGCGGCGGGCAGGGCGCGGCGTTCGTGATGGAGCGTCCGTGATGGCCATCTTCCGCGTCGAAACGCGGCCGGAAGGCCTGGCGCACCTCGTGATGGACGACCCGTCGCGCAAGGTGAACGTGCTCACCGTGGGCGCGTTCGCGGACCTCGAGGCGGCGCTCGCCGTGCTCGAGTCCATGGGCGGGATCAAGGGCGTCGTGCTGCGCAGCGGCAAGGCGGGCTCGTTCATCGCCGGCGCCGACATCGACGCCATCAGCTCGATCACCGACCCCGCCGAGGTGACGGCGCTCGTGAAGCGCGCGCACGCGGCGTTCTCGCGCCTCGCGGCGCTCCCGGTGCCGACCGTGGCCGCCATCGAGGGGCCGTGCCTCGGCGGCGGGCTCGAGATCGCGCTCGCGTGCGACTCGCGGGTCGCGGCCGAGGAGCGCGCGACGATCGGCGCCCCCGAGACCATGCTCGGCATCCTCCCGGCCTTCGGGGGCACGACGCGCCTGCCGCGCCTCGTGGGCCTCTCGGCGGCATGCGACCTGATCCTGACCGGGCGCACGCTCGACGCGAAGCGCGCCGAGAGGATGGGGCTCGTCGCGAAGGCGGTCCCGGCCGCGTGGCTGGTCGAGTCGGCGGAGAAGCGCCTCGCGCAGATCGCCTCGCGACCGGCGGGCGCGCGGCGCGACGCCTACCGCCCGAAGACGCTCATGGCCCGGTTCCTCGACACGACGGCCCCGGGCCGGGCGCTCGTCTTCCGGCAGGCGCGCGCAGGCGTCCTCGCGAAGACGTCGGGACACTACCCCGCGCCCCTCGCCGCCCTCGACGTGCTCCGGCACGGGATCGGCCGGCCGATCGAGGCGTCGCTCGCGCTCGAGGCCGGGGCGATCGGGTCGCTGGTCGTCAGCCCCGTGTGCAAGAACCTGGTCCGGATCTTCCAGCTCTCCGAGGACGCGAAGCGCGCGAGCGTCGTCTCCGACGCGTCGCTGAAGCCGGCGCCCATCGCTCGGCTCGCGCTCGCGGGCGCGGGCGTCATGGGCGGCGGCATCGCGGAGCTCGCGAGCCGGTACGGGATCGAGGTGCGGCTGCGGGACGTGCGCCCCGAGGCGCTGCAGAAGGGCCTGCAGACCGTCCGCTCCGTGCTCGACGAGCGCGGGCGGAGGCGCCGCACCCCCTCGCGCGAGAAGGACGGGCAGATGGGGCGCATCCTGCCGACGCTCGAGCTGTCGGGCTTCGCCCAGGCGGACGCCGCCATCGAGGCGGTGGTCGAGGACCTCGACGTCAAGCGCCGCGTGTTCGCCGAACTCGAAGTGCGCATGCGCGACGACGCGCTGCTGGCCACGAACACCTCGTCGCTCAGCGTGGACGCGCTGGCCGACGGCCTGCAGCACCCGGATCGATTCGTGGGCTTCCACTTCTTCAATCCCGTCCACCGGATGCCGCTCGTCGAGGTCGTGCGCGGCGCGCGCACGAGCGACGCCTCGCTCGTCACGGCGGTCGGACTGGCGCGGCGTCTCGGCAAGACGCCGGTCGTGGTGAAGAACTCGCCCGGCTTCGTCGTGAACCGCATCCTCATGCCCTACCTGCGGGAGGCGATGCACCTGTTCGAGGAGGGCTTCGCGATCGCCGACGTGGACGCGTCGATGCGCACCTTCGGCATGCCCATGGGGCCGTTCGAGGTCGTGGACGAGGTCGGGATCGACGTCGCCCACAAGGTGGCGGGCGTGCTCTCGGCCGCGTTCCCGGGCCGGATGCAGCCCGCGCCGCTGCTCGAGAAGCTCGTCGCGGCCGGCCGGTTCGGGCGCAAGAACGGGCTCGGCTTCTACCGCCACCAGGGGCGCAGGCGCACCGCGGACCCCGCCGTTCCGACGCTGCTCGGCGTGACGACCGCGCGCAAGCCCGCGACGCTGGAGCCGCTGGCCGAGCGCATGGCGCTCGCGATGGTCAACGAGGGCGCGCGCTGTGTCGAGGAGGGCATCGTGGCCGACGCGGGGGCCGTGGACGTCGCGATGATCTTCGGCGCGGGCTTCCCGCCGTTCCGCGGCGGCGTGCTGCGGTGGGCCGACGCGTTCGGCCTGCCGAAGGCGGTCGAGCGCCTCCGGGCGCTGCGCGCCGACAAGGGCGAGCGCTTCGAGCCCTGCGCGCTGCTCGTGGCGAAGGCCGAACGCGGGGAGGCCTTCACGGCCTGAGGGGGGCGCCCGCCGGGCGCCCCGAATCCCCCGGGGCCCGGGCGCGTCCAAACGCTCCCGGGAAGCGGGCGACGAGGTCCGCGTCGGCGCGCTCCCCGGCGACCCCGACCGAGGGAGTCCCATGCCCGCGTTCCACCCGCTCGCGAACGACGACGTCCACGACCTGCCCGGGGCGCCCCCGGGCGTCCCCGCCGACGCGCAGCTGCTCGACGCCTACTCCGAGGCCGTGGCGGGCGCGGCCGAGATCGTGGCCCCGTCCGTCCTGCGCATCGACGTCGAGCGCGACGGAGAGCGCGCCGGTTCGGGCTCGGGATTCGTCATCGCGCCCGACGGCTTCGCGATCACGAACAGCCACGTGGCGGGCGCCGCGCGGCGCCTGCAGGTCACGCTCGCCGACGGACGGCGGTCGAGCGCGACGCTCGTGGGCGACGACCCCGACACGGACCTCGCGGTGATCCGCATCGCGGCCGACGGGCTCGTGCCGGCGACGCTCGGCCGCTCGGCGGCGCTGCGCGTGGGGCAGCTCGCGATCGCGATCGGCAGCCCGTTCGGCTTCCACGGCTCGGTCACGGCCGGCGTCGTGAGCGCGCTCGGCCGCACCCTGCGTGCGCAGTCGGGGCGGCTCATCGACGACGTGCTGCAGACCGACACGGCGCTCAACCCGGGCAACTCGGGCGGCCCGCTCGTGAACTCGCGCGGCGAGGTGATCGGCGTGAACACCGCGACGATCCTGCCCGCGCAGGGACTCTGCTTCGCGATCGCGATCGACCTCGCGCGCTTCGTCGCCAGCACGCTCATCCGCGACGGGCGCATCACGCGGGGCTTCCTCGGCATCGCGGGCCAGAACGCGCGACTGCGGCGGCACCTCGTCCGGAGGCACGACCTCGCCCACGAGTCGGGCGTGCTCGTGCTGTCGGTCGAGAAGGGCAGCCCGGCGGAGGCGATCGGCCTTCGCGAGGGGGACGTCGTCACGGCGCTCGCCGGCGAGCCCGTCGCGGGCGTGGACGACCTGCACCGCCTGCTCACGGGCGAGCGCGTCGGCCTGCCGCTGCCACTCGAGGCGCTGCGCGCCGGCGAGAAGCTCGCGCTCGTCATCACGCCCGTCCGCGCGCCGGCCCGCTGAGGCGGGTCCGCGCCTCAGGCGGCGGGCGCGCTCGCGTCGAGGAAGGACTTCAGGCGGAACCGCATCTGCTGGGAGAGCCAGCCGAGCCGCCACCGGAGCGTGTCCTCGGTGCCGCCGGAGGACCACCAGCGGTCGTGTCCCTGGAGCACGTGGCCGAGGCGGATGCGGCAGCCGGCGGGCATCGCCTGGTCGTGCTTCTCGATGAGGGGCAGGTCGTTCAGGTCGACCTCGACCGGTGAGACGCCCATCTCACCGGTGAGGAAGTCGAAGCTCCGGCGCAGGCCGCAGAACGCGTAGCGGCCGTCCTCGATCCGCCAGCGCACCCAGGCCAGGTTGACCGTGTGCGCCCAGTGCGCGTCGTCCACGCGCGTCTCGCGGATGCGGGTGCGCATCGCCTCCGCGGCGAGCTCGCCGAACGACAGGCGCGGCCCTTCCGAATCCCGCTTGCGACGTTCGCGGCCCGAATACGCCATGGGTCACTCCGAGGCATGGACGACCCGCCGTCGTGGCGGATCGGCTGCGGGCCGCGGGGGGACGACATTCGGCCCAGGTCACCGTCCAGCAAGTTATCGTCGCCGGCCACCGAAGAGCGAGTCCGAATTTCGACGCACCTCGCCCGGCGCGGCGCCCTAACGCGGCATCGAGAGGCTGTGCGGGATGACGTAGACGACGAAGGTCAGGATCGCGGCGCCGAGCACGAACGGCCGGGCGCGGCTGCCCCGGAAGACGGGCACCGCCGCGACGACCCACCCGAGGAACGCGATGAGCGTCTTGTTGTCGGTCAGGTCGTTGCTGATCGGGAACCCGCCCCACGGCTCGCTGAACGCGTAGCCGCTCACCACGCAGCCGAGCACGAAGCCCCCGAGGGCCAGGGCCGCCAGCGTGCGGAGCGTGAGCAGCCGGAACTCGGGACGACGTCGGAACGCTTCGAGGCCGGTGCGCATGGCCAGGAGCAGGGCGCCCATCATGACGAGAATGTGCGGGATCAGAACCCAGGGCGGCACGTCGTCGCGGAAGCGCAGCGTGGCGAACCCCTCGGGCGGCAGGACGAGCCGGGTGCCGCCGGCCGAGAGCGTCGCGCGGTAGTCCACCTTGTGGCCCGGCGACTGGTGCGGCAGCGGCGCCTCGAGCGTGTCACCGACGGCCCGCATGGGCTCGGCCGTCCAGGGTTGCGTGGAGCCGTGCGGCCGCCACTCGACGACGCCGGTCGCGCCCGGGGCGGGCAGCGCGAGTTTCACGAGGTGGTCGCCGGGCCCGGCGTGCGAACGCTCGAGCTCCCAGCGGTACCGGGTGCCGGCCAGGGGGGCATGGCCGGAGAGAGGGTAGGTCGGACCGCTCACGCGCTGCCACTGAGCGAGGACGACGGTGAGCAGCAGGGCGGCGAGCCACAGCCATCGGGTCGTATTCACGGGCGCCTCGGGGAGGTCGGGTCGGGAACGTCGGGTTCGGCGACCGCTATTCCAGCCCCTCCGGCCCCGGTGTGCAAGCGCACCCCCGCAAGCCCGCCCCACAAGCGCGAAGCGACGCCCGGGAGGTGTCGAACGGGCGCCGCTCCTGTCTCGCTCGGACCGGCTCTGCCGGCCGGTCCCCTGACCTGGAACTCTCCGCTGCCTTGCCTTCAGCGGGTACCCGGCCTCAGCCGGGTGACACCCCTAATGACGCTCCATCCATGGGAAAAGTTGCAACGGCACGGAAAACACCGAGGCAAGGCAATGCCAAACGCGGCGAAAGGCCCGGCGGACGCATCGTCCGCCGGGCCCTCCGCGTGAAGGACGGGTCAGGCCCCGGCGGGATTCGGCGCCGGGCCGCCGAAGGCGTCGAGCTGGCCTCCGTCGCCCACCGGGCTCGCCGGCGCGTCGGCCGGCGCCTCGGGCGTGGGGCCGCCGTCGCTGCGCGCGAGCGGCTCGAGCTTCTCGCCCCGCAGCACGCGGTCCATCTCGTCGCCGTCGAGCGTCTCGCGCTCGAGCAGCGTGTTCGCGAGCAGTCTCAGCTTGTCGAGGTTCAGGCTCAGGAGGGACACGGCCATCTCGTCGGCGCGCTCGACGATCTCGCGCACCTCCTGGTCGATCAGCACCGCGGTCTGCTCGCTGTAGTCCTTGTGCGTGGCCAGCTCGCGGCCGAGGAACACCATCTCGTCCTGCTTGCCGAACGTCAGCGGGCCGAGCTTCTCGCTCATGCCGAAGCGCGTGACCATGTTGCGGGCGAGGTTCGTCGCCTGCTCGAGGTCGTTCGCGGCGCCGGTCGTGAGGTGGTTGAAGATCAGCCGCTCGGCGGCTCGGCCGCCCATGGCGTGGCAGAGCCGGTCCTCGAGCTGCTTCTTCGAGTGGTTGTGGCGCTCCTCCTGCGGCGTGTAGAACGTCACGCCCAGCGCGCGGCCACGCGGGATGATCGTGACCTTCGTCACCGGGTCGCTCCCGGGCAGCAGCCAGGCGACCAGGGCGTGGCCCGCCTCGTGGAACGCGGTGGTCTTGCGCTCCTCCTCGGTCATCACGAGGCTGCGCCGCTCGGTGCCGAGCATGACCTTGTCCTTCGCGTCCTCGAAGTCGCGGTCGCTGACCTTCTTGTGGTTGCGCCGCGCGGCGAGCAGCGCCGCCTCGTTGACGATGTTCGCGAGCTCCGCGCCGGCCATGCCGGGCGTCGAACGCGCGATCGACTTGAGGTCCACGTCCTCGGCGAGCGGGATCTTGCGCGTGTGCACCTTGAGGATGCCCTCGCGGCCGCGGACGTCCGGCCAGTCCACGACGATCTGCCGGTCGAAGCGGCCCGGGCGCAGCAGCGCCGGGTCGAGCACGTCGGGCCGGTTCGTCGCCGCGACCATGATGACGCCCTCGTTCGACTCGAAGCCGTCCATCTCCACGAGCAGCTGGTTGAGCGTCTGCTCGCGCTCGTCGTGCCCGCCGCCGAGCCCGGCGCCGCGGTGCCGGCCGACGGCGTCGATCTCGTCCACGAACACGATGCACGGGGCGTTGCGCTTCGCCTGCTCGAAGAGGTCGCGGACGCGCGAGGCGCCGACGCCGACGAACATCTCGACGAAGTCCGAGCCGCTCATCGAGAAGAACGGCACGCCGGCTTCGCCCGCGACCGCGCGCGCGAGCAGCGTCTTGCCCGAGCCCGGGGGACCGAGCAGCAGCGCGCCCTTCGGAATGCGGCCGCCGAGGCGCTGGAACTTCTGGGGCTCCTTCAGGAACTCGATGATCTCCTGCAGCTCCTGCTTCGCCTCCTCGCAGCCGGCGACGTCCTTGAAGGTCACCTTGGGCTGCTGCTCCATGAGGACGCGCGCCTTGCTCTTGCCGAAGCGCAGCGCCGCGGAGCCGCCGCCCTGCATCTGCCGGAGCACGAACATCCAGGCGACGAGGAACAGCACGAGCGGCAGCCAGCTGAACAGCATGTTCAGCCAGTCCACGCCCGGGGCGCTGACCGAGACGCGGGCGCCGGTCGCGCGCACCTTGTCGGCCAGCGTAGCGCCGTCGCCGAGGAAGTTCGTCTTGAACGACTTCACGGTGACGTCGCGGCCGCCGACCTTCTGCGTGATCTCGTTGTGGAGCTCGCCCGTCACCGTGCGGGTCTGCTCGGTGAAGCTGGCGCTCTCGACGTTGTTCTTGTCGACCTCCGCCATGAA
>Ga0315540_10001526_pt1 | contig 13212 bp, 9 predicted proteins | sample SalMarSW160110MG_FD_203677 | JGI IMG/M metagenome (GOLD analysis project Ga0315540, IMG submission 203677) | Salt marsh sediment microbial communities from the Plum Island Ecosystem LTER, Massachusetts, United States - Salt Marsh Sediment SW1601-10 ... | reverse complement strand
GCTCACAATAGAGAGATAGTTAGCGCCTATGCGGTTGGATTTCCAATTCTTCGCACTGGTCCATGTCCGGGAGCCGGCAGTGACCGCCGAGCGGCTGCCCGCCCTCCTGTGCCAAGCCTTCGCGGCCCGATCCGGATGATCCGCCTGCCCATCGGACGTCCGCGCGTCTTCGTCTACGGATCCGAGCCCTTGTGCTCCCGGGTCGTTGCCGAGTTGAGCGCCGCCGGTCGGGAGGTGAGGCTGATCACGCCCGACCAGCTCGCGCGCTCGAGACCGGGGGCCGTACGGACTCTGATCCTGGCCGACCCGCCTGCCCCGGCCGACCTGATCGCTGCCTTCCTCGCGCGTTGCGGGCACAGCCGCGCGCGGCTGATCCTGATGCACCGCAAGGACCCTCCGCCCCCGCTCCGCGAGCCGGACCCCAGCGTACGGGTGCGTCTGGAGACCTTCGCCGTCGAGAACCGAGCCGCGCGCGCCCTGCTGGCCCGCTGGCCGCTGCATGCGGGCATGGACCCACCGTTCGGGCAGGGGCTGCACCTGCTGATCGCGGGATTCGCGGCTCCCGCGGAGGCCTTCCTGGTCCAGGCCCTGCGGCTGATCCAGTACGGCGAGGAGCGGCCCACGGTCAGCATCCTGAGCGATGACCCGGCATCCCTTTCCGCCGGCTTCCACGCCGCCTACCCCCAGGCCGCCCAGGTTGCGGAGCTCAGATTCGCGCCCCTGGCGTCCCCCGCGTCCGCCTTGGAGGGCATACCTCCCGTGACCCTGGGGTTGGTCAGCCTCGGGGATCCGGACGGAACCGTCCTCGGAACGGTCCGGACGCTCGTCCGGACCATCGCCGAGGTGCAGGGGGTCTCTCCACCGATCCTGCTGGAGATCGGCGACAGCGAGCCGTCGGGCGACGTCGGGGACTGGGACGGCCAGCTCGTCCCGATCTCCCATGTCCGCGAGGCCTGCCGGCCCGGCGTGCTGCTCGACGGAATCGGTGACGAGGTCGCCCTCAGCATCCACGAGCACTATTGCGACAGCATTGCCGCCCAGGGCCGCGATCCGTCCGCCGAGGCGGCCGGCCAGCCCTGGTCGAAGCTGGCGGCCTCCTATCGGCAGGCCAACCGGCACCAGGCGGACCATCTCTGGGCCAAGCTCGCGGTCACAGACTGTCGGGCCGTCTCCGAGGAGATGGTCGAGTCCTTCGCCTTCACCCCGCTCGAGGTCGAGCGGCTCGCCATCATCGAGCACCGGCGGTGGGCCGCGGACCGCTACCTGGACGGCTGGAGCTACGCACCGGTGCGGGACAACGCCCGCCGCCACCATCCGCAGCTCATCCCCTACGCCGAGCTTTCAGAGCCCATGAAGGACCTCGACCGCTTCGCGGTGCGCGGCGTGCCGACCCTGCTGGCGCGCTCCGGGCTCGGGGTGGTGCGCATGCTGATCGTCGGTATTCCCGAGCCGAGCCCGGGGGCGGACCTTGGGTCGCGGCAGGATGACCTGGCGGTGCCGCTGCTGGAGCGGCTTCGCACCCGTTTTCCGGATCGGGCGCTCATCTTCGCCACGACCCTCCGAGACCCCGGGGTACGCGCCCTCGTGCGGCTGGCGCTGGAGCAGGCCGGGGCTGGGCTTTTCTGGCTCTTGCCCCGTCCCGTCGGCGAGCTGCTGGCCGCCCAGCCGGATGCCGGGGCGCGCCGGGACCTTCTGGCGCTCGCCGCCCTGGCCGAACGGCGCATCGGGCTGCGAGACGAGGGCGAGCTGGCGCGCTGGCTCGCCGAGCGTGCCGAAATCGCGCTGGTCTTGGGCGACCCCGAGCCGGCGCTCGGACCCGCCAAGCGGGTCCGGGTCTGCGGCGGGGCACGAGTGCTCGACTGGAATTTCGAGTACTGATCCTGGCCGTGTCGCGGAATTCTCGACCCAGCACCCTCCGCCTCGATGACCGAGTGCGCCCGCTCTTCGCCGGGCCCACCGGCTGGGTCGAGCGGATCGGCCTCGCCGGTCTCGCGCTGGAGAGCTGCATCGGCCTCTATCTGGCCATCCTCCTCGGGCGTGGCCGTCTGGATATGCCGGCCTTCACCGCCTCTCTGCGCCAAGCCGGCCTCTCCATCCTGCCTGCCATCACACTGGTGAGCCTGGTGGTGGGCCTGATCCTCGGGCGCCAGACCCAGGTGATCCTGACACAGCTCGACCTGCCCGGGCTGGTCCTGCTCTCGGTCACCTATGCGGTCGTGATCGAGCTGGTTCCCATCCTGGTCGGGATCCTGGTCGCCGGGCGGGCCGGGGTAGCGCTGGCGGTCCGCCAGGCGACGCTCGCGGTGAGCGGCGAGATGGACGGGCTGCTGGTGAGCGGCATCGACCCCATCCGCTTCACCCTGGGTCCGGTACTGCTCGCGATGCTGCTCATGAGCTTCGCCTTCGCGGTCTGGGGGAGCCTGGTCACCTTCACCGCCACGGGTCTCTGGCTGTGGGGCGTGGCGGATCTCCCGCCGGCGCTCTTCCTGGATGCCCTGGCGCGTGCCCTGAGCCCGGCCGACATGGTGGAGGCGCTGCTCAAGCCGATGCTCTTCGCCGTGCTGATCGGGCTGATCGCGACCGTCAACGGCACGGCAGCGGGGCGCGATCCTCAGGGGATCGCGCAGGCAGCTACCCGGACCATGATCGGAGCCGTCGCCGCGATCCTGATCGCCGATCTGCTCTACATCCTGCTGATCCGCGGATGAGCCCCCGGATGAACACAGGTGGCCGGAAAATGCCTACAATCTCCGCGGCGCGAGGCGGATCGGAATCCCATCAGAGCACAGACGGTAGGTCGGCATCCCTATGGAGACGCTGATCAAATACAATCCTGGCATTTGATCAGCTCGCGATTCGAAAATGCGATTTCCGAATCGCTCCATTTTCAATCACTTGTAGTGACTGAAAATGCCGGGCCATCCTTGGCCCGTTGGGGAAACGCAGTAAGTCAGCATTTCCCTATGCCGACACTGAAATCTGGGAGCATACGGCGGCAAAGGGTTGCCGCCCTACGATCATCGCAATGCTTGCGTTGCTTAGGAGCACTTGTACGAGTACAGCCGCGTGCAAGCAACAGTACCGAATGATCGGGGTGGATGCGGGATCTTCGGTCCCAGGCCCGACGAGCCCCAAGGGGGCGTAACAGGCTAGCCCAGGGCAACCCCCTGGGTAGCGAGAATGGGGAATCATCCCTGAAAGGGCGTGACATCTCATCGGCTATCTCTGTCACGCCCCTTCAGGGCTGAATCGACACGGCAGCCAACCCAGGGCTACGCCCTGGGCTGATATGTCATGCCCCTTCGGGGCTGAGCTGCTCATTGCGGTGCGGTTACATCATGTTTCCGTTGCTTGTGTGCAGTCGTCGTACCAGGAGCCATCGGCGGTGACTGAATGAGGAATGCACTGGAGCTCACAGGGGTTCATCAGCACGTGAACGGGCACCTGGCGCTGTCGGACATCCGGTTCGGGCTGCCCGAAGGCGTCTGGCTGCTGATCGTGGGACCCAACGGGGCCGGCAAAAGCCTGCTCGTGCGCCTGCTGCTCGGCCTCGACCGCGCCTCGGCGGGTGGCATCCGGGTGCTGGGTGAGGACCTGGAGCGCCTCGACGGTCAGGCCATACAGCGCTTGCGGCGCCAAGTGGGCGCCGTCCTGCAGGGCGGATCGCTCCTGGCCAGTGCGACCGTGCTCGAGAATCTGCTGCTGCCCCTGCGCGAGGCGCCCATGAGCCGTCGCGATATGTCCCGCGCCGCACGGCTGGTGATGACCCTGCTCCAGCTGGACGGCCTGGAGAATCACCTGCCGCGGGCGCTCTCGCTGGGCCAGCGGCGCCGGGTCGAGCTGGCGCGAGGGCTCATCCATCAGCCCCGGATCCTGATCTGGGACGGACTTTCGGACGGACTCGACGCGGCGGCCATCCGGGAAACCCTGAGCCTGCTCGCCGAGCTTCGGGAGAATCGCAGCTTGACCCTGATCGCGACCGACAACCGGCACGATATCCTGGGCGATGCGGAGCATCGGGTGGCCGTGCTGGACCGGGGCCGTCTCCTGTTCGAGGGACCCTCGGCGGACCTGGCGGCGGCGAGCGCCTCGCGGCTGGAGCTGCGTGCGGCGCTCTGGGGGTATCCGTGAGCGCGGGCGAGGGCGCGCCTCGGGGCCGGCTCGACCGGCTCTATTCCCCGCCGGAGATCGGTGCCCCCGGCAAGCGCCGGGCCCGCGCGCAGCGCCGCGACCTCTTGCTCGCCGGTCTCTTCGTGCTGGCCATGGCCGCCATCGCCATCGCCGCCCTGACCCTGCTGCAGCCCGGATTCCTCGCCGGTGCCTACCGGGTGGAGGCCTATTTTCTGGATGCCCGGGGGCTGGACGTAGGGATCCAGGTGGTCCAGGAGGGCTACGTCATCGGGCTGGTCGAGCGGGTTACCCCCCTGTTCCCGGGCCGCGACGACGCCGCGTCCCGGTGTCCGGAGCCCCCCGTCGGCAGCCCACCGCGACATGCCCGTCTACCCTGCTTTCGCGCCGTCCTGCGCATCAAGGACGACTGGCCGATTCCGCGCGACAGCGAGGCCAGGCTAGACAGCGCGGGCCTGCTCGCGGGCGATGTGGTCAGGATCCGCCCGGGCAGCTCGGACGAGCTGTTGGCGGACGGAGGCGTCATCGAGGCGGAGGGCCGGAAGCCGGACCTGGTCGCGCAGCTGGGCATGCTGACCGAGACGATCGACGCCCTGGTCAATGAGACGATCGCACCGGCCCTGGTGAGCCTGGGGGATCAGATCAAGACCATCGAGTCCCTGCTCGGGACGGGCGGTGACGAGGGCGAGAATCGCGAGCGGCTCGCCGGTGCCTTCGAGAATCTCCGGACCCTCTCGCAGCGGCTCGCGGACTCGGTGGATCCGCAGGCGATCGCGTCCATTTTGGCGTCCGTCAGGGACGCCTCGGACAACCTCGCCAGGATGACCGAGCAGCTGAAGGGCAGCACCCGGGATGTCCAGAAGGCGGTCACAAACTACGGTGACCTGGCGGTGGACGTGCGCGGCCTGGTCCGGGACAATCGTCCGGCGCTGCGGCGGGCCCTGGACGACACCCAGTATCTGCTCCAGGAGCTCTCCACGGCCCTGACCCCGATCCTGACCAACATCGAGGACGCGACCCGCAACCTCGCGGGTCTGTCGCGCGAGCTGCGCAACAACCCCGCCACTATCCTCAAGGGCCGCGAAGTCGAGGACGAGACGCCTTGGTTCAAGTGAGACCGCACCGCTGTGCCGGACTGCTTTTTTCCGTCGCGCTCTGGACCCTGCTCCTGGCGTTGACCGGATGCGGCTCGGCCCCGCCGCTCGAGCGCGACCGCAACTACAGCCTGGCGCCGAAGGTTCCCCAGACCGGGGCGGGGGCCCCGACCGGCGCGATCCTGCTGGTGAACGATCTGGCGGCACGAGGGTTCCTCGGCGGACGGCAGATCGTCTACCGCACCCGCGAGGAACCGCTGGTCGTAGATCGCTACGAGCACTATCTCTGGGCAGAGCCCTTACCGCGTGCTTTGGCGCAGTCACTGGTCGGCGCCATTCGAGACGCCGGCGTCTTCCGGTTCGTGGTGATCCCGGCGGACCGGGCGCGGGCGGACTATCTGCTCGGGGGCGAGGTGTCGCAGTTCGAGCACCGGCCGACGGACCAGCCGCCGCGCGTGGTGGCGACCCTGAACCTGTCGCTGGTGAGCGCCGACCAGCGCCGCTCGCTCTGGACCCGGCAGTACAGCGGGGAGGAGCCGGTGCAGGCCGCGACTCCGGATGCCATGGCAGAGGCGTTCAACCGGCTCACGGCACGCCTGGTCGGCGAGGTGGTACGGGACCTGCGGGCGCTGCGGCCACGCCTGAAACCGGCGAGCGGGCACTAGATGGGCGCTTAGACTTGACGGCGGCAATGGATTTCCGCCGCGCCCTACGATCATCGCGACGGTTCCGTTACCGGCATCCTGCTGGATCAATGACCGGCCTTCGCACCGTCCCCTGCCTCGTGGCCGATCGATTCGCTGAAGCGCAGCGCCTGGCGGATGAGCGCCAATCGAGCACGGTCACTGCCCCAGATCCGCGCGAGCTCCGGTTGCGGTCGCGGATCCTCGCTCCAGAGACGCCACAGCAGGGCGGCATTCTCCCAGTAGCCGGCACCGATGCGGTGGCCATCCGGGCTGAAACGGGCCTCGGTCACTCCGCCGAGCTTTGCATCCAGGCTCAGGGAGCGGTCGATCGGCTCGGTGTGCTTCCGGGTCGGGCGCTCCCAGATCTTGATGGCGCCGTCCCTGGATGCGGTCAGGATCCAGCGTCCGTCCGGACTGAACTGCACCGAGGTGACGCGGTTGCGGTGGCCGATCAGCTCGGCGAGCAGGGTGCCGTCGAGCGACCAGACCTGGGCCTTGGCCTCGAACGAGCCGGTCACCAGCGCCTTGTCGTCCGGAGCGAACGCGATGTCGTAGAGGCTCCCGGCCTGCGGGTCCAGATAGAGCGGCTTCCCACATTCGCCGTCCTCGAGCCGGTACAGGGAGGCGCGTCCGTCGCGGCTGGCGGCGGCGAGCCACTCGGCGTCGTGGGAAAAGGTCAGACCGGCGATGGCCGCTTCGTGTGCCTCGAGCCGGCACAGCGAGCGCCAGGTCCCGTTCCGGTCGCTCCGCATGACCTGCAGCGCCCCCTCGTCGTCGCCCGTTGCGACCAGCACTCCGGCCTGGGCATCGGTGGCCAGTGCCGCTTCCCGGACCTTGCCGTGGATCTGGGCCAAGGTCTCTGGCAGGGGGAGGGCCGCACAGCGCTCGGGATCCCAGATTCGGACGGGTTGTTGCGAATCGCTGGAGGCGGTCAGCAGCCAGCTTTCGTCCGGAGCGAACAGAACCTCATAGACGTTCGGGCAGTCGGGAGCCCCCTCCGCTCGGCAGGTATCTTTGCGGCTGGAGACCCGCAGAGCGCAGGCTTCGCCGGTGGCGAGATCCCAGACCCGGGCGGTGCCGTCGGACGCCGCGCTCGCGAGTCGCTGTGCCGATGGCGAGAAGGCGATCTGGCGGATGCGCCCCCGGTGTCCGGTCAGTGACAGCCGCTTCACCGGTGGCCCCGCGTCGTCGCGACGTTCGTACTCCCAGACCGCGATCCGTCCGTCGTAGGCGGCGGTCGCCATCAGAGCCTTGGTGGCAGCGGAGGTCGCTCCGGGTGTCCCGGGCTCGGCCATGGCGATGGCCAGAACATGGTCGTCCGCGAGCAGCCGGGAGGCCAGGTTGCCGACAGGCTCTGTCGACCAGAGACGCGCCGAGCCGTCCTTTTCCGCCGAGGTCATGATCAACCGCCCGTCGGGGCTGAAACGGGCCTCCGAGATCGCCGCGTCCTGACCGAAGACCGCAACCGGCCTGCCGGTCTCCAGGCCCCAGAGCCGCGCCGCCCCGTCCTGCGAGAGGCTGAGCACCAGGGATTCGCCCAGGACGGGATCGAGACTCTGCGAGACGCCCAACTGCTCGATGCCCAGGTCTTGCTCGCCCAGGATCTCGGGGCGCCCGCTGGGCAGATCCCAGCGCACCACCTGCCCCGTACCGTCGCCGGCGACCAGGGACTGGCCATCCGGGGCAAAGGCCAGTGCGCGGACCGATGACTGGTGGATCCGAATGCGCCGTCCGCCGCGTTGCACAGAGCCGAGCTCCGCGAACAGCTTGCCATCCCGGCCATAGACCCGTAACTGCTCGCCCCAGGAGGCCACGGCGACGCGCTGTCCGTCCGGACTGAAGACCGCAAGGATCGCGGGCCGGCCGGGCGAGCCGTCACGGGGAAGGGTGCCCTGCTGATCGCCTGTCGCGACGTCCAGGATGCGGGCCAAGCCGTCGCGCGAGGCGCTCACCAGCCGCTTTCCGTCCGGAGCGAAGGCCAAGCTGCGGATGGTGCCTCCCGCTTGGAGGCGGTCCCAGAGCGGCGTACCCGGACGGGTCAGGTCCAGCAGACAGACGGCGACGCCTCCGTCCGCTACCTCGTGGGTGATGGCCAGAAAGCGGCCCACAGGGTCCAGGGCGATGCTGGCATCCTCGCCTCCGCCACAGGTCCAGTCGGGCCCCTGGCCTGGCTTGGCCGGGAGCCGCCAGACGCCTCCGGCACCGATGCCGATGATCATCGGATCCTGCGCATCACCGGCGAACACCACTCGCTGGATCTTGCTCGCCGGCTCCGCCAACCGGTTCCCGGGCCGAAAGCCGCCCCCGTCCCGCGACCAGAGTCGCGCGCCGTCGTCTCGGGACAGGGTCACTAGCTGCTCGCCGTCGTCGCGAAACACGGGGGCACGCGCGTGATGGGCTGCGGCGTACCCGCCCTGGAGCATGGCCAGCAGCCGGTTCGTGAACAGGGTGCGGCCCAGAACACCGGTGGCCTCTACTGGCAGATCGGTGCCGGCCTGCAGCGCCAGGCGCACCGCCTTGGGCGTATTGCCCCGGTCCACGGCGACCTCCGCCTCCCGCAGCAAGGCACGTTGCTGCCCGAGCCGGGTCTGATAGGCGGCGTCCCAGACCGAGTAGATCGTGATGCCGACGAAGACCAGCAGGACTGCCAGCGCCGAGCCCAGGGCCCAGCGGTTGCGCCGGCGCTGAAAGCGCAGATGCGACCAGGATTGGTCGAGGAGCTCCTGCTCCAGCGGCTCCAGCTCCTCGGCATGCGCCTGGCTGAACACCCGCGCCGCGGAATGCCCGGTCTCGCCGAGCAGGTATTCCCGATTACAGTCGGTGCGTTTCCAGAGGCGCGCCTGACGGCTGATCTGGGCACGCAGGATCAGATCGCGGCGGTTGTCCGGCCCAGCGAGCCATTCCCGCACCGGGGTCCAACGCTCGTAGAGGGCCGGGTGGATGAAGCGGGCGACCGCGCGGTAATCCTGCCACTCGGTCGTCGGTCCGGCATCGTCCTCCTGCTCGGCCGGCGGTGTGGAGACCAGTGTGTCCAGGGGACGCGCTGCCTGCCGCATCCGCGCGCGCGCTCGCCATTCCTCGCGGGTCTGGATCAGGATGCTGCGCAGCCAGTCCCGTATCCTCAGCTCGACCGGCGGGCAGCGAGCTCGGCTGGCGGGATCCCAGACGGACTCGGTGACGACCAAGCGGGCCTCGATCAGCGACTGGACCAGGCGAGCGCACGTGGGGTTACGCCGCAGAAGCAGCAAATCGCCCTCGCGGGCACGTGGCCGCGACCGGCCGTCGCCCTCCAACGTCAGGAGCGCCCGACAGAGCATCGGCAGAGCGGCGCGACTGTCCTCGTCCAACCCCTGCCACAGGGTCTCGGCGTTCTGCAGCAGGCATCCTTCCAGACCGCCGATGGCTCGGTGGTCGCTGAGCGTCAAGAGGCGATCCCGGTCGTCATCCGCCGCCGTGGCACGCGCGCTCGTTCGCCGGTAAAGCATCTCCAGGGTCTGCTCGAGGAGCGCCGGCCAGTGGGCCACGGCGTTCGCCTCCGACTCCAGCGCATCGACCAGACCCTGCTCCGAGCCCCGGTCGCGCTCCTCGTAGCTGATCCCCGCCACACGCGCAGGGATCTCGACCACTTGGCGAATCCGCGACGTGGCGGGCGGGTCCAGCCGAAACCAGCTCTGGGTGTCCAGCAGAGCAGCCAGTATCGGAAGTCTTTCCAGCTCGGCCAGACGGTCGCTGCGCAGCGCGGCGATGACCCAGATCCCCTCCTGTGCGGCAAGGGCCGCGAGGACTCCGGCAAAGGTCTGGGTCCGGGAAGACTCCAGGCGATCAGTGGCGAAGATACCGTCGAGCGGATCCAGGATCAGGGCCAGCTGGAGACGTCCCGGCAGGCCGTCGCTACGCGTGGTACCGTCCGGGACCGTCTGGACCAGGGCGGCATGGACCTGCTTCGCGCCGAGCTCGGGCTCGCTTATCAAGAGACGCGCAAGGCGTGCGGCATCCAGGCCGAAGTCCGCCAGCGAGTCGCCCAGCACGCCGGGCGCCGACAAGGCGATCGCGAGCGCCTCGACCGGATCACCGCTGTCCGGCTCGATCAGGCACCAGCGGCACCCCATGACCTCCGAGAAGAGAAAGGGTCGCACCAGGTGCGGCAGCAGACCGGCGCGGATGAGCGAAGTCTTGCCCACCCCGCTGGGACCGGTGAGCAGCAGCAGGCCCCGTCCCTCGCCGCGCAAATCCGCCAGACGCGCGATCAGGTCGCGTGTCTCGGCCTCGCGCCCGGTGAAGACGCGCTCGTCGCCCACATCGAAGGGGCCATGGCCGCGGAAGGGGCAGCCGCGCCAGTCGGCGGCATCCGCGGCGAAACGCCGCTCGGCGCTGATACGCCGGTTCAGCAGCTTGCGCAGCTGGGTCTCGACCAGATTGCGCAGGGCGCTGTCGCTGTCGAACTGCCTGAAGGCACGTCGAAAGCTGCCGTCCGGGTTGAAGAAATGGGTGCGGAAGAAGGCCTCGAGCCGCTCCCGGTCCTCGACCGCCTCGCGGATCGCCTCGGCGTTGTTGATGTCGACCAGACGCGGCGCCGTCTTCCGGTAGACCAGCACCTCCGGCGTGCTCTGGCCTGACGATGTCCCTACCGCATCGACGAACTCCCACTCGGTGCCCGTCATACCGTCGTAGGGGTCCTTGGCGAGCGGCGTGCCGAGCCGGGTCCAGAGCATGACCAGCACGATCTCGCACTCGGCCGGGCGCTGCAGGCCGGCCTGAAAGCTCTGGGCCGCGGTCAGCGCCTCCTGCTCCCAGAGCACTGGCTCGACCTGGAAATAGGGGCAGTATTCCTGGGCCAGCGACTCGATGACATCCCTGACCAGGGCCCGCTCGTGCTCGAGATCGGACGGCGAGGAAACGAAGATCCGGACCTTGGTGTCAGTCATGGTCGAGCTACCGTGATCGACGACGCCTGGTCGAGACAGCCAGGGCGCCAGGGAATCAGGGGACTCCGGTGTATCGAGCGTGGTGCGAGTGGGCCGCAATCGCGAGACAGGCGATTCATGGATCGCGGTGCGGGTCGCAGATCGGGTCGACACGAGCCGGAGGGGGCAGAATACACTGTGGGAGCTTCTCGTGCCGGGGTCAGTTCGGCTGCAACGAGACGGATGCGCGCTTGCACGAGGCTTCCCCGACGCTTGCGGGTGACTGGCGTTGACCGCGTCTGTTGCGGTCGCGGACTGGAGCACTGTGATGGCGGTATTTTCGTGGCTACGCGAACGGCGACATCAGGAGCTGCGGGGCACCCTGGTGGACATCTTCGTTGCGGACGATGCGGGTGAGCCCATGCGTCGCCTGCAGCGGTGCGAAGCTTTGGTCGGGATGGGGCTGGCGGGCGACCGCTACGCGTCGGCCCAGGGCCAATGGAAGCGCACCGATGCCTGCCAGGTGACCCTGGTCGCGGAAGAAGATCTGCTGCGGGCGGAACGGCGCTCGGGATTGCCGTTCGCCGACGGCCAGCATCGACGTAACCTGGTGGTACGCGGCATCTCGCTGGCGGCGTTTCGCGACCGCCATGTGCGCATCGGCACGGCGCTGTTGGCATTCCATCGCCTGCGCCCGCCGTGCGGGTATCTCGAGCGCCTATTGGGGCCGGGCACGGTCAAGGCGCTCGCGGGAGGCGCCGGCATCGGCCTGACCGTGGTCGAGGGCGGTGTGCTTCGGGTCGACGACGCGGTAGTGCTGCTGCCTCGGCCCATGGGACGCACACCGTAGGGTGATTCCCCCCCGTCCTTCGTGCGAACGAGCCAATCCGGCAATCGCTGACCTGGTGGACACCGCCAGACAAACGGCGCCATTACGCTGACACTTTACCATTTACACTAATTTAAGTTGCCTCGGGTCATTCTTCTGCGAAGGGGGTCGGCCGCGCTTGCCTGGACGTAGAGTTCGGCCAAGTCGTTTCTCAAGCTCGCCGAGCTCTTGGTCACCCATTAATGGTCGCCCTATGGTTTGACCCTTCGTGAGAGCTATCCAATGAGCAATGGAAGGCCGCCTCGCCCCTGATCGTTCCCGAATCCCGGCGAGTAACGGCTGCACATGAACCCCCTGGGTACACTCCGTGCGCCAAATTGGTGATGGATGACCGAGATGGAAGATCCCGGGGGTGTTCAGGATCTATCGCCCCGGGCAAGGTGTTCTCCGGGCTCAGACAATTGCGGAAGCTGAGCGCGTTCGCCGACCATCGCGCAGATTCAGCGCCAGTAGCACGATATTGATCGCACCAGCGGTCAGTTCCAGAAACTGAGCCCCGTAGAAAGCCCAGTCGAGCTCACCAAGCTGTGCCTTGTAGGATAGAAAGAGCGCACATGGAATCAGGATCAGCAAACCGTTGGCTGCGATGAACGGCATGCGTCGGCGTTTGCGCGCGATCAGGGGGTCGGCGTACTCGCGGGCCAGTGCAAGACCGGCCCCACCAGTCGCGGCGAGGGCCAGAATCAGGATCAGAAAGCCCCAAGGGATAGCGGTCTTGACGGTGATCACGGTCGCTGAATCGCCGAGCGTCTCGGAGAGGACCGTACCCGCCCAAAAGGTCAGGATCGTCAGCAACGCAAGTACACCGGCCAAGGGGTGAAGGCGCTTCAACACGAGTGGAACCTCATCTCAACATAAAACATAGCATGCTATGTAACATTGCATAGCTTGCTATGCAAGTGGTACGAAGAGATATGCCATTCAGCAAAGACGACTCGGCGGGCTATCTCACCAACCATCTGGCACGGCTGTTCGCACGTGAGCTACAGGCGCGCATCAAGCCGCTGGGTCTGACTACGGGAATCTTTCCGGCACTGCTGGTGTTGTGGGAAGACGATGGCCTTACCCAGCGCGAGCTCATCGAGCAACTGGACATCGAGCAGCCGACCATGGCCAACACGCTGGCACGCATGGAACGCGACGGGTTTATCGAGCGCCGCCAAGATCCCGATGACGGACGAGCGCAGCGCATCTGGCTGACAGAGGCGGCACGTGCGCTCGCGGGTCCGGCAACAACCGCAGCCAAGGCGGTGAACACCCAGGCGCTGATCGGGCTCGCGCCGAACGAGCGTGCCACCTTCCTCGATCTCATACGCAAGGCCATCGCGAGCTTGCAGACAAAGAGGATCACGACGAAGGAGTAGGAAACTGGTAACCTCTTTTGCGCACACCGCGCAATTCTTTCGCCCGGGTGGCGAAATTGGTAGACGCAAGGGACTTAAAATCCCTCGCCGTAAGGCATGCCGGTTCGAGTCCGGCCCCGGGCACCATATTGATTTCTCAAGCGCTTT
>Ga0315540_10001524_pt1 | contig 13214 bp, 7 predicted proteins | sample SalMarSW160110MG_FD_203677 | JGI IMG/M metagenome (GOLD analysis project Ga0315540, IMG submission 203677) | Salt marsh sediment microbial communities from the Plum Island Ecosystem LTER, Massachusetts, United States - Salt Marsh Sediment SW1601-10 ... | reverse complement strand
AGAAGAGCGACTGGATTTTTCTGGGAGATGATACTGGCTACAGGGATCAAAAATTGATGATTCGGGCCGAAGGACCTGAACCATACTGTATCCGGCAAAGCCTTCAGTCTCCAAATTCTGGACAGATAGATACGGGTTGGGCCTGCTCCTCCAATGGGCGGCCCAGCGATTGGATCTGGCTTGGGGATGACACCGGCTACAGAGATCAGAAACTCAAAATCCGGCATTGATAATGGAAGGCCTGAAAAGCCTTTTAGCCGCTTGAAATTATTTTAGAGCCAATGGCATTATCTTAAGCCGCCATGGGACGGAGCCGGCAGGCGCGGCTAAACCCGCACCTACAGCGTTACATCTGTGCAAAACGCGTCACTTAGATCCTTAAGTTAGTGACCTTGATTCTATGCGGATCGATCAGTAATCCTGGATATAGATTGATCTAATAGATATATTGTATAGACACACTATACCATATCTTACATACTATCAGTGATTTTCTGGTGAGCATACTGAAAGGATTTGAGCTAGAAGTAACTGACAGAACTTGATCTTTCAGCGTATATGTTGAAGCAGAATGTTTTTAGCATCAACACCCATGAGATAGTAATAGCCCGTAGCCTAGGGGTTTTGGACAAAAAAAATGAAAAAAAGTAGTGATCTATGGCGCGGATTTAATGTTATTTCTTGTCCAAAACCTCCCGCACTTTGGTCGCCAGACCTTCCCGGGTGAAGGGTTTCTGGATAAACTCCACATCCTTTTCCAGGATGCCATGGTGGGCGATGGCGTCGTTCGTGTATCCGGACATATAGAGAACCTTGATTTCCGGGACCGTTGATTTCAGTTGCTCCGACAGGTCCCGGCCACTCATGCCAGGCATCACCACATCGGTCAGCATCAGGTGGATAGGACCATCGTGGCTGCCTGAGATATTGAGGGCCTCATTGCCATCCTTGGCTCTCAAGACCCTGTAGCCGTATCCCTTCAGCATCTTCTCTGCCGTCTTTCTGAGCATCTCATCATCGTCCACAACCAGGATCGTTTCAGATCCTTTGAGCGAACGGACAGGGAATAGCTTTGTCTTCCCAGCCTCGGCATCTGCACCAGCCGTGGGGAGATAGATCTTGAAGGTCGTTCCCCTTTCCGGCTCACTATAGACCCAGATATAGCCCTTGTTTTGTTTTACAATGCCGTACACTGTGGAAAGACCGAGGCCGGTTCCCGTCCCCAATCCCTTGGTGGTGAAAAAGGGTTCGAATATGCGGGCCTGGATCTCTTCGTCCATGCCCTTGCCACTGTCCGTGATCGCCAGCACTACGTAAGGCCCTGCCTCGTTTTCCACCCCGTGGTCCCGGAAATAGCCCTTGTCCAGCTCCACATTGGTCGTCTCGATGGTGAGCGCCCCGCCCTTGGGCATGGCGTCCCTCGCATTGACGGCCAGGTTCATAATGATCTGTTCCATCTGCCCGGGGTCTGCTTCCACCTGCCAGAGATCGGGTGTGTAGACCGTAACCAGGTCGATATCCTCCCCGATGAGGCGGCGCAGCATTTTTTCAAAATTCACCATCAGGCTGGTGAGGTCCAGGATTTCAGGCCGGATCAGCTCCTTTCGGCTGAAGGCCAGGAGCTGGCGCGTCAGTGCCGCAGCCCTATGTCCGGCTTTCAATATCTCATCCAGAGATTGATTAACCCGGCCATTCTTGCCGAGATCCGTCAAGGCAAGCTCGGCGTTTCCGATGATGGCGGTCAGAATGTTGTTGAAATCATGGGCCACACCGCCTGCCAGGGTGCCGATGGACTCCATCTTCTGCGCCTGGTTGAGCTGGGCTTCCAGTTTCCTTTTTTCTTCCTCCGCCCGCTTGCGCTCGGTAACATCTCTCGTAATACCTTCCACACCAAGGAAATTGCCTTTTTCATCTTTCAGCATTTTCGCATTGGTTGATACCCATATCACGGAATTATCCTTCCGTCTGAGCTGCGCCTCAAAACCTTCTACGCTGCCATTCCGCATAATTTGCCCTAGAAGTTCTTCCCTATCTTGCGGATTAACGTAAAGGCTTTTCATGTCAAGGCCAATTATCTCATCAGGCTTATATCCAAGCAATTTTTCGACAGAGGGAGAGGCTATGAAAATCAGACCGGTTGGGTCTGTACTGTAATAAGCATCATAAAGATTTTCAAAAAGATTTCTAAATTTCTCCTCACTTTCCCGCAGCGCCTGCTCCGCCAGATGGCGCTCGGTGATGTCCATAATCATTCCGGATATGAAGTCTCCCTCAAATGCTCCGCTTATGAGTACGTTTCGGGAGCGTCCGGTTGCTGTGAGGAGTTCAGTCTCAAAATTTTCGATCTTGCCTTTCTTCTTGAGATTTTCAAGGAAGGCTTCCCTGCTTTTGGGATCTTTATATCTTGCCCACACACCAGTTGCGATAAATTCCTCATGGGATCCGAATTCAAGCATCTTTATTAAGGCATCATTGACATAAATAAACTCACCACTGAGGCTGGTCTTGAAAACGCCTACCGATGCATTATCCACGAGGTTTCTGTATTTTTGCTCCGACTCCCTCAACGCCTCTTCCATCCGTTTTCGCTCAGTGGTGTCGCGGATATTGCATTGAACCAGCCTTGCCTTGTCGACCATATACATATCGGTATCGATAACTTGTCCGGTCTTCTTTCGTGCGGGAACATCTTTGTAATGGATAATGCCGTCCTTGTCCAATGCCTGCAATATTTCTTTAGGAGTATCAATAGGATCCGGTAAACCGATATCCTTTATATCGTTCCCGATGCACTCCTCGTTGGAATAGCCCAACATCGTCGTAATGGATGGATTAGCATAGCGAATTTTAAATTCGCGTTTTTCCAGAAGCAATATCCCGTCGTTTGCGGTCTCAAAAACACGCCTATAGCGTTCTTCCGACTCTATCAGTGCGTTCTCCATCTCCCTTTTTTCAGTGATGTCTTCTATGCAAAGGAGGATCATCTGAGAACCGGTACCATGTTGTATGAGACGGCGGCCATTAAGCATCATTATTCTGCGCCCGATGCTTGGGAATATATGTTCAACTTCAAAGTTTTCGAATTTGTGGTCTTTTGAAATAATATCTTCAAGCAACCTCCGAAGCTTGGGGATATCCCACTGTCGGTTTCCAAGGTCATAAATAAAATTGCCTGTGGTTTTCTCGGGTGCAATTTTGAAGGTCTCACAGAAAAAGTGATTGACCTTAAGAATTCTCAAATCCAAATCCAACACCAAAAAAGGATGAGGTATCGTCTCTACAATATCCTCGAACATATGGTCTATCAAAACGTCAGCCATAACGGTCTCCTTATCAAAACGATAATATCGCCATTCTAGCCCAATATTCTAGCCCTATCGGATGCAAAATCCATACCGGAATTCCAGTTCTGGTCAACGTTGACCAAGGCAGCCCTAAAACTCCAGGGGCCTGCCGGGCGGTCCGGCAGTTGGAAAATAAATGGAGGATTAACCTATGACACAGGAGAACGCGTATGATTTGGAGGCTCACAACGAGAAGAGAATTATGGCCTTGACAGAGGTCGCAGATTTACTAAGAGTTCATCGCTCTACCATATCCAGGTATGCCAAGTCCGGTGAACTCAAGAGTTATCAGATAGGCAACCGACGGTTGTTCAAATCGGCGGATGTCTGGTCGTTCTTTGAAAATCAGATTGCCCTGGAATGCGTTTCTGGAAGGGAGGGCACCTAAATGGCTACAGTTGTTATCCAGAAACGAAAGAGAAAAGACCATTGCAGTTATCCTGTTTATTACAAAGATCCTGCCACAGGTCGAAGAAAATATTTCAAGACATTCCAAAGGCAAAAGGATGCTCAAAAGGCCGCTAATGACCTTAGAGCCCTGCTTGATACCGGAGAGATGTCAGAGATTAAGAAATCCAAGGCTCGCTTGGATATGCTCACTTTGGAAGAGGTCGGTGAATCACTAAAGCGCGATTGGGAAAACAGGCAGAAACGTTCTGAACTTAGCCATAAGACCCTTGAAGGGTATTGTTGTTGGGTCAACTACGCTGAAAAGGCATTTGGCAAGAAACTGCTATGTGAGATTTCTATTTTCGTCTTTTGCAGATTAGACGGCACACCTATCAAGAGCTTCGACAAGGCATGGAGAGAGGCCCGGAGAATTGCAGGATTCGATGGATTACATTTCCATGACTTGAGACATACCTTCTGCTCCAATCTCCTGTTGTCGGGCGTGGATCTCAAAGATGTCAAGGAAATGATAGGACATAGGGATCTTTCAATGACAGATCGCTATGCCCATCTCAACATCGGTCGAAAGCTGTTGAATCAGGAGAAACTGGCAAGGTTCTATTCCAGCAATAATCGCGTTCTTAAACCGAGTGGGGAACACAGAGGGGTAAAATCGGCCATTTCCACAAAAATGGGCAGGCGGGATAACTCCCTAACCTACCCATTTTATTGCATTTTCTGGTCGGGACGCGGGGATTTGAACCCCGGACCCCCTGAACCCCATTCAGGTGCGCTGCCAGACTGCGCTACGTCCCGAAGAATGAAGTCTGATATTATAGCACTTTTCGTCTATGTCAAGACATAAAATGAAAAATAGAAAAGCCCCTTGCCTGTTTCCTGAAATATCGTTATGATTGGCCTTCATTGGCACGAGTTGTCCTGAAAGGAGTCCTTTGTCCATATCAACCTAAATCCCATTTTGTCCGAGTTCCTTCTATGAGTCGCCTTTATAGCATCAACAACCGCAATATCAAGATCATTGCAGCCTATGTGAAAAGCAAGACCGGATCACATGAAAGCCTGTTTGAAGATCTCTCTTATCCCTGTGATGCGTTCGAATCGGCGGCGGACTTTTTTCTTGATGAAGATGAGTGGACCACTTACGAAAATTTTGAAAAGATATTTCGACGCGCCAGGAAAAGTGTCGGTGAACCCGACTTCTATTTCACCTGCGGGTTCTCTTCGGCAAGCCTCAGATCGTGGGGCCGTTTTCATGTGTTTTCCAAGCTGTTCATCTCTCCCGGTGACGGTTTCAAACGCCTCCCTTTTTTCAACAAGAATCTGAACGACACCAAGGAAATTGACATTGTTTTCCCTCCCGCATATGATAGTCGCCTGCGCAAATTCCGAACCATCCTGAAGGTTGAATTCCACCGGGACATGGATCCCAATTCAGACTACATCGGGGACCCCTTCCTGCGTGGTGTCATCTCCGCCATTCCCACCCTCTGGGGCCTCGAGCCGGCCTCAATCAGGCAGCCCTTGAAGCAATACGATCCCGAGATCCTCTTTTCGAGAGAGCCGGAATTTGCGCCTTATCAACTGCAGCCGAAAAAGGAGGGGGATCTCCTCACCATACGCCACCCGGGACACGGGGGAAGAAGCATTGTGGGTGAAAGGGTATTCCTTTTGCCTGAACAGGTTGGCGAACGCAAGTTGTTCCTGGGAAGGTTTACGAAGAACAAGGCGGACACGATGAACGTGAATGGGCAGAGAGAAGCCATGCTCATCACGGAGACGGTCAAGGCAAACGGAAGGACCCTGTTGAGAGAAGGCGACCTGTTTATGGCCCCTTACTTCATCCTGGACGTGACATACGATCGGATCAGCCTGTTTCACCGGCTCGTTAATGCGTTTTCAAAGGGGAAAAAGGGAGGAAGGCCGGATGCTGAACTCATAGCCACTCTGAATCAATTAAGGGGAAGCATCCAGTCCAAGAATGAGGCCTTTGCCGCCTTGGAGGATGCCCACCTGAAGCTCCAGGAGGCCAAGAAGCAGATTGACGGGCACGCAGCAATCCTGAAACAAAAAGTGAAGGAGCGAACCGCAGAACTGGACCGGGCCCGGGAAGAACTGCTGGAACTGAACCGCAACCTGGAATCCAGGGTTCAAACCCAGCTCGGGCAACTGGAAAGAACCAACAGGCTCCGTCGGTACCTCTCGCCCAAGATAACCGAAATGATCCTTGCTGAAGAAAGCACTGCAGAAAAGAAGTCCGAGAGAAAAATGATGACCGTGGTCTTTTCAGACATACGCGGGTTTTCAAATCTCACGGACGGCCTGGAACCTGAGGAGATCGTCCACCTGCTCGACCGATACCTTTCCGAGATGATCGAGACGGTCCACAGGTTCGACGGCACTTTGGACAAGATTATAGGAGACGGGCTGCTCATCTTCTTCGGGGATCCCATTCCCGTTGAAGACCATGCCAAGAGGGCTGTGCTTATGGCCCTGGAAATGCAAAAAAAGGTCTCGGATCTTCGCAGCGAATGGATTCAATACGGTCACGAGCTGGCCATCGGCATCGGCATCAACACGGGTTATATGACCGTGGGAAACATCGGCCCTGAAAACCACCGGGACTACACGGTCATCGGAAACCAGGTCAACGTGGCGGCACGGCTTGAATCCCTGGCCGGCCCCGGGCAGATCCTGGTCAGCCAGAGGACCATGAGCCGGGTGCAGGACCTGGTGGAAGCGGAATATGTGGATGAAATAAAAGTGAAGGGGATCCACTCACCCGTAAAGACTTACGATATCAGGAGACTGAAAGAGATGGACGCTCCTCGCAGTCTTTAATAGAGATCATCCAGATCCGAGCCCCCCCCTCCCGGCATCTCCCCGTGTTCCTGGAGGTAATGCTGAATCCGTTTGCTCTCCCGCTTGGAATACATCTTGTCCTCTTCAAAATCGAACCAAAAAGCTGAAACGCCGTCTTCCAGCTTTTCCAAAAGATCCTGCCGCATATCAGGGGTCCCCTTTATGGAAATACAGTTGAGGTCCGTGTCATAGAGCCGGTACACGCCTTCCGCCTCGGGAACCCCTCTGATGTTCTCCATGTTGAAGGCCGACAATTTCCCGGGCGGCGAGGGGTTGCATCCCATGAAGAGACGGAGGTCGCACTGGAGACAGCGCTTCGCCTCCCGGACGGCCTGATCATCGTTATGGCCCAGGGTCACTTCCCGGACCCCCCGCACACGCTCCTCAACCTCCAATTCCGGCATCTTCTCCCGAGGCTTGTAAGCGAACCCTTCCTCACGGCCCATATACTGATTAGGAGCATCTCTTTCGAACAGGACCTCCTCAATATCACCGTCCCCTCCCAGAGAACGATCTATGGAAGAAGCCGCAAGACGGCCGTCGGCTATTGCATGGATAATCGCTCCGGGGATCTTTGCGACATCTCCCCCCGCATAAACACCTGGCATCCCTGTCTCAAGGGAAGCTTCATCCACCACGATCAGGCCATGGTTCACCGAAACGGGACCGCCATCGGACAGGAACGATAGATCCGAGGTCTGTCCGATGGCCATTATGATCTGAGCTCCCTCAACCGTATCGCTCATATCGCCAAAGGTAGGCGCAAAATTGCCGTTCTCATCAAACACTGAAGTACACTGAACGACCTCCAGGCCGGTCACCCGGCCGTTGTCACTCAGAACTTTTCGCGGCCCCAGGCAAGGCATCAATCGCACCCCCTCCTCCAAGGCGGTCCGGACCTCCCATTCATGGGCGAGCATCTCTTCCCTGTTCTCCAGAAAGACCATGGTCACCTCTCCGGCCCCGCATCGTCTTGCGGTGAGCGCCGCATCAATTGCCAGATTCCCGCCGCCGACAATGATAACCCGGTCCTTTAAAGTGATGTCCTGCCCTTCCGCAACCTGCCCCAGGAAATCCACCCCCCGGAGCACGTCAGGAAGATCCGAACCTTCTATGTCCAGTTGTCTGTTTATCTGCGCGCCTACGCCGATGAACACCGCATCAAAGCCATCGGAGCGCAGATCATCCAGGGTGAAATCCTTCCCGAGAGACTTTCCTGTTTCCACTTTCACCCCGCTATCGAGGATATCCTGAATCTCACTTTCAAGCACATTCCGGGGAAGCCGGTATTCCGGAATGCCGTACCGCATCATACCGCCGGCCTTTTCCCTGGATTCGAAGACCGTAACCCAGTGTCCTTTCTTCCGCAAATAAAAGGCGGCGGTAAGACCGGCCGGGCCGGCTCCCACCACGGCCACGTTCTTCCCGGAATACTCTCTGGCCACTGAATTCCTTTTCCAAAGCCCCTTTTCACCATCAGCAGCATAACGTTTCAGGGCGCAAATAGAGACCGGTTCGTTCACATCGCCTCTCCGGCACATTTCTTCGCAGGGGTGGATACAGACCCTGCCCAGGACCCCCGGGAGAGGGACTTTCTCCCGGATGACCGCATTGGCTTCATCCCTTTTTCCTTCGGCAATGAGCCGCAGGTATCCGGGAACATCCACGCGGGCGGGACAGGCCTCCCGGCAGGGGACGAGGTCCTGTTCCTTTTTGCCGGGGCGGACGGATTTGTCCATGAGGGCGCCGGTGGGGCACACCTCCACGCAGGCCGTGCAGAACTTGCACCCCGATTCCTCCAGCGTCGAGGCCAAAGAGCCGATCCGGATCCGGCCGTTTTCGTCATAAACAAAACCGATTGCCTCGATCCCGCGGAGGTCGCGGCACGCACGGACGCACCGTGTACATCCGATACAGAGATTGTAGTCGCTGGTAAAGAGGGGTTGATCCTCCAGGATCGCCAGATCCGTCGGGATCCATTTAGGTGTGGAAAAAGAAATCCCGATGAAACGGGCCACTTCCTGGAGTTCGCAGTGGCCGAATCGGGGGCAGCAACGCTCATTTTCCGGGACATTAGACGAACACTGTGTCCTGCTGCACCCCTCCTGCTGGGCACACGTCAGGCACGCGTGAGGGTGGTTGGCCAGGATAGGCAGGAGGTTTTCCCGGCGCTGTGCCTTGATTCGGTCGTTCTCGGTCACCACGACCATCCCCGGAGCGACCGGGGTGGCACAGGACCCCACCAGGCCCGTCTCTCCCTCGACTTCCACCACACAGAGGCCGCAGCCTTTTGCCGTTTTCCCCGGCATGGTGTTCTCGATCATCCTGTCACCCTGGAATATCATCCTTGCAGGATTTGCCTCCACTGCAGGCGGCAGGTCAGGATGGTGACAGAGGGTGGGGATATAGATATCGGCACTCCTTGCCGCCTCAAGTATCGTGGTCCCGGCGACCACATGGATCTCCCGGCCGTCGATTGTCAATGTCACCTGGTCCAACTTTTCATACTCCAATCGGAATGTCCAAAACCAAAAGATATTCTTAGCCGCAGACCGGTCTTCGGCCAATGCTATTTCTTTCTTCCTTTGCCTTTCCGGCACAGGGCGTATCCGAAAAGGGCTGCACCTGCGGCGCCGGCAATCTGTGGATCCCATTTAGTAGTCATCCGCTCAAGGCCGATCATAGGCATGAGACGATCCATGACGCCACGGTTCTTGGCCATGCCCCCTGTTACGGCAAACTCAGGATTAACGCCCAACCTTTCAACGATGGAGTAGATGCGCGTGGCCATGGCCTCGCAATAGGCGGCAAGGACCTGTTCCGTGGTCCGGCCCTTTCGCAGGAGCCTCAGGGCCTCGGATTTCGCATAGACCACGCAGGTACTGGAAATGGACACGGGCTCAGCCCCTTCATATTCAAATGAACGCTCGCCAACCTCGTTGACCGAAATTCCCAGGAGTTCGGAAAACACCTCCATGCCGCGGCCTGTTCCTGCCGCACACTTGTCATTCATGAGGAAGTTGCTCACCCTGCCTTTCTCGTCACACTGGATGGCCTTAATGTCCTGCCCCCCAACATCCAGGACAGTCCTGACCCAGGGTCCATAGATAAAGTTGGCGCCCCTGGCATGACAGGCAATCTCGGTAATGGAACGGTCGGCAAAGGGGACGTTGACCCTTCCGTAGCCGGTCCCGACACAGTAATCCATTCTGTCTCCCGGCATGTCCGTGAGTTCCAGCGCATAATTCAACGCATTCCGACCACTTTTGGCGCTGTCGAATCCTGTTCGCCTATTGCCATAAGCAAAAATCCGCCCGTCCACCATGATGACGGCCTGGGAGCTGATAGACCCCACGTCAATCCCAACAGTGACATGCTGGGCGTCTTTCCAGTCCATATCCGGATCCTTCCAGTTGGACTCCGCCCATCTCCAGAATTCCTGTTTTTGCTCATCCATCATTCCCTCTACTCCTTAAAATTCTTATCGCCCCTTCAGGCACACTTCTGCGGCGACAACAGCAGCACCCACAGCCGTGCCGAATTCGGGATCATCCGGGACAAGCAGGTTTTCCAGGTGGAGTTCCTTTTTCATCAATTCAACAAGCCCGGGGTTCCTGGCGACACCGCCGATCATGACCACGTCTTCATGGACCCCGACCTGCCTGATCATGGAAACGATGCGGCCTGCCATGGCATCGTGGATGGCCCTGCTGATATCGGTTTTGTCGGTTTTCGCGTGGATCAAGCCCACGACCTCGCTCTCTGCAAATACGGCACACTGAGCATTCATGGGGATTTTCTTTGCGGATTTCAGGGCCAGGCGGCCCATCTCTTCCACGGTCACTTCAAGGGCCCTCGCCATGGTCTCTATGAAAACCCCGGCACCGGCCGCACACTCCTCATTGACGGCAAAATCCAACACGTTCCCGTTTGCATCGATCTTGGCGGCCCGGCCTTCTTCCGCGCCCACATCCACAACGGTTCTGCTGTTGGGGAAAAAATAGTTGGCAGCCTTGGCCATGGCGTCACTATCATTGATTTGCGTATCGGCGATCTTGATTGCATTCACCCTACTTCCTGTTCCTGCAATCTTCCGGATCTCTTCTCGCGAAACACCCGCCGATCCCAGGGCCTGACCGAGAGATTCGCTGATAGCCTCTCCCTGATCAAAGCCGGTCAGGACCTTTCCTTTTCCAATAACCTGACCATCCCTTAAAATGACTGTCTTGGTGGTCTTCGCACCGCAATCAATTCCCACAGTTGTCATGCCTTCAACTCCCATTTTCGGATCGTTGATTGACGTCACGAAATCTGAAATCCACGACCTTATGAATCTCTTTAAAGTTTGAAATATTTCCGGTTACAACTGTGGCACCGATCTGTCTGGCAAGCAAAGCGATGGAGACATCGTTGTAAATGCGGAGATGGGAGGGGTCAAGCTTATTGGAAAGGCGGAGTTTGCGACACACTCTGCCGATCAGGATCTGCGTTGAAGCTGCCGGGACAACAAGTCGCCCCAATTCGATAAACATTGCTCCAAATATGTATTCTATGGTTTAATGGTAGAAAAGATGATTCTGTTTGTCAACATTAATGACGTCTTTTGCCTTCTCTCGCAAGATCATCGATGCAAGAATTATTCGGGATCATTTTGAGGACCGCTACCCCTCGGACCATTTTCCCTACATGGTCGAACTTGATTTTGTTCCCCGGGACTGATGCCACTCAGACCGAGCGGGCACATGACCCTTGACATCCCACAAGGGAAATTCTATAGACAAAATCCCGCCCGGATAAGAGCGGGAACATCCAACTTTTCAGGAAACGGAATCTCAGAAGTGAATCATATCCCCGCCATTTCAAAAGAGGCGTTCGATTTTCTCGAATTTCACCGACATGCCTTTGCACTCATGCCGGGAAAGACAGACCCCATGCCAGGTACGGCTGTCATTGTGGACAATGGACCGAAGCTGCTGCCACTCCGCTCATGCACCTGTCAAGTGTTCAAAGAAAAGACATGTCCCCATATCCGGAAACTCTCCGGTTTCATCACTACCGTCAAGGACGGCTCCAATGGACACACTTCTTACCAGGATTTCAGGGAGAGCTTCTGGTACAGGCTTTCCACTGTCCTGGTAGAAGAACGTGCCCTTTCTCTGGAATCCGTCCGCCTGGCCCGGGACGCGAGGTACGAGAAGGGCGTTGTCCGGGTATTGGACAAGGATGGGACGGAGTTGCTCATGTATTATTCACAGGGGGAGGACGCCTCACGTTTTCTGGAACGTCTTGCCAGATCCAGCAAGGGAAGTCCTGTCCCTTCGAGAGCCGACATGCTCAGCAGGCTCTCTCTTCTTACCATGCGGGAAGACGAAAGGACTATGGCTGAGGCCGGTTTCAAGACACGGCGCCAGGTTCTTGAGGAAAGTTTCTGGCATCGGGTGGCCTACCACGCTTATCGTGAACTGGGACGATCATCTTTCTCTCTGGAACCAGCTATCGAGAAATCTTCAGGGACCTTTTTTCTGAAGTGCTTGAACAGCGAAGACGTGCCGATATTCAGGCTCGCGATTCCAAGAACGGCCGTAAAACGCGTCCTCGTCAATTTCAAGGATAAGATTTCCAACCAGCACCTCATGCCGATACAGCCTATCCCACTAAAATCCCTCTTTAAAGTCAAACAGACAACCAAACTCGATCTTGAAGTGAGGCACCTCATTCAAATCATCCAGAAAAACGGGGAAGATATGTTCCTTGAAGGCAAAGACCTGGAACGTTTCCGGTACGGCAGCCTGGTCTATATCAGAGAGCTTGGGGTCATGGCTGAGCTTGAAAAACCGGGCAGCATGAGGAAATTCAAGGCTCCTGTGAGGATGGTGCTGAAAAAATCCCAGATTCCATCGTTCCTGGAAGAGATTGATCAGGGCATGCATGGTCGCGTGGACATCATCGATTCAACCGACAAGCCTCTTCAGATGCTGAAAACGCCGGACCGGATAGAAATATCACCGGATGCCATAGAACGCGACTGGTACTGGCTTTCCGTAACATATGGCTTCGGGAATGCTTCCGTATCTCTGGCCGAGTTGCTTCGTGCAAGGAAAGAAGGCCAAAGGTTCCTCCCATGCCGGGAGGGATGGATTGATTGCGAATCCGAAACCTTTGCCGGGCTTGATGTTATCAGCGATTTCCGGGCAGATCAAGGGGCCGGCCCCAGGCCGGACAGCGTCAGACTTTCCCTGCTGGACCTGTTCCGCATGCAGGCCGGCATTGAGGCTCCAATGCAGGTGATAGGGGACAACGATCAGAGCGCCCTGCTCAATCGCACCCTAGCCCTGAAGCCTGCCGGACACTTGCTCCCGCTTGAAGGAATGACCTCTCCTCTCAGGAATTACCAAAAGCTTGGCGTGGAATGGTTGGCTTTCCTGGTTGAAAACGGGTTCGGGGGACTCCTCTGCGACGATATGGGCTTAGGCAAGACACACGAGGTAATGGCTCTGATACTGTCCCTCAAAGAGCATGGGGACACGGACTCGCCATTTCTGGTGGTCTGTCCCACCACCGTGTTAAGTCACTGGTCAGCCAAAATCAAGGAACATGCGC